>ERZ773103.314-NODE-314-length-52105-cov-5.283458_pt1 | contig 52105 bp, 46 predicted proteins | sample MGYA00511118_ERZ773103 | MGnify/ENA primary metagenome ERZ773103 (study PRJEB29015, sample SAMEA2737821) | human gut metagenome | biome: human gut; feature: human-associated habitat; material: faeces | place: China | collected 2012 ... | reverse complement strand
CGTCCGGCATGGCCACGGTGTCCATGCCCATCATGGGCCCGCTGGCGAACTCGCTGGGCTTCTCGACCGACGTCATGATCATGATCTTCAGCGCCGGCAACGGCCTGGTGAACCTGTTCACCCCGACGAGCGGTGCTATCATGGGCGGTTTGGCGCTGGCCAAGGTGGAATACTCCACATGGCTGAAGTTCGGCGGCAAGCTGTTCGTGGTGCTGGGCGTCGCCTGCGTGATCATCTTGACGGTTGCGATGATGGTTATCCCGGGCACCGCGTAAGCGTGCAACCCGCGGCATAGCCGCAATGAACCGACGCGTTTCGAGGATCCCCTGCTTCGGCGGGGGATCCTTTTTCGCGTGCGGGAATGAGACGGGGGGGGGATGAGACAGGGGGACGGGGCTAATGCCTCATTCCCTGTCGATACGGATGCGGTATGCTTGCGGAATGAGGCACTAACCTCGTCCCCCTGTCTCATCCAGGAGTTTCTCCATCCAGATGTGCTCGACGTGCTCGTCCAGCTCGACGGGACCGTACTGCGCGTAGCCCATACGCCCGTAGAACGGCGTGACGCGGCATTGGGCGTGCAGGTGCATTTCGGTCGCGCCGGCCTCGCGCGCCAGGCGCTCGGACTCGGCCAGCAGCGCGGCCCCGAAGCCGCCGCGGCGCGCCTCGGGAAGCACGGCCAGGCGGCCGAACACCCAGCGACCCGGCTGATCGGGGCGGTCGGGATCGGGGAAGGTGCGTGCGCAGCCGACAAGGGCGTTTGCGTCGTAAAGCGTTACGTGGATGGTGCGCGGATCGTCGTCGATGTCGTCGAACTCGTCCTGGAAACCCTGTTCCTCCATGAACACGCGTGTGCGTACGATGCGCGCGTCATCGAAGTTCCCATGCTCGAATCGCAATTCCATGCCGGTCCTTTCTCTCGTCGGTTGCTGGGTCACTGTACCATATGTGCGCAACGAAACGGAGATTATCCGAGGTCGTGTGTATGTTTTCTGCATAACGGGCGTTCGAGTGAAACGCGTGGGGGCTGCGTGCCCCAAACGCTCGGGAACATGGTAGAATCGTGAGACGTGTAAACGAAAGACCCATCCGCTAAGGAAAGATGCGTACCATGCAAATTCGCGAACAACTTGAACAGCTGATCGACGCGGCCGTCGCGGCCGCGTGCGAGGACGGAACGCTCACGCTCGAGCAGGCTCCCGAGGCGGCTCTCGAGCGCCCGCGCGACGAGAGCAACGGCGACTGGGCGTCCACCGTCGCCATGCGTTCGGCAAAGCTTGCCAAGAAGAATCCTCGCGAGATCGCTCAGATCATCGTCGACCACCTGCCCGAGAACGACATGATCGCTTCCGTCGACATCGCCGGCCCCGGCTTCATCAACATTCGTCTGGCGAACGCCGTCCTGCAGGGCGTTGTGGCGGCGGCTCGCGCCGAGAAGGACGACTTCGGCAAGGGCGAGATTCCCGAGGGCGAGCGCAAGATCAACCTGGAGTACATCTCGGCGAACCCCACCGGCCCCTTGCACGTGGGCCATGGCCGCTGGGCCGCGCTGGGCGATGCCACGGCGCGCGTCATGCGCCATGCGGGCTACGACGTGTTCGAAGAGTTCTACATCAACGATGCCGGCACGCAGATGGACAACTTCGGCGAGTCGGTGGCCGTGCGCTACCAGCAGCTGCTGGGCCGCGACGTGGAGATGCCCGAGGCGTGCTATGCAGGCTCTTACGTGAAGGATATCGCGCAGACCATCATCGATGAGGACGGCGACAAGTGGCTCGATGCCGACCCGAAGGAGCGCATGGAGAACTTCCGCGAGCGCGCCTATGCCTACGAGTTGGCCGAGCAGCACCGCGTCACCGAGCGGTTCGGCACCACCTTCGGATGCTGGTTCTCCGAGCGCTCGCTGTACGTGCCCGATGAGGACGGCTTGAGCGCGGTGGACCGCAGCCTCAAGGCCATGGACGAGAAGGGCTACATCTACGTCGAGGACGGCGCCACCTGGTTCAGGTCCAGCGCGTTCGACGACGAGAAGGATCGCGTGCTCATCAAGGCCAACGGCGAGATGACGTACTTCATGAGCGACGTGGCGTACCACTACAACAAGATGGAGCGCGGCTTCGACCACCTCATCAACATCTGGGGCGCCGACCACCACGGCTACATCGCCCGCTGCGAGGCCATGCTGGCCGCGTGGGGCTGGCCCGGCGCGCTCGAGATCATGCTCGGCCAGCTGGTGAACCTGTTCCGCGACGGCGAGGCCGTGCGCATGTCGAAGCGCACGGGCGAGATGATCACGTTCGAGGAGCTCATCGACGAGGTGGGCGTGGACGCCACCCGCTACCTCATGCTGGCGAAGTCCTCCGACCAGCCCATCGACTTCGACATCGAGGTGGCGAAGAAGAAGGACGCGTCGAACCCGGTGTACTACGTGCAGTACGCGCACGCGCGCATCTGCTCGATCCTGCGCAAGGCGGCCGACCCGGCCGATGCCGAAGCGGCCGCGAACGGCGACATGTCGATGGACGAGCTGGCCTCGAAGGTGATCCCGGCGAACGTGGACCTCTCGCCGCTCACGCACGAGTCCGAGCTGGCGCTGATGCGCAAGATGGACGACTTCGGCCCGCTCGTGGCTCAGGCGGCTCGCGACCGCGCGGCGTTCCGTTTGACGCACTACGCTCAGGATCTGGCCTCGCTGTTCCATTCGTTCTACACGAACTGCCACGTCATCGGCGAGGAGGAGGCTGTGACGAACGCGCGTCTTGCCCTCGTGGACGCCACGCGCATCGTGCTGGCCAAGACGCTGGACCTGCTGGGCGTTTCCGCTCCGGCCAAGATGTAGGTTTCGTTCGAAGGAAGGCCGCCCGATGGGCGGCCTTTTTTATACGTTGTCCTCCAGGTCGACCTGCATCAGGGCGACATTCTCGCGCAGGCGCTTGTACGAGGATCGGCACAGGTCGCCTTCTGAAAAATTTAGGATAACCGTATAGCGTCCTTCGCTGTATGCGATTGCTTCTGGTGTACAATCATTGTTGCCATATGTTGATAGTTTGCAATGCTATGAAGGAGGAGGTTGTGAGCGATGACGGCAATGGAATTGTTGACGATCCCCGGTCTGGACAACAGCAAAAAGCTAGAGAACGTCCGAAAGGACTCGATGGAGAAAGCCGTCTCGAACTTGGCCAGGATGAAAAGGGCTCGAATATCGGCAAGCAAGAAGCGCTTGATAAGCGTTCGGAAGAGCTCCTAGCCGCTGTTGACATTCTCGACGCTGCTTCAGAAGATGAACTCGAATCAGCTGGGATTATTTTGAGTTCCGAAAGCAAGTCTGTGTCGTTTTCGGGTCTATTGCCCCATCCGGATGTTCATAAGCTGTATGATCCTGAGACACGTGAGCGAATATGCAGATGGAATGACGCTTTTACCATTGACGAGTCGAAAAGGCAGGATAGGCTTGTTGACAATGAAATAGAGCAGGCAAAAAGAGGCCCGATCCTATCAATGATAATGCTCACTATATTTTCGTTGCTGGCGTTTGTTTCGTTCTTAGTAACGCGTGAAACGGCATCGTTCTGGTTTTTGGCGGTACCGGTTGTTTCCGTCATTGGAAACTTGATCGTTCCCGTGTTTTCGAAAAGCAGTAGAGGCAGACGGCGATAAAGCATTGGGAAGGCCACCCGATGACTTGGCCTCAAAAGCTGGACGGTGAATAGCCTAATCTAGACGACGCGAATGGGCTGGCATCGGAATCTTCCGGTGTCGGCCCATTCGGCTTTTCTTGGCGGCAGCGCTTGTTTCGATAGACGTGTTTTTCGGAGAACTGTCGCTCGATCTTGTCGGATTCTCTCGGTCTCCGCGTGGCTCGCGGCGCATGAAGCCCAGAACGAACCTGTGCCGCCAATGGTTTAACAACGGACGTTTAGGGTATGGTCACAATTGATACCTCAAACAATGATCGAAACATCCGTTTTCCGTGTCGAGCACACTGAAGATATGGGGTGATTCGATTAGCGGATGGCGATAGCTCTCATTACTTGACTTTAGTTTTATTAAAGAGTATCTTTAATAAAACTAAAGGAGGTGTGCACGTTGAGCATTGAAGTGGTTCCCGAATGGATGGTCGATCTCGACGACGAGGATGTCGCGTTCGTCAAGCGGTTCTTACTTGCGTCCGGTTCCTTGAAAGAGGTCGCGCGTCAGTACGGAGTCACCTATCCAACGGTCCGACTGCGGCTCGACCGGCTCATCCAGAAGATCAGGATAGGGGAGGATCGCGAGACCGATCCGTACATCGCCCTGATCAAGCGGCTCGCAGTGAACGAGCGCATCGACTTCGACGCCGCCAAAGTGCTCATATCCGAATATCGCAAGGTTCGCCACTTTGAAGGAGGATGACATGCTTTTCGGACCTGCTGCCTTCGTCATGCTGCTCGCCGCTGTCGCGCTGTTCGCCGGATTGGTGGCGCTTCAGTTCGCGGCCTCGAGGGCGAGAAACGCGATTGCGGGCTTGGTGCTGCCGATAGCGTCCCTCGTGGCCGCCATCGGCTTCTCCGCCCCGAACTTCATCGAGGCGTTTCGCGTCATGTTCTCTGCGGGAGCCTTTTTCGCCTCCGTTCTCGCCCTTGCCCTGTACTGCCTTCCTGCGGTCGTCTTCACGCTGGTGTATGTGCGCCAGCGCCGCAAGATGGAGATGTCGCGGCAGCTCAACAAGATGAACGTGCAGGATCTGTAGTCTGCCGTCTCTCGCTCGGGACGACGGACGGAGGCCGCATCCTATACGTTGTCCTCCAGGTCGACCTGCATCAGGGCGACGTTCTCGCGCAGGCGCTTGTACGAGGATCGGCACAGGTCGCCGTCTTCGTAGCGCGCTTGGATCTGCTCGAGCTCGAGGCGCAAGCCGTAGCGTTCGATGTCTTGGGCCTTGCTTGCCGTGTTCGTGAGGGCGGTGATGGACGGGTTGGCATTGCGCAAGGCCGTGATGGAACGCTGGTATTCCAGCAAGAGCGTGCTGACGTCCTCGGCCGGTTCGTCCGATTCGGGGGAGGCCAGCTTCTGCTGCAGGCGCTCCACCACGTGCTCGGCGCATTGCATCTGCAGATCGCGGATGGCCTGCACGCGTTCCGTGACGTTGATGCCGGGCAGTCCGGCGACGATGCGGTGCCATCCCGAGCGCGCTATGGCTCGCAGGCGCAGCATGAAGTTCTGAGCCGACCAGCGGCCTCGATGATGCTTCAGCATATTCTCGATGCGGGCGAGGCGGCTGAGGTACTGGTAGCCGATGATGGGGTGGATCTCCTCGTCGTCGATGAGCTTGAGCGTGAGCTCCTGCTCCCAGCGCACCGCCTGCAGGCGCAGGGCCGTGTTCGGCTCGTCCTCGATGTCGTTGCGGCTTTTGATGCGCGCGATGCGGTCGTTGTAGGAGCGGATCACCATCTGCGTGGCCGCACGGTTCTCGGCGGTCTGGCGCGCGGCCAAATCCTCGATGACGGTGCGCAGTATCTCGATGCTCACCTCGGTCTCGTCGCAGCGCAGGTCCTCGTCGGTGGGCGGCTTCTTCGGCGCCAGCAGGGGCACGACGAACGTGGCCAGAAGCAGGGTTACTACGATCACGCCGCAGGCCATGAATATCATGAGGTCGCGCTGCGGCACCGCGTAGGATATGGTGAACGCCACGGCCAGCGTGATGGCTCCTTTCGGGCCGCCCAGGGTCATGACGGCAGCCGTGCGCACGTTCTCCAACCCGAACGGGCGATCTGCGCGTTCGGCGCGGCTGTGCACCCATTCCATGGCCATCACCCAAACGAATCGTGCGAAGATCACGATGAAGGCGAGACCCAGCACGTACGCGATGAGCTTGTCGTTCGAAACGGCCGTGCTTTCCCATGTTCCTTGAAAGGCGAGCGGCAGCTGCGTGCCCAGCAACACGAACACCACGCCGTTGAGCGCGAAGGACAGCACCCGCCAGACGCTTGTCGAGACGATGTTCATGCGCGAGATGGACGGCCCGATGACGCGCGGCGAGATGACGTTCACGAGACCTGCCGCCACCACGGCCAGGATGCCGCTCGTGTGCAGCGCGTTGGCCACAAGGTACACGATGAACGGCGTGAACACCTCGAACAACACGTGGAAGGTCGTGTTCTCCAAGCCCCACGAGCGAACCTTGCGCACTAGGAAGTTGCCCAGGTAGCCCAGGGCGATGCCCATGAGGATACCGCCGAAGAAGCTGAACAGGAAGTCGGCTGTGGCGTCGACGAGGGAGAACGTGCCGGTGACGGCGGCTGCGATGGCGAATTGGAACGCCACGATGCCCGAGGCGTCGTTGATGAGCGACTCGCCTTCGAGAATGCTCTTGGAACGTGAGGAGATGCTCGTTTCCTTGGAAAGCGACGCTACCGCCACGGCATCGGTCGGGCCGAGCGCCGCGCCCAGCGCGAAAGCGGCGAACAAGCTGATGGACGGTACGAGCCAGTGGACGGCGAACCCCACGACGAGCGCCGTGGCAAGCACCAGTCCGATGGCCAGCGACAGCACGGGCTTGCGGTTGCGCCACAGCGATGCCTTGTCGATGTTCTTGGCCTCGTCGTAGAGCAAAGGAGCGATGAACAGCACGAGGAACAGCTTGTCATCGAGTTCGATCTTGATTTGCGAGGAAGCGAGAAGCGCGATGCCGAGGCCAAGCAGGATCTGTATGAGGGGCGAGGAGATCTTGGGCACCAGCTGGTCGATGACCGACGAGACGAGGACGGCCGCCAGCAAGAGCAGGGCGAGCATGAGCGCTTCCAAGGGCTCCTCCATTCGTTGGGATGGGATCGACCCTTTTATTGTAACCGAGCCGGTCGCATCCGCTCGGCTTTGCGCACGAAATGAGCGGAAGGCGTTATTTGGGCCGCCCGCCCGCTACGGCGATGCTCGCTTTGATGTAGAGCGTGTAGGCGACAGCCGCCGTGGAAGCCAGCACCAGATCCCGCTCGAAATCCCCCTCATTTTCTCCGCTCATCAGGCCTTTCGGGCTGGTTGGAAGGGGTGCGAACAACGCTCGCAGCGCGGCTTCGAACGCATCGCAGTAGTAGTCGTAGGCCACGCGCGTGTCGAAGCTGGCGATTTGCATGCGGATGAGCCGGTCGATTTCCGCTATGGAGAACGTCTGCTTAAGGGTGCAGATGACGATGAGGTATGCGATGTGGGAGCGCGTGTACTTCTTGCCTGCGGCCGATGCCAGCACGCCCTGCTTCACGTAGTTGTTCACCATGGAACGCGTGATGATCTTCTCGCCGGGCTGGTACAGCGGAGCCAGCGTGTCTTCGAGAAAACCCACCAGTTGGTCCATGTACAGGTCGATGGAGGGTATCTCGTCGTAGCGAGGGAGGTGCAGGGAGACGAGATGCTCGGCATAGGTCGATGTGCTGACGGATGCGTCGTTCATGAAGGAGCCTTTCGCGCGCGTGCGGAGGAAACAAAACGAGCATAGCAAGGCGACCGTTTGGAGTCAATCTTTAGAACTGCTTGACATAGTACGTTTCAACCAATAATCTAGTTATTGATACTAGATAGTAACCCGGGCGATGCCCGGACGAACGAAAGCAGGTCGCATGGACACCTCTCGCATCGCTCTCGTCATCGACTCGTGCACCGACGTGCCGCCGGCGGACGTCGAGCGGTACGGCATGTACGTCGTGCCGTTGCAGGTGAACTACGAACGCGAGAGCTTTCTCGATAAAGTGACCATCACGCCGCAACAGGTATACGACCGCTTCTCCGAGGAGATCCCCACTACGTCCACGCCGACTCCTGCGATTGCGCGCGAGGTGCTGCAGCGCGTCGTGGACGACGGTTACGAGCAGGCCGTCATCGTCACTATCTCGAGCGGCCTGTCGGCCACATGCGAGCTCATGCGATCGATCACCGTCGGGATGCCCGAGCTGGACTGCTGCATCGTGGACACGAAGAACATCGGCATGGGCGCGGGCTTGGTCGCGCTTGCGGTGGCGCGCAGGCTGGCCGACGGCGCCACGCTCGACGACCTGCGACGCGACAGCGAGCGCATCGTGGAGAGCACGAAGGTGTTCTTCTGCGTGGACACGCTGGAATACCTGCATAAGGGCGGCCGCATAGGCAACGTGACGTACGCGGTGGGCAGTCTGCTGGACATGCGCCCGGTGATCACCTGCAACGAGAAGGGCGTGTACTGCACCGTGGCGAAGGCCAAGGGTCGCCGTCAATCGCTGAAGAAGGCCATGCGCTGCGCCGAGGAGGCAGCGGCGCGGTATCCGCGTTGCACGATGGCCGTGGTGAACGGCGATGCCGCTGCGGAGGCGGCCGAAGTAAAGCACGAGCTGGAGCAGCGCGTGCACAACGTGGACGCCTGGTACGAAGGGCAGATCAGCCCCGTGCTCGTGGTGCATACCGGCCCCGGCCTCATCGGCATCGGCGTCTGCGGAGCGTAAACCCTTCCGTCGCTACGCCAGCGGGAGGGCGAGGGTCACGGAGAAGCCTTCGCCCGGCGCGCCGTCGAGGGAGAGCGATCCCTCGTGCGCGCGGGCGATGCGGTCGACCAGAACGAGCCCCAGGCCGTGATCGCGGTTGAACGACCCAGCCGCGCTGCGCGCCGTGCGCGAGCGCGCGAGGCGCGCTTCGAGCGCGGCGAGGTCGGCAGCCGCGATTCCAGCACCGTCGTCGCTCACGCGGATCGTGCAGTACGCGTTGTCTCGCAGCGCCAGTTCGACGCTGATCGTGCATCCCTGCTCGTTGTGCAGCCGCGCGTTGGAGATGGCGTTCTCCACCGCGCGCGTGAGCAGCCTCTCGTCCCCCAGCACCACCGCGTTCAGCGCGTCCTCTGCGATGTCGAGCTCGATAGGATGCGCTTCGTCCAGCCCGCTGTTCGCATGCGCGGCCGCCACGGTGCGCAGCAGGCGCGCCGCATGCACGCGTTCCAGGCGCATCGGCTGCATGTCGTAGTCCAGCTGCGAGGCGGTGTTGAGATCGGTGACGAGGTCCTTGATCTTGAGCCCCTGCGCTCTGATGACCCGCGCGCTTGCGCGCGCCTCTTCGGCTGCGCCCTCGTCCTGCACGAGCGCGTCGGCGTAGCCGAGAATCATCGACAGCGGCGTGCGGATGTCGTGGGAGATGCCGCGAATCCAGCTTGCGCGCGCGGCGTCCTTCTGCTCGATGACGGCGCTCGTCTCGGTGATCTGGTCGCCGATGTCGCGCAGATCCCCTTTGAGGTGCAGCTCGGCCGCGCGCCCGTCAGACAGCGCGTCGAGCGCTTCGGCGATGGGAGCCACGGCGTTTTGCGTCCGGCGACGCGACACCGCGTAGATGGTGTACAAGATCCCGAGGTCGACTGCGAATATCAGCAGCACGTACAGCGGGAAGTTGCGCACGGTCGACGCGGGGTAGGTGAGCGTCATCGTCCAGAACTCGTTCTTCGGGAAACCCACGACCAGCAGGCCGTCGTCCCGATCCCAGAAAAACGCCGGATAGTCGGCGACGGCCGCATAATGCGCTGCCATCGCCACGTCGTTCACGCTGAACCGGTCGGGCACGTCCTCCGGCTTGTCCTGCGACCAGGCCACCGCGCCGTCCGTCCCGATGACGAGCGCCCAGGCGTCCTGCTGGCCGAGCGCCTCCAGGCCGTTCTCCCCAAGCGTCCATGAGCCGTCGGCATCCTGCTCGAGAGCTTGGTCGACTGCGCGCGTCGTGGACGCGGGCGTGCCGTCGTTGAAGTTCGAGTTCGATTCCCGGTAGGCGATGACGGCGTACAGGAAGAAGTCGATGACCACGATGAGCAGCGCCAGCGCCACGAACAGCAGCAGCTGCTTGGTGAAGAAGCGCGCGAAGCCCGCCGGTCGCCTTGTGCGACGGTCTCGAGCAGATGTGCGAGGGGCGCGGCCCATGAGCTAGCCGCGCTCGACCAGCTTGTAGCCCAGTCCGCGCGCCGTGACGAGCGAAACCGGCGCCGACGGGTCTGCCTCGATCTTCTCGCGCAGGCGACGGATGTGCGCCATGAGCGAGTTCTCGTAGCCGAACGACGTGCCCCAGCACGCCTCGCACAGGGAATCGATGGTGACGATGCGCCCGGCGTTGCGCGCGAGCACGCTCAGGATCTCGTGTTCTTTGGCGGTGAGCGGCACCGTCTGCCCGTCGGCGCGCTCCACCTCGGCGGTGGCGAAGTTCACGCGGCTCGCAGCCAGCTCCAACAGCGGGTTCTCGGCGGCATAGCAGCGGCGCAGCACGGCGGCGATGCGCAGCACCAGCTCTTGGGGCAGAAACGGCTTCGCGATGTAATCGTCGGCGCCCAACGTGAGTCCCGACACGCGATCGAAAGGCTCGTCTTTCGCCGTGAGGAACAGCGCGGGCGTCGAGGTGTGCGCGGGCAGCTGACGGATGCGTCCGAGCAGCTCGAAGCCGTCCATGCCGGGCATCATCACGTCGAGCACGAACAGCTGGTACGCGTGCTCGGGGGAGGCGCTGCGCGCCGCGATCGAGGAGAGCGCTTCGGCGCTGGAATTCGCGATGTCGACGGAGGCGAACCCCGCGCCGTGCAAGATGGTGGCCACCATGTCGGCCAGCTCGCGCTCGTCGTCCACCAGCAGGATGCGCTTGCCGCGCAAGTGCGTCTCCACCATGCCGAATGCGCCGGTCATCGTCGAACCCCTTTCTCTTTCGTGCTTGCCAGTATGACACATGCGGCCGAGCGCGGTAATCCGCTTCTTCGTATCGTAAGGCAGCCGCAAGGTGCGGTAAGGAAGCCGCAAGGCGCGCTGCAAGGCGCTGTAAGGAGCGGCTCGTAACCTGGGAGCAGGAGCAAAACGAGAAGAAGGAGCTGAATATGGATGCAAGGGACGTCGGCGCGTCGACGGTGGTGGAGGTGCGCGCTCTCAGCAAGCGCTACGGCGCCGAGGGGCGCAAGCACGACGGCAGCGTGACGCAGGCGCTCGACCGCGTGAGCTTCGCGGTGGCGTGCGGCGAGTTCACCGGCATCATGGGGCCCAGCGGGTCGGGCAAATCGACGCTACTGAACTGCCTGGCCACCATCGACAAGCCGTCGAGCGGCACCATCGTCGTCGGCGGGCGCGACGTGACCGCGCTCGCTGGCAAGGAGCTGGCGAAGTTCCGGCGCGAGGACCTGGGCTTCATCTTCCAGGACTCGAACCTGCTGGACACGCTCACGGCGTACGAGAACATCGCGCTGGCGCTGACCATCCAGAAGGCGCCCGTGCGCGAGATCGACCCGCGCGTGCGTGAGGCGGCGCGCACGCTGGGCATCGAGGATGTGCTGCAGAAGTACCCCTACCAGATGTCCGGCGGCCAGAAGCAGCGCGTGGCCGCGGCGCGCGCCACGGTGACCCGCCCGCATCTTGTGCTGGCCGACGAGCCCACCGGCGCGCTCGATTCGAAATCGGCGCGCCAGCTGCTCGAATCGCTTGCGCACCTCAACGAGCGGGGATCCACCATCCTCATGGTCACGCACGACTCGTTCTCGGCCAGCTACTGCAACCGCATCGTGTTCATCAAGGATGGCGGCCTGTACGGCGAGCTGCGCCGTAACGGCACGGAGCGTTCGGCGTTCTACCGCCGCATCGTGGACGTGGTCTCCAGCATGGGCGGCGCGGGCGAGGACGATGCCGCGGACGAGGTGACGCGCCATGCTTGCTAGGCTCGCGCTCGGCAACGTGCGCAAGTCGCTGGCGGACTTCGGCATCTACTTCCTCACGGTCATGCTGGGCGTGGCGGTGTTCTACGCGTTCAACTCCATGACGGCCCAGCAGGGCGTGCTCGCGTTCTCCGAGACGCAAAGCAAGATGTTCGATCTGCTGGGCATGGTCATCGGCGGCGTGTCGGTGTTCATTGCGTTCGTGCTCGTGTTCCTCGTGGTGTACGCGAACAGTTTCCTCATCAAGCGGCGCAAGCGCGAGTTCGGGGTGTACCTCGCCTTGGGCATGAGCACGGGCGACGTGGTGAAGATCGTGGCGCTGGAATCGCTGATCGCGGGCGCGGCCTCGCTTGCGGCGGGGCTCGTCGTGGGCATCGGGCTGTCGCAGCTTCTCTTGCAGCTGACGAGCGCGCTGTTCCAGGCCGACGTGGCCGAGGCGGGCGGCTTCGCGTTCGTGTTCTCGGCCGACGCGTTGGCGAAGACCGCCATCGTGTTCGCGGCCATCTTCCTGACGGCCGCGCTGTTGAACGCGCGCACGGTGGCGCGGGCGAAGCTTATCGACCTTCTGCACGCGCAGCGTAAGAACGAGGAGATGCGGCTGACCAGCTTGCCGCTGTCGCTCGCGCTGTTCGCGGCGTCGCTCGTGCTGATAGGCGTGTCGTACAAGCTGCTCATCGACAACGGGCTGATGGAGCCCTCGCCCGAATTCGCGGCGGCCACGTTGCTCGTGTGCGCAGGCACGGTGCTGTTCTTCTACGCGCTGTCGGGCTTCCTGTTGAAGCTGGTACAGCTGATCAAGCCGCTGTACCTGCGCGGGCTTAACATGTTCGCGCTGCGGCAGCTGAACGCGAAGGTGAACACCGCGTTCGCGTCGCTGTCGGTGGTGTGCCTCGTGCTGTTCCTGGCCATCACCAGCGTGTGCGGCGGCATCGGCATCCGCAACGCCATCGACGGCTCGCTGGACAAGAGCACCGGCTACAGCGCCAGCGTGTCCACGTCGTTCGGCTCGTACAACGCCGAGGCGGGCTATCAGCCTGCCGAACTGGGTGAATTCGGGGCCTTCGCCGAGCGGCAGGGCTACGATATGGCCGCGGGGCTGCGCGCGAGCGTGGCGGCCGTGGGCGCGGGCGACTTCGATGCGGCGGCGTCCCGCACGGCGCAGATCGACTTTTTGGTCGATCCGGCCGACGGCCTCGTGATGGACGACGTGGAGCGCGCGAGCGGCCTCAAGCTGTCCGACTACGCGGGCGCGTCCGTCAACAGCGGTTACGGCGCGTACCCCGTGTACCTGGCGAAGCTGTCGCAGGTGAACGCCGCGCTCGAGCTGGCGGGTCGACCGGCGCTCGAGCTGGGCGCGGGGGAGTGCGCGGTTTTCAGCGACTCCGACATCACGAGCGGGTTCTACCGCGACGCGGTGGATCGCGGCACCGTGCTGTCCGTGGGCGGGCGCGACCTGCGCGTGGCCGAATTCCGGGGCGAGAGCCTGCAGACCACGCCGTTTCCGATGAACACGGGCACGCTCGTGGTGCCCGACGAGGCGGTGCCGGCAGGATCGGCGATCCTCCAGTCCGTCCTCGACGTGCAGTGCGCAAGCGACGAGGACGAGGCCGCGTTCGGCGAGATGATGGACGCCGTGGCGGACACCGACAACCCCGACACCTGGCCGATCACGCTGTCCATGACGCGCGCCGAGGTGATCGACCAGAGCATCAGCCTGTCCACCATTGTGGCGTACCTGGCCATCTACCTGGGCTTCGTGCTGGTCATCGCCTGTGCGGCCATACTCGCCATCCAGCAGCTGTCCGACGCTTCCGATAACGCGCAGCGCTACGGGCTGCTGCGAAAGCTGGGGGCTCCCGAGGGCATGATCAGCAGCGCGCTGTTCGTTCAGGTGCTCGTGTACTTCCTGTTCCCGCTGCTGCTGGCCGTCGCGCACGCCGCGTGCGCGCTCGTGGTGGTCACCGACGTCGTGGCCGTGTTCGGGCACCTCGACATCACCTCGATGGCGCTCGCCTGCGCCGGCGCGTTCCTCGCGGTGTACGGCGTGTACTTCGCCGTGACGTACCTCGGCGCCCGCAAGCTCGCCCGCGAGTAAGGACGAAGACGCCCCCGCAGGTTCGACCTGCGGACCCTGCTAGCAGCCGCTTGCATGTCCTCCCCTTATCAGCCGGCCGGGTACGTGCGTGTCGTGCGAGCTGTCCGGCGCATCGGGCGAACCTCCAAGGTTGCCCTGATGCGCCGGACGGCGTCCATCGCGCGTGCTTTCGGCCGGCCGACAGAGGGGCCGAGGCACGCGCGAGCGATCTTCCTCTTTCCTACATCTGCCGGCCGAGCGCGAACGCGTGCGAGAACAGGCTGCCATTGTCGGTCGGCACGAGCACCAGGTTGTCGCTCTCCAGGACGTACGTGGGCAGGACGCGCACCACGGTCAGCTGCACTGTGCCGCCCGGCGCGATGACGACGTGCTGGGGGTCGTCGGAGGGCACGGTGTCGCTCGTTGCCTCGAAGTCCAGATCGTAACCCGTCCGCACCATGTCGAGCGTTCCGTCATCGTTGCGCAGGGCGAAATCGTAGAGCACGGGCGTCCAAACGGGGACGGCCGTATCTTCAAGGTTGCGCAGCGTCACCGTCGTGGACGCGTAACGGTAGTCGTCGCTCGTAAGCGTGCCGTCGTCGTTGTAGCCGTAGCCCCACACCTCGCGCGAGCATTTGTCCATGTAGCGCGCGTTGCCCAGCCATCCGTCCACGACAAAGAGGCAGTCGTCGAGCGCCTTTCCGCCCGGAAGAGTGTCGGAGAGCGAGATGGAAGGGGAGCTCATGGCCAAGCGCGCGGTCGGCTGTTGCGAGCTTTCGGAGTCTGGGTGAGAGGAGCCGGTGCTTTCGTATCCGAAGTCGAACGCGACTTCGCCGTCGGACGGTGTGAGCGCGTTTTCGGGCAGGGTCGCGTCGACGCGCGCGCCGTTCTCCTCGACGGTTGCCCGCCAGGTATCGTCCTGGCGCTCGATGGTCGACGCGGGCAGCACTTCGTCGGCGCGGTCGTTCGCGTCGTCGAGCGGGAAGGGGAACGGGCCGCTTCCCGCTTTCACCACGATGCCGTAGAGCGATTTCGCTGCCGAGGGGGCTTCGGCGTCGTCTGCGGCGAGACGGGTGGTCAGGCGGGGGGTGCCGTCGACCATTTCGGTCTCGAAGTTGGCCGCGTGCAGCTCGATGGCCTGGGTGGACGTGCGCCCGTCCTCGAACGTCACGGTGACGGTGAGCGTCTGTCCTTCGAACAGGTCGATGACGGGGGATTGCAGGTCGCCCATGATGTTTTCAGGAGGCTCGCCCTCGTTCGTCCAGAGGCCGAAACTCGTCGTGCCGTCCGCGATGCCGGGGTCGTCGCTTGCGGAGACGTCGATGGTGGAACCCATGAGCTTCGCGAGGCTCAGCTTACTCTCTCCGTTCCGCATGGAGCTTCCGACGAAATCGTAGCCGCCGTAGTACTCGCCGGTACCGCGCGCCGTGGGCTTCCAGCTTGCCAGCTCGCCCATGCGCGGGTCGTCGGGGTCGGTCGGTCCGTCTTCGAACGTCACGCGGTACAGGGCTCCGCCCGTCAGGTTCGCCTGCACGCGGGAGATGCCCTCGCCCTCAACGTGGAAGAGGCAGCCGGTGAAGAAGCCGCTCACTTTGTAGTCGTCGCCTCCTGAGAAGCGGTAGCCCAAGTCGCGGTCGAACGCAACGGTGCCCCCCTCGCCGGGCGCGAGCGGCGCGCTGCCGTCGGAGGCGTAGGCGCGCACGGCGAAGCCGCTTGCCTGTTGGGCGTCGCTCAGGGAGATGGCCGTATGGCCGTCCGCGTCCATCGCGCCCATGACCATGGGCACGCCGCCGGCGACGATGGCCGCGGCGACGAGGCAGGCTGCGGCGGGCAGACCCCAGCGACGCGCAACTGCGACGCCGCCGCTGCGCGATCCGGCGCGCCGATGTGGGCGCTTGGCTGACGCGGTCGCGACCGGCTGAGCGGAGGAGGCGAAGCGGTCGGCTGCCCGCTCGGCGGCGGCTAGCGTGCGTTCTTTGAGATCGGACGACGCGCGCACCTGGTGCTGCATGCGCTCGTACTCCTTGCGGAAATCGTTTTCGTTCATGAGTGCGCTCCTAGATTGATCTTGAGGGCCTTGCGCGCGCGGTGGAGGTGGGATCGGACGGTGCCTGAGCGCTCGCCGGTGATCTGCGCTATCTCGTCGGTTGCATATCCTTCGAAGTAGAACAGGTGCACGGCGGTGCGCTGCTGGGGCGTGAGGCGGGCGAGAGCCGCGGCCAAGTCGCCGGGCTCGAGGTTGCGGTTGCCGAAAGCGTCGTCGGGCGCTTCGCGTCCCGGCTCGTCCAGCTCGGAGGCGCGCAACGTGGACAGCGTGGCATCGTCAAGCTCGGCGCGGCGCTTGCTCCAGGGGCTGCGGTGCACGTCGTTGCAGCAGTTGATCGTCACGCGCAGAAGCCACGCCTTCAGATGCTCGTCGTCGGTGAACCGCTCTCTCGATTGCAGCAGGCGCATGAACACGGTTTGAAACACGTCCTCAGCGTCGGCGACGCTGCCCATGCGGCTGGTAGCCAAGCGAAGCACGGTGTCGCCCCAGCGCTCCATGGCGCTTTCGAGCGCCACGGCGTCGAGGACGTGCACGGTTCCGCTCGGCTGGCCAGCGTGCGGTTTTCGTCCGTTCGCTGCAGCAAGCGGACGGTCGCTCCGGGACGTTCCGGCTCCCAGAGCCTCGCAACCTACATCCATATCCCATCTCCTTTCCGCTACCAACACGCGCGAAGGAGCGTTTTGTCGCAGATGCTTCCGCCATCATACACAAGGTGCCCACAATTCAGAGGAGAAGGGGGAAAATGAAAAAGGCCAGACATGATGTCTGACCTTTAGAATTCAAATGGTGGACTGTCGGGGACTCGAACCCCGGACCTTGGGATTAAGAGTCCCCTGCTCTACCAACTAAGCTAACAGTCCAGAAATAACGCCTATGTCAAAGTTCCAAGTGCGCAAAGCGCTGGATTATTTTAAAGCATGTTTCCAGCAATTGCAAGTACTTTTTTCAAACTCGCGCTGGGGTGGATGATGGGACTCGAACCCACGACCTCCAGAGCCACAATCTGGCGTTCTAGCCGACTGAACTACACCCACCAAGGCGCAAGGTGGTAGTATACGGATTTTCTACCGGGAGTGCAAGAGGAATATGAGCAAAATGTATCAACCATTTTGCAAACGCCTGTCGATCGCTTGCTTTCAAGTAGTATAGAATCATCCAAGACGTCGAAAACGGCTGCCTAGCGCGGCGCCCGAAGAAGAGTCGACGCCCGAGGGGCAGGGCATCCGGCCCTCCCGCAATCGGAATGAGGAGCACTACGTGGATATCAAGCAATCGTCTGAAAAGCGGTTCGCACTTTTGATCGATGCCGACAACGTGTCGGCGAAATATATAAAGCCCATCACCGACGAGCTGTCGAAGTACGGCACCGTCACCTACAAGCGCATCTACGGCGACTGGACGCTCACGCTCCATGCCAAGTGGAAAGACGCGCTGCTGGAGAACTCCATCACGCCCATCCAGCAGTTCGGCTACACTCAAGGCAAGAATGCCACCGACTCGGCCATGATCATCGACGCCATGGACATCCTGTACACGCGCTCGGTGGAGGGCTTCTGCATCGTGTCGAGCGACAGCGATTTCACGCGTCTGGCCAGCCGTATCCGCGAAAGCGGCCTCACGGTCATCGGCATGGGCGAGAAGAAGACGCCCACGCCGTTCAGAAAGGCATGCGACATTTTCACCACGCTGGAGCTTCTGCTGGGCGACACGGGCGGCAAGTCGGGCGGACGCAACAGGAACCGTCACGACCAGGGCTCGTCGTCGAACGGCCAGGGCGCTGGAACCACCACCATGAGCAAGGACGAGATCGAGCAGGCCGTGGTGAACATCATCACGGACAACCAGAACAACGGCAAGTCGACGGGGCTCGGAGAGGTGGGCAGCCGTCTGCTGAAGCGCTACCCCGACTTCGACGTGCGCAGCTACGGCACGAACCTGCTGTCGAAGCTGCTCGACGAGTTCGCCAGCGTGCAGATCATCAAGGACGGCAGCTCGGTGGCCGTGGTGCTGGCTGAGGGTGCGAACGCTCCGAAGGACGCTTCCCCGGAGGCAGAGCAGGCACCCGAGACCAAGCAGGCCGACGACGTGAAAGACGCGCCGGTTGCAGAATCTGAAGGATCGACGGACGCACAGGGCGCCGCTGAGGCGAAGCCGGTCGAGAAGAAGCCCGCGTCGCGCCGTCAGCCGCGTCGTCGCAAGGATCAGGTCGCGGCGCAGCAGGGATCCGAGGCTACCGAGGAGAAGCCGGTTCAGGAACCGGAACTCTCAGCGGAGCCCGCAGGCGAGCAGCATGATCGTCTGGCCGAACCTGTCGTCGAAGCCGAGCCTGCCGAGCAGCCTCCCTCGGACAACCGTCCCGGACGTGCCGCCCGCATGCGCGCGGCTGCTTCTCGCTCGAGAGGCTCGGAAGGGCGCAAGCAGGCGGGGAAGAAGCAGACCGAGAAGGGTGAGCGCTCGGACGGCGAGGTGCCTGCCCAGGCCGCCGCGCCAACCGAGGAGCAGAAGCCCGCTGCGAAGCCGAAGCGCAAGCCCGCGAGGGCGAAGGCCCCCAAGGCCGAGCAGCCGGTCGCCGAGGCTACGGCGACGCAGGAGGAGCCCGTCGGGGAAGCGCCGAAGCGGGAGTCCGAAGCGCCCGCGAAGCGCGCACCGAAGCGTCCAGCCAAAGCGACTGCGAAGGCTGTCGCCGAAGGCGCCGCTGCCCCGTCCGACCCCGAGGCGTTCATCCGCCAGACCGTGGCCGCCGCCGAGCCGGAGGGGATCGCGCTGTCCGTGCTGGGCAAGCGCGTGCGCGGCAAGTTCCGCACGTTCAAGCTGCGCGATCTGGGCTACGCGCAGTTCAGGCCCTATCTCGACGACCTGGACGGCATCAAGGTGGAGCAGCGCGACGGCCAATCCTACGCCCGCCTCGACCGATAAGCGCGAATCGCCCGCGAGGGGTTTCTCGTGCGGTGCCGACAGGGAGGCTTCCCATCGGCGCCGCAGGGAGCCGCCCGATTACGGCTCGTGGTCTGCGCTCGGGGCGTCGAGCGGAATACCGCGCCCTCTTGGCAGAGGCGCGCATAAGTCGAGGACTTGGACTCCCTGCCCGATGCCGTGCGAACTCGCGGGCGCGGAAATGGACGAACGCGGCGGCGCATCCCGGCTCGTGACGGTCGGGCAACAACCGTTCGTTGAAGTCGTGAGGCGGCGTTTTCGGGTTCTTCTCCCATGATATCCTTGTAGCGTGAAAGCTGACGAGGTAGGAGAGGCATGAAGAAGATAGTCATGGTTATCGTCGCCGTCGCGCTGATCGCGGCCGGTGTGTTCGGAACGCTCGCCGTGCAGCGCACGTTCGAGCCCAGCATCTCGCTGTCGTCCACGTCCATCCAGGAGCAGCTGTCCGATTGCAGCGAGCTTGCCACGGCCAAGCTGGACTACCGCGGCCTCGTGCGCTACGAGAACGGCGACATCGACTTCATCACGAAGAAGGCCTTCACCATGGTCTACGATGCCGAGGTGCGCGCAGGCGTGGATCTGGCGCAGGCCCGCGTCGAGGTCAGCGGCAACGCCATCACGGTGAGCCTGCCGGCGCCGCAGCTTCTGGGCATCGAGATCGACCCGAACTCCCTCGAGTTCTACGATTCATCGTTCGCGCTGTTCAACTGGGAGAACAAGCAAGACACGGCCGAGGCGCTGAAGGTGGCGCAGCAAGATGCCGAGGGCAAGGTGAACCAGGCCAACATGCTGGAGCAAGCCAAGGCTCAGGCGCATACGCTGGTCGAGAACCTGTTGAAGCCCTTCACCGTCGGCGACAACGCCTATACGGTGACGGTGGTCGACCAATAGCAACGCGTGCAAGAAGAAGGGCGGCCCTGGAGCCGCCCTTCTTCTTGCAGAGGAACCGTTCCCCTTACGCCAGCTCGTTCTCGCTGAACGCATCCTCGCTGAACGTGATCTCCTTGCCGGCTTTGCGCCACTCGCGGTACTCCGACGTGGCGGTGAACAGCACGTCGGACGACGAGTTGAGCGCCGTCTCGCACGAATCCTGAACCACGCCGATGATGAAGCCGATGGCCACCACCTGCATGGCCACGTCGTTGCCGATGCCGAACAGCGAACATGCCAGCGGGATGAGCAGCAGCGACCCTCCTGCCACGCCCGACGCGCCGCAGGCGGACACCGCTGCCAGCGCGCTGAGGATGACGGCGGTGGGCAGATCGATGGACACGCCCATGGTGTGGGCGGCCGCCATGGCCATGACCGAGATGGTCACCGCAGCGCCCGCCATGTTTATGGTGGCTCCCAGCGGGATGGACACTGAGTAGTTGTCCTTGTCCAGCCCCAGCTTGCGGCACAGCTCCATGTTCACCGGGATGTTCGCCGCCGAGCTGCGCGTGAAGAACGCCGTGATGCCGCTGTCCTTCAGGCAGCGCAGCACGAGGGGGTAGGGGTTCTTGCGGATGCCCCAGAACACCAGCAGCGGGTTCGTGACGAACGCGATGAACAGCATGCAGCCCACCAGCACCAGCAGAAGCTGGCCGTACTCGGTGAATATCTCCAGGCCGTTCGCGCTCACCGTGGTGTACACGAGGCCCAAGATGCCGAAGGGCGCCAGCGAGATCACCCAGCGCACCACCTGCGACACGGCGTCGGACACGCTGGCGAACACGTCCTTCGTGCTCTGCGACGCGGCGCGCAGCGCGATGCCCAGCACCACGGCCCAAGCCAGGATGCCGATGTAGTTCGCGTTCATAAGCGCGTCCACCGGGTTCGACACCACGTTCATCACGAGCGCGCCCAGCACCTCCCCGATGCCCGACGGCGAGCTCTGGTCGGCCGCCGGAGCGCTCAGCGTGAGCTCGATGGGGAACAGGAAGCTGGCCACCACGGCCACGAGCGCCGCGACGAACGTGCTCACCACGTACAGGAGCACGACGGTTTTCATCGATCCGGCGGCACGAGCGTTCGCAAGCGCGCTGATAACCAGGAAGAACACCAGAATCGGCGCGACGCCTTTCAGCGCCGACACGAACAGCGTGCCCAGCAGCTCGACGACCTCGATGTTCGGCACCGCCACGCCCAGCACGCCGCCGATCACCAGTCCGATGACGATGCGCTTCACCAGGCTGACCGAGTTCCACGCCTGGACGACCTTCTTGATTCCCATGATGCGTTCCTTTCCCGTTGAGTCGCATCATAGTAGCAGAAAGAGGGCGCGCGCACGAAAAGCGTTCGGACGACGGTTTTCTTTCCCGCCGTTTTTGGTATCATGGTCGCTGCGCGCTTTCGGGCGCGATGCAACGCGTGCGGGCGTGGCGGAATTGGCAGACGCGCCAGATTTAGGTTCTGGTGGGGAAACTCGTGAAGGTTCAAGTCCTTTCGCCCGCACCATCAAGATACGTCGCGGCGCGCTTCGACCAATGCGGGAAGCGAAGGCTGCGCATCCGTTCCCCATGCACGCTTTTGTCAAGCTAAACGCATCGTTGGACCCGCATACGCTTGACAAAAGCGTGCATGAGCAGAAAAAGGCTCGCAGCTTCGGCGTTCGGGCGAGCTAGGCGAAGAACTTTCCCAACAGAAAGCCTATGACTACGCTGAGGGCGGCGAACAAAGCGGCGGTGCCCACGAGGCGCGTTTCGCGACGCTCGCGGCGCTTGCGCTCCTCTTCCTCCTGTTTGAGCATGGGAAAGTAGGAGTAGCCGTCCGACGTGATGGTGACCACGGTGCCGCGGCGGTCGTCGATTTTCTGCATGAGCGCGCCGTGCGCGATGAGCTCTACCTGCAGGTCGTCGTCGGGGCGATAGGGGAAGGCGCAGTGATACACGAGGTCGCCGTCGACGGTGCACGTTGCGCGCTCGTAGTCCAGCAAGCGCGCCAGCTCGCGTTCCTGCAATATGTTGAGATCGATGGTGGGCATGGAAGCCTCCGGCTGCTGCGTTTCGGGTGCGTTTCGCTTTCGGCTTCATGATACCGTGATCGGGCGATTAGCGGGAGGGCAAAATCGATTTGTAACCTTCGAGATTCGGGTAAGAGGCGTCTTCCTTGCCGTCCAATGGCGCTACGCTTCCGTTTCGACGGTGAGCTTGCCAGAATCGCCCGACTCGATCCGGAAGGGGTAGGCGATCAGTTCCAGGCCCAGCAACAGCACGTGGTGCTCGATGTTCGCGAACGGGCTGATGATAAGCAGCACGGCCAGCACCATCTCGAACACGGTGAATGCCAGCTTCAACGCGAAGGGCCTCCTTCCCTTGAGCGCGTGCACCACCTCGTCGATCTCGTCGGCGGCCTTGTACAGGCCCAGGAGGCCCCACATCACGCCGACGAAGCTGATGGAGGCATGTCCCTGCACGAGGATGACGCCGCCGAGCACGCACATGACCACGGCCCGTCCCAGCACGGCCGGCTCCTCGGCGAGGCGGCGCGCGTCGGCTCGCGCGCCGCTCGCGTGCGCAACCGCGTACACGAGGCCCGCCGCGCCCGATACCGCCATGAGGCCTCCCAGCAGATACGGCAGCGCGTCGGTGACGGTGTCGGGGATCAGCAGGCAGCACATCCCCAAAAGCGGCAGGAGCAGCAACGAGACCACCGACACCTGCTCGCTGCGGCTGCGGGATTTGATGGCTTTGAGGGTGCGGTCCTGGGGCATAAGGGGCTCCTTGCGTCCTTGTCGAAAGTCGTCTCATGGTAGCATGACTTTCGATGCTGGCGGAATTTTCAACGGGCGGTTCTCCGGTTTCGTTTCCGTTGCACCCTGGTTGCGTCCCGGTTTCGTCGGTTCTTCGTGAACCTGCCTCATCTTTACTTCCCGGCTGGGCGCATATGTGCGATAATTCCGTCTCGGTGTGCTTGGCTTGCTTTGCAGGTCGTAACGCATCGCTGCAAGGGAAGGCCAAGGCAGTCGCACCGAACGATGCCGCAAGGCGACATATGAATGATGGAGGATAGTTACGTGGAAACAAAAGTTGAGGCATTGGAAGATAACCGCACGAAAGTGACCGTTACCGTCGATGCCGCGGACATCGATGCCCGCATCAAGAAGACCTACAAGGACTTCGCCAACAAGTACAACTTCCCCGGGTTCCGCAAGGGCAAGGCCCCGCGCCCGATCATCGACAACGCCCTGGGCGCCGAAGCCGTGCGCGCGACGGTCACCGACGACGTGGTCAACGGCACCTATCCTCTCGCCATCGACGATTGCGACCTGTACCCCATCGCCAAGCCTGAATTCGACGAGACGGACCTCGTCGAGGCCGGCAAGCCCTACACCTTCTCGTTCACCGTCACGGTGAAGCCCGAGATCGAGATCTCCAGCTACGAGCCCGTCGAGATCGAGCTGCCCGCCGAAGGCACGACCGACGCCGAGATCGACGAGCAGATCGACGCCCTGCGCGAGCACTACTACTCGTTCGAGGACGCTTCCGCCGCCACGAAGGTGAAGGAAGACAGCTATATCGACCTGGCCATGAAGGCCACCGACGACAAGGGCGAGGAGATTCCGTCGCTCACGACCGAGAACCGTCCCTACGGCTTGGGCGCGAACCTGTTCCCGGCCGAGTTCGACGAGCAGCTGGTGGGCCTGAAGAAGGGCCAGACCGCTACGTTCACGCTGGACATGCCCGCCGATCCGCCCATCATGCTGTCCGCGCTGGCCGGCAAGACCGAGAAGATTAACTTCGAGGTCGAGGTCAAGGTCGTCAAGAAGAAGATCGTTCCCGAGGTCAACGACGAGTGGGCCAAGGAGCAGATGGGCTTCGAAAGCGTCGAGGACCTGCGTGCGCGCATCGCCGAGTCCGTCACCAGCCAGAAGGCCGACATGATGCCGCGCCTGAAGGAGAACGCCTGCCTGTACGCGCTCGCCGAGCGCGTGGAGGGCGACGTCCCCGAGGCCATGCTGGAGGACGCGGAGGCCAGCTTGATCCAGGACTTCTTCCAGCAGCTGCAGAGCCAGGGCATGACCTTCGACGTGTACCTCGCCCAGCAAGGCATCACGCCCGACCAGTTCAAGGAGGACGTGAAGAAGCAGGCCGAGGACATGTCCAAGCAGGATCTCGCGCTTGACGCGTGGGCCCGCCACTTCGGCATGGAGGCTACGGCCGAGGAGGTCACCGAGGAGTTCGTGAAGAGCGGCGTCGAGGATCCCGCGGCTCTGGAGGCCGAGTGGCGCTCGAACGGCCAGCTGCACATGGTGCGCCAGGGCGTGATCCGCACGAAGGCCGTGAAGGACATCATGGACAAGGCCGTCGTGACCGAGCTCGACCTCTCGAAGAAGAAGGACGAGGAAAAGAAGCCGGCCAAGAAGGCTGCGGCCAAGAAGACGGCCAAGAAGGACGAGGCCGCAGGCGACGAGCCCGCGAAGAAGCCCGCCAAGAAGGCCGCTCCGAAGAAGGCTGCGAAGAAGGACGAGGACGTCGAGGCCAAGGCCGACGACGCAGAATAGCACCGTGAGCACATCGAGCCGTCCGGCCGCGCATCCGCGCGTCGTCGGGCGGCTCGAGGTAACGAAACGGTACCCCGGCCTTGCACAGCGCAGCGATAAACCTCACTATGGCATAAACGCAAGCAGGCCGCCGAGCGGCCGCAAGAGACAAGCGAGGCAACCTTATGAGCTTTGATCCCAAATCAGCACTGATTCCCTACGTTATCGAGCAGTCCCCGCGCGGCGAGCGCAGCTACGACATCTACTCCCGCCTGCTCAACGATCGCGTTATCTTCCTGGGCGAGCAGATCGACGACAACGTGGCCAACTCTGTGGTGGCGCAGCTGCTGCACCTCGAGAGCGCCGATCCGGACAAGGACATCTCCCTGTACATCAACTCGCCGGGCGGCTCGGTGACCGCGGGTCTTGCCATCCTTGACACGATGGACTTCATCAAGTGCGATGTGTCCACCATCTGCCTGGGCGAGTGCGCCTCTATGGCCGCCGTGCTGCTGTCCAACGGCGCCAAGGGCAAGCGCCTGTGCCTGCCGAACTCCATGGTGCTCATCCACCAGCCGTCCGGCGGCGCGCAGGGCCAGCAGACCGAGATCGCCATCGTGGCCGACTTTATGCTGAAGACCCGCAACCGCCTGAACAAGATCCTCGCGGACAACACGGGCCAGACGCTGGAGACCATCCAGAACGACACCGAGCGCGACAACTACATGACCGCCGAAGAGGCCGTCGCCTACGGCCTGGTCGACCGCATCACCACCTCGCGCGCGGTTGCGCCGAGCACCGACGAGTAGAGAAGCGAACAGGATACATGAACGACAGACGCGACGACGAATTCGAAGGCCGAGACGCCGATATCGCCTGCGCCTTCTGCGGCAAGCAGCCGCATCAGGTGGCGGCCATGATATCGGGGCCGAACGGCATCTACATCTGCGACGAGTGCATCTCCGTGTGCGCCGATGCCATGATGCGCGACCTGGGGCTGAGCGTTCCGGGCCACGACGAGGCAGCAATGGCGGAGGGCTTCTCCCACGCCGAGGAGGGCCGTCACGCGCGGGTGGGCGACGGGGTCGTGACGGCTTCGGTCGCCGATCCGGCGCCGGAGGACGTGCTGGCCGACCTGCCCACGCCCCACGAGCTGTACGCCGAGCTCTCCGAGCACGTGGTGGGTCAGGAGCAGGCGAAGCGCGCGCTGTCGGTGGCGGTGTACAACCACTACAAGCGCATCAGCCTGGGCGCGGACGCCGTAGACGGCGACGTGGAGCTGGCGAAGAGCAACATCATGCTTCTGGGTCCCACGGGCTCGGGCAAGACGCTGCTTGCGCAGACGCTGGCCCGCACGTTGCGCGTGCCGTTCGCCATCGCCGACGCCACCACCCTCACCGAGGCGGGCTACGTGGGCGAGGATGTGGAGAACATCCTGCTCAAGCTCATGACCGCGGCCGACTTCGATATCCCGCGCGCCGAGATCGGCATCATCTACATCGACGAGATCGACAAGGTGGCCCGCAAGGCCGAGAACCTGTCCATCACGCGCGACGTGTCGGGCGAGGGCGTGCAGCAGGCGCTGCTGAAGATCGTGGAGGGCACGGAGGCCAGCGTGCCGCCGCAGGGCGGCCGCAAGCACCCGCAGCAGGAGCTCATCCATATCGACACCACGAACATCCTGTTCATCCTGGGCGGCGCGTTTGTCGGGCTTGCCGACATCATCGCCGACCGCGTGGGCAAGAAGGGCCTGGGCTTCAACGCCGAGCTGCCCGAGAGCAAGAAGCACGCCGAGGCCGAGCTTTTGGCGCGCGTGCTGCCGGAGGATCTGAACAAGTACGGCATGATCCCCGAGTTCGTGGGGCGCATCCCCGTGGTGACGTCGCTCAACGAGCTTTCCGAGGAAGATCTCGTGCGCATCCTCACCGAGCCGAAGAACGCTCTGGTGAAGCAGTACACCAAGATGTTCGAGTTCGAGGATTCCGTGCTGACGTTCGAGCCGGAAGCCTTGAAGGCCATCGCCCACGAAGCGGTGGAGCACGGCACGGGCGCCCGCGGCCTGCGCTCCATCTGCGAGCGCGTGCTGCAGGACGTGATGTACGACCTGCCCGAGCAGAAAGGCCCGTCGACGGTGACCATCCGCGCGACGGACATCACGGGGGAGACGAAGCCCGACATCGAGCCGACGGACGGGGCGGAAGCTCTTCCGGCGGGCGATGCGGCAAGCCTGCAAAGCGCGTAGCGCGGGCGCAGGATACGGTAAACGAGCGGGCGGATCGCGGACGAGCGGCGCGCCCGCTTTTCGGTTTGAGAGACTTTGAGGACGAAAGAGCAGACCATGGCCGATAACACGAACGACAAGAGCGGCAAGAAGATCGACTACGACTTCGCCGCCCACGAGCGCCCGCTTTTCGAGGCGTGGATGAACGCGGGCTACTTCCAGCGCACGCCCGAGCTGGGCGCGGGCACGGGGCAGCCCTACACCATCGTCATCCCGCCGCCGAACATCACGGGCGTGCTGCACATGGGCCACGCCCTCAACGACACCATCCAGGACACGTGCATCCGCCGCGCGCGCATGCAGGGGCGTCCCACGCGCTGGATCCTGGGCACCGACCACGCCGGCATCTCGACGCAGACCAAGGTGGACAAGAAGCTGGCCGACCAGGGCATCAGCCGTTTGGAAATCGGCCGCGAGGCGTTCATCGAGGCGTGCTACGACTGGTACAAGGAGTACGGCACCACCATCGTGAACCAGATCAAGGGCATGGGCTGCTCGTGCGACTACGACGACGAGCACTTCACGCTGGAGCCGGCGTACGTGAAGGCCGTGCGCAAGCTGTTCGTGGACTGGTACCACGACGACCTCATCTACAAGGGCAAGCGCATCGTGAACTGGTGCCCCCACTGCACGACGTCCATCTCCGACGACGAGGCCGAGTACGTGGACGAGGCAGGGCACCTGTGGTACCTGCGCTACCCGCTGACCGAGCCCGAGGGCGACTTGGAGTACCTCGTGGTGGCCACGACGCGCCCCGAGACGATGCTGGGCGACACGGGCGTGGCGGTGAACCCGAAGGACGAGCGCTTCAAGCACCTCGTGGGCAAGACGGTGAAGCTGCCGCTGGTGGACCGCGAGATCCCTATCTTCGCCGACTGGCACGTGGACATGGAGTTCGGCACCGGCTGCGTGAAGACCACGCCCGCGCACGACCCGAACGACTGGGCGATGGGCGAGCGCAACGGCCTCGAGCGCATCAACATCTTCGACGAGACGGCGCACGTGGTCGACGGCTTCGGCCGCTTCAGCGGCATGGACCGCGACGAGGCGCGCGAAGCCGTGGTGGTCGCGTTCGACGAGCTGGGCCTGCTGGACAAGGTGGAGGACCACGACCACTCCGTTATGACGTGCTACCGTTGCCACACGAAGCTGGAGCCCTGGGAGTCCGAGCAGTGGTTCGTGGCCGTCGACGGCCTCAAGCAGGACGCGGCGCGCGTGGTGGAGGACGGCTCCATCCAGTTCCACCCCGAGCGCTGGAAGCAGGTGTACCTCGACTGGCTGGCCAACCTCAAGGACTGGTGCATCTCGCGCCAACTGTGGTGGGGCCATCGCATCCCCATGTTCTACTGCGATGAGTGCGGCTGGGAGGACGCGTCGGTGGAGGACGTCGAGACGTGCCCCGTGTGCGGGAAGCCCGTGCGCCAGGACGAGGACGTGCTGGACACGTGGTTCTCGTCGCAGCTGTGGCCGTTCGCCACGATGGGCTGGACCGAGGAGGGCATGGACGCGCCGCAGATGAAGCAGGCGTATCCCACCCAGGTGCTGTCCACGGCTCGCGACATCATGGGCTTGTGGGTAGCGCGCATGGTGATGGCATCCATGTACTGCACCGATCGCATCCCGTTCGAGCACGTCATCATCCATCCCACGGTGATGGCCGCCGACGGCAAGCCCATGTCGAAGAGCCGCGGCAACGGCGTGGACCCGCTGCGCCTCATGGAGGACTACGGAGCCGACGGCATGCGCTTCGGCCTGCTCATGCAGGTGACGGGTGCGCAGGACCTCAAGTTCAACGAGGCGAAGCTGGAAAGCTCGCGCAATTTCGCGAACAAGATCCGCAACGCGGCGCGCTTCGTGACGATGAACCTCGACGACTACGTGCCGGGCGCGCCCGAGCCCGTGACGCCGGCCGACCGTTGGATATTCTCGCGCCTGGCGGGGCTCGTGGCCCGCGTCGACGAGGCGTACGGGAACTTCGAGTTCGGCGAGATCACGCGCGAGCTGTTCTCGTTCTTCTGGAACGAGTTCTGCGACTGGTACATCGAGTTCTCGAAGGCGCGCCTGAACGGCTCGCCTGAGGATCGCGCGGCGTGCCAGCGTAACCTCGTGTTCGTGCTCGACCAGGCGCTGCGCCTGCTGCACCCCATCATGCCGTTCGTGACGGAAGAGATCTATCAGCAGCTGCCTATCGACCGCACGGAGGCGCCGTACCTCATCGTGGCCGCATGGCCCGATGCCGAGGCGCTGGCGCAGTACGTGGACGCGGATGCCGAGCGTGCCATCGACATGGTGTGCGAGACGGTATCGGCCATCCGCAGCACGCGCGCCCGCTACGGCATCTCGCCGAAGACGCAGCTGGCCGTGGCCGTGAAAGCGGGGGAGGACGACATCGCGCGCTTGGAGGCGCAGCGCGGGCTGATCGAGGGCATGGGCAATGTGGCCTCGCTTCAGATGGCCGCCGACGTGGAGAAGCCGGCCGAGTCCAGCGTGACGCTGGCGCCGGGCCTCGAGGTGTACATCGTGCTGTCGGGCCTGGTGGACTTTGAAGCCGAGCGCGCCCGCCTGGAGAAGGAGCGCGCGAAGCTGGCCGCCGACGCCGCGAAGCTGGGCAAGAAGCTGTCGAACCCGGGCTTTTTGGCGAAGGCCGCGCCCGAGATCGTGGAGAAGGATCGCGCCAAGCATGCCGAGATGACCGACAAGCTGGCTCGCGTGGAAGCGCAGCTGGCGGAGCTGGGGTAGCCTGTGTTCCCGTACGCGAGCATCCATCCTGAGGTTGCGAGCGCCGCGACCGACCTGCTGAGATTCGATTATTACCGGTTGGTCGATCCGCGCGACCACCGGGTGTTCGCGTACGACCGCGATGGGGATCGTCTGATCGAGGTCGACGGTCCCTGCTACCAGCTGTGGAACCAGGACGATCCGTGTCTCAACTGCTCGTCGCGCGCTTGCCTGACGATGCAGGACGCCGTATTCAAGATCGAGTACCTCGACGGTCGCGTGCTTCACGTGACCAGCGTGCCGATGGACATAGAGGGCGCCGAGCTTGTGCTCGAGCTGATCAAGGATGTGACGGACAGCCTGCTGGTGGCCGACATCGAGGTGCGCGACAACATCGAGATCACCCAAATGATCACGAAGTTCAACGAACTCGCCGTGCGCGACGGGTTCACGAAGCTGTACAACAAGACTTTCATCAACAACGAGCTGGAATCTCTCGTTCAGGCTGCACGTGGCGGATCGCCGGCGGGAGAGGCCGCCGTGGTTCTGCTCGACATCGATGGATTCAAGCAGATCAACGATACGTACGGGCATATTGCCGGCGACGACGCCTTGCAGTACTTCGCGAGCAAGATGCGCAGTTTCTCACGCTCTTTCGACGGGTGGGTCGGACGTTTCGGCGGCGATGAGTTCGTGCTGTGCGCGCCGAAAGGACTTTCGGAAGACGATCTGGAGCGTCTGTTCGCTGAGATCGACGCGATCGAGCGCCATGTGTTCCAGGCTGAGGCGGGGTCGTTCTCGCTTGCGGCAAGTTGCGGCGTGTGCTTCGTGCGGCCGGATGACACCGTTCGCTCGCTGCTGGATCGCGCTGACGTTGCCATGTACCGGGCGAAGGAAAGCGGCCGAAGGTGGGTTGAGCGCTAGGGCGTGCGGAGCGCCGTCGAGGTGCGCGGTTGATTTTGCGATCCGGCGTTCGGCCGTCGAGCCACTTGTCGAAGGAACCCGTGCGATTCGTCGTTCTGGACGAAGCCGCCAGGGCTCCGCACGTTGCCATCCTGAGCGAAACGACCGCAGGACGGTGCCATCATGGAGGCGATCAACGAGCGCTTCAAAGGTGGAAGCATCGCGGACTCGTGTAGTCAGCTTTACTTGCGCCCCCTGTGCATCCCGAAGATGCGCAGGGGGCGTTTTCGTGTTGCAGGGGCGACGGCTCTTTTGAATCGCATAGAAACCGCGTTGGATTAGTCGGTGAACCGCGTGTAATCCGCGTTGGATTCGTAAGTGCCGCGTGTGGAAACCGCGTTGGAGCGGCGTGGGAAAGGCGCTGGATTCAGGGGGAATCCGCGCTAGATCCCTGCCATCTGCGCGTGAGATCGCGTCGCTATCATTGAAAGAGGAGGGTTGCTGGACATAAAATAACGTGTGAGGTATATTATGGGGAACTGGGAAGTTGACCTGAGCCTGATAGCTTCATGGCTTAAGGAGCAGGATCAGGAGACGATCGTCGGTGTGACGGTGGCGCTGAACGAGCTTCGCGATGTGGGCCCAGGACTGGGAAGGCCGCTTGTGGACACGGTGAAAGGTTCGTCGTTCAAGAACATGAAAGAGCTTAGACCTCCTTCTTCCGGCAGAAGCGAGATCAGGATATTGTTCGCGTTCGACCCGAAGCGGCGTGCGGTGACGCTGCTGGCGGGCGACAAATCGGCTGGCGGAACCCGCGAGCGATGGAATCGTTGGTATGCGCGGGCTATTCCGAGAGCCGATAGGCTTTACCGACAGCATTTGAGCGAGTTGGAGGATGAGAAATGAAGAAGAGCCTTTCCATCGAAGAATTTCTTGAAACGCGTCCTGACATCACTCCTGAAATGTTGGAGGAAGGCCGTCTTCTCGTCGAGGCGAAGATCAAGGGCTATGAGCTGCAGCAGGCGCGCAAGGCGTGCGGCATGACGCAGAAGGAGGTCGCCGCCAAGATGGGCGTCAGCCAGAAGCGCGTCTCCGACTTGGAGAACGGCAGCATCGACGTCATGCAGGTGGAGACGCTGCGGCGCTACATCACCAGCCTGGGCGGCACCCTTGAGATCACGGCCAAGCTTCCCGGCGTCTCGCTAGAACTTCAAGGTTTGGGTACCGATCATCCGCTCTTCAAGCAAGAGGCGTGCGCCTTGGTGGCGGACTGACGGAGGGGATCGTCTCGACCAGCGACGGAGTCTCGCGATTCCGTCGCGCTGCGGGACGGCGTTGGTATGGAAATGCCGCTCGTTGCGGATTTATCGTCATTCGTTACCTTTTTGTTGTGTTTATACAACATGTAGGTATAATAATGAACGCGACGAACGAACCGCTGATCGAAATGGTCAGATATTTGGGTCGACGCGGGGAATACCCTCGAAGAACTCGGAAAGCGTCATGTCGAACCCGTTCGCGATTTTCGCGAGGTTCTGCAGGGTGACGTTGCGCTGCCCGACCTCGATGGAGGCCAGATAGGTGCGGTCCATGCCGATTTTGTTGGCGAACCGCTCTTGGCTGACATCGTGGACGGCGCGCAGATCCTTGATGCGCAGACCGACTTTTATTTGAAGTATGTTTCGCATCGTCGCAGCGTATCGTGGATGTTGTGTATATAACAACGGACTATATACAACATTGCATGATCGTTAAGGGAGGGAAGGGCGCTCGTCGCCTTTTTCTTTCGCCGTGATTGTTGTATTTGAGCAACAAATACGGGAGTCGCAAGGCTCGTTACATATCTTGAGAAGGCGAAATCGTCGCAAAGCGCGTTCCGTCGATCGACAAGAGGATGAATAGATGCGCAGCCGGCTCTGCATGAGCGGCCGTTGCCTGAGGGCGGCGGCGGGGCGCAGCTATTCATCCTCTTTTCTTTTGACGGAGCGGTTCGACATGTGCGAGGGAAAGGAGCAGGCATGTGGTACGTGGCGCAAGTGCAAGCGGGTCGTGAGTCCTCGACGCTCGAGATGTGCCGCCGTTTGGTACCGCCCTCCGTCATGGAGGACTGCTTCATGCCCGAATACGAGGTCATGTGGAAGATCCGCGGCGAATGGCGCCTGGTGAAGCGGCTGCTGTTTCCGGGGTACCTGTTCTTCGTGACCGATGACCCCGAGGCTCTCAATAGGGAGCTGTCGCGCGTGCCCATGCCCATTCGTCTGCTGGGCAACGAGGAGAACTCATTCTTCCCGCTGACCGACAAGGAGCGCGACTGGTTCCTGTCGTTCATGGACGGCAACCATACCGTGCGCATGAGCGAGGGCTACATAAGCGGTGACAAGATCACCGTCACGCGCGGTCCGCTCATGGGCCTCGAGGGCGACATCCGCAAGATCGACCGCCACAAGCGCCGCGCCTACATCGACGTCAGCCTGTTCGGTCGTACCGTCCCCGCCAGCGTCGGTCTGGAAATCGTGAGGAAGACGGAGCGCGACGAGCGCTCCCTGGCGGAAGCGCTGACCGCATAGGTTCCATGGCCGAGTCCCGATTGACAACCGAATATCTGGTGGAAGACGGTGCGCTTGCAGCGGAAGGGGAGGGGGCTGCTGCCCCTGTCATCCTGAGCGAAGCGACCGTAGGGGGCGAAGTCGAAGGATCCCGTGCGGCGTCAGCCGGAATCGCATGCGGCCCCGCGCCGGCGGAGGGTCGCCTGGGCTACCGCTTCGCGAAGAGGGCGTTCGACATCGCGTTCAGTGCGTGCGCGATAGCCGCGCTGCTGATCCCTTCCATCGTCCTCTGCATCGCCATCCGCCTGGAGTCCCCGGGCTGCCCCATCTACTCCCAGAAGCGCGTCGGGCGCATCGGGAGGAGCGGCGAGGCGCGAACGTTCGACATGTACAAGTTCAGGAGCATGCACAAGGACGCCGACGAGCGCCTGTCCGAGCTCCAGGAACTCAACGAGGCCGACGGCCCCCTGTTCAAGATCAAGGACGACCCGCGCGTCACGAGGATCGGCAAGTTCATCCGCAAGCACTCCATAGACGAGCTGCCGCAGTTCCTGAACTGCCTCGCGGGCCAGCTCTCCTGCGTCGGGCCGCGCCCGCCGCTACCCTCCGAAGTCGCCCAGTACGACGAGCGCGCCATGCGCCGCCTGTCCGTCAAGCCCGGCCTCACCGGCTACTGGCAGGTGCGGGGCCGCAGCGACACCGGGTTCGGGGAGATGGTCGACCTGGACCTCAAGTACATCGAGGAGAGGTCGTTTCTGGTGGACCTCAAGGTGATAGCGAAGACGGTAGCTGCTATGTTCGACGGCAAGGGGGCGTGCTGAAATGAAGATACTCCTCATTATGCCGAAATTCTTCAACTATCCCGAAACGATTCAGATGGGATTGCGGAATCTTGGCCACGATGTCAAATGGGTCGATGATCGTCCGAGCAACGACCCATTCACGAAAGCCCTCGTCAGAGTTAACAAAGAGGTACTGAGCCGCCCTATCGACCGGTATTTCGAAAGCGTCAGGCATGATGCGGAAGAAGCCCAGTACGATCTTGTCCTAATCGTGTCGGGACAATCCCTATCTTTCGGCAAGGAACACCTCTTAAGGCTGAGGTACGTGATCCCTAACGCGAGATTTGTCTTGTACCAATGGGACGCGGTGGAAAACTACCCCCATGTCTTGAGCGTGCTCGATTGCTTCGACGAGGCGTACACGTTCGACGAGCGCGATTCGAGATCGTACGGGATGGAGTTTCTGCCCCTCTTTTACCATCCAGGCTACCAGGCCATCGGGAGGCGATCGAAGGCGAAGATCGAAGCTGACTACGATGTCGCTTTCATCGGAACCGCCCATCCCAAGAAGTACGGGTTCGTCCAGGAGGTCATTGAGCAGTGCGAAGGGCTTTTGGACAGAAAGTACATCTACCACTTCCTTCCCTCTCGGCTGCTCTACGCAAGACACAAGCTGCTATCCGAGAACTACAAGCGGGCTGCCTATTCTCAGTTCCATTTCGATGCCCTGACTCCGGAAGAGACTGAGAAGGTCGTTTCCCGTTCATGGTGCATGCTCGACTCTCCGCAGGACGGCCAAAGAGGCCTTACGATGCGGACGATGGAGTGTCTGGGCGCGAGAAGGAAGATCATCACGACTAACGAGGAGATAATGGGATACGACTTCTATCGGAAAGAGAACGTCTACGTGTACCGGGGCAGGATGGACCGCAAGGACCCCTTCTTCTCCTCGGAGTACGTCGACCTCTCCGAAGACATCTACGAAAAGTACAGCCTTCGATCCTGGCTGGAAACCGTTGTCGGAAGCGGAGGCGAAAGATGAAATGCTGCGTGACGGGCGCCGACGGGTACCTAGGGAAGGGAATCGTCTCGAAGCTGCTGGACGAGGGGGTCGAGGTGGTCGCATCCGGCTTCCGTCTCGCGGAGGTGGACGAACGTGCCGAGCGGGTCGAGGGCGATATCTTCCGCATGGAAGATCCTTGCACCGAGCTGGGCGATCCTGACGTGCTCGTCCACCTTGCATGGAGGGACGGTTTTGACCACGGAGCCCCTTCGCACATCGAGGATCTTCCCAAGCACTGCCGGTTCGTCGAAGCGGTAGCGCAAGGCAGCGTGAAGAGGATCTGCGTCATGGGAAGCATGCACGAGGTGGGCTACCACGAGGGGCCGGTCAAGGCCGACACCCCGTGCTTCCCGATGTCGCGCTACGGCATAGCCAAGAACGCGCTCAGAGGCTTCACCTTCCTCGCGGCCGGCGAGCACGGTGCCGAATGCCTCTGGATGAGAGGCTACTACATAGTGGACGGGCGGACGGACGGGTGCTCGATCTTCTCGAAGATAGCCCGGGCGAGCGCCGCCGGCAAGAGGGAGTTCCCCTTCACCTCGGGCAGGAACCTGTTCGATTTCCTCGATTACGACGATTTCTGCGAGATGACTGCGAGAGCTGTTTTGGAAGCGGGTCTGACAGGCATCGTCAACATCTGCTCAGGGAAGCCCGAATCGTTGGCAAGTCGAGTCGAACGGTTCATTGAGGACGAGGGTTTCGATATTCGTCTTCAGTACGGCGCGTTTCCCGACAGACCTTATGATTCCCCTGGCATATGGGGCGATCCGGCAGATGCAGATTGCATGATGGCGAATGAGAGGCGCGATTAGCGTGTTCGGCCAGTACACCATAGGAGAAGCGGCCAAGAACGGCTGGGCCCTCCTGATGACCAAGCTGTTCTATCCCAAAGCCCGCCTAGTAAGGCGGCCGGTCTATCTGCGAGGCAAAGAGCACTTCCGATACGGCTCGGGACTGACCACCGGATACGGGTGCAGGTTCGACCTCGACGGTGATGGCCCCACGCTCGTTATCGGCAGGAACTGCAAGATGAACGATCATGTGCACATCGTAGCGCACGAGCGCGTGGAGATAGGCGACGACGTCCTCATGGCCTCGAACATCTTCATCTCAGACACGAGTCACGGGGATTACGGAGGAGCCCCGTCGGATCCCGCTGTACCACCCGACGACAGATCATTGCACACCAAGCCCGTTCGCATAGGAAACAACGTATGGATAGGCGAGGGCGTGCATATCATGCCCGGAGTCACCATAGGGGATGGATGCGTAATCGACGCGAATTCCGTAGTTACCTGCAGTCTCGACGAGAAAGCCGTCGCTGTTGGGGTTCCAGCAAAAGTCATCAAGCGTTGGGACTCCGTATCGGGCTTATGGGTGAAGCAAGCATGACGAAAAAGATCGTCGTGTTGTCCGGAGTCAATTTGATGGACGGAGGCCCCCTCTCGGTATACAGGGATGCCCTCGATGGGCTGGCGAGTTCTCCGTACGCGAGCCAGTACGACATTAAAGCGCTTGTGCATAAAAGGGAGTTGTTCTCCGAATACTGCGATATCTTCGACGTGATCGAGTTTCCCGACTCGAAGAGCTCCTGGCTGAAGAGGTTGAAACTGGAATATATCGGCTTCAATCGGATGTTTCGAGACGAGGATGTTTTCTGGTGGATCTCCATGCATGACATTTCGCCGAGGGTGCATGCAGAGAACCAGGCCGTATACTGTCACAACTCAACACCTTTTCTTAAGATGGACTTAAGGGAAGCGAGGTTCGGTCGTAAAGAGTACCTGTTCAGCAAATTCTACAAGTACCTGTACGCTTTGAACATCCACAGCAACCGTTATGTGGTAGTACAGCAGGAGTGGCTTCGCAAAGAGTTTTGCCGTATGTACAATCTGGATAATGTTCTAGTAGCCTCTCCAAGTTCGACCCAGCTCGAGGTCGCACTCCAAGAATGCGAGACCAAAAACGGCAGCATCTTCCGATTGTGCTATCCGGCGTTGCCGAGGGTATACAAGAATTTCGAAATAGTCGGCGATGCTTGCACGATTCTGGAGGAGCAAGGTGTAGAAGGATTCGAGATCGCTCTAACGTTAGACGGTACCGAGTCGGATTATTCACAACATATTATAGATAAATACGGTCACCTCAAAAGCATTAATTTTCTCGGACTGCTTGAACGCGATGAGGTATATGATCTGTACTCAAGAAGTGATTGTTTGTTGTTTCCGTCAAAGCTTGAGAGCTGGGGGTTGCCTATATCAGAATTTTCCCAAACCGGGAAACCTATGTTGCTCGCCGATTTGCCCTATGCGCACGAGACGGCGGCTGAATGCGACAAGTGTGCTTTCTTCGATCCGAATAGCGCCGAGGAGCTCGCCTCGCTTATCCAGAGTCTGATTGCCGGCAGGAAGATACAATGGAGGCAAGTTGAGCCTGTTTCGTCAGAAGGCATGCGCGTCGAAAGCTGGACGCAGCTGTTCGATCTTCTTCTGGGATGTGCCGAATAATGTCGAGGGAAAACAGCCCCGTTGCTAAAGCGGTTTCATGAATAGAAAGAGCTGCAAAAAAAGTACGGTATTTCAAGGTCGTTTATTATCGGCGGATCCCTGCTTTCCTTGACGCTAATAATCAGCTTCGCTCTCTTAAACGAGAATCACGACGCTGCCCTAGGAATCGCGTCAGCTGTTTTTGCCAGCTTTTCGATAGCATTCGTTTTAACCGAAAGGCGATATCTTCTCGGCAATATATTCATGTCTACATGGATGATCTGCTTCCATTTTTCACTATACAAACTTAGCGGACTCCAATACTCTTACCCATCGAGCATCGGGTGGTACATAGTTCTTATTGGGCTTATCCCCTTGCTTGTGGAATACATTATCAAGGGGAAGGAGTCCGGCACCTGCTTCTCGCGAGATGCGAGACATGCAGCCATCGAGATCGGCCCGCTCTTCGTCTACGCTTTAGCATTAGCAAGCGCCGTGTTGTTTGCCCTCGTTATTCGCGAGTACGGGATATTTGCTACTGAAGGCGAGCGTCAGATGATCACGAGCAATGCAGGACTCATCGTGGCATGTGAGGTGCTGGTTCGAATATCGTTCTATTTTTCTGCCTTTCTGTTCGTCTCCAGAGGTGATAAAAGGCTGATCCCGGTGATGATCTACGCTTTCGTGTATGGTCTTGCCTCGATGAGCAGGTCTCTTCTCGTTAGCTTTTTGGTCTACTATGCCCTCCTTGGTCTGGTTATCAAGAAGACAAAAACCATGAAACTCGTAATACTAGCCGTTGCTGCATTTGTCCTATTTGGAATTCTGGGCAACATTCGAGAAGGCGTATCATTTAGCATTTCGAATTACGCGAGCCTTGCATCAGGGTCTTCTGTTGTTGACTGGGTTTATTCGTACGTGTGCCCAAATTTCGACAATCTTGCATTACAGATACAGTACGGTCAACCTTCGAACACTCTGAGCTACTTTTTGAGACCGATCATTACCCTGTTCGGCCTCGATGACGCATCCTGGTATTCAACTGGCTATGTTTATGTTGGTAGGCTGAACCTTGGAACAATGTTCAGAGATTACGTATGCGACGTAGGGGGGTACGCTTTAGTTCCGTTTGTGCTTACGATAGTCGCACTGGTGTGCATACTGTATTTCAAATCAAATGATGATCATATGACCATTATAAAAATGATCATTCTTTCTGAAATCGCTCTTGCACCTCTGACCAACCACTTCACTTCCAGCGTTTTTTGGCTAAGCGTTGCGATGGTTTTGGCATTTGGGTTTTTGCTTTTAGATTTCAAAAGAAGGCTGGGTAAGGTTGACGAGTAACTTGCTTTTCAGTCTTGCGTCCGTGGCGGCTAGCGCCGTTTCGTCGCTGCTCCTTGTTCCACTCTACTCGACGTACATGGGTCTTGATGCTTACGGATACGTAGCCCTCGGCCTTACGTTCGTCAATGTCAGCACGGTTCTCTCGCTCGCCATTACATCAATGGCTTCTCGCTACATCGTCGTGACTTTGAACAAGGATCCCTCCAGGGCGAATCAGTATTTCAGCAGCATCGCGGTCTCGTGCGTTGCGGTTGCGACTGTGATCATGGGAGTGTCCCTTCTCGTCTGTCTGATCCTGCCGAGCATAATTGTCATAGAATCTGTTTATCTTGGTCAGATGAGAACGCTTCTCCTGTTCCAGGCGGGGTCCTTGGCCCTATCCATCACTTCCACCCCTTTCGTCGCAGGCCATTACTACAAGAATGACCTGAGGTTGCTCTATGGATTTGCAGCTCTCTCCCAAATAGCCCGTGTAGCGGTTCCCTACACTGCATTTCCTTTTGTCGGTGCAACACTATGGTTACCTTTTGCGTCGAGCTTTGTGGTCGATCTTGCCGCGTTTGCGGTGTACACCTTCACTTATAGGCGATTCATGGTTTCGGTTTCGCTGAAGCTCGGCGCAATCAGGGTGTCCGTGATCAGGGAGCTCGTGTCTTCTGGATGCTGGGCTTCGCTCAACAAGGCCGGCAGCGTCTTGCTCACCACCGTTTCGAGCTATATGTCGAACATACTCGTCGGCATAAGGGCAACGGGCTATTTCGCTTCCTTCAGCCAGCTCCAAGCCTTCATCGCGGTGTTTACCAACGCTCTCGTCGGATGTCTCGTCCCTCGCATCTTGGCTTCGTACTCAAACGACAGCGAGCCGGTTTTCGTGCTCTTGATCGCACGCTGCATACGCTACGTCGCTATGGCCATAGGACTGTGCTCCGGCGTCGCCGTCGTTTTGGCAATGCCCTTTTTCCAGCTGTGGGTAGGGGAGGATGTCGGGCAGTACCGAACGTGCATAATCGTCATGCTGGCATATCTCCCCTTTTCCTATCCGATTGAAGTCGTAAACCAGGCTCTTGTTGCGCAAAACAGAGTCAAAACTCCGGCTCTTGTGACGATGGGTTTCGGAGTCCTTAACATTGCTTTGATTGTTGCATTCTGCCTAGGAATGGGTGCTGGCATAACCGGCGTAGCCCTTGCCCAGATGGTTTCCAGTGTCCTTCGGGTTTGGTTGTTTTATCCTCCCTTCTTTACCGACCGAAAACGGGTTCATACGATGAAGATCTACAGATCTATGCTGTTCGGGCCTGCGGCTTTTTTCGTGGCAGTCACACTCACGTGCTTGATCTCGGTCCCGATCGTTGCAATCGATTCTTGGGGGAGTTTCGTTTGTATAGGGGCGTTATCGGGGGCAATTAGCGGGTTCGCCGTTGCCTTGCTTCTTTTGAGCGCAAGGGAAAAAAGGGCTTTGTTCGCATTCGTCGAAAAAGGGTTTGGGTGCATAAGGAGCAGACATTGAAGAAGACCTGCATAATATTCTACCAGCACATTGTCAGGGAGTACGACATGTGCTCAAGGGTAAAGAGGGATATCGAAGAGTTATCTGAGGGACGGGTTGAAGCTCGGATATTTTCGCTCGATTTCGAATGGACTGAAGCATGCAGATATGCAGCGAATGCAAATCTCGTTGCCGTGCTCCTTCCTTGGATGAGGCTACGGCAACACGAATCATTGATCGCACCCTTTGTAAAATTGAACCCAAACGTGCTCCTCATCGACTTCGACCACGAGCAGACAGGATCGTTGGTTTCGATGAAAGCGATCCTGCCTCAAAGCGAGTTTGCGAAAACAGAAGTGTACCACCTTGCTTGGACGCAATATTTCGCGCACGCTATGTATGAGTGCGGGGTTCCGAAAAACCGAGTAACAATTTCTGGCAATGCCAGGCTGGATACTCTGTCAAAGCCAAAGACGACGCGTCGAGACTTGGCGCGTCTTTACAGCCTCGACGAAAGCAAGGTGTGGATACTCTTCGCTGAAACCAGATCTTACGCCGTTGCCCCAAGCGTCGCGCTTCGTCAAGAGCAGCTTTCGTGCGGAATAACGGAACAAGAGATCAAAGAATACATCGACATTCAGGTTCGGAGTCTAAAAAAGACCTTGGATCAGGTGGAGTTGATTGATGATTCGTTTTTTGAAGAGTATGAGTTCATTTACCGCCTTCATCCGGGACACGAACTGTCTTACAGGATCGATGATCGAATCAGGGTTATCTCGGATCTTCCTATAGGTGAGTGGTTGCATTCTTGTCAACTGTATCTCACGTGGGGCAGCACGTCGGCTTTCGAAGCAAGTGCAGTTGGCATTCCTGTGGTGATCCATGAGCCTTTTCCCTACAAAAGCAAATTCAAGATGTGCGGCTTAGATGAATTCGAGACCATTCGCTCTATTGAAGAACTTTCGGATTTGGAATTGCAGGGCATTGCCTCGGAGCAACGCGAGTCTTCCATCCATGAAAAGTATCTCGGCAAGTCCGGCTCGAATGCGGCGGCCAAGATATCCGAAACTGTCCTTGCGTTGTTGGAAGAGTCCCCGATCCGTGCGTCGCAGCCGTTCGACGATCCGGGTTTCAGGTTGAGGAAAACACTGTTCGAGCTGACGACGAGACTGGCGGTCTCGAGCGGTCTTTTTCATGCTTTCAGGTATCCCCGATCTGCGTACAACGAGAAAAGGGACATCCCCTATATAAAAGGGAACCTCACCTTGTAGTACGGCAAACTCTTTGCTCGATATTGCCCTTTAAAAACGCTAAGTAATAGGAGGAGACAAAACCATGCTCGATAGCAAAACAATCCTCGTGACCGGAGGTACCGGTTCATTCGGGAACGCGTTCACTCGCTACGTGCTGGAGAACTACGATCCAAAGAAGATCATCATCTACTCGCGCGACGAGTACAAGCAGTTCGTCATGCGCAACAAATTCATTGCACTCGGCAAAGAGGCAGGAGTCGACTACGACTCCAAGCTGCGATTCTTCATCGGCGACGTGCGCGACGAGGCTAGGCTGCGCCGTGCGTTCAAGGAGGTCGACTACGTCGTCCATGCTGCCGCCCTCAAGCAGGTTCCGGCGTGCGAGTACAACCCCATGGAGGCCGTAAAGACGAACATCGACGGGGCCATGGGCGTCATAAGCGCAGCGCTGGACTCGGACGTGCGGAAGGTGGTGGCGCTCTCCACCGACAAAGCCGTGAACCCCGTGAACCTCTACGGCGGCACCAAGCTCGTGTCCGACAAGCTGTTCATCGCCGCGAACGCGTATCGCGGCCAGTCCGGCACCGTCTTCTCAGTGGTCCGCTACGGCAACGTCGCCGGTTCGCGCGGATCGGTCATCCCGTTCTTCGACAACCTCGCCAAGTCGGGCGCGACCGAGCTGCCCATCACCGACATGCGCATGACGCGCTTCTGGATCTCGCTCGACGAGGGCATCCGGCTCGTCGTCAAGGCGCTCGAGGAGTCGGAGGGCGGCGAGACCTACATCTCGAAGATTCCGTCGTTCAGGGTGACCGACCTCGCGACGGCCATGGCCCCCGACCTCGGCCAGGTGGAGGTCGGCATCCGCGAGGGCGAGAAGCTGCACGAGTGCATGGTGCCAGAGGCCGACAGCCTGACCACCTACGAGTACGAGAGGAACTACGTCATCTACCCGCACATGGAATGGTGCGACCTCTCCAAGGTCGACCTCAAGGGCGGCAGGAAGGTCGAGCCCGGCTTCGTGTACGACTCCGGGACCAACGACGAATGGCTCACGGTCGAGCAGCTCAGGGACCTTCTGTCCAATATGGAAATCAAGTACTAGGAGGCGCGGGATGGAGAAGCTGGCCATGCACGGCGGCGCCCCTGCGAGCAAGAGGATGCTGGGATACGGCCGCCAGACGATCGACGAGGACGACGTCGCTGCAGTCACGGAGGTGCTCAGGAGCGACTTCCTGACCTGCGGTCCCGCCATCGAGCGCTTCGAGAAGGCCGTCGCGGAGGCCGCCGGCGCGAGATACGTCACCGCGGTCGCCAACGGCACCGCCGCCCTGCACGTCGCGTGCCTCGCCGCGGGAATCGGCCCCGGCGACGAGGTCATCGTGTCCCCGATCACGTTCGCCGCGTCGGCCAACTGCGTGCTCTACTGCGGTGGTATCCCTGTTTTCGCTGACATAGATTCGAGAACTTGGAACGTCTCCCCGGAGTCCGTCCGTGAGCGGGTCAGCGAGAAGACGAAGGCCGTCGTCGCGGTCGACTTCGGAGGTGTGCACGTGGACTCTGATGGGATACGCAAGATATGCGACGAATTCGACCTCCTGTTCATCGAGGATGCCGCGCACTCCATAGGCACCGTCCACGGCGGGAGGCCGGTCGGGTCGATCGCCGACATGACCACCTTCAGCTTCCACCCGGTGAAGACGGTCACCACCGGGGAAGGCGGAGCAGTCGCAACGAGCGACCCGGAGCTCGCCCGGCGCGTCGACCTGTTCGCGAAGCACGGCATAACCCGCGACCCGTCGCTCATGGGCCGCGCCGACGTCGGCGGGTGGTACTACGAGCAGATCGAGCTCGGCTACAACTACCGCATCAGCGACATCGAGGCGGCCCTCGGCGCCTCCCAGCTGAGGCGCCTCCCCGAGTTCTCGCGCCGGCGGCGGGAGCTGACGGCGTACTACGACCGGGAGTTCGCCGCGATCCCCGAGGTGGCCTCACAGCTCGACCCCGCTCCCGAGGACACCACGCGCCACCTCTACGTGCTGCGCTTCGACCTGGAGGCCCTCGGGACGAGCAGGCGGTTCGTGTTCGACGCGCTGCGAGCCGAGAACATAGGGGTTAACGTGCACTACCTGCCCGTCTACCGCCTTCCGTACTACGCGGGCCTCGGATACGACCCCGAATGCTGCCCGGAGGCGAACCGCTACTACGAGGAGGCGGTCACGCTGCCCCTGCACTGCGGGCTGAGCGACGAGGACGCCCGCTGCGTCGTGGAAGCCGTGCGCAAAGTGGTCCGCTGGTGCAGGGCGGAGAAAGGACGGAGCGCATGATCGTAGTCGGATCGAAGGCCGGGGCGAAGGCGACGCTCCTGAGACAGCTGGGCTCCCTCTTCTTCCTGGACGATGCGGAAGAGGCCGCCGTGAGCGATGAGTTCGACAACGCCCTCGCCCGATGCGAGCGCTCGTTCTCGAAGACGAGGAACAAGTACTACAGCGTGGCGGGCGCGACCAGGTTCGACCCTCTTCAGGGGTGCCAGTGGTCCCGGTTCCTGTACGAGCTGGCCCGCTGCGTGTTCGTCGGAAGAGGGGTTTCGTCAGTGTGCAATAAGCTGTACGCGTTCAACAAGGCCATGAACTCCGTCGACCTGTACTACCAGGTGGCGCTTCCCGATATCTTCACGTTCGACCACCCGCTCGGATCTGTCATGGGACGTGCGAGCTATTCGGACTACTTCACGTTCTCGCAAGGGTGCACGGTCGGGAACAACAGGGGCGTCTATCCCCGGTTCGGTCGATCGGTCTTCATGCTGTCGAACAGCAAGGTCGTCGGCGATTGCGAGATAGGTGACAACGTGATCATCGGTGCCAACGCCTACGTGAAGGACACGGACATTCCCAGCGGGTCTATTGTATTTGGTCAAAGCCCGAATCTGATTCTCAAAGAAGGCAAGCTGGATTACGTACGCGATTACGCAGAGCGAGTGTTCAGGTATGAGTAGCATTGCCGTCATCACAGCACGTGGGGGATCAAAGAGAATACCCCACAAGAACATCAAAGATTTCTGCGGAAAGCCCATCATTGCCTACTCCATCGAAGCCGCGCTCGAGAGCGGCCTGTTCGACGAGGTGATGGTGTCGACCGACGACGAAGAGATCGCCGAGATTGCGCGGGTTTTCGGAGCCTCGGTTCCTTTTATGCGCAGCTCCTCGACTAGCGACGATTATGCGACGACATCCGATGTGTTGCTGGAGGTGCTCGATGCCTACGAGTCGCAGGGACGCACCTTCGATTCGCTCTGCTGCATCTACCCTACGGCGCCGTTCGTGACCGCCGGCAAGTTGCACGCCGCCAGATCCCTATTCGAGGATGGAGCAGACACCGTCCTCGTCGTAACGGAGTATTCCTTCCCTCCTCAGCGAGGCCTGGTGGAAACCTCTGAAGGATTGTCTTTTTGGCAGCCAGAAAACGCCATGAGAAGAAGCCAGGATTTGCCAGCGGTTTACCACGACGCGGGTCAGCTATATTTCTGCAACGCGCAGAGCTTTCATAAGTACGGAGGCCTATTCGGAGGCATGCTAAGGGGCCTCGTGGTTCCTCAGATGGAGGTTCAAGACATCGACAACCTTGCCGACTGGCAGCTGGCCGAGCTAAAGTATGAAAGGATGGCGTTAGCTAATGGCTTCGAGAATGTATGAGAAGATTAGGCGTGACGAGGTGTACTTCATTGCGGAGATGAGCGCCAACCATGGCAACGATCTCGATACGGCGCTCGCAATCGTTGAGGCAGCGGCTCAGGCTGGCGCGGATTGCCTGAAGGTGCAAACGTACACTGCCGACACCCTTACACTTGACTGCGACAACGAATACTTCCGCATAGAGGGAGGGTTATGGGATGGTCGGCGTTTGTATGGTCTGTACGCAAACGCTTCGTTTCCTTGGGAATGGCACGAGCCTGTGAAGCGGCGCTGCGACGAGCTTGGCATTGATTTCCTCTCCACCCCCTTCGATGAGACTGCTGTGGACTTCCTTGATGAACTGGGGGTTGATGCGTTCAAGATCGCTTCGTTCGAGATCGTCGACACGCCTCTGATCAAGTACGCCGCAGCCAAAGGCAAGACCATGGTCGTTTCCACGGGCATGGCCTCACTAGAGGAGGTGGACGAGGCACTGAGCGCCATCCGCAGTACCGGCAACGACGGCATCGTGTTGCTCAGGTGCTGCAGCGAGTATCCGGCGGACCCGCAGGACCTGAACCTTGCGAGCATCCCCGACATGAAGACGCGGTTTGGTGTAGAGGTGGGGTTCTCGGATCATTCGATAGGGTACGAAGCGGATGTAGTCGCCGCAGTTCTTGGAGCGAGGGTCATCGAGAAGCACTTCTGCCTCTCTCGCAACATTGAGACGGAGGATTCGGAATTCTCCATTACGCCTGACGAGTACCGTTGCATGGTCGATGCCGTGAACCGAGCGCTTGCAGCGATGGGCCGTCCCTGCTACGACGCGCCTGCGAAAGAGGCTTCGAACAAGGTTTTCCGGCGCTCCGTATTCGCTTCGGCGGATATCGCCGAGGGCGAGGAGTTCACTAAGGAGAATATCCGCATTGTCAGGCCAGGACATGGTGCAAAGCCGAAGCACTACGCGAAACTGCTTGGCACGTCGTCGGACAGGGCTTATAAGTTCGGCGAACCAATCGTGTACGGAGGGCATAATGGATAAAGCCTCTGTGTTTCACTCTGCAAGGCTGACATATCGAGGGATCACGGTCTTAGATGCCAAGGCCATTGTGCGATGGAGATCCGATCCGGGTAACTACAGGAACTTCTTCAACGCTCATGCCGTGGATGCGGAGGAGCATATGGCCTGGTACGAGCAGTACGTTCGCGATAGCTCGCGATTCGACTTCGTCATCGTCGATCCTGAAGGAGCCTCCATAGGGACGGTGACGCTTTCGTCTATCTGCGAAAGGTCATGCGAGCTGTCGTATATGATCGGAGAGGTTTCGGCGAGGGGCAACGGATACGCTGTGGAGGCGGTTGGGGCAATGACCAGCATCGCTTTCGAAGAACTAGGTGTCGATGAGGTTTTTGCTCGGATATTGCCCTCCAATGTCGTATCGATGCACGTTGCTGAGAGGGCGGGGTATGAAGAGGCCGAGCGTGTGTATCGGCGCACGAGGCATGTGCCTGATATTGCGTTGTGAGATGCGATTGGATCGGTTGTCTTGATGGGAAACAGTAGAGCCGTCCTGATACGCGCAGATGCCAACCGTGGCATTGGCTCTGGTCACATGATGCGTTGCTCTGCCGTTGCCAAGGAGGTCGCCCGTCTAGGAGGGACAGCTCACTTTGTCGTCTCGAACGGTGAGTCCGCCGATTTCGCGAGAGGCATGGGGCTTGCAACGCGTATTGAGCCGGGCGACATAAGGGTTTTCTGCCGGGATGATGGGCTGCGTCTGGCGTCTTTAGCTGATGAGCTCGACGCGCAAGCGATTCTCGTGGACTCGTATGCGGTGACGAATGGCTTCTTCGCCGGGCTTTGTGCTGCTCGAAGGAGCGGGGTGCGCGTAGTCTATATCGACGACCTGTTCACGTTCGGGGACGGGTATTCGAGCATTCCGCAGCAGAGGGCTGTTGACGTGGTTGTGAACTATAGCTTCTCGGCATCTGCGGCTGTGTACCGAAAAGTGTATGGCGACGCATGCGTCGTATGCCTCGTCGGGCCGTTCTTTGCCCCGATAAGAGGGCAGTTCGAGCGAAGGCTCGGTGCGCGATCTCCGAGAGTCGAGAATATCCTGATCACGACTGGGTCGACCAACAAGAATAGGCTGCTCGAGCGCCTCGTCGACATCTGTTTGCACGCCGCCCCTCAAGCCGAGCTCTCGGTCGTTGTGGGAAAGATGGCCTCGTATGAGGGCGTGCTCACCGCGAACGTGAGCGTCCTTCACAACGTGAGCGACATGGCGGCGCTCATGGGGAATGCGGATCTCGCGCTCTCGGCCGCAGGCTCGACTCTCTACGAGCTCGCTGTCGTCGGCGTGCCGACCGTCGCCATCGCGATGACCGAGAACCAGTCGCTGAATGCTGCGGGTTTTGAAGAGTTGGATCTTGGCCCGGTATTTCGTTATGAAGAAGGTTGCTTTTTCGGCGAGTGCGGCGATCTGACTTCGACTGTCTCGCGATTATCGGCCGACCGCGATGCTCGATGCTCGATGTCCGAACGCGCATCGAGCATTGTGGATGGACGAGGGGCAGAGCGCTTGGCTCAGGCGCTGTTGAGACAGTGACGCGTCCGTGTGTTGCCAACCTCGCGACGCGCCGGCTGTCGCAGGAAGGGCATGGGAATGCGCCACGCGGCCATCGTTAGGGAAGCTGGCGTTGCGCGAGCAGGGCTCCTCGCCGACGACCTAAATGAGGACTGAGGAAGGAAGCACAAACCGGGATCGCGTGGCGGACGGGTCGAGGTGCTTTTGCTCGACAGCTCCGAGACAGTGCGTCCGCCCATCTGCTTGGAATGGTCGGCCTACTTGAGAGATGGGAAGTCGGCAATCTGACAGGGGTCGACGTCGAACACGCGGCTCGGTTTTCGCAAGATAGGGGATGCATCAAGGCGCTGCGGCCGTATTTGATGTTACTGATGCGAGGGCGATCGCCTTGCTAACGTTGAGGCCCCGGGTATGCTGCGTGCTTTGCGGTTGGCGTTGCGCTCTTTTCGGATGTGGCGGCGTCTTTTCCGCGAAAGGCAGGGACGAAGGGCTATCCGGAGGCGGCCGGCCAGCGGCCTAGCGAGCCAAGTCAACGGATCCAAGATTGGCTAAGTCGTTGATCTAATCGAGGTCGCCAAGCCTCTTGAACATGGCTCATTCGGGTTGATTCCTGCTGTAATGGGTGCTGCACCTCGGATGCCGAGGTTTTGTTTGGGACAGCTGGAGCCTTCCGGTGCGCAGGAAGCAAACGCGATGAGGTGCGAGCTAGCTCCCGGCAAAAGAGGATGATTTTTCTCGTGTGTGATTACGACAGCAAGCATGGGTATCCGCGACCCCGCTCTGTTGAAACCTTATTCGAGCTTACCTGCATTTCCTACGGAAATGACTGATCGCGATCGGTAGAGCGCCCGTCCGCCATATCTGAAACGCCTGAGTTGCGCAGACCGTTACAAGGCATGCTGCGGAGAAGACCATCCAGTATTTTGGCTGGAATACAGAGAGCAACGACTGGAGCACGAGCAGCCCGATGCAAACCAGCAAACAAAGCCAATTGACGGTGATCTTTATGATCCTGCGCGAGTCTACAGCCCTCATAGCGAAAACCACCGCATTCCCTGTGCATGAAGCCACGCAAGCTCCATACAGCCCAAACGGAATGATAAGCAGCGGTGTGAGAACGATGCAGATGGAAGCTCCGAATACCGTAGTTGTCATGAGGTGCTTCGTGCGCATTGCGGTTGTGTAAACGGTTCCAAAAAACGAGTTTAATATATTGAAAAGGTTCGCAAGCAAGAGAATCGGAATTATTGGCCACGCGTTGTAGAAATCTTTTTGCAACATTACGATCGCCAACCACGGAGCAGCGAAGGAGATGATGGAACACAGCATGATCATGAGGGATTGCAAGTACGCAAACACCATGGAAAAGAACCTTTCCAGACCTTCCTTCCTGGATTCCTGAAAGGCTGAGAGCTGCCATGCCTGCTGAAAGACTGAATAGGCCGTGTTAATGAGCCCTGGGATTTTACCTCCTGCAGCAAACATGCCAGATGACGCTATCCCAAGCATGCCAGACAAGAAGAAGCGATTGATGCTTGTTCCAATCCACCAAAAAAGCGAGTTCGGGATGAGAGGAAGGGAGTAACGCAACATCGATCCGAGCGTGATCTTCGCATTGCGAGCCTTGTCGGTCCCCCTTGCGATGCTCCTAAATCCTGCTACCAACGTGCTTCCGATGTTACCTGCCGTGAGGTATATCGCTACGGCTGCAGTCGGTCCCGCCGAAACGGATATGAAGTAACCTTCGATACCCAGATCTATCACGCCTATCAGCGTAACCGCCAATCCAAAAGTGATAAGTGACGAGATTCCGGCACAAACCGCAATCAGTTTGATCCTGCCCATGCCTCGGGACACTTCGCTGCATAACTGGAGAAATGCACTCGATGCGTAAGTGCAGATGAATAGTACTTTGTACTCGCCAAGACCGCCAAAGACATCGAAATCGAGTACTGGGGTAAACGCTCCAACCACTAGTATTGACAGAACCGTAATCGAAAAGGCTATTGCCGCGTAATCTCCGTCGCGTCCCCTGTCCTCAACGATATAGCGGACCGCTGCATCAGCAATTGCAAGCGTGGCCAACGGCGTGACAAGGCTGATCACTGTGGCCGACATGTCGGTTATTCCGTATTCCGCAGCGCTCATGTGATACGTATAGAGCGGAACCAGGAAAAAAGATATGAACCTTGTGGCCATTGCCGTTAAGGCAAAGAGGCCGGTGTTCAGGGCGAGCGTCCTGTACTTTTCGCCTTTTTTGGTCATTCAATCACCAATCGAAAAACCTGCTCGTGAGATCAATTCAACCAAAGCTCGTACGGGAAAGTTTCCATTAACGCTGCTCTATTATGGTTCAAATTTGGAAGTTGAGGCGGGGCCATCCGCAAGGCTTCGCTCACGCTTTGCGCTGGATTCGGCGGTCTTCTCCCTGTACCAAGATACCAATCTTCATATTTGAACGAGTAGGAATCAGATTGAGGCGAGGCCAACCACACCGCTGGAACACCATAGGTCTCGGCTAGAATGATCCCGTGCAAGGACGAGCTGACAACCAATTCGCAGCTGCATACCCGATCAACAAAGGATTTCCAATCTCCATTCTCGACAAGAGGATTGATTCTGTCATAGTCTCCAGGAACACGGTGACAATAGTGCTCTATCACTGCGAAGCTACGGGGCTCGGTTTTTCTTGGACTATAGAACTCGCTTAGGAGAATAGCAGGATCGCCGTAGACTTCTGGGCAGTCCGCATGCCCATGATCGATCAACGTCTTTCGCGTCAAGGGGCCTCTTACGGCCCGAATGTCGTACTTCGACATTTTGAGCCGCCTGTTTGTAGAAGAAGAAAAGGCGCCTGAGCCCCAAACAACAGCCTTTTGGGCATAGTTTCCAAGCACCGAACCTATCGCAACGAGGTTCGACGTACGCGCGCAGCGCGACTCAAGGCTCAAACCCTTGTTCTTAAGGATGCAATCGACCACTACTGGCGAGAGCAGGTCGCCTACGTTTTGAAGGCCATCTGAGGGATACGACCACCATTGTAGATTAACCCGGTTTTTTAGGGCTTTTCGCTTTTTGTTCCCCATAATGTACCTGTCGGTTGTTCCCAATTCGAACAGGATTCTGGCCTCAAGCTTCACTATGGATACGAAATCGCGCATTGGGTTTCTATCTCCTCGTGACGACCTTGCATTCAAAGGGTTTAGATGAAATACGTTTTCCACTCATCCACATAACAGTCCCTTAAGCCTCTATCTTTTACTTTTTTTGCCGGAACCCCGACATAGACACCCTGCTCCTCGGTTTCGCCCTTGAGAACGCTTCCAGCGCCTACGACCGTTTTTTCCGCCAAATGGCTTCTGTCGAGGATCACACATCTCGTGCCGAGCCAACAGCAGCTTTCGATTTCGACCGCTCCAGTTCTATAGGCGAAGCACTCACTCTTCATGTCGTGGCTAGCGGTGATGATAACTGAGTAGTTCGACATGTTGACGTTGTCGCCAATCGTAAGACCGCCCCTACCGTCAAGATGGCAATGGCTGTTTATATGAGTGTTCTCACCTATTCTTATCCCTTTTGGCCCTTCGAATTTGCATCCCATAAGAATCCGCGATCCTTTGCCTATTTTTATACCGCACAAGCGAAGCAATGTTCGCCTGATGGTCCAGCACGGTATATAGGAAACTACGTAGTTCATGAACCATTGTCGCAAGCAACTCTTGATCACTCCGAGGTCGCTTACCCGATTACTCATGGTGCAACCTCCTAGATCAGCTCACGTACAATCGACTCGAAATCTCTTGCGCTTCTGTCAAGTGTGAATAATGATTTGTGCAGGGCTTGCACATCAGCTTTGCTCGCACCCGCATTCGTCTTGGCTGACTTGATACTTGAAGCAAAGTCCCTTGCCGTCTCTGCCTCAAAAAGAGCAGTTGAAGCTTCATTGTAGCCGATGAACGCATGCCGGGTGCCAACGACCTGGAGTCCGTAGCTCAGCGCCTCTGCGACTTTGACCTTCATTCCTGCACCTGAGAATATCGGTGCGAGATAAAGCGATGCGCCTCTGAAGTAGGGCGCCATATCTTCGGGGGAATCAACGAGTGTGCACCTTTCGGCGTTTGCGATCATTCTTTTCAGTTCTGCCGTCGGTCTCTTTCCTGCAACAACCAAGCCAAGGTCGTCTACCTCCTCATCGGCGATGACCCTGGGCCAGACCTCCGTGATGAGCCAGCCTATACCTTCCGCATTAGGACCGTAAAACAGCGAGCCCGTAACTAAAGCATACTCACCAAAGTCCGAGACGACTTCCTGGCTGCAAAGCGGCATGTCAACGCAAACGGGGACTACGCTGGCCTTCTTCTCTATTTCGACCCCGTACAGCTCCATTGCTCTCGATTTATCCAACTCCGTCAAAAACACTAAGCGCCCGCAGTTTTGCATGCAGCGCCGCTCACGCGCAATGATGCGGCCAGCATTCAAATTGTTGCGTAGCCAGTATTTGTCGCGTTGGCCTCCATGGGCGGAATTCAATGACATATCCTGCTCAATGTTGTGGACTCTCACTATGGTTTCGAGTCCGTTGCTCCTAGCCCACTCCTCAATAAAATCGTTGTACGAGAAATCGATAAAGACTATATCGTAATCACTGGGATCTATATAAGAGACGACCTCTTTCCAGGCTTGATAATACCGCGCGGTCACGCCCCTAAGAACATTAACGGCTTTGAGCGGAATGCTTGTGACCTCGCGAAGAAACACTTTGTCCGCTAATTTGATTTCGGAAAACTCGCTCTCGGTAAAAAACGGTCCTAT
>ERZ773103.313-NODE-313-length-52166-cov-5.694767_pt1 | contig 52166 bp, 50 predicted proteins | sample MGYA00511118_ERZ773103 | MGnify/ENA primary metagenome ERZ773103 (study PRJEB29015, sample SAMEA2737821) | human gut metagenome | biome: human gut; feature: human-associated habitat; material: faeces | place: China | collected 2012 ... | reverse complement strand
TGCGGTTGAACATATCGTAAAGAATCTGAAGACCGAGGTGGCTCATGCCCACATCGTACACATCCGGAAATGCAAAGCCTACCCTGACCTGCACATCCTCCGGGTTCTTACAGACCGCATTTACCTCGTTGCCGATATAGCGCGCAGGTTTGTCTATTGTTAATAAAATTTCGTCACTTAAAGCGAGTTTTCTCATGTATGTCCTCTCTTTTTATATCAGTGCAGTCATTTATAAAATGCTGCTGGTTATTATAGATAATGGTTGTTAGGTTGTTTTGATAAATATGCTGCTTTGGTTGGATTCCATTATCAGTAAACAACGTAAGGCTGTAAATGTCTGTTCAAGAAAAAGGCTAAAACCTTATGGAAACATAAAGTTTTAGCACAAAATCGTATGAAAAAATATTCACAAGGTTGTCAATCTAATGAATCATAACAATTCATAAGATGCTAACTGTTTTGTCATTATAAATTATTTTTTCGTTTTTTGCAAGACCGCATCAAAATAGAAAATCCATCAAAGATTCTCTTGATCATATCTTTTTAAAATCTCCTAATATGTATGTTTGATATATCTATATTCGGTATCCATTTTTGTATGAATATCAGGATGATGATAACGATGATCAACACAAGTATTCGCCTTACCGTTCTGCGAATTACCTGAAATCGGTTAGACTTTCCACGAAAACCACGCCAGACCCACCAGCCCATCTTTGCACCTTTGCGGCTGTTACAGCGCTTGCAACTGGCGCCGAGGTTATGGAAATCATTGATACTCTCCCATCCATTGCGTTTCAGATAGCGTTGGATAAACCATTCCGTCTGAGCTGCATGCACCGGGATGATATGATCTACTTGTATTTTTTCTTTTGGGAGAAGTCGTCCGCAGTAGATACAGAAATATTTTCCGTTGCGATATGGTTCATAGTGAGAGAAAAAAATCCGGCGGTAGTTGGTGCTGCGGGCATATTTGGCATCCACATAGTCAAACCTGAATTTTTTTCTGCGGGCAAACCGTTTCCATCTGCGGATTTCGGAAACATCCACAATTTTTTCCCAGTGGGAATTTCGGGCAATAAACCCTTTTCTTTTTAAAAATCGTCGTTTACGATAGGTATTTTTTTCCCCATTTTTTATTCGGATCAGATATTCAGACATAATGCTCTCCACTTTTATGTTATGTATAGACGGAAAAATCTCTGTCATGATCAAAAGATGATTTATAATGAGTGAATCTGAATATATCTATGGCTGTGCAGAATCCGTGTCCTGCCCGTAGTCCAGCAAAGTATTCACTTTGATTTGGTCTGAAGAAATATTTTCTTTGTGGTAATAGAACACGACATGGTCATATGGGACAACGGCTGTAATATCCAGATATTCACATTCCAGGATGATCTGAGAAGGTGTGGTCTTAAACCCGGGAAGTTCTGCTTCTGGCTGAACGAATACAAGACTTCGCACAAAATCAACAGAACATACGGTTCCACTTCCGTATTCAAGCCGGACACCAGAGCCTTCCGCATCATTGGAAGACAGATTGCCGGAAACTTCTGTTTTTGAAAATGGCTGTTTACAACCTGTGATAGTTAACACTAAGGCCAGAACCGCAAGGCTCAAAAAGAGGTGTTTCATAAGGAAATATTTCTTTGTATGTAAATGATTCATTGTTTGCAAGTTCGCTTTCACTGCTTGTATAGTGTTTTTATATTATATACAGTATTAATATCTGATGATATATGGTATAGCTGTTCTGTTGGCGATGGCAGCACAGATATGGCTTATTTTGTCTTCCATAGATTTGGTCATAAAAAAAGCAGGAATTATTTTCCTGCCTTTTTGTCGGGGAATCTAATTATTGATCGTATGATGGGAAACAAAACTGCTACGGTCAATAGCTTTAAAAGTATATCCCTGTGCCTGATAATATTCAATGATTCTCGGAAGTGCGGTAACAGTATTTACTTTTGCCTGCGCATCATGACAAAGGATGATGATATTGCTGGCCTTAAGACCGGTTGCGCTTTTTACAAGCTGGTCTACGGATTTATGTTCTTCTCCATCGCCGGAATCGCCATTCCAATCATAATACTGATATCCCTGTGTCTGAACATCCTGTGCCAGTGAAGACATGATGCCAGGGGTATATTTTTTGGAAACCGTATTAGAGGATCCGCCTGGAAACCGAATGAAGCATGGTACATAGCCGATCTCATCTTTTACATATTGACCAATCTGGTTAAGATCCTGAAAAAAAGCATCTTCTGATGAATATACCTGCGAATAGTCATGAGTGTATGAATGAAGTCCGATCGTATGTCCCTTATCATAAGCGATTTTGATCATATCTTTGTATTCTGGCCATTCTGCTGTTACGAAAAAGGTTGCTTTGCAGCCATACTGATCCAGGATATCCAAAATTTTCTGGGTATTACCGGATGGACCATCATCGAATGTTAGATAAACAATTTTTTCTTCAGTTTTTTCCAGTGTTCCAACAGTTTTTCCAGGCTGCACGGCAAAATCGCTTCGCGGGTCTTTTGCAAGAGCCTCCTGACGTGCTTTTTCTTCCTCTTCCGCTTTTTTCTTTTCTGCTTCCGCCTGTTTTTCTTCTTCAGATTTTGCAGAATCTTTTTTTTCAGTATCCGAAGAAATGTCCTGTGCATTTTCGCTTTTATTTTTTGTGATTTCAGAAGCGGCAGAACTTTTCGACATATGCACGCCGACAGATATCATAACAATGACAATGATCACACATGCACATGCCATTCCTCCGCGAACTAATAATTTTTGTTTTTTCGGATCAAACGGACCGCGTCTTTTATCAAACATGTAAGAACTCCCCTTTTGCATAAAATACTGCGTTTTATATAAGTAAAAACCCGCAGTTTTTACTGCGGATTTTTCAAAACTCGACATTAATCATAGTCCTTAAGAATGCTTTTGTCAACGTATCTGTCGACTTTAAATTCTTACTTTTTTATGAAGAGATATTACTAATTATTGACAGAATGATGAGCCACGAAACTGTCGCGGTCGAGGGCTTTAAAAACGTATCCCTGAGACTGGTAATATTCGATAATAGATGGCAATGCTTCTACTGTCGTATCCTTTGCCTGTGCATCATGACAGAGCAGGATCAGGTTATTGGAATGATAACTGGTTGCCTGCTGGATCAGTTCCTGTGTTGTTTTAGTAGCGCCATCACCGGAACTTGCGTTCCAGTCATAATACTGATATCCACGATCCTGAACCTCTTTTACCAGTTCAGACATGATACCGGACGTATATTTTGCAGAGACAGTATTGGATGAACCACCCGGAAAACGGATAAAGCATGGGACGTAACCGATTTCATCTTTTACCATCTGTCCAATCTGATCCAAATCCTCAAAATAAGCATCTACAGATGCATAGACTTTGGAATATGTATGGGAATATGTATGGAGGCCGATCGTATGTCCCTTGTCATATGCAACTTTGATCATATCCTTGTATTCCGGCATTTCACCTGTTACAAAGAAGGTTGCTTTACAGTTGTACTGATCCAGAATATCTAAAACTTTCTGTGTGTTTTCAGATGGTCCGTCATCCAGTGTCAGGTAAACAACTTTTTCTTCGGATTGCTCGGTTGTTCCAACCGGTTTTCCAGGCTGTGCAGCAAAATCTACTCTGGCATCCAGAAAATTTTTACTGGAAGTTGCTGCATTTGCATTGTTGTTCTCTGTATTCTGTTCCGGTTCCTGGACAGAAGATTCCGTAGTTGCAGAGATTTCACTGTCGGAATCGGATGTACTTACCACCGGATCCTGCTGAGATGTTTCTTTTGAACCACAGCCTGCTGCTACAAATATCAGTCCTGCGATACACAGACCGGAAAGAATAATCTTCCGGAGTTTTTTTGTTTGAATATATGATTTTCGGGTCACTTGTTTTCCTCCTGCTGCCTGTTTAGTATGGATTCTGTCTTTTACTGACAGATGATGCTAACATGTCTTTACACAATCTTATTCATAATAAGCTTTCGTATTCCTGCTGTCAAATAATTTCCCGGTAAAATGTACATCTACATAAAAAATTAAAATTTTAACAGGTACCGGTAACCAGTCCGGCTGCTGTCTTCCCAAGCCATACGCCTGCGATACAGCAAATGAAACTCAGAACGGCATAAAGTCCGCCGGTTTCCCAGGAGCCATTTTCAAACAATGTCAGCGTTTCCAGTGAAAAGGTGGAAAATGTGGTAAATCCCCCGCAGAATCCTGTCTTAAAAAAAAGGATCAGATTTGGCGCATCCGCTTTTTTTTCACTGGCGATACCAACGATCAGTCCAATGGCAAAAGCGCCTAGAATATTAGTCAGAAATGTCATCAGCGGAAATTCTGTTTTTACGGTTATGAGACTCAGCGCATAACGGAGCATTGCTCCCAATGCTCCGCCAAGACCTACAAATAAAAAGCCCATATATATGATGCTACTCCTTTGTTTTTATGATGGCTGATTACTGATGATAATAACTTAAGAAGTCAGCCAGTTTATCCGTTGCATCCTTCAGCACTTCGATACGCGGCAGATATACAACACGGAAATGATCTGGTTCGCCCCAGTTGAAACCACCGCCATGGATGATTAGGATTTTTTTCTCTTTCAGAAGATCGAGGGCAAACCTTTCATCATTTACAATATTGAACTTTTTCGTATCAATCTTCGGGAAAATATAAAAGGCTGCTTTTGGTTTTACAGCGGTAATGCCCGGAATATCGTTCAAGGCATTGTAAATGAACTCTCTCTGCTCATAGATTCTTCCGCCCGGAATGATATAATCGTTGACGCTCTGGTGCCCGCCCAAAGCTGTCTGTACGATGGATTGTGCCGGAACATTGGAACACAGACGCATATTGGAAAGCATGTTCAGACCCTGAATATAATCATCTGCAATGGATTTGTTACCGCTGAGTATCATCCATCCGATACGGTATCCTGCAATCATATGTGATTTTGACAGACCGCTGAAGGTAACACAGAACAGATCCGGTGCCAGAGATGCGATAGATACATGTTCTTCACCATCCATAACGAGACGATCATAAATCTCATCAGAGAAAATGATCATCTGATGTTCTCTCGCAATATCCACGATTTCTTGCAAAACCTCTCGCGGATAAAGCGCGCCCGTTGGATTGTTCGGGTTAATGATAACAATCGCTTTTGTGTTCGGTGTGATCTTTTTGCGGATATCATCCATATCCGGATACCATTCTGCTTGTTCGTCACAGATATAATGGACGGCCTTTCCACCAGCTAATGTGACACAGGCTGTCCATAACGGATAATCCGGAGATGGAACAAGTACTTCATCTCCATTATCCAGCAATGCGGACATACTCATATTGATCAGCTCACTGACCCCGTTTCCAGTATAGATGTCACGGATCGCTACATTTGGAATATGTTTGATCTGTGCATATTGCATAATGGCTTTCCTTGCGGAAAAAAGTCCCTGTGCCGGCGAATATCCCTCGCACTCTGTCAACTGCTGCTGCATATCATAAACGACCTCATCCGGGGTACGGAAGCCAAATGGCGCCGGATTTCCAATATTCAGTTTTAAGACATGTACGCCGCTCTCTTCCATACGGTTTGCTTCGTCTACGACAGGTCCTCTTACATCATATAATACATTATCCAGTTTGGTTGATTTCTTAAATTCACGCATGGTCTGCTGTTTCCCTTCTGAGTCTGAATCTGCAACTGTGCCAGTTACAGAGGTGTGTTCTGTTTGTATTATCGGATTGGTTTCATTGCCAGTATTGTTCTCTGTGGATGTGTGATCGCTTGCATCCTTTCCATATAGCCAGTTAATATCCACATGCAGGATCTGGGCAAGAATCTGTCCCACATTTTCCCGTGGTATAGATTTTCCACTGACATACTGACTGATCTGGCTTTTTCCGAGTTTTATATTTTGTCCCTGTGCCGCTCGAAGAATATCCACCTGTTTCATAGCTCGTTCTTCCATCGCTTCACGGAACCGTTTTGCAAAGATAGATTCTGTCATAAAAGTGCTCCTTTCAGAACAAATTGAAAGTGTTGTTCAAAAGTTCAATTTCTGAAATTTATGATAACACAGCGATCAGAAAAGTTCAAGCATAAAATAAACACCAGACGTAAAATTATCAAAAATTGAACTTTATATAAAAATAAACATGAAAGGAAATTAGGATGCCAGATATCCGCACTATACAAATTGAACTTTTTTAGTATACTAATCAGTGCATAGTATACTTTTATGAAGAGATATTTCTTATCAAATAAACAGCTTTATATATTTATACAAAATGAACTTTTTCATAATAAATATCGTGATACCTTTTAAAATATATTGAACATACTGGAAAATCGCAGGTTTGTTGTGATGTTTTACTTTTCAAGAGATACAATATCCAGTTTTTTTAACTGACTGGTCAGCTGCTTCCACTGATCATCACTTTTGATCCGCTGGACAATGGAATCTTTCGACAGAAAATGCCATTGTGTATTCGTTTGTCGGAGTGCCACAAATCCCAGGAATAATAAAAACGCCACAAAAAGTCTGGCTTTCCAGAAAGTTGGATGGGGATTGGAAGAAGCTGCCTGCTCTGATTCGTCCTGTTTGTGCCATTGCTTTTTTACTGATTCTGTTTGTACTTGTTCTTTTTCTGAAGCATGAAATTGAGCGCGAACCTGTCGGATATATTCCTGCCGGTTCATTGGTTCCTGTGCCATAATAATACCTCCCACATGAGATACAGATTTTTCGCAAATATTACAAATCTGTAAATACTTACGCAGAATATTAGGCCTTTATGACAGAAAATGAATCGCACTCACATAAAATACGAAAAAAGACTGCTGATTTTTCAATCAGCAGTCTGTAAAAATACTGGATTCTGTTTTGTTTTTTACTATTATTACCGTCTTGCCAGTTCATCCATGACATCTTCCCAGCGGATGCCCTTTTCTACCATAAGAACCATCAAATGGTAGAGGAAATCAGCAATCTCATATTTGATCTCTTCCTGTACCGGGTTTTTAGACGCGATCACGATTTCAGTTGCTTCTTCACCGATTTTTTTCAAGATCTTATCCAGCCCTTTGTCAAACAGGTAATTGGTATAGGAACCTTCCTTTGGATTTACTTTTCGGTTGTGGATAATATCATATTCTTTTTCAAACACTTTCAGGATATTTTTTTCCTGATATTCGTCTGAGGTAAGATTTGTAAAAAAGCAGGTCCGGTTGCCGGTATGGCAGGCTGCACCTACCTGAGATACTTTGGCAAGGATCGTATCTTTATCGCAGTCAATGGATAAAGATTTGACATACTGCACATGTCCGGAAGTCAGTCCCTTCGTCCAGAGTTCATTACGGCTGCGGCTCCAGTACGTCATTTTCCCAAGAGACAGCGTTTTCTGAAATGCCTCTTCGTTCATGTAAGCGAGCATCAGCACATCGTTGGTCTTATGATCCTGTACGATAACGGGGATCATACCATCGGAGTTCAATTTAAACTCTGACCACTGTAAGGTAGAACAGAAATGACCGGTCGGGATTCCCTGTGCTTCCAGTTCGTCCTTTAAGGCAAGGATGTTTACAGTCGGATCGCTGAGCATATTTCCGGCAAGACCGTTGATGGTCTCGTCCTTTGTCAGAACATCCAGCATTTCTGTAAAAGAAGCATTGTTTACCACCGGTGTATATGGAATTTCTGTTACATTTTCAATGGTGCCCACCAGCTTTTCGTTCAGGAGAATGATCTCACTGACATTATCTTCAATGATCTCTTTTTCTTTGAATAAAATATCTACGTTAAACAGAGATAACGTGATCTTTTCTTTACCAAAACGCATGGCGCCTTCTCTGGTCAGTTCAGAGCTGACCGGTTTTAAACCGTTCAGGATTACTTTTTTACAGCCTGTGTAAAGGACTTTTTTGATATCTTCCATACGGTTGATATTTCCACCGGCATAGACAGGCAGTTCGGACATATGATTGATTTCTTTTAAAGTATGAAGGTTGATTTCATGTTCCTCCTCATCTTTAGAAAGATCAAATACGTAAATCTTGTCAATCCCATTATCGTTATATCCTCGTACGAGATCAAATAAATTTCCAACAGGAGAAAGATCCTCTGCATTTGTTACGGCTTTGCCATGCTTTAAATATATGGTTGCGATTAAACTTTTCTGTCTCATAAAACGGTTACAGACTTCCTTTCGTTGATAATATTCCGTGAATGCGCGGATCAATGGAGGTCGCCTGATCCAGTGCTTTTCCGAAAGCTTTGAACAGTGCCTCGATGATATGATGATTATTTACTCCGTCCAGAACTTTCATATGCAGGTTCATTCCTGCACTGTAGGAAATGGCGTAGAAAAATTCTCTTACCATTTCAGTATCCATATCTCCTACCCGCTCACAGCTGAATGCACCGTCGAAGGAGAAATACGGTCTGCCGGACAGATCAATGGCACATAAGACCAGTGTCTCATCCATGGGAAGGATCATGCTGCCATAGCGGCGGATGCCGGCTTTGTCTCCGATTGCTTCTTTGATGGCGGTGCCAAGTACGATGCCTGCATCTTCGATGGTATGATGACAGTCTACATTCAGATCACCGTCTGCCTCTGCAGTCAGATCAAAGAATCCGTGACGTGAAAACCCATCCAGCATATGGGTGAAAAATCCGATACCGGTGGAGATATCTGTCTTACCAGAACCATCTAAGGTCAGGGTAATGGAAATATCCGTTTCTTTTGTTTTTCGTGAAATCGTTGCAATACGAGGTGTTTCCATAAATATGCCTCCTGCTTATTATTTATCTTCAAATCTTACGCGGATCGAGTTTGCATGGGCAGTGAGCTGCTCGCTTTCTGCAAACTGGATAATGTCTTTGTGTACTGCCTCCAGCGCTTCTCTGGAATAAGAGATAATGCTGGATTTTTTAATAAAGTCATCGACACTCAGCGGGGAGAAGAATTTTGCAGTTCCGTTGGTTGGTAATACGTGGTTTGGTCCTGCGAAGTAATCGCCCAGCGGTTCGCTGCTGTATTCTCCGAGGAAGATGGCACCTGCATTTTTGATGCGGGTCATGACGTCAAAGGGATTTGCAGTAACGATCTCCAGATGTTCAGATGCGATCTCATTTGCGGTATCGATGGCTGTAGCCATATCCGGAGCGATCAGGATATATCCATAATTTTCAAGTGATTTTGTAATAATCTCTTTTCTGGAAAGCTCTGCAGTAAATTTATCTACTTCTGCAGATACTTTTTCTGCCAGTTTTTTGCTGGTTGTGATCAGGATTGCAGAAGCCAGCTCATCATGCTCGGCCTGAGAAAGGAGGTCTGCTGCCACATATCTCGGATTTGCAGTTTCATCTGCCAGTACGAGAATCTCGCTTGGACCTGCGATAGAATCAATGCTGACATAGCCGAAGACCGCTTTTTTTGCCAGAGCGACATAAATGTTTCCAGGTCCTACGATCTTATCTACTTTCGGAATGGATGCAGTACCGAAAGCCATGGCAGCGATGGCCTGTGCGCCGCCAACTTTAAATACTTTATCGACACCGGCTTCTTTTGCTGCGACCAGTGTGGTCGGATTTACTTTTCCGTTCTTATCACATGGCGTTGTCATAATGATCTCTTCTACACCTGCAACCTTTGCCGGCATGATGTTCATGAGTACGGAAGAAGGGTATACAGCTTTTCCACCCGGAACGTAGACGCCAGCTCTTGCGATCGGTGTTACTTTCTGTCCGAGGATCGTTCCGTTTGTCGTGCTGTCAAACCAGCTGTACTGTTTCTGTTTTTCATGATATACGCGGATGTTTTCTTTTGCTTTGCGGACGATTGCCAGAAGTTCATCGTCTACCTGAGCATAAGCTTCTGCGATCTCTTCTTCTGTTACCTGAATCGTTTCAGCGGTAATGTCTGCACCGTCAAAACGTTTTGTATAATCAAACACAGCATCATCTCCGTTGGCACGGACATTTTCGATGATGTCATTGACACGGCCTTCAAATTCGGTGTAGTTGTTCGGGCTTCTTTTTAAGAGGTCTGTTAATATATTCTGAATCGTATCTTTGGTAAGTTCTAATGTACGCATATTGCGAATCTCCTTTGACTTTCTCTTATAAATATTGTTTCCATGTTTCGTTTTTGTCCCATATCTTGATGTGAGGAACAGCATCATCACAGGAAACCGCTTTAATTTTCTTTTAATACACCGCGTAAGTCTGAGATTAGCTTCAGGATACGCTCCTGTTCCATTTTCATACTTACCTGGTTGACTACCATGCGGGCAGAAAGCGGGCATACTTCTTCCAATACGGTCAGCCCATTCTCGCGCAGTGTGGAACCGGTCTCCACGATATCTACGATGACTTCAGAAAGTCCTACGATCGGTGCCAGTTCGATAGAACCGTTTAATTTGATGATCTCAACGGTCTGATGTTTCTGATTGTAAAAATAATCCTTTGCGATTCGCGGATATTTTGTGGCTACACGGATCAGTTCGTGATGATGGAGCAGGTCTTTGGCAGATTCCGGTCCGCAGACGCACATTCTGCATTTCCCAAATCCGAGATCCAGAACTTCATAAATATTCCGGCCTTCTTCCAGGATTGTATCTTTTCCTACGATACCGATATCGGCGGCACCGTATTCTACATAAGTAGGAACATCCGGTCCTTTTGCCAGGAAAAACCGCAGTTTCAGTTCCTCATTGACGAAGATTAGTTTTCTCGTATCTTTATCTTTCATCTCTTCACAGGTAATGCCGATCTTTTCAAACATTTCCAGTGTCTTATTTGCAAGACGGCCTTTTCCAAGTGCAAATGTTAAATATCTCATAGGTGCTAACTCCTTCTTAAATACAGTAAATAACATCTTTGATGTGGAAACGGGCTGCCGCTGCTTCCATATCGTCCCGGCTGGTATCTGCTTCAATACGCATCATCTCAATATGTTCACCGGATTTTCGCATCTTCTGCGCAATCTTAATAGCATTGGCACGGTTCTGGGCATTGTATACGATCCACACGGTCTGTTCTTCTACCGGAATAGAAATGTTCTGGCGGGAAAGCGCCATCATGAGCTGATCTACCACAAGGGCAAAACCAGTTGCCGGCGCATGTTTCCCAAAATAAGTCAGCAGTGTATCGTAGCGACCGCCTTTTACGATTGCTTCACCGGTTCCGAATGTATACCCTGCAAAAATAATGCCTGTATAGTAAGCCAGCTCGGACATCATATCCAGTTCATAAGACACATAGCGGTCTGCACGATATAATTTTAACAACTCATCCAGTTCCTGTAATCGTTCGATGGATGCACGGATCTTTGGATAATTTGTAGCTTTTTCTTTTGCCGTATCTAAAAGCTCCATTGTGATCACGCACTCGCTGAGCATGCCGAAAAGCTCCTGCAGATCCGGGTCAAGATCCATTTTACTGATGATTTCTTCCACACCATAAAAGTTTTTGTTTACGATCAGTTCTTTGATGCTGGTCTCAGTCTCTTCATCAAATCCGGCGGCTTCAAAGAGTCCTGCGAGGAAATCAACATGTCCTACTCGGATCTGAAACTCTTTCAGTCCTGCATTTTCCAGAAGCTGGATGGCAAGAGAAAGGATCTCTGCATCGGCATCCACGGAACTGTCACCGATGAGCTCGGCACCGGACTGGGTACATTCTTTCAGTCGTCCCTGATAGCTGGAATTGTTGATGAATGTATTTCCGCGATAACAGAACCGCAGCGGAACATTTTCATCCATGTAATATTTGGATGCGCACCGTGCGATAGACGGTGTGATATCCGGTCGCAGTACCAGTGTATTTCCTTCCCGGTCAAAAAATTTATACAGATTTTTGGATGGCGTGGAACCGATCTCTTTTGCAAATATATCAAAAAATTCAAAGGTCGGAGTCTGAATCGGGTGATAGCCATACTCCTTCATCAAAGACATGATGTTTGTCTCGAGGGAAATCTTTCGCTCGCATTCTTCGTTGTAAATATCCCGTACACCCTCTGGGGTATGTAATAATTCCTGTTTCAAACCGTTCCTCCTGTAATTGTTCGTTCTTCATTCACTTTAGCGTGCTACTGTGCTAATACGTTAAATCTTGCTTATTATATTGCATTTATATGGAAAAGTCAAGATGTACTTCTTTTGCATATAATTATAATAGGCTTGCTATGATTTTACTTCTGCTACAGGAACTGTAACTATGCAAAGAATATGCAAAAGAAGATTATAAATGTATATTTTTTATTTTACAGTCATTATATTTGCTTATAAAATCCTTTATTTGTGAATAGACGATATCATTTAATATTTTTTAAGAATCTCGTATACTCAGATCCAGCTGCAATGGATCCAAAAACGGAACCAACAGATTTCCTTTTCGTGAAAAGAAAAACCGGGGATCCAGTTCATCATAACGAAAACTTTTGCGGCCGCCATTTTGCATGCGTTCCCAAAAGGACATGATTTGTCTGTAGGTCAGATAGTAATATTCTTCCCGGTGTGTGAAATAAATCAGCAGGAAAGAAATGCCATTTTGTTTTTCAAAATTTTCCATAAAGCGGATCTGATGGGGGTGAATATTTTGCAGCGGAAAGGTATCCGTGGCACACTCTTTGGCATCAAAACAGACTGGGATTCCCTGCACTGCTCCAATATAATCTACAGTACTTTTCTGATCAAAGTAAGCCAGCGTGATATGGCGATGGTCTTTATCTATATTAATGGGGGTTATGGGTGTGGGGATTTTCTGGATCAGTGCCAGACCGTGTTCCAGATACAGTTCAATGGTTCGGTTGATCAGCTCTTCTAGTGTGGAGCCACGCAGTCCTCTTGAATTCCAGGTCGCCATTATAAGATCCCCCGGTGCAGCATCTCTTCTGCTTCATAATAGATGATATTTTCTTTTACGCTGGTAAAGATGCCGTGTTTCAGTGTGACCAGATTGACACTGCAGTTCGGCTGATGAAGCGTCCAGAACTCATCCAGTTTCATTTGGCGGATCTGCGTAAGAAATGCACGAATCACAGCGCCATGGCATACTACCAGAACATTCTGAACAGATGTATCTGATTCTAATGGCAGCAGCTGCTCCGTCAGAAAGCGTTTGGTTCTTGCATACAGATCATCAAAACTTTCGCCCGTTGGGTCAGCCTGATATTTGGAAGGGACAGAAAAGCAGGCCTGGATATTCGGGTCAGAATCTTTAATCCTTTTTAATTCCAGCCCCTCATATTTTCCAAAACACATTTCCCGGATGGAAGGATCAATCGTAATCTCTACCTCCTGTTTCTCCTGTACGATACGGGCAGTTTCCAGCGCACGTTGATAGGGACTGCTGAAGATCTTCTGAAACCGGATGCCATCTCTGACAAATCCGTCTCTGGTATCTCTTGCCAGCTGCCTGCCATATTCGGTCAGCTTAATATCGGAGGAACCCTGAATCTTTCCCATATGGTTCCATACGGTTTCTCCGTGTCTCATAAAGTAAATATTCATGAATCTATGACTCCGTTTCTATTACATGTACGTTCGATATCTTTTTTCAATGAATCTTTTGGGTTATACAGTTTCAGCACTTTCTGAAAACTTTCCGGTACCGGTGCTTCAAATTTCCGGCCGTCCGGAAGAATCAGTTCGCTGGCATGCAGCATCTGATCCGCAATTCCCGTTTCTTTTTTCAATCGGTCATTTTGCTTGCGATTTCCATATTTGTAATCACCGAGGATCGGATGCCCCATGGAAGCCAGATGAGCGCGGATCTGATGGGATCGTCCTGTGATCAGATGTACTTTTAATAAAGTGACATTTCCCACCGTCTGCATCGGTTCATAACTGGTCTCGATTGGATCTGCCTGTGCAAAGGGCTGTTTTTTTACGGTTACCTTATTGGAAGCATGATCTTTTTTCAAATAACCACGGATATGCTGTTTTTCAGATACTGTTCCCTGCACCAGACAGAGATAATATTTCTGCAGATTTCTGCTTTTTAACAGCTGTCCCATTGTTTGCAGTCCGTGCATGGATTTCCCGGCAATGAGAATGCCGGAAGTATTCCGGTCCAGACGGTTGCAGATGGACGGTTTAAAGGTATATAAGTCTTCTTTTGTCAGCTGTCCACTGTTTAACAGATAGTCAAGAACAAAATCATTTGCGGAATAGTCCGAAGGGACGGCTTTCTGAGAAAGCATACCGGAAGGTTTATTTAAAATCAAGATATCGGAATCTTCATAAATAATCTCCGGCAAAACAGCATTCTTTTCGGGCTCTTGTTTTCTGCTTTTCTCTTTGGAGATGTTTTCGGCAATCTGGCTTCTATTTTTATTCAAACCTTGAACTGTTTCTTCAATTCTTGAAGAAGCGTTCATTTTTTTATTGTTGTCTTTTTCTGAAACATTTTGAAAGCTATTTTCTGATGGATCTTTTGGGAAACCGATATTCTCCGAAACAGGATAAGTTGAACCAGATAACAGCTTTCCCCCGGAAAACTTTTCAAAGGTTTCATCGGAAAAATAAATTTTAATATTATCACCCTTACAAAGTGTTTCGCGTCCGTCCGCTTTTTTATCATTTAAAACAATATTTTTTTTGCGAAGCATTTTATAGAGGAAGCTCTTTGGGGCTTCGGAAAGTATTCGGGACAGATATTTATCCAGCTTTATTCCTGCCTCATGGGATTTTATCTCAAATTCTTTCATTTCTTGTCCTTTTTATTTTTTCTTATGCACGTTGCGGATGGTCTTCTTTTTCTGGTTATAGGAATTCCCGGACTTATTTTTTCCCTGACCGGATCTGGTATCTTTGTTTTTCCGATTATCTGAATGTCCGCTGTTTCCGGTATTTCCATGATAACCGTTATAATTACCATTGTTTTTTCGCGGGCGGATCAGACAGTGCTTATCGTATCCGATAAGATCCGTGCGGTGCGCCAGATGCAGTGCTTCTGAGACCAGATCATAGTTTTTCGGATTGCGATACTGGATTAATGCACGCTGCATTGCTTTCTCATGTGGATTTTTCGCAACATACACCGGCTCCATCGTCCGTGGATCCAGTCCTGTATAGTACATGCAGGTGGATATGGTGGATGGAGTCGGATAGAAATCCTGCACCTGTTCCGGCATATATCCAAGATCCCGGAGATATTCTGCCAGTTCTACCGCTTCTTTTAGCGTAGAACCCGGATGGGAGGACATTAGATACGGTACCAGGAACTGGTTTTTTCCAAGCTTTTCATTGATGGATTTATATTCCCGGACAAATTTATTATAAACTGCCACCGGCGGTTTGCCCATTTTCTGCAAAACAGCGTCAGAAATATGCTCCGGCGCAACTTTCAGCTGACCGCTGACATGATGCTCACACAGTTCCCGGAAAAACGTCTTATCTTTGTCACAGATCAGATAGTCGAAACGGATACCGGAACGGACAAAGACTTTTTTCACGTTTGGAAGTTCACGAAGCTTTCGAAGGAGAGACAGATAATCACTGTGATCGACCTTCAGGTTTTTACATGGTGTGGGAAACAGGCATTGCCGGTCTTTACAGACACCGTATTTCAGCTGTTTATCACAGGATGGCGCCCGGAAATTGGCAGTCGGACCACCAACATCGTGAATATAACCTTTGAAATCCGGGTCCCAGATGATCTGGGAGGCTTCCTGTAAAATAGATTCATGGCTTCGGGTCTGTATGATACGTCCCTGATGGAAGGTCAGTGCGCAGAAATTACATCCACCATAGCATCCACGATTGCTGACAAGACTGAATTTTACTTCTTCAATGGCAGGAACGCCGCCTGCTTCTGCGTAAGACGGATGCCAGTTTCGCATAAACGGAAGACTATAGACTGCATCCATTTCACTCTGGCTCAATGGTTTTGCCGGTGGATTCTGTACCACATACGTTTTATTTCCGTAAGGTTCAATCAGACGTTTTGCCGTAAACGGATCGGTATTGCAATACTGGGTATAAAAACTCTCTGCGTAAGAACGTTTGCTGTTGCAGATCGTATAGTAATCCGGGAGCATCAGACCGTCAAAAACACTATCCGGATCTTTTGTCTTATAAACGCTTCCATCGATATAGGTAATATCATGAATGGAAAGTCCGCTGGCGAGGGCATCAGCCGTATCAACAATGCTTCGCTCTCCCATTCCGTAAAGCAACAGGTCTGCACCGGAATCCAGCAGGATCGAACGTTTCACTTTATTGGACCAGTAATCATAATGCGCCAGACGGCGGAGACTTGCTTCCAGTCCGCCAATGATGATCGGATTCTTTTTATAAGTCTGACGGATCAGGTTACAATATACAATGGTTGCATAATCCGGTCGTTTTCCCATGACACCGCCCGGTGTAAATGCGTCTTTCTGACGAGGTCGTTTTGAGACAGAATAATGATTGACCATAGAATCCATGTTGCCGCCGGTCACGATAAAGCCAAGCTTCGGTTCTCCAAGGATCGTGATACTTTTCGGGTCTTTCCAGTCCGGCTGGGAAATGATACCGACACTGTATCCGTGCGCTTCCAGTATTCTGCTTATAATAGCATGTCCAAAAGAGGGATGATCTACATAGGCATCGCCGATGATATAGACAAAGTCTAACTGTTCAATGCCTCTTTTTTCCATGTCTTCTCTGCTGATAGGTAAAAAATCTTTCATATATTCTCCGTTCTGCCGCTGAGGCAGCTGTAATGCCTGCTACAACGGGCATATCGTGTTTTGTAATTGCTCCAGAATATCAAAGTAATCGCGGATATAATAATCTGCCAGTTTCTTTTTTTCTTCGGTCATATGTATGGAATAATCATCTTCTACCGCACATACTGTCATGCCGGCATTTTTCCCAGCCAGAATACCCATAGGGATATCTTCAAATACGAGACAGTCTGCCGGATTGACATGAAGAAGTTCCGCCGCTTTCAGATACACATCCGGTGCGGGTTTCCCGGCGCAGACATCACAGCTGGTAACTGCAACATCGATGTACGGATCCAGCTGTCTTGCCTGCAAAAAGACATCCAGAAGTTCTCTGGAATTACTGGTTGCGATGCCTACAGCGATATGGTGCTCCTTCAGCCATTTCAGAAATTCCGGAATGCCGGGTTTTACTTTTACCTGATCGCGGTACTGTTCCATTGCCTGCTGATTCCAGATGACCTTCAGTTCATCTACCGTTTCCGGCAGGGAAAAGGTATCAACAAAATATTGTGCTGTTTCGGTAAAACTCATACCTTCGATATCTTTCTGCAAAGTATCAGGCACTGCAATTTTTCTCGTTTCAAAAAAGATCCGGTCAATCTCGGTCCAGACGGTCATGGAATCAGCCATGGTTCCGTCCAGGTCAAAGATGACAGCTGTTTTATTTTCTAACATGTGATTTTTCCTTTATATTCGTTATCTCATATATTTTATGTCATAAACGCAATTCGTTCATGACCAACATTTGCCGTTTGCTAATCATACGAGTATGTTGACTCTCTTGCGCTCATTATATCTTGAACAAAAATATCTTAAAATTACTGTTTCAGTCCCTGCACTTCTTCGTCTGTCAGAAAACGCCAGGCGCCGGGCGCCAGCTTTGGGTCTAAGGAAAGGGATCCCATGGACATCCGCTTCAGATAAATGACTTCCATACCCACTGCCTGAAACATGCGTTTTACCTGATGGAAACGTCCCTCTGTGATCGTAAGCAAAATCTCAGACTGTCCATTCAGACTGTCCGTGGACTGAATCTCCAGTTTCGCAGGCTGTGTCTGCTTCTCATCTCCGATATCCAGCCCTTCGGCAAATCGTTGAATTTCCTGTTCTGTTACCATTCCCTGAATCCGTGCAAAATATGTTTTGGGAACATGCTTTCCAGGAGCCAGCAGATTGTGAGAAAGTACCCCATCATCGGTAATAAGAAGCAGCCCTTCCGTATCCAGATCCAGACGTCCCACCGGCGAAAGCTTTTTATGAAGCGTTGCCGGCAGATAATCCATAACGGTTTTGTGGAGTTGGTCCGTATGCGCCGTGACACATCCTGCCGGTTTGTGAAACATGATATATTGATACTCACTGTAAGAGATTTTTTCCCCGGAAACCAGAATCTCATCTGTATCTGGAGAAATCTTCATACTGCCGTCTTTAACGGGAACACCGTTTACGGTAACCATCTGGTTTTTTATTTGTTTTTTTACTTCTGAGCGGGTTCCGATACCGCTGTCCGCCAGAAATTTATCAAGTCGTATTGTTTTTGTCATAATAGTCTTTTGGATAATGATATGTCAGTGTATGTTGTTTCAGTTTTATGAGATACGGATAGGGATTGACTGCTGCTTCCTTTCCGTTTTTGTCTGTAACATAAAATCCCATATGTAAATGCGTGGCAAATTTGCCACTGGTTCCTTCTGGTCCATATCCGGTATTCCCGGCAAATCCAAGGAAGTCACCAGCCTTTACCATACTTCCTTCCTGCAGCTCTGGCATATAAGATTCCAGATGGGCATAGTACAGATACAGTCCGGCGGAGGTACGGATGCCAATACGGTATCCTCCAAGTTTCAGCCAGCCGATCTTTTCCACCACACCATCGGAAATACTGATGACGGGATATTGACCGGGCAGATTTTTCTCTGTCATAATATCACAGCCTTCATGACTGCGACTGCCGCCAAAGGTACGTTCCGTATGCCAGCTGTCCGCAAAATCCCAGGAAAATACGGTTCCGGTCTCAGAATCTTTCAGATCTGCAAGAGGAAAATATTTTAATTCTGTTTCATCTATAGCGACATTCTTCTCAGAGTGCCCAAATATCGGATCTGCATCAGAATGAAAAATATAGTGCTGTAAAACGATGCACCATAGTACTGTTATCAGTAAAAAGGTACTGTAAAAATGCCGTTTTCTTTTGCGGTTTCTTTCCCTGTCTGTTAGAGAGGTTTTTGACAGATAAAATCTGTAACCATTGCGTTTTCGTCTGAATGCATTCCTTCTTTTTCGAAAGGGTGTTCTGTAATAAAAGAAATTTCGCTTCCGTACAGGAGTTCTCAGCAAAGGCTGCCCTTTTCCAGTAATTTTAACATATAACTCCATAACCGTTCCGTAGAAGCGATGGATAACCGCTCTCTTGTGGTATGGATCTCATCAATCTGCGGACCGAAAGAAACACAGTCCAGATCCGGAAGTTTTTCCAGAAACAGACCACATTCCAGACCGGCATGCATTACTTCGATAGATGGACAGGTGCCAAAAAGCGCTTCATAAACATTTACCATACGATCACGCAGTGGAGAAACTGTCTTAAATTCCCATGCCGGATAATCGCTGTCCTCCTGATACATGCCTCCGAGTGCTTCTGTCAGTGCTTTTAAGCGGTCTGCCAGCAGGCGCTTCTGTGTGCTGACACTGCTGCGGATGCTGAAACAAACGGTAACGCTATCTGTTTTTGTTGTCAGGATACCGGCATTCAGGGAAGTCTCGACTAATCCCTGGATATCAGCGCTCATCATCTGCATTTCATTTGGCATCAGATAGAGGAATGCGGCGATCTGTTTCCAGTCGTTCGCAGAGATAACCTCTTTTTGGCAGGTCTTTCCCTTTAAGATAAGCGATATGATAACTTTTGCGTCGGCTGCATGATATTCCGCTCTCAGAGTCTCGGTTATTTTGTTTACAAAGTTCTGTGCTTCTGTAAGCTGTTCCGGTGTAATCATCAGCTGTGCAATCGTTTCCCGTGGAATGGCATTTTCCTTTTGTCCACCGCTTATCGAACATACACCATAAGAAATAATCTGCTGCATCTCATATAACACGCGTCCCAGGATTTGAATGGCATTGCCATGTCCTTTGCCAATCTCTGTACCGGAATGTCCACCGGTAAGACCATGAACGGAAAGTTCTACGGGAATTCCAGTAAAATTCTCTTTCTGGAAGGGAAAAATTGTATCCGCATGCATGCCGCCTGCGCATCCGCACAGAAAGATGCCCTCTTCCTCAGAATCCAGGTTTAACATCTGCCTTCCCTGTAACACGGACAAGTCGATATCTTTTGCACCATACATTCCGGTCTCTTCATCTACGGTAAAAACAGCCTCCAACCGCGGACTTTTGAGATCTTCTTTTTCTAACAGTGCTAGTGCAAAGGCAATAGCGATACCGTCATCGGCTCCAAGCGTTGTTCCCTTTGCTTTCAGATAGCCATCTTCGGTATACAGGGTAAGCCCTTCTTTTTCAAAATCAATGGAACAGTCACTTTCCTTTTCACACACCATATCCAGATGTCCCTGAATGATCTGCGCCGGATGATCTTCGTATCCTTTCGCTGCCTCACGGATAATGATGACATTGTTCAGCGCATCCTGATAACATTCCAGATGATGTTCTCTGGCAAACGCTACACAGTAATCACTGATGGCTTTTGTATTTCCGGAGCCATGTGGAATCTGGCATAATTGTTCAAAATAATAAAAAACGCGTTTTGCTGAAGATTGCTGTAATGCTGTTAGCATAAAAGTCCCTCCTGTATGACATGAACCTTTTGATTTTCTCATATATTGAACTATGAGAAAGAAAATGACGATTCTTATTGTAACTTGTATTTTACTCCATCTGTTGATCTTCCCAAAGCAGACAGCGTTATATACGGCACAGGGGCTGACACTCTGGTATCGTCAGGTGGTGCCAACACTGCTCCCGTTTTGTATTCTCTCTTATATTATAATTCAGACAGACTTGTATCATTCCCTTTTTCAGAAACTGGAGCGGATACTTCCCGAACGATTCTGTCAAAGTACCGAAAGTCTGTATCCTATCTGCATGGGAATGGTGTGCGGTTTTCCAATTGGCAGCAAACTGACCGATGATCTGTATCGGCTGGGGCATCTGCATGACGATCAGGTAACCCGGCTGTGTGCTATCAGCAACCAGTTTGGTCCGGCTTTTCTGGTAAACTATGCCCTGATCTCCCAGCTTCATCTGGAACAGGGATGGAAACTCTTGCTGCCTGCAGTATATCTTCCACCTCTGGTGTCAGGTTTCCTGTGGTATCTATTTTCCAGCAGGGATAAAACCGATTCTATACATAAAAAACCGGTATCACAATCTCAACTTAACGTCAAAATCATAGATACCGGTATTATAAACGGATTTGAAACGATGCTTCGAATCGCCGGATATATTATCATTTTTTCCATTATCTCCGGTATGATTCAACAACTTTCCATGGTGTCAGAAACCGGAAAAGCACTGATGGCAGGATTGTGTGAAATCACAACCGGCATACAAAAACTATCGGCTGTCAGTTTACCGGTACGGTTGAAACTAACACTGATCAGCGGAATCGTTCCGTTTGGCGGATTCTGCGGCCTGTTTCAGACAAAGGCCATGATGCGGCACACACCGTTTTCCACCGCTGCCTATGTGAGATTCAAACTCTGCTGTTCGTTGATGGGAATGTGTATCAGCTATACCCTTTTTCCGTTTCTATAATGAAGAATCCGATACGGCAGGCGTTTTATTTATCGCTTCCGGAGGAAATGATAGAGATATCATCCAGTGATCCTTCTTCCGCTGCGGATTCCGTGGAAACATTGGATGTTTCATCTTCTGTTGCTGCTTCTTCCGGATGCAGTTCCGCACGGTTGGCTACAACGATATCCTGACAGTTCTTCAGTGAAGTCAGCAGACTGTCATATTTTGCTTTGGAAGTGGAGACAGCATGAGAAATGATATCCTCCAGATTTCCAAGCAGATTGTCGGTGTATTCAATGGCAGCAGTACGGTAATTGTTTGCATCTTCTGTCGCTTTGTCCAGAATCTCCTGTGCCTGATTTGTTGCGATCATAACGATCTCATTAGCCTGTGCATAAGCCTGCTGCATGATCTGATGTTCACTTACCAGCTCGCTTGTATGTACTTCCGCTGCTTCAATGATCTGATCTGCTTTTGCCTGCGCATCTGCCAGGATGGCATCTTTATTGCTGATGATCTTCTGATAACGTTTGATCTCATCCGGTGTTTTCATCCGGAGCTCTGTAAGAAGCTCTTCGATTTCTTCCCGGTTTACGATGATCTTGGAAGGATTCAGCGGCTGTGTCTTACAGTTGGCAATATAATTTTCGATTTCTTCAATGATTTCTTCCAAACGGCTTGTCATTTTAACAACTCCTTATCTGCTGATGTTATATTTTTCATATACTTTTCGGGCGATACCTTCCGGTACAAATTTGGAAATATCCCCGTTATAAGAAGCCACTTCCTTTACGATGGTGGAACTCAGATAAGCATATTGGAGACTGGTTGTCAGAAATATAGTATCAATATCGGGATTCACGATTCGGTTGGTCTGTGATATCTGAAGCTCATATTCAAAATCAGTGACCGCACGAAGTCCGCGGACGATGATATTCGCCCCGATCTTTCCAGCATAATCTACCAGAAGCCCGTCAAAAGCGGTTACCTTCACATTCGGAAGGTGGCTTGTCATTTCTTCTATCATACTAACACGTTCATCGGTAGAAAACAACGGATTTTTTGCACTATTGCGTAAAACGGATACATATAACTCATCTACGATTTTAGAAGAACGTTCAATCATATCCAGATGCCCGAAAGTAAGTGGGTCAAAACTTCCGGGATAAATAGCTCGTTTCATGATTAGACTCCTTGATCAGCTCTATTTTTATGAAACAATCATGTTTTCTGATTGCTAAAATCTGATTCGATCCCTACGGAATTTATATGGAAAATACAGACTGTCAATCTCATGCATCCTGTCAACTTCAGATGCGATGCATAAAAATATGCTGATTTGTTTTATATTTTTTCTGTCGTGTAACTCTGTAAGCATCCATCTCATATGCTGTAATGTCGGCATCCAGAGGGGCTTCAATGATGATCGTTGTGTCTTCATCAATGATGGAAGAATCTTTCAGTGCTTCCAGAGCTTCAAGATCCAATCCTTTATTATATGGCGGATCCATGAAAACAATATCAAAGACATGTTTTCTTTCCAGTGTTCGGATTGCAGTTACTGCATCCATGATTTTCAGATCACAGCTGGAATTAAATTTTGTAAAATTAATATTATCCTGAATGCAGGCAGCGGCTTTTCGATTGTTCTCAACCAGAACGGCTTTCTGCGCGCCACGGCTGACTGCTTCCAGTCCGATAGCACCGCTTCCGCTGAAGAGATCCAGAAAATAACATCCCGGCACTTCAATCTGGATAATATTGAATAATGTTTCTTTGATGCGGTCGGTCGTAGGTCTTGTGTCCATGCCCGGGATTGTTTTTAAAGGCATGCTTCTGGCAGTTCCTGCAATAATTCTCATTTCTGCTCCTTTAATACATCTTTATTTTTCGCAAGATAATCGATCAGAGAAACAATGGTAAGTACCAGAGCCACATATACAACAATCGTCGTAAGAACCTGGAACCACATCATCTGCCAGTTTAAAATAAGCAGGATGATCATTGCCATCTGAAATGTGGTCTTGAATTTTCCCCACATGCTGGCTGCAATAACGATATTGTTATCAGCAGCGATCAAACGAAATCCGCTGATGATAAATTCTCTGGCAATGATAATGATCACGATCCATGCGGCCAGCTGTTTTTTCTCTACCAGACAGATCATGGCAGAGCATACTAGCAGTTTATCTGCAAGCGGATCCATAAATTTTCCAAAATTAGTTACCAGATTATATTTTCTTGCAATCTTTCCGTCTAACAGATCTGTAAGACTGGCTACAATGAAAATGATCAGTGCAATGTATTTTGCTGCATGGAAATCAGCCGGAAACAGCCGAAACAGCATAAAAAATACGAAAAAAGGAATCAAAATGACACGAAACATCGTCAGTTTGTTTGGTAAATTCATAATAACTCTCCTATCAAATCATACTCATATGCACCTGTGATCTTTACACGAACAAAATCCCCGGAAACCAGTTCTTCATCTGTATGCACAAATACATAACCATCAATATCCGGCGCATCCCGATAAGTACGTCCGATAAATGCATGCTCTTCTGTAAGCTGTCCTTCGATCATAACATCCATGATACGATCTTTCAGCTGTTCATTACAGTCAAAGATGATCTCTTCCTGAAGTTCCATGACATCATCTTTCCAGTCTTCTTTTACCTCTTCTAAAATCTGATCCGGCATTTCTGCTGCCGGAGTACCTTCCTCAGGAGAATAGGTAAATGCTCCCAGACGGTCAAATTCTGCTTCATTTAAAAAGTACATCAACTCTTCGTGCTGCTGTTCGGTCTCCCCAGGGAAACCACAGATGATCGTTGTCCGTAATGCGATATCCGGAATTTCATCCCGAAGATGTGCAATGATCTGTTCAATATCTTCTTTGGAAGTACGACGTCCCATACGTTTCAATACCGGATTGCTGATATGCTGGATCGGCATATCCAGATAGTGACAGACTTTCTCATTTCGCTTGATAGATTGGATCAGTTCTTCATAGATTTCTTCCGGATAACAATAAAGCAGACGGATCCAGTACAGACCATCAATCTTATTCAGTTCATCCAGTAAAAGATGCAAAGTTTTTTTACCATAAAGATCCAAGCCGTAAAGAGTTGTCTCTTGCGCGATCAGGATCAGTTCTCTGACGCCACCGGCGGCAAGCTCTTTTGCCTGTGCGATCAGATCTTCCATAGGAACGCTGCGATATGCGCCACGGATAGATGGGATGATGCAATAGGTACAATGTTTGTCACAGCCTTCTGCAATTTTTAAATATGCAGAATGCCCCCCTTTGGTAAGGGTACGCTTTTCATGAGGCTCGATGGTTGTCATCGGCTGGAAGGACTCATAACCATTTCCATTTAATGCAGCGACGATCGCATCGGAGATATCATTGGTAGAATTTGTGCCAAGAATCGCATCTACTTCCGGAATCTCCTGACGGATCTCATCCTGATAACGCTGTGCCAGACAGCCACAGACGATCAGTGCTTTACAGCTTCCGGAAGTTTTATACTGTGCCATTTCCAAAATGGTGGAAATGCTCTCTTCTTTCGCATCATTGATAAAACAGCAGGTATTGACAATGATGATATCAGCTTCTGTCTCATCATCTGTAAAACTGTAGGATTCATTGGAGAGGCGTCCCAACATAAATTCCGTGTCTACAAGATTCTTGTCACAGCCAAGTGAAATAAATAATATCTTCATATTATTCTTCTATATCATCTTTCGGAATGTCTTCTTCTGCCTCATCATCCTCTCCAAGGATCTTAACATCTCCGCTGTATAATTCATCCACAGCGATAGAAAGTGGTTTGCCGGTAGAATTTACTACATATGGCTCTGCTCCGGCGATAATCTGGCGAGCACGTTTTGCAGCAGCGATAACGATTGAGTATCTGCTGTTGATTACCGGTTCTTCACCTGGTTCTGTATCACTGTTGATTTTCTGCATTAATTCTGTGTAAGATGGATGGATCATAATATTATTCCCCTTTCGCTTTCTCTTTTAATTCTGTTCTTATTTTACTGATCAGATCGATCTGATGTTTCATTTTGCTGTTTTCACACTGTGTTACCGGTTGCACAGGTTTTTCCTTTTCGTATTGGATAATCTGATGCATCAGTGCAACAGAAGCATCCAGATCGTCATTTACGACCAGATAGTCATAAACTTCACAGCCGTCTGCCTCGACAGCAGCTCTTGACATCCGGGATGCAATGACATCTTCTGATTCCGTGCCCCGACCACGCAGTCTGTTTTCCAGTATTTCTGCGGTAGGCGGTGTGACAAATACGAGAAGCGCATCCGGAACTTTTTTCTTAACCTGTAAAGCACCCTGGATCTCAATCTCAAGGATAACATTTTTTCCGGAAGCAAGATGCTGTTCTACATAATCAGCAGGTGTGCCGTAGTAATTATCTACATAGCAGGCATACTCTAGAAATTCGTGTTTCTGAATTTTTGTTTCAAAATCTTTTTTGCTGAGAAAGAAATAATGTATACCATCTTTTTCCCCTTCCCGCGGTTGTCTTGTCGTAGCAGAAACGGAAAGCGCATATTCCTGCGGATATCGTTCCAGCAGAGCCTGAGTAATGGTTCCCTTTCCGGAACCGGAAAATCCGGACATGATGATCAGCTGTCCTCGTTGCTTCATGTTACATTCCCTCTTCCATTTAGTTTACTTTTCAGATCCCTGAAATCTGCCGGCAAGTGTTTCCGGCTGTAACGCTGATAAAACGATATGGTCACTGTCTGTAACGATAACGCTTTTTGTACGGCGTCCCTGTGTTGCATCTACAATACATTCATTTTCCTTTGCCCGCTGGATCATTCGCTTCGCAGGCGCGGAGTCCGGATTGACAATAGCAATCACTCTGTCCGTGTTTACAATATTACCAAATCCGATATTCATAATTCTGGCCATTTTAATGACACCTCTTTATGTCCGTCTTTCAGGCGGATCCTTTATTCAACATTTTGAATCTGTTCTCTGATTTTTTCAATCTCTGTTTTCAGATCAATGGCGATATCAGATGTCTCCAGATCGTTTGCTTTAGACAGGATCGTATTTGCTTCGCGGTTCATTTCCTGTGCGATGAAATCCAATTTCCGACCGATACTCTCCTCTTGCTGCAGAGTATTCCGCATAGATTTAATATGGCTTCTCAGTCGGACGGTTTCTTCATCCGTACAGATTTTATCAACAAAGAGCACGATCTCTGTAGCAATCCGGGATTCGTCAATCTGTTTGTCTCCCAGAAGTTCTGCCACTTTTGCATTCAGCTTTTCCCGATACTCAGCAATGATCTGTGGCGCCCTTGCCTCAATCCGATCGACATTCACTTCCATATGAGAAAGCTTTTCCATCAGATCATGATAGAGATGTTCTCCTTCTATCACACGATTGGCAACAAACTGTTCACTGGCTTTTTCCACACAGTTTTCCAGTAATGTGCCCCATTCTTCTTCATCCATCGGCTTCTCTTCCATTGTAAGCACTTCCGGATAACGGGAAAGCGTACTGACGCGGATATCATTTTCCAACTGAAATTGTGCAGCCATCTGTTCCAGATGCTTTTGATATTCAGCAGCCAGCTCACTGTTGTAATGAACAGTCAGCGTATTTTCTGAATCATCTTCATAGGATATAAAAACATCTACTTTGCCGCGTTGGATATATTTTTTCATCTGGTTGCGGATGGCAGCCTCGAAAAAATTAAATTTCTTCGGCATCTTTACGGTAAGATCCAGATACCGATGATTTACGGACTTTAATTCTACTGTGATCTTGCGGTTGTCCTGGGCAAGCTCATAGCGACCGTAGCCCGTCATACTTTTTATCATACAGTGCCTCCTGTATTCCTGAAGCTTTCAAAACACTCCAATATAAATGTATGAATGTCCGCGAAAACTTCATTGGCTTTTGACAATCGATAAACGATCAAAATATATTCTTTTGCATATTAAGTATGCATATCTGAAATATTATATAGGTTTTTTTATGGGAAGTCAAACCCTCAGAAGCATTTTTCATGGAATGTCTTTGCTTTTTTTTCGCAATCAGTTATAATGTATACTCGATATATAAAGAATGAAGTCATTTTTATTATACAATATGTTTTTGTAATTTACACAGGATATATGACAGAAAAACGGATATTATTTTCTCATCGTACACAACATGTACGCACTGCGAAAATATTATTGTATATCAAAAATTTATCTTTGAAATCTTCGTTTAGAGGATTTTGAGAATATCGTAATAAAATCAGGAGGTTACATGAAACCATGGCTTTAGATGGAATCGTTATTTCTAATTTAATATATGACCTGAACCGAACGATCAGCGGCTGCCGTATCAGCAAGATCGCACAGCCGGAAACAGACGAGTTGATGCTTACCTGCAAGGGGAGCTGCGGGCAGGTACGTTTAAGTATTTCTGCAAGCGCGTCTCTTCCACTGATGTATCTGGCATCAAAAAATAAACCAAGTCCCCTGACTGCACCGAATTTCTGTATGCTTCTCAGAAAGCATATCGCAAATGGACGGATCATCTCGGTAACCCAGCCGGGGCTGGAACGAATCGCTATATTTGAGATCGAACATCTGGACGAGCTAGGCGACCTCTGCCGAAAAAAACTGATCGTAGAGCTGATGGGCAAACATAGTAATATTATCTTCTGTAATGAAAACGACCGGATCATCGACAGCATCAAGCATATTTCAGCACAGATCAGTTCCGTCCGGGAAGTGCTTCCGGGACGAACCTATTTTATTCCGGAAACTCAGCACAAAGTCGATCCTCTGACATGCAGTGAGACACTTTTTACAGAAACTGTAAAAGAGAAACCGATGGCGCTTGCAAAAGCGATCTATACTTCCTTTACCGGTATCAGCCCGCTGGTGGCGAACGAGATCTGCTACCGCTGCCATCTGGATGGAGACCAGCCGACGGCATCCTGTACAGAGCAGGATTTTGAACGGCTTTATCTGACATTCTGTAATGTACTCAGCTGTGTTTCTACAGGAGAATATTATCCGTGCATGATCAAAAAAGGCGAGGAACCGGTGGAATTTTCTTCTGTTCAGCTGCAGTCATTTGCGGATTGTACATGCATTCCATATAATTCCATTTCAGAAGTTCTGGAATCTTATTATGCGGAGAAAAATATATATACCCGCATCCGTCAGAAATCGGTAGATCTTCGCCGGGTGGTTTCCACTGCACTGGAACGGAATCAGAAAAAATATCAGTTACAGAAAAAACAGCTGAAAGATACAGAGAAACGGGAAAAATACAAGATTTACGGAGAAATGCTCCACACTTACGGATATGGACTGGAGCCGAATGAAAAAGTGCTGGAATGTGTAAATTATTACACCAATGAACCGATGAAAGTTCCCCTTGATCCGGATCTCACTGCTGCAGAAAATGCCAAGAAATATTTTGATCGCTACGGCAAACTGAAACGTACCTATGAGGCATTGAGCGAACTGATCCAGGAAACGGAAAGTGATATCGAACATCTGGAATCCATTGCTACGGCCCTGGATCTTGCTGTAAGTGAAGCAGATCTGTCCCAGATTCGGGAAGAACTGGTGGAATCCGGTTACATCCGTAAAAAATACGGGCAGAAAAAAACTTCTCTGAAAAGCAGACCGTATCATTATCAGACAAAAGAAGGCTTTGATATCTATATCGGAAAGAACAACCTGCAAAACGATGAGCTGACTTTTAAAATGGCAGAAGGAAATGACTGGTGGTTCCACTCCAAAGGAATGCCTGGTTCCCATGTCATCGTAAAGACAAAGACCGGCGATCTGCCGGATCATGTCTTTGAGCAGGCCGCCGCTGCCGCTGCTTACTATTCCAGAGGACGTGGAAACGATAAAGTAGAGATTGACTATCTCCAGAAGAAAAATGTGAAAAAGCCAAATAAGGCAAAACCGGGCTTTGTAGTATATTACACCAACTATTCCATGACGATCACGCCTGGGATCAGTGAACTGACATTGATCTCAGATTAAATGACAGGCATTGAAGTTTCAATAATGAGGTGCTCCCTCAAACTTCAATGCCTGTCATTTTTATTATAAGCCTTACAGATTGATCCGTTCATTAAAGTTTTTCTGATACAATTCTAATCTGCGTTTCAATTTTTCACAGGATGGACCTTCCAACCTATCCTCCTGCTGCAACAGCAGGCCACTTTCATACGCTGCTGCTTTCAGCAGGTCGGCATCCTGATAGATATCAGCGATACGGAATGCAAAATCTCCGCTCTGGCGGATACCAAAGAAATCTCCCGGTCCACGCAGCTTCAGGTCCTGACCGGCAATCTCAAATCCATCATTTGTACGGTTCAAGATATCCAGCCGCTTGTTTTTCTTTTTATTGCCGGAACCGTCGATCATGATACAGTAAGACTGTTCTTTGCCACGACCGACACGGCCACGGAGCTGATGCAGCTGCGCCAGACCAAACCGTTCTGCATTTTCGATCATCATAACCGTTGCATTCGGCACATCCACACCTACCTCTACAACGGTTGTCGATACCAGGATCTGAATCGTATTCTGCAGAAAGGCTTCCATGATCGCATTTTTTTCATCCGCTTTCATTTTTCCATGAAGACATCCTACCGTACAGATTCCCTGAAAATGAGCTGCCATCTGTTCGGCATAATCCAGTACATTTTCGCCTTCCATCGTTTCAGACGCTTCCACAAATGGACAGATGATATATGCCTGCCTGCCTGCCTGGATCTGCTTTTCAATAAAGTGATAAGCTTTCGGACGGTATCCGGTATCTACCACACAGTTTTTGATCGGCAGTCGGGAAGCCGGTACCTGATCGATCACAGAGATATCCAGATCGCCATACAAAATGATCGCCAGTGTCCTTGGAATCGGTGTAGCGCTCATAACCAGAATATGCGGATACTCGCCTTTCTGTGCAAAACTCTCCCGCTGCTTAACGCCAAACCGATGCTGCTCATCCGTAATAACCAGTGCAAGATGATTGTATTGCGGTTTTTCCTGTATTAACGCATGTGTACCTACGATCAATGCATCAGAATGTTCTTCCAGAACTGCATAAGCTTCCAGTTTCTGCTTTGCTGTCAGGGAGCCGGTCAGCAATACTACCGGATAAGAAAGATCGTGCTCTTTACACAGTGCGCAAAGTTTCTCATAGTGCTGTCTTGCCAGTACATCTGTTGGCGCCATGATTGCGGCTTGATATCCATGACGAACAGTATCCAACATCGCCAGAAACGCAACAATGGTTTTACCGGAGCCAACATCTCCCTGGATCAAGCGCTGCATGGCATATCCCCCTGCGATATCCGCCTGAATATCCTTTATCGTACGTTTCTGCGCATCCGTAAGGGCAAAAGGCAGATTGCTCATAAAACCATCAATATATCCGTCATCTACCCAGTGATAATCTGTCTGTAACTGCTGTTCTTTTGTCTTTCCGGCTTTCATGGCAAGGATAAAGAACAGGAATTCATCAAATGCCAAACGGTTTCTGGCAATGATACAGCTCTCCCCATCCTGTGGAAAATGGATATTTTCCAGTGCAAAGTTATATTCACACAGATGCTGCCGGCTGCGGATATCTTCCGGGAGAAATTCCAGTTCTAGCGCAAGCGCATCCAGACTGCCCCGCATTGCTTTCTGGAACATGTGATTGGTCAGCCCGGCCGTTAATGGATAGATTGGTTGCAATGTCTTACTGACAGCTTCGTATTTTTCCGGAGTAAAGATCTCCGGCTGGTCCATCAGGTACAACCGTCCTTTTTGTTTGACAGTACCATAAAAAATATAAGTTTTTCCCGGCTCCAGAAGACTCCTGACATAAGGACTGCGAAACCAGCTCAATCGAACCTTTGTCTGGATGCCGCAAAGATCCGTAGTAACCAGCTGCACCCGACTGTTTGGAACTATGGATGGCTTTTTCGTGATCTTTGCCACAATGGCATTTTTCTTATCTGCAAGAACTTCATCCGGGCTACAGATTGGCGGGAACTTTTCATAATCCCGTGGAAAATAAAAAAGCAGATCCCGCAGGGTATATATGCCGATTTTATGAAACAGCTCTTCGGTCTTTGCCCCAATTCCTTTTAATTCCCGTATTGGAGAATCCAGTGTCATCGTTTCCCTCCCAATATTTTGGTGTCACATTTATATCGTTAAATATACTGTTGCAATAAATACTTTCAATAATGTAATTCTGGTGTGATTTTACCAATATCAATTCATAACCTGCCGTCATGTCTGTTCCTGTATTTTGAAAAAACTCTTTTCTTCAAAATACAAGAACAGGCATATATCAAGCAACAAAATCCCGAGACATATTTAAAATACATCTCAGGATTTTTATATACAATGTATATTAGCCACTGACTTCATACATATCACAAATCTTTAATAGAAAATATAATCCGTTCTTATCAGTTATAGAATCTCCATCAAAAGGATGCATGATATCTTTCCAGTACTCAGTCAGTTTTTAAATGTTGAACAGCATCCAATTTATTCTACAGATACTACATAATAATAAATCGGCTGGCCGCCAAAGGTAAGATCTACCTCGCACTCCGGATAGGTCTCTTCTACATAAGCAACGAATTCTTTTGCTGCATCTTCTGTCACATCTTCGCCATAAAATACGCTGATAAAGGAGGACTCTTCATCCACCATCTGAGCCAGCATATCTTTCAGTACATCCATCATATCTGTTCCAACAGAAAGGATGGCAGAATCGCCGATACCCATGTAGTCGCCTTCATGGATTTCTTTTTCGTCCAGAATGGTGTCACGGACTGCATAAGTAACCTGTCCTGTCTTGACCATGGAGATGGCTTCTTCCATAGATGCAAGGTTTTCTTCCGGAGACTGATCCGGGATATAATTGATCATAGCTGTGATCCCCTGCGGAATAGTCTTTGAAGGAACGACAAAAATCTTCTTATCTTCTACCAGTGTTGCTGCCTGGTTCGCTGCAAGGATAATATTTTTATTATTCGGCAGGATGAAAATATTGTTTGCATTTACCTGTTCGATAGCATTTAACATATCTTCCGTACTCGGGTTCATTGTCTGACCGCCTTCGATGATATAATCAACGCCTAATCCCTTAAATGCTTCACTCAGACCTTCGCCGATGGAAACAGAAATAAATCCCATCTCTTTTGCCGGTTCCTGCGCTTTTTTCTCTTCTTCCCGCTGCTGTGCGGCAAGTTTTTCCGCATCCTTGATCAGCTTCTCTTGATGTTCCTCACGCATATTGTCGATCTTAATACGGCTGAGAGAACCAAAGGTAAGGGCTTTCTGTAGTACCAGTCCCGGATCATTGGTATGTACATGGATCTTGACAATCTCATCGTCAGCAACCAGTACGATAGAATCTCCTTTGGATTGAAGGAAAGCTTTCATATCTTTTTCTTCCGTAGAAGAAAGCGGTTTATTTAATACAATGATAAATTCTGTACAGTAACCGAATTTGATCTCCTGCTCTGTTTGTGCAGAAATCTTTACAATGCCAGATCCTGTGGTTGCAGCGGATCCCGCCTCTACACCTTCAATGGTGTAATCAATCTCTTTTCCCTGATATGCATCCAGTGCGCCACGAAGCACTTCTACCAGACCCTGTCCGCCGGAATCTACAACGCCGGCCTGTTTTAATACCGGAAGCATCTCCGGTGTTTTCGCCAGAACAGCTTCTGCCTCTGCGAAAATCGCTTTCAGATATTCTGCCATGCTGCAGTCTTCATCACAGGAAAGCTCGATTGCTTTATCTGCAACGCCTTTTGCTACTGTAAGGATCGTACCTTCTTTTGGTTTCATAACAGCTTTATAAGCTGTTTCACATGCTTTTTCGATCGCCTGACAGAGAATCATCTTGTCAATCTCTTTCTCTGTCTTGATGACTTTTGTAAAACCACGGAACAGCTGGGAAAGGATAACGCCGGAATTACCTCTGGCACCTCTTAAGGAACCGCTGGAGATTGCTTTTGCCAGCGCTGCCATATCCGGATCAGTCAGTGCGCTGACTTCCTTTGCCGCAGATATGATCGTCATGCTCATATTCGTACCGGTATCACCATCCGGAACCGGAAAAACGTTTAATTCATTGATCCATTCTTTTTTCGCATCCAGATTTTTCGCACCTGCCAGAAACATCTTTGACAGAAGTGCGGCATCTAATGTCGTATATTCCACTTCTAAGTTCTCCTCCCTGGTATCAGTATTAATCAATCACTCTGACACCTTCCACAAAAATGTTGATTTTTTCAATCTGCATTCCGGTAAATGACTCGACTTTGTATTTCACGGTGTGAATCAGATTGTCAGCCACTGCCTCGATATTTACGCCATATGAAATAATCACGTGGAAATCCAATGTTATTTTATTATCAGTGATAGATACGGAAATTCCATGGTGAAGATAGTCTTTTTTCAGCAATTTCACAAGTCCGTCTTTTACATTTACCGCAGCCATACCTACGATACCAAAGCATTCTACTGCCACTGAACCGGCATATGTAGAAACAACTTCCGGTTCGATACTAACCGTACCGAATTCGTTACTCATATATCCTTTCATTATAATCCTCCAATTTTCAACGTATGTCCTTCTGGATGTTTCAATACTAATCCCCCAAAAATACCGGGTGTCATTTCTTATTTATATGAAAACAGCGAAAGCACATACTATAACTTATGTGGTTATTATACCCATTCTTTGACAAAAAAGAAACACCCTTAATCCAAAAAAACGTGTATTTGCAAAAAAATGTGTATATTTTTTGTCAAAAGACATAAAAATACGGCTGAAACAGAAAGCAAACGAAACCGCTGTCCGTCAGACAGATGTTTTCATTTGTTTTTATTTCAGCCATATCTGTTCTACGAAAATATTGTAAGGCAGAATCACAGATCGCTTTAAAAGATACTAACTTTTCCACCGTTTATAATGCCATAAATAAATGACTGCCCTTCCGTTTCAGCCATACATGGAACACTACACAAAAAATAACTGTAATCGCTGTAAAAATGCCCGTATATGCGTAAAATCCAACGGTTCCAATACTGTTGATCACAAAAAAGGCCATCACATATACGACCGTATATCCCCATCCGGCAAACAGTGCGATCACGACAGCCGCGCCCTGTTTGATGGGGGTAATCTCGTTGGTCCATGTAAGATTTGGCATCTTTAAACCAAGGAACAATCCGAACATACCAAAAAGGAATAAAAAGCTTCCTGAAAAAACAATCGCCATGATCGTCTGCACCGGTTTGATCAGACCGGAAACGGTCAGGCAGAAGATACAAAACAATGTCGGAATCCCTGTCAGGACAACCGGTAGCATAATTTTTGCGCGCAACACCTGCCATCCGGTTACCGGAAGAGACTGCGCAAGCCAGATGCCTTTTCCTTCCAATGACACAGAAGGTGCGGTCATTACGTTCATAGAGATCAGCAGACACAATACTGCCATCAAAAGAACCGGTACTGCCCCTGTATTGCCGTCAAACATTTCTCCAAGGATCGCTGATATCTGCCCGTTTTTCCACAGAAACGCAATGCCTGCCACCGACAGCAGGATACAGCCGAGGCCACAGTTAAGCATATATGCCGGACTGGCAAAAAAACGCTGAAGTTCTTTCCCGAAAAGGGCGGCTGAAATACTTTTTTGTGCCACTGTCTTTTCACGATATGTTTTGTGAACGCTTTGCCCGGATGATGTTGCTATCTTCAGAAAGCTTTTGGAGATCAAAAACCATATCAACGCAAACAGACCAAGGATAACAGCTGCCACAATAAGCAGGGGAACTGCTTCCCCTGTCGCCGCCGCACCAAACAGATACAGCGGATAAACATGACTTTTGATCGTACTGCCATAGGTATCTGCATTGACGATCATATCACTGATCAGTGTCTGTGCTTTAAAATAGATAAAATAATAGACACCGATCAGAAGAAGGGATACAAGCACCGTTGTAATGCTCTTATGTTTCAGCTTTGTACTGCATTTTGCCACGACCCAGCCAAGGGCACAGGAAATCGTCAGCACAAAGATCGAAATTAACAATACAAAAAGAATGCCACAGATAACCGCCGGTAAAGATGCTGAGATTATGCACCAGTAAACGATGACCGCCGGTAATACGACTGCGCCGGAATAGATCAGCCCCATCAGGTATACGCTCATGAGCCGGGAAGCCATAAGGACGGATACCGGAATCGGCATTGATAACAGCAGATCATTATCCTTTGCCAGATACAATGTGGAAAAAGTATTGAACACGCTGCCAAATGCTCCCAGAAGAATGCTGATCAGTCCCATCAATGCAAAATACAGCCAATCCATACCGGCTGCATGCATCGGTCGGCAGAGCATAAATGAAAGAAAGACGCAAAATCCTCCGATCACACCACCCATCAGCAAGATAAATAAAACGATAAAAGCGACAGATGCACTTTTGGAATAGGCTCTGTTTTTCTTCGCATTATAGAAAAACTTCCGAAAGATCTCTGTCATCTGTTTTTTGATCAAAATCTTAAGCATGCCTATCCCTCCAGTTCCAGGAATACATCTTCCAGAGAATCATTTCCTTTTACCTCATCCATCGTTCCGGAACAGATAAGTTTTCCTTTTTTTATGATTGCCACTTTATCGCACAATTTTTCTGCGACTTCCAGTACATGGGTAGAGAAAAAGATGGCGCCACCGTTGTCACAAAACTCCCGCATCATCCCTTTTAACAGATGTGCCGCTTTCGGATCAAGTCCTACAAACGGTTCATCCATAAGGATCAGCTTCGGTTCATGCAGCCACGCCGAAATGATGGCAAGCTTCTGCTTCATGCCATGGGAATAGGATGCGATGGGCTGTGCAAGATCCTTTGTCAGTTCAAAGACATCTGCATATTTGTGGAACTGCTGTTGTCGGTCTGTTGCACTGACGCTGAAAATATCTGCAATGAAATTCAGATATTTTATGCCGGACATATAATCATACAGATCCGGATTATCCGGAATATAAGCCAAGTTTCGTTTGCAAGTCAGAGGGGCTGCCTGAACAGAAGTTCCGTGAATTAGGATCTCTCCTGCGTCAAATTGTAAAATACCGGCTACGGATTTTAACGTTGTCGTTTTGCCGGCACCATTGTGACCGATAAAACCATAGATCTCTCCCGGCTGTATGTGCAGGCTCAGATCGTCTACAACCTTCTTTTCTCCATATGTTTTTGTTAAATGATTGATTATTAACATTTTAAACCTCCTCAAAATTGGGCGAGTTATTTAACTCAGCTCCATATTTGCACAGCGCCGATCCTACGATAAATGCAATGCCAGGACCGACAGATGTATAATTGTCCAGATTTAATACAGATATAGTCCATGAAACGTAACACTTATACGGTGTAAAAACATGTTCAGTAAAGCTGGAACGGTATCCAGATGATTGACCGTATAAATGGTAACAGAATCCAGCATCAGATGGATGATTACTGTGACCAACAATACCGAAAACGTCCGATGCAATAAAGAATGTTTTCGTTCTATTGAAAAATATATAAATGCTACCATTCCAAGAATGAGCAGCAATGCGATCTCCATACGAAGCATAAGCATATCGGGCAGCCTCCTCTTGTAAACAAGTGTTTTTGTTGAACATTCATTTTCTCGTCATACGCACAGTGATATTGTTATTGTACATCAAAAATTTATCTCAGAAATGTCCATGTAGAAAATTCTAAGCATACTTTTATTTTACATGAAAAAAACACACCGGAACAGGAGTATTTTCTATTCCGATGTGTTTATATTATGGGCTTCTGTTACTATTATAATTTTATCCCGTAATATTCCCACGTTAATGTATCCAATAACAAATACTCCTGGGAACCGTAAGGGATTTCATCCGGGTCTGTAGAAAATACGTCACAGGAAATGAGATTGTTATCCTTTGTAATGGATTTCACGGGAGTATGCCCTACAACCTGTAGTAATTTCCGAGGCTTATACAGACGCATATTTTTCTTCTGTGGTCTGAGCCAAATGGGGGAATCATCCTTCCACATCTGTGCGACACCCAACTGATTGATCGTATCCACAACTGCATCCACATCATCATATTTGGATGCCGGAACATTTTCACTGACAAAATAATCCAATACGCCTCCATGGGAAAATAAAACATTATCAATTCGATGTACATAACGGATAGGATTCCCTTCCGGAACAGCATCACGAAGATCCAACAGTTTCTTCTGTACCGTATAAGAAGCCATACTGCTGTAACCGGTTTCCAGACAATGCCACAGATAACTCAGATCATGATTGCCATAACACCATGCTGTATCCGGATATCGCTTTGCAAAACGGATCGCTTCATCATAGGCCTCTTCGTATAGCGAGATCTGATATTGCATATTCCAGTCATCTGCGATATCCATCAGACAGACAGCTCTGTCTGCAATGCCCTGATGCATCAGAGCGGAAGCCTGACGAAAGAGATATGGTTTGAGATGAACATCGGGTATTACGAGTACTTTCATATTTTGAATGCTCCTTTTGGTAGATTTCATGAGGTTGAAATCATACTAACATGGGGGAGAAAAAATTTTATTGCAGTAAAATTATACATTTCTTCTACAACTATCAATCACATCGAGCAAGATTGTCAAAGCATCTTCATTTTTGAAGTCTTCATACTCTTCCTTTTTACAAGATTCAAAATATTCTGGCTCAGTTGCTATAGTAATGACAGTAGCTTTTTTTATCAACTTTTTTATATATTTTCCCAACAAGCTCTCAAAATCAAATGGTTCTACAAAAAAATCCAAATCAATATCCAGTGCAACAGGAGCTGCTGACTGATATATTTTTTCCAAAGCATCAGCGTCGCTCTCATATTCATGCACCAGATAGTAAGAAATATTATACCCCTCTATCTGATCCTCTCTTTCAAACCCTTCCCAAATACACTCTTCGTATCTGGTAAATATATTCAGGCTATTAAAATATCCCAAATCATATGCCGCTTTTATCTGCTCATCATTTCCTATCTGGAGCATAAACCGAAAAGCATCTTCAAAATTAAAATTATTAATTTTCAGATTAAACATACTTAAAAAATGCTTCCATTCAGGATTATCTTTACAGATCACTCCATCATCTGTATTTTTGCAGATATACAAAACACCTGCTGTCCTTGTATCTGCATGTGAATCAAATGTTACCAGTTCCATGGACTTTCCTATTTTATTTGCATATGTTCCCCATACGGAGAATGCTTTATTATGAGTATCAAAATAGTAAACATCCTTAAAAGGATTCGTGTAAAAACTACACTTATCTAATGAATAAGCCATAAACTAACCTCTTTTTACTAACTCGTTATTTCTCTCCGCAAACTTGAATTCTTCCATCGAAATCATATTAGTAACGGCATCTTCATGACGATGATCCGACTGATGTGCTAGAATCATATGAAACCAATGTATCTCCAGTCTGAGTTTCATCTACAATGCCAAGTAAGTATCTAAAATGTATGTTATGTCAATCAATATGTTACGTTTTCATAACACGAAAGGATATGTATGTTATATATTTGCTATAATACAATCTATTTTAGTGATATTATATGAAAAGCAGGAGCTCCACATCCGTGCCTACAATGATACGTGACGGGTACAGGTTATCATATAATGCATTGGATTCCCGCAAAAATTCCGGGCTGAAAATAATATTGTCACAGTGATATTCAATCACAGACTCCATCACTGATGTGTCAAAGAAATTATTCTTGCTTAATGACATTGCCCCGTGTTTTTAATCAAATATTTTGGGACAATTTTCGAATAGCTTTGCCGATTTCTTCCTCATTCTCATGTACATTGTCTTTTAAAAAATTTTGATATTTTGACGCAATTTGGAGTTCAAGCTTTTTGGCCTTTATTAAGTCAAAAAAGTTCGCCCTTCTAGCATTAAGTGATAGTCTTCGTTTGTAAACGTTAGAATGTATAATTCTTTATTATGTTCATATTTTTCAATAAGTCTTAATACTTTTGTCAAACCATATGCATCTGTAAACCCTTCCGCATTACCACTCAAACCATTCTGAGTAAAAATTATTCATATGACCCATTTAATACTAAAATTTCATCTTCAGTTCTTGAATACTTTTTCTTCATAAAAAACTACATATTAATAATCCATGCGATATCATTTTATTTGTACCTCCTAGTCTTAGACAATATTTATCCAATAAGTTCATTATCTTTAAGATATTGTAAGAATTCTTCTATAATACTTTCCTTTCTCTCTACAATATTTTGTTCTGTATAATCACTTTTCTCATTTGATAATTTTAGTAACTCATGCACTTTTGTTCCATGCTTCAGTTTTCCATTCGCAGATGTATACCCCTGATAATATTTGATTTTATCTGTAAATCTATAATCTGAAGCTCTAATATTAATATTTTTCTCCAAAAGTGCCTTATTACCCAAAGACTCTAAACTACTCTTTTCTTTTAAAGAGTTTTCATTTTCCTGTCGTTTCTTTGAATAAATATGTTCTATCTCTAAATTTGTATCCAGCGACATAAGTTCCTGATTTTGATCCGTATATGCCCACCAAGCAAGAATTGATTTGGTAATTGGTCTACCATTCGTGAACACATAACTGCTCATAATATTTTTTACAGTATCTTCTTCAAACTTATATCCTGAAAATGTAACCGGAAGATCAGAAACAATATTTATCATCTCTGGATAAACCGGACTTCTTAACGCATTTACACCTGGTCTAATAAATGCATATCCAAATATGAAAGCTGTGATTTTATTTAAAAATTCAAAAAATTTCTCTTCGTTTAGCGAGCCATCAACATCCTTATACTGCATAAAATACACCGATACTAGATATGTCCACATACCATTCGGTGCATAATTCAAGACAAACAATTTTTTCAATGCCCTATCAGAAAATTTCTCGTCCTGTACTGATACTTTTCTCCAAAATTCTGCCAAACATTCAAGGTTATCTAAAGTATCATTATTCTTCAAAATTGCATAAGAATCTTTCTCATAAAATTTTCTGAGTGCCTCTGTTGTAGTATTTTTTATTCCTTGCTTTGCTCTTTCAAAATACATATATCTCGTAAAAAGCTCATCCATGGGTGACCCTGAAGGTGCAGCAAAAATGTCGTCACAGACTGCCTCTAAATCTTTCCACCGTCTGATAAACTCATCCTTTTTACCAAGACTGCTATAATGTTTGTAAAACTGTGCCTTGAAAATATCTGTATCAGATAGTGGTTTTCCTCTATCATTCAATGTTGAAAATATACGAAGTGCTGTGTCCTGTGATTCTGCTTCAATTGGTAATAGAATGCAGTTGTTTAATATTCTCGTTGGAAGATAGGCAAAATATGCTGGATATTCCTGCAAAAACTCATTAATCTTCTCTTGAAAGAATCTATATGTACGAGCATATTTGCTCTTTTGTGAGCCATCCACAATTCCTGTTTTCAAAATAGTCAAAAACTCTTCCTTGTCATCATCAGTTGATACCTCTGAATCAATTTTTAGCCTATTCTTATCTGGTTGTCCAAATTCATTTGTCTTCCAAATACAAGTTGAAATATCTTCACTCGTTTTTATCGCATATGGATCCTTCATATTTCCAAATTTAGAATAGAACGCTCTAAGTAATAACATCAATGTTGTCAGCCTCTGCTGTCCATCAATAATTTCCAGTTTTCCATTATCATTCTTAAAAGTTACAATCGGTCCTAAAAAATACTCATCGTTATCACTATCAAATTTCGTATAGTCATTTTCCGGGAATGCAAATATAAATATATCATCCCACAATGTTTGACATTCCGGTTCCTCCCATGCATAGGGTCTTTGATAATCTGGGATTAAAAAATCCGCTCTTTTATTTGAAAACAATTCTTTTATTGTTTGTTGATCTATGTTTAATTTTGACATTTCAAATCCTCCTACTCTTGCATGATCCTAATAATGCAATATTGTTATTCTCATTATTCATTACCTAATTGAGTACTTACATATCCCTTATTAGTGTATTACCTCTATTAAATCTCTAACTGTTTCCGACTGTATCAACATCCTCATCTTCTCATTCCCATCCTCAACCTCCGGCTTACCACACCTCAGATTATCTGGATGTTCCGACACACAGCAATCCTTATACCAACACTCGCCCATAAGTGCTCCCTTAATGGACCACTTCTCATTTTGTGTAAATTCACCCACCAATGATTTCATCACACGCTCTGTAGAGTATCTCTTAAAACCTGCTAAGTACTGTAATGTCTTCTCATCATCAATCTTTGACAAGTTGATTCTATGATCCTCAATTGCTGATAACGCCTCTTCACGAATCTTGATTTTATCTGTCTTTCCAGTGCCTGTCCATGCCACTAGCTTATCAAAAGCAAGAATCAGGTATTCAAAACAAATCATATCCAGAATTATGATCTTTCCTTCTGCCTTATCTGCTATTGATTTCAACATACGGTACTTATTACGAATATCCTGATTATCAACCACATAATCAAACGCAACATAGTATTTATCATCATCTTTACTTTGCAAGTCTAATATTGTATCCAACAATCCCTGATTGCTTCCTTTACTCTCAACAACAAGCTCCTTGTTAAAGAAAAGCTGGTTGACTAATTTCCAGAAGTGAAGTCCTGCGCCGGTATCTTCTGTCCATAAATACTTCATATCACAACTCCTCTTCCAGTGTTATCCTATTATTGTCAAACTTCAACACCTTAAAGCTCTTATCAGATACATTTAGTCCGTCGCAATTTCGTAGGAAAAGCATATATTGATTCGACGGCTCAAAATTAATAAAACGTCTGACCTCATCATTAATCAAATTATCTGCATTATCGACTACAATAAAACTATCTCTGCACTGTTCAATCGATTCTGAGAAATTATCTGATTTGTAATTAAACAATTTTATAGCTTTGTATTCATTAGTTAATCGTAAATCTTCTAACATTTCATAAAGCACAGTTTTACCAGTACCGCTATCTCCGCCAACAAGAGTTATTCTATCGTCAAATTTCAGATTGTATGAAAATGGATCTGCTTTAAATGTAATATTCTTATAAATCATCTGCTTCTCTCCTTTCATACTCCTTGCCCCACCAGGCATTATATCCTCTCCCTCCGGTCACTATATCAGAATCATTGAATCTGATTTGCACATCATCCGGGATATCAAAAAGCGATGGTCTGGACATATAAATCTTTATATTATCCATAGTAAAAATTATTTTAAGCACATTCGGACCACATTCTTCTACATTCACCACCTTATCAGGATGCTTTACAATATTAAGTAATGTCTTGCAGCCAGATGACAAGTTTCGAATTGTACCTAAGCCATATTTTGTTTCAATGTGCTTATCTGGTGTCAGCTTTGCCTCATCTACTTTCTGAATGAGATTTATTTCATATTGGGACATTTCTTCATTACTTGTATTCAAATTGAAATACAAATCGTTTTGAAGTATCCAGTCGTTGGAATCTTTTTTTTCTGTATATATATATATCATTCGGTGTCACTCCTTCTCTCAATCATAATCAGGAACAAATGTTGCCATTTCTTCATAATATCCAGCAATACAATTTAAGTTATCACGTATCTTTTTGAATACCTCCGCAAACATTTCCAAATCTACAACCTCATTTCCATAATTCTCAATATAAAAATGATATTCGTCATCTGTATTAAACGGATACCGTGAAAAATCCATATTTTTCATCTTTGCATTAGCATTATGATCTTTATCTATTTTGTCATATAATTCTAAAATATAGTCGTCCAGTTCTTTTGTCATTTCCTTAAATTGTTTTCTCTGGTCTTTATCGGATTCAAAACTTATCATACGTTTTTTTACTGTATTCCATATCTGCCTGATATCGTGCCCTCCGCAAAAGGACTCTTTCGCATTAAGCAACATATTCAAAGACCAGTTTATAGATTTTAGATACAACTCTATTGCATGGTTTGCCGAAAACAACATTGGGAAAACCACAATATCAGCCTTCTTATCCATATTGTCCTGCAAACAGTCCTGTGCGAGCATTATCGCTGCCTTCATATATCCGTCAGCAATAATCATCATATCATGAATCGGTTGATGCGGTCTGGTTCTCCAATTCATATATGCTGTTTTATCTATATCTACATTATATAAAAAAATTTTTTCCATCTATCCATCTACTTTTTAATACTACTATAAATATAAATTGCTGAACTCCCTAAATGTTATAAAATATCAACCAAATACCTTCCATCAATTAGCGAAAACACTACTTTAGATGGGAATAATCTTTCACCCATATTAGCCATTCCAACTACATTCATTGCCCATTCTCCATAATCCTCCGGCAACCTATAACATATCGGCTTATCATTTTCAGAGATTGTTACTAATGGGGTCCTATTCTGTGAAAATCCAACTGAAAGAACATAAAACTCATTCTGTCCACTATGTAATGGCAACATAGGTTGCTTGTTAATATCCTTATAAACCTTTGCACCTCTTTGATTATAAAAATAATCTTTGCCATCTTCTACTATAGGATCAATCGGTAATTTGTTTCTCATTATTTTATAACGTTCGTTCAAGTTTTCGCAGACAAAAGCATTGTAATATTCTGGTTGCATTTCTATCTTACTATTACGAATCTCATCTACATCTGAAAAATGATTCATAAATTGAAGAAGTGCTACAAAAGCCACTAAATCATCCGAATAAATTCCAGAAAAAGATTTGTACCAATAGTCATTAATCTCACAAATTACCCGATATAATTTTTTATACAAATCAAGCTGTCTTTGATTCAATGCAAACCAGCCCGAATCTAAAAGTGTCTTCTTCATTTTCTCATCTTTATAATCTCCAGTTAACGATATCTTCAATGATTGCATCAATCGAGATATCAATCCAGCAAGCATATCAGCCATTCTGATTCCAACATAATCCTTAGAATCTTCTTCGATGACATTTTTAAGTCCTACATTCTTTGCAGAATTCAATGTATGCGATTCTTTTCCTTCTCGGTCAATCATCAACTGATATTCATTAACATTCATCTCTGTCAACAATTTCTTAAATCCATCAAAAGATGCAAAATAGGTCCAATCTAATGTTTCGGGTACCTCTGTGTCCTCAAGCAGTAAAAGTATTTCCTGAAATGCTTGATTCTCATGCTCTTTCAAAGCAGTATTCGCTTGATTTTTAATAATCCTATCTTCTAAAAAAGACCGTAGTTCTTTAACAAATATTTGTGGCTCTTTATAAATTGCTTCTATCACATTTTGTGGTCGATATACATTGATAGCCTTAATTATTGAGTATTTCATGTAATCAACATCAACAAACATAGAACTATGATAATTTACAAACAGCTGGCTAATAACATACTCTATTTTGCTAAACACAGAGAAATAAATAATTATTTTCTCGTCAAATAGTGATACAAGGTCTTCATATAACTCAATCGTATGATTATTAAGAGAAGCAAACCCAAGCCTAAAATCTTTTGCTTTCATAGTCTGACTCTTTAATTCTCCGTCTTTTTTTCTATAATCATACTTCGATTCAAAAGCAAGGTATCTGTCAGAAATACATTCATCATCTTCTGCTTTCCACCCTACAATTCCTGTTATGAAATTATCATAGTAATTATTCGCGGTAACTGTTTCATAATTAATCTTTCTACTATGCTCTGTTTCATCATAGAAAAAAATGTACTTCATCTTCAACACCTCCCTACTGATTATTTTTTGAATCACCATAATGTATCGAATCTTCTGCCACTTTCATCACCTTATACTCTGGCTCATATTGATAAATCTTTGCAGAAGTAGCTGCTTCATTTCCTACATCTTCTGTTACGGAATACTCCTCAAAATTCTCCACCTGTTCCATAACTTTATTGAATACTTCCGGACTATACTGTGGTGGATAACCATTCTTTACCAAGCAGATTTTTATGTCAAGTTTTAATTGGTTACGAACATTCTGATTATTGAGCCAATCAGCAAATGAGGATTTTGTATCAATAATATCCTTTATCTTCTTAGCTAATGCTTTACATTTATCATTGACTACAACACCGTCTACTTCTTTATCTGTTCCGTACTCAAAGTTATATTGGTCACGCAGTGAAATCAAAATATCATAAAATGCTTTTTCTTCAAAGGTTAAACCAATTTTACGAAAACTTTCTCTGTTCTCATTCATTTGACGAAGAATAGCTAAAGCCTGTTCCGTTGCAATCTTAATAATATCCTCAGATGCCTTTTCCTGTGTTTCTCCAGCTTCTTCTGCTGTGAGATGTTTACGTCTTTCATGATACTCCTCAATAGTCTTTTCCAGCATTTCTTGGAATGATTTTGCAGCTAACTGATTCACTTTTCCGTATTCCTTAATCTGCTTACGAAGCATTTTCACAAGAAGTTCTAACTTAGTTGCTGGCATTTTGACATCAGATAATTTTTCAAAGTATTCCGGTGTGAAGATATCTTCTTCTTCGCCACTTTCAAGAACACTTTCTACCTGATTATATTTTAATGCTTCTTCAACCATCTTTGAAACTGCACGATTCATGGTATCAGTATCTACTTCACTTGTTCCGCTCATCTTACGCACAAAACCTGCTATAGCCATAAAGCATTGTGCAAGTGCAGATTCTTCTTCTCCAAGATAACCGGAAGGCTGACAAATATCAAAAGCTGCCCTCATTCGTTTTACTGTCTTTAAAAAATAGGTTTTGAAGGAAACTTTCTGAACACCATTATTTCCTTCTGACTGTAATTCTTCTGTTGATACAAATACATATTCTGCTACTTTTGCAAGAAGTCTATATCGTTCTATCGGATCACATTCCGAATTTAAAAATGGTGATAAATCATAACCTGTGAACATGTTTTTCAACACTTCAAGTTCTTCTCTAAACACTGATGTAGCCTGGTCAACATCATCAGATGTAGGAGCAACAGAAGTATCTCCACCATAAACCTTCATTGCTTCACGCATATTGTCGCGAATGCCGATATAGTCAATTACCATACCAAATTGTTTTCCAGGATATTTTCTGTTTACACGACTAATTGTCTGTATCAACAAATGCTTCTTAAGAGGCTTGTCATTATATAAGTATGTAAGGCAAGGAACGTCAAAGCCTGTAATCCACATATCTACAACAATAACGATATGGAAGTTTGATTTTTCCTGTTTAAAAGCAGCGTCAAGTTCTTCAGAACGCTTATCATTTTTAACTCCGCCAAGATAATCATACATATCTTTTTCATCATTACTGCCGACACTAGATACCATTGCCATAAATGGCATCGGTTTCAATTCTTTCAGTTCCTCTTCTGTTACAGAAACCCCATCCGGTGATTTCTTTTCCTCAAACCATTCCGGGTATTTATCCTTAAACTTCTGTAATAATGCATAAGCAATCTTTCTATTAGAACATACAACCATTGCTTTTTGTATTCTATCCGGATCACCTGCACAAGACGCAACATAATGGTTGTGGATATCTGTAGCAAGACGCTCAAGTCTGGAAGGCTCACCAAGAATTATTTCCATGGAGCTCATTGCTTTCTTACTTGCTTCGATATCCTCATATGTTGCACCATCATCTACACATTTTTTATAATAATTCTCAATTTCTTTTACTTTTTTATTATCAAGCAATACCTTTGCAATACGCGGATGATACTTAATGGAAACAGTAAGTCCATCTGCAACTGCCTGATCCATTGTATATCGATCAATTTCATCACCAAAGGTCTGATAAGTTTCCGCAATAGGCGTTCCGGTAAAACCAACGAAAGTAGCATGTGGAAATGCTTCCTTCAATACTTTTGCATATGGTTTTGAAACCATAGCTTTCATGTTTTCATCGGCATCTTTACTAAATTGAATTTTCTTAGAATGTTCAAGCTGAGTTCTGTGAGCCTCGTCTGAAAAACATATAATATTCTGCCTATCATTGATAAGTCCGATTTTATCATCTTCCCTATCACAGAATTTCTGAATGGTACAAATATAAAAACCACCACTTTGTCTTGCACCAAGCTCCTGCCTTAATTGTGTTCTGTTTTTTACAACAGATACTTCTCCCAGATTAAGAAACTCTTTACTCTTTGTAAAAAGCTTTGAACCTTGTTTTTGCAGTTCATCTCTGTCAACAATTAATATAATTGTTGGTGAACCGATTTCCGGAATATCAGTACAACGAAGTGCAAGCTGACGTGCAAGAAAAGCCATCGTATATGTTTTTCCACATCCGGTTGCTCCAAAATATGTACCACCTTTACCACTCCTAGTAACAACAGAATTTACAATACTTTGTTTTAAAAGTTTTGCTGCAAAGAACTGAGGATATCGGCATACGATTTCTACTTCATCACAGTCGTAAATACTATCTTGGAAATAGATATAGTCCCTAAAAATCTCCACGAACCGCTCTGGTGTATATACACCCTTTATCATAGTTTCTGTTTCTGCAAAAGGAAGAGTGGATACAACATCTCCTTCGTTTACTCTACGCCAAGCATAAAAATGCTCGTAAGGTGTACGTACTGTACCTAATCTTGTTTTCACACCATCTGAAATGCAAGCTAAAGGGCAATAATGTAAAAGGTGTGGAATATCTCTCCAGTATCGAATATTAATTTGTTCCCAAGCATCATAAATAGTCGCATTGGCATCAGCGGGATTTTTCAACTCGATGACACACAGAGGTATACCATTTACAAACAAAAGCACATCCGGTCTACGATTTTCTTTTTGACCATTGTTTGTATATTCCACTGTAAACTGATTCACTACACGGAAGATATTCTTATCCCAATTATCAAAATCAATAAGTGGTATCATTCTTGGTAGCTCATCCTGCGGTGTAAACTGAACACCATTTACCATCCCGCCGTATACTTTATGCAAAGTAGCAAAATCACTTTCCGCACCTACAAGACGAACATTATCATATATCTGTGTCACCTCGTCTTCTGTCAAATCCGGGTTGGTGTCTGCTATAAACTTCTTGAAATCATCAGCAATCAGTACATCTCTTTTTGTGACACGAGAGATATTATTGCCAGAAGAATACTTCCAACCTTCCGCTTCTAAAAATTCAATGAAGGCATATTCATATTCTGATTCACAATAATGGCCATTGTATTCTTTTAATCTTGCCATAGGCTATGCCTCCTTTGCTTTTCTTGCCTCTTCTATAGAACCTTTAATAAGAATTGGACAAATGTCTTTTATCTGTGCTTTGAGTTTTTCGTTAATCTCTTTTCGTATTTTGTATGCTTCATAAATACCAACTATGGCTTTCTGAACGTCAATAGATGGAAGTGGCATTCGTACTTCTTTCATATCATCAAGGCTAAATGTTTCTCTTGCACTCCCCCACGAATGAAAACGGGCATATCGATCAAATTCTGTTCTGCAAAAAAATAAATACAAATATTTAGGAAGTAGTTTAGTATTATCAGTTTGTATTACAGTTGATATTGACGATACTAAATAGTTCTCACACGACTGATTCAAAGCTAACGACATTTTATCTGCTCTTCGTGAAGTGTCAGAAATAAAAGCAATCATTCCAGGCTCTACTACCTTGTAATTTTCTAAAGAAACCCCCTCCATATTAGCTTTAGTATTGATGAATTCTTTACTTGTTGCTATACCTCGTACAGAATCCAACTTGAGATTACCAATATTTTTTTTATTGACCTCTTCTATATAGTTGGCAATTGCCTCACAAGGCATTTGTCTCCTCAAATCCTCAATATACGCATCACAAACAAGTTTTAAATCATCCAGTCCTCGTTCATAGCTTTTTTGATTTTCGAGCATAGCATTGTAAACATTTGCATACTTCCTTTGAATTAAAAGAGGTGGTAGTTCTAAGCCAATTGCTTGAATGTCTTCCCAATTATAGAATTCAGTGGAACTTCCCCATGAATTTGTTATAACAAATCGATCAAATTCTGGACGATTGAAAAACATATATAACCACCTTGCATTCAATATTTTTTTACAATCATCACGAATTTTAAATACAACATAATCTTCTGTACAAATAATAGGCTTATCGCCATCATTATACGCAATGCTAAACTTAGAACCATTTCGTGAAGTTCTATGATTAAAAACAAACTCACCCGGATTTACAATTTGAAATTTACTCAAATCTCGTCCATTCAAATCTGCTTTTGTTGTCATCAATTGTTTTAAATTATTTACACCACGAACATCATCAATTCCATATACTAAATCTGTATTTTTGTTTGAGCATAATTCCAAATAATGTCCTAGAATACATTTAGTTAATCCCATATCCAATCCCCCTAAATGCATCTTCCAGCATCTGCTGGGATTTCTTTTCCTGCATCATAATCTCTTTCATTTCAGATTGAATACGAGCCATTTCTTTTTCATAATCAATTTCTAAATCATGATCAATAAACTCAATGTATTTGCTCGGTGTAAGAGCCCAGCCTTTATTTTCAATTTCATTAATGCACACACTACGGTAAAGTTCTGGCATCTCATAGTCTGCTCCGTCAGTGTCCTCACATTGCCATGTGTGATAGATATCTGCTGCCTTCTCAATTTGTTCTGTATCCAACCGAACTTTCTTTTTGCTCTCACCCTTAACAGCATTTTCTGTCCATTGGCGTAAATCCATAAAGAGCATCTCATGCTCACGGTTTCGGAGATTTCTTCCATGATATTTTCCGCCTTTTTTATTCTGATTTAGAATCCACAGAGTAACACTGATATCTGTTGTAATAAACAATTCTCTTGGTAGAACAACGATAGCCTCAATTTTATCATTCTGAATCAGTTCCTTACGTATTTCCAATGTATCACTATCATTCAACGCACCATTCGCAAGAAGGAATCCTGCTACTCCATCAGCTTTCTTCAAATGTGAAAGTATATGCAAAATCCAAGCATAATTTGCGTTGCTTTCAGGTGGCGTTTGATAGTCAGACCAACGACCGTCATTTTTCAAATTGTCATTATACCAGCCTTTCAGATTAAAAGGTGGATTTGCCATAATATAGTTAAAGTGCAATCCCTTATGTAAATCATGCGTAAATGATGAATCTGCTTCTTCTCCAAGATTATGACTAATTCCACGCAAAGCTAAGTTCATTTTCGCAAGACGATATGTAGCCGGTTCTTTTTCCTGACCATATACATTGATACCATTTAAGTTTCCCTGCTTTGACTTTACAAGTTCAGCACTCTGAATAAACATTCCTCCCGAACCGCAACAAGGATCATATAAGGTGCCATCATAAGGTTCAATCATCGTTGCAATAAGTTGAACTACGTCATGAGGTGTATAAAATTCGCCTTCCTCCTTTGTAGCATTTACCGCAAACTCCTTAAGGAAGTATTCGTATACACGACCAATAAGATCTTTTTCCTCTCCAAATGTCTTATGACTGATTTTGTTCACTTCATCAACGATTTTCTTTATATCATTAGCTGCTAAATTACGTGCTGTAAATGTTCCTTTAACAAAACAGCCTTTCAACTGTGGATCTTCCTCCTCAAGTCTTTGCAAAGCTGTATCAAGTGCAACATTAAGCTGTGGTGCCGGTGTACTGATAATAGTCGACCATCTTGCTTCTGGTGGTAAATTATATGTACCATCTGCAAAAGTAGCATCATCAAAGAATGCCGCTCTAATGTTCTTATCTTCTGGATCTAATCCCTGCTCTTTAAGTGTCTGTTTTAGATTTTCAATTCCATCCTCATACTTTTCGCCGATAAACCTCATGAACACTAGCGTAAGCATCATATCTCTTTTTTCAAAGAATGAGCCGGAGTTACGTGCCGCACGCAAATAATCTCTACAATTAAATAAAATATTATCTATGTTCAATGCCTTTTCAGTTGTTTTCTTCTTAGCCATATTACTGTTCTTCCCTTTCCTCGTCTGGAATAAATTCCATAATGTCCTGTATCTCACAATGCAATACTTTACATATTTTTTCCAAAACTTGCGTACTTACATGTTCATTCTTTCCTAGTTTTGCCAGTGCATTTGTTGTAATTCCAGCCTGATCTCTAAGGTCAACTTTCATCATATTTTCATCTATTAATTTCTTCCATAATTTGTTGTATTTGATTGCCATTATTAATCCCTTTCGTATCATTACAACTATTTATCATTTCTTTTTCATTATATCATCAAATCCAGTTTATTTCAATCTGAAATTGATTTTTTCAATCTCTCAAATATATGTAAAGGACAGATATTATTAGTCAATAAAATACCTGTCCATCTTGTCAATAATTTACCTGTGAGACAGTATTTATAAAAGCTGAATGTTTCAAATATGACGCATCATAATCATAACTTGTGTTTGAAATAATCAAATCAAAAATCTTATTTTTTGATACTTCATATTTAGGATAATCACTCTCAGCAACATATTTTCAAAAAAGCTTTTCGGTTTTGAAGCGCAGTTTGGCACATTAATG
>ERZ773103.310-NODE-310-length-52445-cov-16.802615_pt1 | contig 52445 bp, 67 predicted proteins | sample MGYA00511118_ERZ773103 | MGnify/ENA primary metagenome ERZ773103 (study PRJEB29015, sample SAMEA2737821) | human gut metagenome | biome: human gut; feature: human-associated habitat; material: faeces | place: China | collected 2012 ... | reverse complement strand
CAAAAGGAATCATCCATCTGGGAGCAACCTCCTGTTATGTAGGTGATAATACAGATATTATTGTAATGACAGAGGCATTAAAGCTTGTTCGCAAGAAACTGGTCAATGTTATTGCTGAACTTTCTGCTTTCGCTGATAAATATAAAGAACAGCCGACTCTGGCTTTCACACATTTCCAGCCTGCACAGCCGACAACAGTTGGTAAACGTGCAACACTCTGGACACAGGAATTTCTTCTTGACCTGGAGGATCTGGAGTATGTTCTTGGAACAATGAAACTTCTCGGATCTAAGGGAACAACCGGAACACAGGCAAGTTTCCTGGAACTCTTTGACGGAGATCAGGAGACTATCGATAAGATTGATCCGATGATCGCGAAGAAGATGGGATTCAAGGAATGCTATCCGGTATCCGGACAGACATATTCCCGTAAGGTAGACACTCGTGTGGCTAATATTCTTGCAGGAATCGCAGCAAGTGCGCACAAGATGTCAAATGATATCCGTCTTCTCCAGCATCTGAAAGAAGTAGAAGAACCATTTGAAAAATCCCAGATCGGATCTTCTGCAATGGCTTATAAGAGAAATCCGATGAGAAGTGAGCGTATTGCGTCCCTTTCACGTTATGTGATGGTAGATGCCCTTAATCCGGCTATCACATCCGCTACTCAGTGGTTTGAGAGAACTCTGGATGACTCTGCAAACAAGCGCCTGAGCATTCCGGAAGGATTCCTTGCAATCGACGGAATTCTGGATCTCTGTCTGAATGTTGTAGACGGACTGGTTGTTTATCCGAAGGTTATCGAGAAACACATGATGGCTGAGCTTCCGTTTATGGCTACGGAGAATATCATGATGGACGCTGTAAAAGCAGGTGGTGACCGTCAGGAACTTCATGAGCGTATCCGTGAGCTTTCTATGGAAGCAGGTAAGACTGTAAAAGTAGAGGGTAAGGATAACAATCTGCTCGAACTGATCGCGGCAGATCCTGCATTCAACCTTTCTCTGGAAGATCTTCAGAAGTCCATGGATCCTAAGAAATACATCGGACGTGCCAAAGAGCAGACTGAGAGATTTGTGAATGAAGTAGTTCAGCCGATTCTGGATTCCCATAAAGAACTTCTGGGAGTTAAAGCTGAGATTAATGTCTGATATATAGACACGATCGTAATAAAAAAGATAAAATGTTGCTGTGCCGGGATCTTTATGACCCCGGTGCTGTTATGCAAAAAACAGGAGGAAAATATATAATGGTAAAAGCAGTTGTTGGTGCTAACTGGGGAGACGAAGGTAAAGGTAAGATTACCGATATGCTCGCTGAAAAAGCTGATATTATCGTAAGATTTCAGGGTGGTGCAAACGCAGGCCATACAATCGTAAATAACTATGGTAAATTTGCTCTTCATACTCTGCCATCAGGTGTATTCTACAATCACACTACAAGCGTGATCGGAAACGGTGTTGCACTGAATATTCCGGTATTTTTTAAAGAGTACAATGAAGTAGTAAGCAGAGGTGTTCCGGCTCCGAAGATTCTTATCTCCGAGAGAGCGCAGATGGTTATGCCATATCATATCCTTTTTGACCAGTATGAAGAAGAGCGTCTGGGTGGTAAATCTTTCGGATCTACTAAATCCGGTATTGCTCCTTTCTATTCTGACAAATATGCAAAAATCGGTTTCCAGGTAAGCGAACTTTTTGATGAAGAACATCTGAAAGAAAAACTTACAAGTGTATGCGAAACAAAGAATATTCTTCTTGAGCATTTATATCACAAACCACTCCTTAAGGTGGATGAACTGTTTGCAGAACTGATGGAATATAAGAAAATGGTTGAGCCATATGTATGTGATGTTTCCCTGTATCTGTGGAACGCATTAAAAGAAGGTAAGGAAGTGCTTCTTGAGGGACAGCTTGGTTCTCTGAAAGACCCGGATCACGGAATTTATCCGATGGTTACTTCTTCCTCCACCCTGGCAGGATACGGTGCAGTAGGAGCTGGTCTTCCACCATACGAGATCAAACAGATCGTTACTGTATGTAAAGCATACTCAAGTGCAGTAGGAGCAGGTGCATTCGTTTCTGAGATCTTTGGTGAAGAAGCAGATGAACTGAGAAGACGCGGTGGTGACGGCGGTGAATTCGGCGCTACTACAGGTCGTCCGAGACGTATGGGATGGTTTGACTGTGTTGCTTCTAAATACGGCTGCCGTCTTCAGGGAACAACAGATGTTGCTTTCACAGTTCTGGATGTTCTTGGATACCTTGATGAGATTCCGGTATGCACAGGATATGAGATCGACGGTAAAGTAACTACAGATTTCCCGACTACTACACTGCTTGAGAAAGCAAAACCGGTTCTGGAAACTCTTCCGGGATGGAAATGCGATATCCGTGGAATCAAGAAATATGAAGATCTCCCGGAGAACTGCAGAAAATATGTTGAGTTCGTAGAGGAACATATCGGATTCCCGATTACAATGATTTCTAATGGTCCGGGACGTGACGATATTATTTACAGAAATAAATAAAAATGACTATACGCCGGGGAGTTTCTCCGGCGTGTATTTTATACAGAGATATGTGGCAAAGAGGATTGCCGGTATTTGTTTGAGATAAATCAGGAGGATTATGAAGAAAGATAATAACAAATTAAAGAAAGCAGGTGCATGGATTGCAATCGTAATCCTGCTTCTTGCCTGCTGTTTACCAATGTTTTTTGCATTTGGAAGCGGGGAGAATTCCCAGAACTATTTTAAAGCCTCTCTTGCAGTGGCTATCATGGTTCCCATACTTGCCTATGCAATATGGATGGTGTATAAGCTATTGAATAAAAATAAGAAAGTGGTGGAATCTGATATGGAAAATATTATTTTTGATGTAGGTAAAGTTCTTGTAAAATTTGAATGGGAAAAATATCTGGACAGTTTTGGATTCCCGAAAGAGAAAAGAGACAAGATTGCGAAGGCGGTTTTTGAGAGTGAAACCTGGAATGAAAGAGACAGAAGCAGTGAAGATGAGCAGTATTACGTGGATAAGATGATAAAAGATGCACCGGAATATGCAGATGATATCCGTGAAGTAATGCGCCGCTCCGGTGAAACAATTGAGAGAATGGATTATGCGGAAACCTGGGTACGATATCTGAAAGATAAGGGATATCATGTCTATATTCTTTCAAACTATGCAACTTATACACTGGAAAAAACAGAGGAAGAACTTACATTTCTCAAATATGTAGACGGAGCAGTATTCTCCTGCCAGGTGAAACAGATCAAACCGGAGCCGGATATCTATCAGACACTCATCAAACGTTATAATCTTGATCCGCAGAAATCTGTATTTCTGGATGACAGAAAAGAAAACTGTGAAGCAGCACGTAAACAGGGAATTCATGCGATTCAGTTTGAGTCTTTCAAACAGGCAGCAGCAGAACTGGAGAAGCTGGGCGTGAAATAAAATTCACCAAAAATACAAAGAATATGGTTTGTATTTTTATGAAAAAGATGGTATAATAATAAAGCTTGTGAGAGGAAAATTTTCCACATGTTTCCACACAGGCATAATACCTATGAAATATTGGAAAAGAGGATTAAAGGAAATGAGCGATAAAACAATCTTAGAGCAGTGGCGTGCCATCGCCTATGACCAGCAGGCAGACCGTAATAAACTTCAGAGATTTTGGGCAAATTATTTTAATATTGAAAAAGGAATTTATGAGCAGCTTCTTAGCAACCCGGATGAGGTAGTAACCGGTACAGTTAAGGAACTGGCTGAGAAATACGGACAGGAAGTTCTGACAATGGTTGGTTTTCTTGATGGAATCAATGACAGTCTGAAGATTCCGAATCCGATTGAGACAATGGATGAGAACACAAAGGTTTCTCTGTGCTTCGATAAAGAACTTCTTTATAAGAATATGGTAGATGCAAGAGCTGACTGGCTGTATGAACTGCCACAGTGGGATGAGATCTTTACACCGGAGAAGAGAAAAGAACTTTATCTCGAGCAGAAGAAATCAGGAACAGTTGTCAAAGCAAAGAAAATCGGACGTAATGATCCTTGTCCTTGCGGAAGCGGCAAGAAATATAAATATTGCTGCGGTAAGAATGCGTAAGCATCCAAATCTGGAATATATTATCGTGCTTGGTGCCCATGTAGAAGGTACCCGGCTTACAAAAGCCCTTCTGGAACGTACCAGGAGGGCTTTACAGTATATGGAAGAAAATCCTGAGACTAAGGCTGTTCTGTCCGGAGGAAAAGGGGACGGAGAATCTATCACAGAAGCTCAGGCAATGTGCAATTATCTTGTGGAACATGGAATTGACAGAGAACGACTGATCCTGGAAGAGAAATCTACCAGCACAACAGAGAATCTAAAGTTCAGTCTGGGAATGATCGGACTGAATCATTCGGTTGGCATTGTCACCAATAATTTTCATGTTTTCCGGGGAACGGCCATAGGAAAGAAATGTGGATGCAGAGAAATTTATCCCATTCCTTCCAGATACCGTTCATGGAGACTTCTGATATATATTCCAAGAGAAATCCTGGCAATCATCAAAGATAAGCTGATGGGAAATATGTGACTGTTATGCGAATCACTATTTGACAGAGAAATATTTTTCCTTAATAACAGAAACCGGCATTTCCTGTCCGGTCCAGATCTGGAAAGCTTTAGCCCCCTGATGAAGAAGCATATACATGCCATTAAAGGTCTGGCATCCGGCTGCTTTAGCCTCTCTGAGCAGTCGGGTTTCCTGTGGCTCATAGACAACATCTGCCACTACAAGCTCAGGATGGAACAGAGATGTATCTTTGATGATGGTATCGTCGATATCCGGAACCATGCCTACAGAGGTTGCATTGATCAGCAGATAACTCTGTGCAATGGAATCTCGCAATGCAGTATGATCATCATTGTCGAAGAGGCAGACCTGACAACCTGTTTTAGCAGAGAGATTCTCAGCGAATTTCTGTGTGCGATTCCAGTATCTGCTGGTGCGGCGGGCAAAAATATGTACGGAAGCCGCACCGTCCAGGGCGGACTGTGCACAGATGGCCATCGAAGCTCCTCCTACTCCCATGACAGTTATATTTTTACCGGTAATATCATGTCCCGCATCACGTACAGATTGCATAAAACCGTACCCGTCTGTATTGTATCCAATTAACTTTCCGTTATCGTTCAGTACAGTATTGACAGCACCGATCAGTTGGGCTTCAGGGGAAAGCTCATCCAATAATTTTACAATTTTATTCTTATTCGGCATGGTAAGGTTGAAACCGCGAATGCCGCAAGTCTTTAATCCTGCAACTGCTGCAGGAAGAGTTTCTTCATTTACATCAAAACATAAATATACATAGTCAAGCCCGAGAAGGCGAAATGATTCATTATGCATCAAAGGGGAAATGCTGTGTGCCACCGGGCTTCCTAAAAGCGCGGTAAGACCTGTGTGTCCGGTAATATTATTCATGTTAAAATCCTCCAGTCTGTTTTGTAGCAGAGACATAAAATACTGTCTGAATTGTGACAGTATAGAAGATGCCCTTCTAAAACATAGAAATTATCTATCATTTTATTCTAACTTCAATTATATGTCAATACATGTTCATTTTGGTTTGTATGATAGTTACTGTCGATTTAGTGCGACAAATAATAAGACATAATTCCTCCGTTTTGACAAAATCCGCATACTTTATCACGTATAATGAATCTCACTTACCGAAGTGAAGGAGAAGTCAGAGGCAGTATCAGACGGAGGGAAGGAAATGCATTACGAAATATACATAGATGTAGTTTTTTTCACAAATCTCCTGATAGATTACATATTGATCAGATTTACAGGAATATTATTCCGATGTGGAAGAAGCAGAAAAAGAGCTCTTCTGGGAGCTGCTGCAGGTGCGGTGTTTTCCTGCTGGATCATTTATCTGCAATCTTTTCTGGAGTCTGGGATTTTTCTTCCAGCACTTGTCCTGCTGCATGGTGGCTGTGCTGCAGGAATGCTTGTGATCGGATGTAATCTGAAAAGGGGAAGTCTGCTGCTTAAAGCAATACTTACACTGTATTTTGCCGCATTTCTGTGTGGAGGGTTCTGGGAAGTGATCGTCAGTGATAAGTTGACAGTCAAAATGTTTCTGATCCTTGCAGCAGCAACGTGGTCCGGCATTACAGCGTTGTCATATCTGATGGATTCCATGAGAATACGGACAAAGAATATCTATCCGATAACCATATACTATAAAGGATGTGGATATCCTTTTCAAGGATTTTATGATTCCGGAAATCTGCTTATGGATTCTGTAAACGGAAAACCTGTATCTGTAGGGACAGAAAAAGTTTTATCTGAAATATGTTCAGAAGAAACCGTAAGCTGTTTAAAACACCTGAAAGAAAATCCCGGAGAGTCTGGGAAACCGGGAACTGCCGGGCTTCATCCACATTTTACTTTTTTTCACAGTATAGGAAAAGAACAGGGGATGATGCTGGCTGTTACTTTTGAGAGACTCTGCATTCAGACTCCAGCAGAGGTTGTCTGCATAGACAATCCGGTATTTGCATTTTCATTTGAAACATCCGCTTTTGGTAAGGAATACGAGGTACTTTTGAATTCCAGATTACTTTAACGGGAGGGGTTGTGACTATGAGCTGTTATCCATTACAGGTAGTGTCAAGAATGGTGATGAACCGTTCAGGAGAAGTTTTTTATATTGGTGGAAATGATGTGCTGCCGGCACCACTGGAGCCGAAGCGTGAGGCGTTTATACTGCAGAAGCTTGGAACAGGGCAGGAAGAAGAAGCGAAGTCTGTTCTGATCGAACATAATTTAAGGCTTGTGGTGTATATTGCAAAGAAGTTTGATAACACAGGAGTCGGGGTGGAGGATCTGATCTCAATCGGAACGATTGGGCTGATCAAGGCGATCAATACCTTTAATCCTGTAAAAAACATCAAGCTTGCCACTTATGCATCCAGATGTATAGAGAATGAGATCCTGATGTATCTTCGCCGAAACAGTAAGACAAAGATGGAAGTGTCCATAGACGAACCGCTGAACGTAGACTGGGATGGAAATGAACTCCTGCTTTCTGATATTCTGGGAACTGATGAGGATGTGATTTCAAGACGTCTGGAAGATGAAGTGGAGATTTCGTTGTTATCAAAGGCAATTAGAAAGCTTTCACCGCGTGAGCAGACGATCATCCGCCTTAGATTTGGTCTGGGAAAGGAGAATGCTGCAGAGAAAACACAGAAAGAGGTTGCAGACCTTCTGGGAATTTCTCAATCATATATTTCCAGGTTGGAAAAAAGGATCATGAAGAGATTGAAAAAGGAAATTGTGAAATATGAATAGACGTAATTGGGGAATGTAGTATAATGATATAAAGGATAGTAACTATTCAGCAATCCGCCTGTAACTGTGAAAGCACTGAACGGTTATGATATAAGCAAACTGTGGGAAATGTTTGCAGTGGGTGATTCACAGATATCAAGTCGGGGAAAGAAAAAAGGACAGAAGAGAAAAGTGAAGGTAAATAAAATACAGACAGAAGAAAACAAAGATAAAACTCTGAGGCATGATACAGAAAGCTGCATACTGGCAGATTGCAGTTTATGTCCGAGAAATTGCCATGTAGACAGAACAGCCGGAAAAACCGGATACTGTGGAATGGATCAGAAGGTTAAGATTGCAAGGGCAGCTTTGCATATGTGGGAAGAACCATGTATTTCGGGAACCAGAGGTTCCGGGGCAGTCTTTTTTACAGGATGCAATCTGAGATGCTGTTTCTGCCAGAACCGGGAAATTGCCATTGGTGACAGTGGCCTTGAGATCACTGAGGAAAGACTGGCAGAAATATTCCTGGAACTGCAGGAAAAGGATGCTGCAAATATCAATCTGGTAACCGGAACACATTATATTCCACAGATCATCGCAGCTTTGGACTGTGCAAAGAAGCATGGGCTTAATATTCCGGTTGTCTATAACTGTGGTGGATATGAGAACACAGAGACATTGAAACTTCTGGACGGATATGTGGACATTTATCTTCCGGATTACAAATATGCGGAGAGCGAATTGGCGGTGAAATTTTCACATGCAAATGATTATCCTGAAAGGGCTATGGAAGCAGTTAATGAGATGGTACGCCAGACAGGAATGCCACAGTTTGATGCAGAGGGATATATGAAACGTGGGACTATTGTGAGACATCTCATATTGCCGGGGCATACAAGAAATTCAAAGAAGGTTCTGAAACTTTTACATAAGACTTTTGGAAAGCAGATTTATATCAGTATCATGAATCAGTACACACCGGTTTTTGAGCAGAAAGAATATACAGAACTGAATCGTTGTGTAACCAGAAGAGAATATGAAAAAGTTCTGGACTATGCATTTGAGCTTGGGATTGAAAATGGATTTTTTCAAGATGGTGAAACTGCCAGAGAGAGTTTTATTCCTGCGTTTGATTATGAAGGTGTGAGAAAAATGCCATAAAATAAAAAACTCCCATAAATGGAAGGAGGCCGGTACTTTCGTACCGGCGCGTATGAAAAAGAAAAATATTTATAAGAAAGATTCATCATCTTTCTAAAGTTCATTATATCCAATAAATATGAATAAAATATGAATACAGTGTAAAAAAATAAAATTTGTTTTACCAAAATATTTTTAGAATTTCTTCCATGTATCCCTTACAAACAATATCAGTAACGGGAAAATCTCAAGACGTCCTGCCAGCATATCAAAAGTAAGGATAAGCTTTGAAAACCAGGAGAACATGCCGAAGTTTCCGGTAGGTCCTACCAGTTCCAGACCAGGTCCGATATTATTAAAGGTTGCCGCAACCGCCGTAAAATTCGTGATCAGATTGAAATCGTCAAAGGCAATCAGGAATATGGAGGATGCAAAAATCAGCATATATACAATGAAGAAAATATTTGTGGAACGAACAACTTCATGTGGGATGGCTTTGCCGTCCATTTTTATTTTCTTTACCGCATTTGGATGCAGAAAAATATGAAGCTCCTTGCGGACTGTTTTGCAGAGAATCAGGATCCTGGATACTTTAATGCCGCCGCCTGTACTTCCGGCACATGCACCGATAAACATCAGCAGTACCAGGATTGTCCGCGAAATTTCCGGCCAGGTATTAAAATCTGTTGTTGCATATCCGGTTGTTGTGATAATGGAACCAACCTGGAAAGCTGCCTGCTGAAAAGCTTTGGCTGCACTTCCGAAAATATGGTAAATATTGCAGGCGATGATAAGAATTGCAATACCGATGATTCCGAAATAATACCGCACTTCTTCCATTTTAAAAGCCTGAGCAAATTTTTTTGTGATAATGAAAAAGTAAGCATTAAAGTTAACGCCAAATAAAATCATAAATACAGTAATGACCACCTGCAGATATGTACTGTAACTGGCCATGCTGTCATTTTTAATACCAAATCCTCCGGTACCTGCAGTACCGAAAGCTGTACATATGGAGTCAAACAGCGGCATACCACCGACCAGAAGAAGCAGGATCTGGATCACTGTCATTACGAAATAAATAGAATACAGAATTTTGGCAGTTGACTGTACTTTTGGCGCAAGCTTGCTTACAGATGGTCCGGGACTCTCCGCTTTCATAAGATTCATGTGATAACCGCCGGTAAGTGGCAGAAGGGAGAGGATGAAAACCAGAACACCCATTCCGCCGATCCAGTGCGTGAAGCTTCTCCACATCAGCATACAATGAGGAAGCGCCTCCACATCGCTGAGAATACTGGCTCCTGTTGTAGTAAAACCTGAAACTGTTTCAAATAATGCATCTACAGGATTTGGAATGCTTCGGCTGATCACAAAGGGGATTGCTCCTATGATACTCAGAACGATCCAGCTTAATGCTACAGTCACGAAACCTTCTTTTGTGTAGAAAGCCTTTCTTGTCGGCTTTTTCCTGGTGAGAGGAAGCCCGATGACCAGGCATAAAGCAATCGTGATCAGAAAAGCTACACCGGAAGTTTCCTGATAGATCAGTGCCGTAATTGCGGGCAGAGTCATAAATACAGCTTCAATTTCCAGAATCATTCCGATGATATAGATAATAATGGAATAGTTCATAATTCGGCTCCTTTATTTTTCCAGAATATCTGTGATATCGCGAAGGCCCTTCTGAGAAGTTACTATGATAACGGTATCTCCAACCTGAATGGTATCCTGGCCTCTGGGAATCCTGACCTGACCATTTCGGTTCAGGTAACCTACAAGAAGGTTTTTCTTCAGGTTCAGTTCAGATAATGGAATGCCTGTTACCGGTGAATTTTCGCGGATGGCAAATTCCAGAGCTTCTGCCTGATTATCCAGGATATGATAAAGGGTTTCAATATTGCTGCCGATGCTGTTCTGCATGGCACGTACATACTGCAGGATATAGTCGGCTGTGATATATTTCGGATAAATGACGCTTCCGATATCAAGGTTATCAATGACATCATCAAAGGCAAGGCGGTTTACCTTGGCAACCAGTTTGGCATTGGAAACTGTTTTGGCAAAGAGTGAAAGGAAAACATTTTCCTCATCCATGTTTGTGAGTGATACAAAAGCCTCTGTGCGTGAGAGTCCCTCTTCCATAAGGAGAGAACGATTGGTTCCGTCTCCGTTAATGATAGTTGCCTCCGGAAGCAGATCACTTAAGGTTTCACAGCGGGACTCATTCTGTTCGATGATCTTAACGGAGATGTTCATATCAAGCAGGGCTTTTGTAAGGTAATAGGAAATGGTTCCTCCGCCGACAATAATGGCGTTTTTTACCTGATTGGTTTTCAGGCCGATCTTTTTGAAAAAGGCTGCTGCATTCACCGGGGAAGCAAGAATGGAAACCATATCTCCGTCGTGGATCACCTGATTACCGCCGGGAATAGATACAAGATCCCGACTTTCTACTGCGCAGAACAAGACGTCGCATTTCAGGGCTTCCGTAATGCGTGAGATTGTCATGCCATCCAGATTAAATTCAGGAAGCACTTTAAATTTCAGCATTTCTACACGACCACGTGCGAAAGTATCGATCTTGATAGCTGAAGGGAAGCGTAAGAGACGGGAAATTTCCTGTGCAGCTGCAAGCTCCGGGTTAATGATCATAGTAACACCCAGACGCTTCTTGATGAAGCTGATCTCTTTGGCATAGATAGGATTGCGGACACGGGCAATCGTCTGGCAATGGCCGGTTTTCTGTGCAATCAGGCAGCAGAGGAGATTCATTTCATCAGAGCCGGTTACGGCAATCAGGATATCTGCATTCTCAATACCTGCTTCCACCAGCGTGTTGATACTTGCACCGTTTCCCACGATACCCATGGCATCAATGTCATCCTGAAGGGAAGTGATCACATTAGAAGAAACGTCTATAAGAGTAATGTCGGATTCTTCTTCCTGAAGCTGTTCTGCCAGGGTACGTCCAACTTTACCGCACCCAACAATAATTATCTGCATAATTCCTCCAATAAGGGGGCTGTCACATAATATCTATGTGAGACAGCCCCTTTTATATCATATTTTTGTTTGTAATTGCTCAATATTTTTGGCAATTACTTTTGTGGCTATTAAGCTAAGAATACTATAGCACCACCAGATATATTTGTAAAGCAAATATGAAATTTCTGTGATTTTTAAGATGGAGCGTATTACTGTTCATTCCGTTCTCAGTAACACGCTTCGCGATGCTAATCGCATAAATTCGCGCAGTATGTCGCAGGTTTTGGCTGCGTACGTTATTTACTGCTGTTGCATGATGCAGTGCAGGGATTATCAAATCCCGGGGTAAAAGCATAGAAGTTTTTGGCATCAAGTTCTTCCTGAATGGACTGAAGAGCTTCCCCAAATCTCTGGAAATGAACAACTTCTCTGGCACGCAGGAATTTGATGGGATCCGCAATCTCAGGTATATTGCGGACTACTCTGAGAATATTGTCATAGGTAGAACGGGCTTTTTGCTCTGCAGCAAGATCCTCGAACAGATCAGTGATCGGATCACCTTTACTCTGAAATTCACATGCATTAAATGGTACGCCACCTGCTGCCTGTGGCCAGACTCCCACTGTGTGATCGATATAATACGGTCCGAATCCGGATTTCTCAATTTCCTCCATGGAAAGGTCCCGGGTAAGCTGATGTACAATAGTGGATACCATTTCCAGATGACTGAGTTCGTTTGTACATAGATGTTATCATTAATTAATTTGATTGAATTCTGGGGAAAATATCCAGGACAAAGGTGGCTTCGTTCCCCATCCGGAAAGCATTTTTGACATCCTTCGTATAATTGACCCTCTCGATCAGTTCTTTTAACATTTTGTTCTTCGCAGCAGTGTCTAAACTCCAATAAATTTCAAGAAGGTTCTCACATCTTGGAATGAAAGAGGACTGTTGATCAATAAGCTCTTTGTCATGCCTGATTTCTTCTTTTAGACATTCTATAGAATCCTGACAGGAATTAATGGAGGATGCGATTGAGTTAGATCGCTCCAGAAAAACTTCAGTCGTATAGATTCCCTGTTCGAGCAGATCATACTGCTTCATCTTCTGTACATTCAATTTCTCCAGTTCATGCTCTTTCTCTGCAATTAATTTTTTTTTAGATTTAACAGCGTTGTTAATGTCCGGACCGGGAACAGCATCATTCAGCCGGTATTCGTCAACAAGATCCTGAATGCCATTTAACACAGCTCTTTCCACAAGCGACAATTTGCTGCTTACAGTAGAACAGGAGGTGTAAGAACACATAAGTGTGTCATCCTGACCGCGTTTCTGATAAGGCCGCCGAACCATGGCGCGACCACATTTGCTGCAGTACACAATTCCGGCAAGAGGATTTTTTATCGTGTTCTTAATACTGATCGGACGCGGAGGGTTCTTCTTCCGGATCTGCTGTACGGAATCATACATTTCTTTGGATACGATTGCCGGATGCCGGCCGGGAAATAAGAGTATATCATCCTCTTTAGATCGTGGACGCGACTGCGTGACCACACCATCCTGAATTGCCTTGACAGTTTTTCGACCATTCCAGCGGATCATTCCGGCGTATACAGGATTGGCAAGAACATCCTGGACACTGATCGGAACCCAGTCTTTTCCGGAAGGAGATTTGATTCCCATATCGTTGAGCTTTCGGACAATCTTTGAAACACCGATTCGGTCACCGGATGCTCCGGAATACAAAGAATAGATCATTTTAATAACTTCGGCCTGCTCCGGAACCGGCTGGAGAGTAAAACCTTTTTCGCCACGCAATTTGACACGTTCGTATCCATACGGAGGTCTGCTTCCACAATACTTTCCTTCTTTGACAGAAGAAATCCTTCCGGCATTTAAACGCCGCTTGATAGTTTTATACTCACGTCTGGACATGAAAAGACCGAACTCGAAGTATTCCTCATCAAATTCGTTATCAGGATCATAAGTTTTTGTTGGAGTAATAATCTTTGTATCAGAAAACTGGAAGGCTCTGGATACAACACCCTGATCAATTGTGTCGCCTCTGGCCAGACGTTCTACCTCTACAACCAGGACACCATCCCACGAACCAGCTTCGACTTCTCGAAGGAGCTGCTGCATAACTGGCCGGGCAGAGATAGTTTCTCCGGAAACAATTTCCCTGTAAATAGCACCGACATTATAATTACGGCTTCTGGCCAGATCGAGAAGGATTCGTTCGTGTCTAGCCAGGGTTTCACCTTCACCTCTTGCTTCAGCCTCCCGATCAGCGCGGGACTTTCTTAAATAGATACATACATTTTCAAGACTCATAGCACACCTCCGTGATATTTTATGTAAAAAAGGGTATAAAAAATGCACCTTTGCAGGTGTAAATAAATATGCTATAATTCTAACTGTCCAGGAAAGAATTGAGCATTCACAACTGCAAAGATTCTTGAAAAGCCGTCCTTGTTACCAGCAGGGGCGGTTTTTATTAATTTTCAGAAATTATATCATAAAAAACATTTTCTGGAATAATTTCAATATCGTAGCCATCAAGCTTTAATTTTTCAGCTTTCTTTTGCTTTGAACTTTTTCCAGCTTTAATTGATTTGCAATAATCATTATTGCCTAAAATCAAATAATTGGTTTTCTTAGTTACATTATCAGCATTTTTACCTCCGAGATCAGCAACAATTTGCATTGCTTCTTTACGTACCATTTTTTCAAGTGTTCCGGTAAATACGCATACTTTTCCGTATAATAAATTAGATGTATCAAATTCGGTTTTAGAAGTGCTAATATCGTTGGCTTTAACGCCATGCCTGGAACGTTCGAACGCATCGTTAAATGCATCTATGGATTTAAAGTTCTCTAAAATCTCGTTGATAAGGCACACATAGCATTTTGAAGTAATTTCTACATCTGCTAATGCTCTATGAGCATTTTGATAATCAAGATTATAGTATTGAACTAAATCTGACAATTTATGGTGAGAAAAATCTTTATGAATACGTCTGGAAAGCTTCATAGTATCAATAAAATCGTTAGATAAGTGTTCGTGAATAACACGCTCACAATTATCATATAAAAAATTGATATCGAAATTTACATTATGTCCTATCAAAATAGAATCTCCAATAAAAGAGTAAAATCTTGATAATACTGAAGCTGTGGAATCTGCCGTAGACAACATTTCATCGGTTATACCGGTAAGATCGACAATAAAATCATCTAAGAAAGGTTCAGCGTCTTCAAAATCATCTGGCTTTACGAAAGAAGAAAAAGTATCAACAAGATTGCCTTTATGAAATTTTTCGGCGGCAATTTCGATAATACTGTCCCAATCTGGTGAAAGACCAGTTGTTTCGATATCAATTACGCAATAATCATCAGGAAAAGAAACAATACTTTTTCCTTTATAATGTCTGTCATGGCTAAAATTTATTTTTTCGCCGGTCAATATGTCAATTCCAATTGTCATATGTAGCTCCTTTATGAAGTGATTATTTAAAATCTTTAAAAGCTTTTACTAAATCGTCAGATGCTTCACCCATTAAAACATATTTTCCATTAATAGCCAGAGCACCAACTGTATAGCCATCTACACCTTTCAGAGGAATAGAATTTCCGGAAGAAAGTTCCTGATATTCTTCTGAAGAGGTATCATATTCATAAATCTCAGTATCACCATATTTAAAACCTGATAACGCTCCAACCATATCAGCAGCCATTTCTATACGATCACCGGAAAGAAGATTCTTATCAAGTAAATAATCTTCCATACTATTGCCTTGCTGATCCTGAGAACGATATTTATCTAATTCAGCGTTCAGGTCGTCAATAGTTTTCTGCATTTCATCAACCTGTTTCTGCAATTCTACAATTTTGTCATCTTTTTCATCAGCAAATACAACTGAAGTAGAGGACAAAGCAAGTGTGGATGCTAATAATAAAGCTATAAATTTCTTTTTCATAAGAAAACCTCCGGATTTCTATGGAATAAATTTCCAGTATAATAGAAATGCTTTTGCTAAGAAATAAGGTTATGAAGATATTGTTAAGCGAAATTATGTATAGCAAAAACATTTCAGTCCGGCAGCTCTCTGCCAGATCGGGAATATCCAAGTCCACAATAGATAATATAATGAACGAAGTATATTCGCCAACGATGGAAAACATGGAGCTGCTTGCAAAAGCACTAAAAGTGCGGATTACCGACTTGTTCGAGTCGGATTACAAGTAAAAACAAAAAAGTGTCCAGAATGCTGGACGATTCCCTCTAAATGCATGATTTTTTTGGAAAAAATGTCATAATATACACAGGGAGGGATGATTATGAAAATACTACAAAGCACCTCTTGAAATCGAAAGAATCTTGTTGTATATTAAATACAAACGAATGTTCGATGCAGGAGGTACATACTCATGGAAAACGAAAAATACATTACACTTATTATTAAATTACTTGAAAGAAACCGGAACCGCGCAAAAGAGATCTATTATCTCCTTATCGGATTCCTGGAAAGATGATCTACAATTTTATCTGCAGATAACCTCGGAAGGAGTAGCCTTAGTGGCTACTCTTCTTTTTTCTCAAATTTCTTGAATTCTTCATAAATGTAATCCCAGTATTTGTCCGGAAGCTCCATCAGCATATTAATACAGAACTTTTTGAATTCGTTCTGCTCGTTTCCCAGTCTGCCAACGGTGTTCAGGTACCGCATATCTTCCGGAATAAACATATTTTCAGGGCCACCAGCTCCGGTCCGCAACCAGTCCTCATTTACATTAAACTCACGACAGATTGATTTTATAGTTTGTTCAGAAAGGTTTACTTTATCTTTTTCGATTTTTGAAATAGCAGATTTCTGGACACCTATTTGCTCACCAAACTGTTCCATGGTCATTTTTTTACTTCTGCGAACTGCATTGACGCGTTCACCTGGTGTCATTTGATCACCTCCTTCGTGTCTTTGTCCAAAGAATATCACCATAGCAAAAGAAAGTCAATACAAAAGTTGAATTAAGACACAAAAACATATTGACAAAGTTGTTTAGAGACACTATAATGTGTCGTAAAGAAACAGAAAGTGAGGTAATCACCAGACATATAATTCTGGCGAATAAAAAGGAAATGGGCCATTGCAAAAGCAACAGCCCGGTGGTGAGCTACGTTCTACGATAAAACAAAAAAAGGTATGTATAAGAAAATTACTTCTTACGGTTCTGTAAGACACAAATAACAGCACAAACGGCTGAAATAATGCCACACAGAGTATTGATATCAAGGCCAATTATTAACCTTAAATATCTCCTTTCTGTTTCCGATGTTAGAACGTAGCTCTTGTTAAAAAGAGAGGAGATGAAAAGACAAGGGAAAAACCAGTAATGCATACTGTCAAAGTAAAAATGACAGGATACAAGAAAACTCTGAAAAGAGTGAAGAAATTAAATAAAGAAATGAAACAGCTCAGCAAAACTGCAAAAGAGCTTGCCGAGCTGAAAGAAAAGTTATTCTGATTCCAGTTTGATGTCTGCACCACACTGAGGACACTTTACGACACTACCAATATCGTCGAGTGACACCTCAATAGGATGATCACATTCAGGACAGTCAATCTCAAATGTTTTTAAATCATCCAGTAAGCCATCAAAACCATCAGAATTAAATTCAAATTTCATACGGTTCTCCTTTCTGTATGTACTCGGGTACTCACAACGCCCTGTACATACAGAATAAGGGAGCCAAACCGAATAGTCAAACAGAGTTGTTCGACAATCTGATTAAAAGAATCTAAAGCAATTATAAATAAAGACAAAAGTGAGGTGAAACACAATGATGAAAGAAATCCTTACAGAAGAAAAAGTAAAACAGAGATGGAAACAGATGGAAGAAATGAATGCGATCTGGGATCGCCTTACAGAGAGACAGAAAGGCTATCTGGATGGCTGTATGAATACAGTTATTGCCCTGGCTGGGGCAAGCCAGAAGAAAGCAGGATAAAAAAGGAAGGGCAGGGCTAACCGTCATAGAGCGAAGAGCAGCCTGTGAGATTTTGAAAGGGTAGTTGCTGTTAAATAGAAAAGGCCGCTTCCTTGAGAAAGAAACGGCCATAAGAGATTAATGTCTGTGGAAAAGACAGGTTAATAGTTACCGGTGTAATCCTTATTTTTTAAGAATCAAACACACTAATGAAGCAACCGCACAAAGAACTAATGTGAAGTCACATAAATCAGCGAAGGTTATGTACCTTAACAGCAACCATCCTTTCATAATCTCACAGAACACTCTTTTAAAATTGTTACCCCTTGGCAACTCCTTTCTGGCTATATACCAAATTAAACTAAAACCTAAAGTAACAATTAACCCTGTACAACCACACAACATAATATAACCCAAGAGAGGTGAATACATATGGCAGTGATCAAAGAAATCAAATACGGATCCGGCTTAATCCGGATCCACGACGACTACTGTAAAAACAATACAAAGGAAGACAATCAAAGGATTATAGATAACGTTTCAAAAATCATAATCGGATATTACCAGAGAAAGAATTACTGCGAAAGAAAAACCGCCGAATAAGGCGGAGACAGTGGGATAAGCATACATAAAAGAAGGGAGGGAGAAAATTGGAGTGCAAGATGATCATATCTCTGCTGATCGGATACATAACCGCCCTGCTCCCGATCTGGGACTGGAACGGAAGATTGGAACTCTTTGCCGGAACAATTGTGTTGAGTATCGCGTCACTAATTGTACTAATCTGGATTCGTGAAAAAACCGAGAAAATAAAAGAAGCCCTTGCGCCTGCAAACGAAAGAGCTTCAAAGCGATAACACAGCTTAAAATAACTATAACACAAGTATAAGAAAAACAAGAGAAAAAGTCAAGGAGAAAAATTAATGTTAAAGACAGATTTTAACGGATATGCAGAATTTGCCGAAAAGATATTAAAGGCAGAGAACAATCAGGAAAAGGAAAAACTCTACACTGAAAGAATACAGATGTGGGTAGGCAAGTTGGAGAATATCTTGTCTCCTATTCCGGCGGCTGACGAAGTTTTTGCATTAGTCGCATTACATGTGATTACGGAAGCACTGGAAAAAGCTGATCCAGAAGCAGCTCTTATGGCAAGAAAATTCCAAAAAAGATTAGGCTACAAAATGGAGACCGAGAAAATAAACTCAAATATGACCGAAGCAGCTGCAAGGGCATACACAGAAGTTATTTTTAAGAAATAAAAAAGACCCATGCTGGAAACATGGGTCAGGCTTAGCGCCTTGGGTTAATTGACATACAACAAGTATAACACCAAGGCGCCGGAAAGTCAATTCAGCAGGGAAAACCTGCTATATTTTTAACTCTTTTTCAAGACGGGCAAAACAGCCCTTTAGAACTTGATCAAGGGTATTAAACTTACGACACTGAGGTGGAATATGAGGTGCGGATATACAAGAGAAACATGGGAGTGTGGAGAGACCTTAGAGATAGAGGAGAAGCACACCGGTAGATATGGAGCCAGGGGACAGAAGAGGGAGAAGAAGAAAGAACCCACCCCAGAGGACATAGCAAGGCAGAATCAGTGGAAGAGAGTCAGAGATCTTCGGAGACTAACGAAGTGGAACTTTAACACAGGAGACTGTTGGATCACCCTCACATATCAGAAAGATTTAAGACCAAGCTGGGAAGAAATGATGAAGCACATGGAGAAATTCATCAGACAGCTTCGAACCGCTTATAAAAAATATGGATGGACTCTGAAATATATCTGGAGACCACAGATAGGAAAAAGAGGTGCAATTCATATTCATATTCTCATTTCCGCATACTCAAATACAGAGACCAGAACAGAAAAACTGGTTAGAGAATTCTGGCCGCATGGAAACCCAAACATGAAGGTGGTCTATGATCTGAAAACTGGAGACCTGGCAGAGTACATAGCAACTCCACTACAGGAATGGGAACCGGAAGAAGCGAAGAACTTCCACCCTTCCAGAAATCTAATCAGAAAAGAACCAGAGAAGGAAACAGTAAGAAGGCGAAGTCTGATAGATAAGCAAGGCAGGATTCGAGAACCGAAACCTCCAAAAGGCTACTACATAGACGAGAACTCTATTGAAAAGGGAATCAATCCGGTCACCGGATATGCGTACAGAAGATACATTCTTGTGAAGATGCAGGTTTGAGAGGAGATGAGACATTGAAGAAAGTAGATATATACATTGAAACCAGCAGCACCTTCCAGGGCGCTACAAACAGAAAATGTGGATATGTCCTCTCGGTGATGATGAACAATGAGGAAAAGACTAGAGAGGGCTTCGGACACTTCCACGGGACATATCATCAGGTGACTCTGATCACACTGGCGGAAGCTCTGGAACGAATGGCGGCACCATCTGAGATCTGTATCCATACGAGGGACATGTATGTAGCCAGCAGGATTCCGAAATTGGAAGAAATGGCCGGATCCGGATGGAAAGACGTAAAAGAAGAACCGATTAAGAATGCAGAAGAATGGGAAAGAGTATATGCAGCTGCACATGCTCTTCCGGAAGCACATAAATTGTCTACAAGATCTGGAAAACACAGTTATTCCGGATGGCTGCAAGAGGAGTTTGAGAAGCGTGGATGTGAAAGAGTTATGGGGACACGGATGGAGCCTGCGACCAGAACAGGATCAAAGAACAATGGAATGCCTGGGTAACATTATTAGATCAGGTACCCGGTTTACATACTATAAAGACGAACAGGGAGGGATATGGTTTGAAGATGAACCAGTCAAAGGAAAACCGGAGTGGATGCAAAGAGCAGACAGAGAAAGAAGAAAACGTCATGGAATCTATCATGAATGAATTTTCAGAGTATATCTGCGATCACATCTGTAAATATCCGGAACAGATCAAGGACCAGGAAGAACTGGAAGAACACTGTGCGGAGCATTGTGAACATGGGAGATTTCATTGCGCAGTACTGAATGAGTACAACGAAATAAACAATTTTAGAAAAACAGCAGCTTATCAGCTTATGAAAAAGTACAACAATATTGTGCTTTGCGAAGAATGCATCTACAAAAGTCATGCAGAAGGAATGAATGTAGATTACTGCAGATCAGGAAATACAATGAGTAAATTCTTGGTGCCCGGAGACGGCTGTAGCTGTGGAAGAAGAAAAGAATAACAGGAAAAGGGGAACAATTATGAGAACAATTGCAATTATCAATTTAAAAGGCGGGGTGGCGAAGACCACCTCAAGCATCAATATTGCTTACATTCTTTCTGCAAAGGGCAAGAGAGTCCTTCTTGTAGATAACGACAAACAGGGAGACTGCTCGAGGGGGATGAACCGACGTACTCAGGAAGGAGCAGGAATAGACAAGATAATGGTTGACAAGAAACCGGATATGGCAAGTCTGATCCAGAAAACAGATTACGAGAATTTAGATGTGATCACTGCGAATCTGAACCTTCTGACAGCAAACATGGAGGTAACGATGGACCGTGTAAGACCTCAGCAGACCAGACTAAAGAACGCCCTGCAACAGGTAAAAGATAATTATGATTACTGCGTGATCGATAATGCCCCGGACATCAATGTATCCGTTATTAATGCGCTGACGGCAGCAGATGATGTTCTGATCCCGGTAGAAGTCGACGACAACACAACAGAAGGCATGGATGAGCTTCTGGATCAGATCGATGAAATTAAATGCGAATTGAATCCTGATCTGGAGAATGTAAGGTGTTTTATCAGCAAGTACAACAAATACAACGAAGCGCATAGCCAGGGAGCGGAGATTATAAGGGAATGGTATCCGACGATGGAGACGGTGATTAGAAATTCTCTGGCAGTTGCAAAGAGCACATATGCCAGAACACCGGTTGTGTTATATAGCAAGCGATCGGCGGCAGCAGAAGACTATCAGACACTTGTAGAGGAATATCTGCAGATGATAGGGAGGTAACAATGGGAAGAGAGAAATTTAGTGCGCTGGACATGCTGTCAAAGCGGTCCTTACCGGAAAGAAAAGAGAAGCAGGCAATCATATACAAGGATCCTAGAGAACTGGTGCCGACTCAGGAGAATTTCTACACGACAAAAAATATCAGCAAACTCAAAGCGTCGATAAAGATCACAGGGTACCTGATGCAGCCAATTCTGATAGAGAATGTAGATGGAGAAGATAAAGTACTTGCCGGACATCGTAGAAGATTATGTTGCATAGAACTGATCGAAGAAGGAGACACCAGATTCGAGAAGGTTCCGTGCATGTATGCTGCGGAAATCAATGTTTCAGAGGACAAAGAACTGACACCAGAGCAGAGAGAAGCAATCACGCCGTTCCTCAGACAATTCAAGGTGATTCAAGCAAACAATTACAGAGATAAAAACGACTGGGAAAGAATGCAGGAAGCTCTTGAGATGGAGAAGATCGTAAAGAATCTGAAAGAAAAGGTGGGAATCACCGGAACAGTACGCGAGAACTTAAAAGATCTTCTGGGAGTATCAAACGCTCAGTTCGGAAGATACAAGAATATAAGCAATCATTTGATTCAGGAACTGATGGAAGAGTTCCAGGATGGAGGAATCAATATTTCCGTGGCAGATGCGGCCGCTTCACTAAAACCAGAGTTACAGCAGCAGGCATATGAAATGTTTATGAAAAATAAAGTCCTGTCTCTTCCGGATATCCAGCTTTTAAAAGATCGGCAGGAACTTGACATTCCAGGGCAGATGACCATAGAGCAGGCAACCAGGCAGCAGAAGCCACAAGAAGACGAAACACCTATTCCTGTAGAACTGCAGATAGAAAGATTTTTTGACAGCCTGAAGAAGAACACAACAGCCCGGATCCGCAATGGAGACAAGCTGATAGGAACAAAGATGATCAGTATGCTCTATTGCTATGTAAAGCACAGAAACGGGTATCTGAACTATCAGGGACATCCGGATAGGATCACATTCAACCCAGACAGCCCGGAAGAGAAAGAAATGACCTGGCAGGAGCTGACCGAAGAGCTGATCAGACGCTACTCCACAAAGAAACCAGTCAAGATGACCACAATTGATGCACCTGAGAAGCCAGAGAAGAAAGAAACCAATGCTGGAAAGTGTATTCACCGAGAAGGATTCACCTGTACTCTCGAAGCAGCTCAGAAAGCGATAGCAGGGGATGGAGAAAATTGTAATAGAAAATGCTGTTGGAATTGTGAAAAACATGGAGCTTGTGGATATGAATGCAATGCTTCAGCTCATCGACCAGCAGAGAATATTCCGAAAAAGAGCTGCCAGTCGGCAACAGAAACACCGGATGAGCAGCAGGAAGACCATTTTGTTAACCTCAACAAAATGGTAAAACATCCGAGAAATACAGACAAAATCCCTACTGCCTGGCCGGAGGAATTAAAAGATATCCCGATTCCATCAACGGGCGATCTATCAATATATCTGCAAAAACAAGAAGACCTGTTAAAACAGATGACGGAAGTTGAGAAAGAAGAAGCAGGATTTCCAGAGTTGGTGATTAAAAAACAACAAATGCTTGTAGCAGGACTCAGAATTCTCAAAAATATTGTAGAAGACTGTCAGGAGGAACTGGAACAGCCAGGATTGCCAATCATGAAGAATAATGATCAACGCAAGGAATGGCTAAGGAACTATAAGAGCTGGGGACTCTGGTACGAGGACAAGAACGTAGGAATCAAATACTACAAATACGATTTCGCGAACGGCGCCCGTCTGATTGTAGAAGAATTTGCTCCGGATCCATCAGAAAAAAGCCAGTGGTATACGCCAGGGGAACACCATTACATGCACCTTGTAGGAGGACCAAAGCCGGAATGCAAGAACGACAAAGGATGGAGCTACCATTCCAGATACAACAAATATCAAAACAGCGAAACAGAACTTGTGGAATTCTTGAAGGAGATTCAAAAATGAATTACAGAACAGAAAAAATAATAATTGACGACAACGGACAGAAATTCAAAGTGGGAGATACAGTAGGAGTAACTTTTAACAAAGCGTCTGGACATGAAGGCGGTGGATTTGGAAGTGCAACAATTGCAAAGATTACAGATACCGGATTTCAGTATAGCCAGGGAGGGAAAAGACCTAAGACAGTACAGCTCAAAAATATAAAAGAGATTTACAAATACAGATAAATGACCGATTCGGTCACTAAAAAAAGGGTGCCCTAAAATTCACATAGATACATCCTTCCTGTGTGAGCCTGTCAGATCACAGGAAGGAGAAAGGAGAAACATGAACAGATTAACAGAGAAAAAAGAACATGGAGAACGATCATTAAAAGGCGTGGACTGGCAGCAGTTGTATGTCGGTCAAACAATCACACAGGAGGTGAAAGAGAAACTTCTTGCAGCTTTATTCAAACTCCTGCATTACGAGAATTCGGGATTACGGCCGGATGAAGTAAGGGAGCTGGCAGAGAATAATGGCTGGATTTTAGCGAGCGAGAAAATGCCGGCAAAGGATGGAAGATATCTGGTGACATTTAAGCATGATACAGAGGCTTACTTAGTAGGGTACGGCTCTTGCCAGAGAACAGTGCTTGGATATCCCATTGGGCATGGGTGGTATAACTTGCAAACAGCAGACTACTATGCAAAGGACAGCATCATTGCTTGGAGACCACTTCCAAAAGCATATAAGAAAGACAAATAAATGATAACGATAATACAATGCGAAGGAGAAGGGGAAGGCAACTGCAAAGGATGCGACAGTAAAGGCATTTGGAACAGGTACCGGATGAACTCTTTATACAAGATAAAGGGGCAGGAAGGTTACTACTGTGAGGAATGCATAAAAGAAATTATGAGAAAGGAAGAACGAGAATGGTTGAATATGCGGAAAATAACAGCAAAGAAATTAAAAAGACATGTGAAACATGCAGAGAGAATGATTACGGTCTCTGCGATCGCAAAGGATTTCTGGTAGAAGATGATGATACTTGCGAAAAGTGGAAGGACAAGAACCCAACCGACTGGAGAACAAGAATAATGAACACGTTTCTGGCCGGACACTAAGGAGGAAAGATGATTCCGAAATTATATGAGGTGAGAGACAGATCAGGCGAACTGGTGATGGAAAATGTAACAGCTGGAGAAATCAAAGATGAGTTGCACTGTACATCTGCGCAGGTTAATAACTCCAGAACGAGCGGGGACTACATTTTTAAAAAATACCAGGTAAAAGAGATTGACCGGAAACTGAGCAGACGACTTGATATATCCTTGCTTCTGGAATTTGATTCTGTTCGCCTCTGGTTTTTAGAAAGTAAGAAAGGCGGAAAGAAATGAATAAGAGACAGAAAAAGAAGCTGTTCAGAAAGGTGATAGGTTCAAATCCACCAGAGGAGTTGATTTATACCAGCTTGGATTACCATGTTTTTATCAGTAAGCCCTGGGGTGGACTGGCAGCTCTGAAGAAGCAGGAAGCCACCAGAACAGTAGAAGACTTTAACCGGAATATTCAGAACAGGAGTTACCTGCTCAGAGAAGCAAGGAGGTACACTAGATGAAACAGGGAGAATTATTATTTCCCAAAGAACCCGCTAGAAAAAAACGGAAGAAGCACCACAAAAGCATTATAGACAGAGATATGAAAAATCAGTGCTTCATTTGCGGCAAAACAGGCTATACAGAACGCCATCACATCTATGGCAGCGCAAACCGCAAATACTCCGAACAATATGGCTTAACCGTGTATCTTTGCCCGGAATGCCACAGAACATCAGATATAGCTGTACATAGAAATAAAGAAGTCCGAATTACTTTACAGCGGATCGGTCAGAGAACATTTGAGAAGAAGTGTGGCAGCAGGGATAAATTCACGGAAATATTTGGGAAAAACTATCTGGAGGATGAATAGATGAACATTGCACATCATCAAAGACAAAAATGTTACAGCCGGAACGAATTGCAGGGAATACAGATTCTACGAACAAAAAGTGACCGAATCGGTCAGGAAGGAGAAAAATGAATTACGACAAAAGCAACATCCCTCTCATGAGAATGGGAGACATAAGAAAGACGCTCAAAAGAACGTTCAAAGTCCGCCCAGGCAGAAAGATTAAATTAAAAGCGCGGGTAAGAGATGATGGAAACAGCACACGAATCATATACCATACAGCAACTGTTATAAAATTATATCCCTATGTGGTACAATTACAGCTGGAAAACGGGCAATACACCTCTCCCGGATACACAAAACTATATCTAATACTCCATGGTGCCGACGAGGAATAAGAAACAGGAGGAATACCGAAGTGAATAGAGACTTATTGGAACAGTACACAGATGCAGTAAAACTGATCAAAGAAACGAAAGAAACCATAAAAAAGCTGGAGAAGAGAAACTCTGTGCAGACAAAAGATACAGTTTCTGGAAGCAATTCGGAATTTCCTTTTCAACCCATGCATTTTGTAATCCAGGGTAAAACACACGATGAGGACGACAAGATAGAAAGACAAAAACGTAGACAACAGATACAGATAGAGCAGGCAGAGAAGTTAAAGAACGATGTGGAAGAGTGGATGCTTACAATTCCATTCAGAATGCGCAGGATCATTAAGTTTAAGATCTTTGAGGAAATGAACTGGCAGCAGGTTGCAAAGCATATAGGAGGAAAAGCAACTGGAGAATCTGTGAGAAAGGAATTTGAAACATTCATGAAAAAATAAAAGTTTTTCCGTTTTTTCCGTTTTTTCCGTTTTAAATATGCAATAATATAAACTGGAGTTGCTGAAATGGATATAGGTAAATCTCCTTCCTTACGTTTGCCAGGTGCCACAGCCTGGCGAATGAATTGGTCGGTACCAGACCAAACACAAAAAGGTACAAGGACTCACATGGATTTTCCTTGGCGTAGGAGCCATCTGCTTGTAGAAAGCAGGTGGCTCTTATACTATGGACATTTAGCTCAGCTGGGAGAGCAATCGGCTCATAACCGACAGGTCCTGGGTTCGAACCCCAGAATGTCCATAATTACCGCGGGATAAAGTAACGGAAACTTACAGGCCTCCTTAGCCTGGAACGGTGGTTCGAATCCGCCTCCCGCTATCAGAGAACAGGAGGGATGGAATGATATACAAACGATGTAGCAGATGCGGGGGTAGGGTACCAGCAGGGACTACATGCCTATGCAGAAAGAACAACATCAGAGAGTATGCAAAGCCAACCGGAATAAAGAAAGAATACCACACACAACGGTGGAAGAATCTGAGACAGTTTGTACTTAACAGTTATGACGGGCTGGATATCTACATGATGTACAAGCATAACAGAATAGTGGAAGCAGATACGGTACACCATATTGAATTATCGCAAGACAGACCTGATCTGTTCTATTCAGATTCAAACTTGATTCCAGTCTCAAGAGCTGGACACAAAGAGGTACATGCACGGTACGAAAGAGAGGGAAAGACAGTGGTGCAGGAAGAACTGAGAGACTTTCAGATGCGTTTTAAAACCATCGGGGGATAGAAAAAAGTTTTGATTGGATTCTCCACGACCACGTATGCCCCTTTCTTTCTGCAAAATTCTAAAAACGAAAAAAAAGTTGGCAAATGAAAGGAGGGAGGTCAGAGGGCAAGACCGAGAGTGCCGGTAGAATTGCAAACCGGACATTTAAAAGTTATTGACGGACAGAAGAAAAGAGATGCAGAAGACCAGGTAAAAACAGAGAAAAACCAGCTTAAACGACCTCCTTCTTGGCTGATCGATGATGTTGCTAAAAAAGAATGGCGAAGAGTTGTAAAAGAGTTAAGCAAGCTAAATATAGTCGGAAATTTGGATCTAAATAATATCGGAGGATACTGTAATGCTTTCGCAAACTATGTAAAAGCGACAGAAATATTGAGTCAGCAGACGTATTATGTTGACCGAGAAACCAGAACAGGAGTAATTGTTGTAAAAAACCCCATGGTTGATATTCAGAAAGGATATGCAGAAGAAATGAGACGCTTCGCCGCCTTGTGCGGGCTGACAATTGATTCAAGACTAAAAGCAGGAACGGTGAAAGCAAATAAGCAGCAGGAAGAAATTGAGAACCGGTTCGGTGCTATATGATTCTTGATGAACTTAAAAAATACGCTCATGATTGCATATCTGGGAAAATTATCAGCGGCAGAAAACATATATGGGCCTGCGAAAGATTACTGAGAGATATTGACCGAATCGGTCAACCGGATTTTCCGTATGTTTGGAATGAAGACCAGGCAGAGAATATTGTAGAATGGTTTGCGCTTTTGAGACACAGCAAGGGAATCCTGGCGAAACAGCCGATAATGTTGACTCCTTGGCAGAAATTCCGTATATGCCAGCTGTACGGATGGATACATAAAGACACTGGATACAGAAGATTCAAGAAATATTTTACTGAAGTGGCCAGAAAGAATGCGAAATCTCAGGAAGAGGCAGGAATTGCCTTGTATGAAGCAGCAGTGACTTCTACCAAAAATGCAGAGGTATATGAGATTTATACAGCTGGCACAAAACGTGATCAGTCAAAAATCGTATTTAGAGAAGCTGGTCTGATGTTGCAGGGATCACCTTTGAGAATGAGATTCAAAGTAACCAGGGACTGTATAAAACACTTAAAAAGTCATAGCACGATAAAACCATTATCGAAAGACGATGGAAAATCTGGAGACGGTACAAACCCTGCATTACTCGTCTTAGATGAATATCACCAGCACAAAACAACTGAATTTTACGATCTAGGCATAGGCTCCAATACAAAGGAGCCTCTTTTGATGATCATAACAACAGCCGGTATGGATCTGACCTATCCGTGCTATGTAACAGAATATCAGTATTGTTCTAAAGTTCTGGATCCAAATACAGATGTAGAAAATGATGAGTATCTGATTGACATCTGCGAAATGGATCCAGAAGACTATGAAGACATTTTGAATCTGGATAATGAAGAAAACTGGAAGAAAGCAAACCCGATCAGAATGACTTATCCGGAAGGTGCTGATAAAATTCGCGGAGAATACAAGATCGCCAGAGAACAGCCGGAACACATGACCGCATTCCTTACAAAATGTCTGGATGTATGGGTACAAGCAAAAGAAAACGGATACATGGACATGGCAAAATGGAAGGCTTGCCAGGTGGACGAGCTACCATTTGATATTACAGGGTATCCGGTATATGTAGGATTTGATATGTCTGCAAAGACGGACCTTACATCTGTGGCTTTTGTAATTCCATTTTTATCTGGGGAGTATGATGCGAATAGAAAAGAAATAGTAAAGTATATTCTTTGGTCGCACAGCTTTATCCCGACAAGGGAAAAGCTCCAGGAACATATTATGAAAGATAAAGTTGCTTATGATGCCTGGGAACGCATGGGATTTCTGGATGTAACGGATACACCGATTGTAGATCAGGGAGCGGTTATGAGATATGTTCTTGAGACCTGCGAAAAGTTAAATTTAAAAATACAGTGTCTGTGTTTTGATCCTGCAAATGCAAGCAAATTAATGATGGATCTGTCGAACGAGGGATATGACGTTGAAGAGGTTTTTCAGAGCCATAAACATCTGAATGAAGCAACACAAGGGTTCAGAGAACAGGTTTTCTGCGGAAATATAATATACACTTACAATCCGCTGCTGAATTATGCGATGAGTAATGCGGTAATCCGGCAGAGTAATGGACTTATCAAAATTGATAAGGACGCAACAACAAAGAGAATTGACCCGGTGGATGCAACATTATGTGCTTTTAAGCTGGCAATGTTCCACACCTTCGGGGATGATTACGGAGATTATATTGATAACTTTATAGAGGAGATATTACACGAGGATTCTACAGAAAATTAAAAATATGTGGAATTCCCTTGCCGGAGAATCTATATCGCTGGATGATGAGAAACTTCTGGATTGGCTTGGCATTGAAACAGATACACCGAGAAATGCAATTGGGGAGGTTACATATTTCACCTGCCTGAAGATGCTCTCTGAGACAATGGGGAAAATGCCACTGAAATTTTACAAACAGACGGACAAGGGAAAAATTCGAGCAGAGCCGAATCGAACATCAAGACTATTAATGGAAAGACCGAATCGGCTCATGACCCCGACAACATTCTGGGGAACAATAGAATACAACTGCGAACATTATGGAAATGCATATGTCTGGATTCAGACAAAGTTTGAAAAGAAAGGCCGTTTCGGAGGAGAATATAATGTTCTTTCGTTCTGGCCGATGCAGAGCAATTATGTAGACGTTTTGATGGATGATGTGGGTGTATTTGGAGAAGCAGGAAATTTATACTATCGTTATAGCGATCCAAAAACCGGAAAAACATATACGTTTTCACAGAATAATGTGCTGCACTTTAAAACATGGAGTACATTTGACGGAATCATGGGGAAACCTGTACGCCAGATACTGAAAGATTCCATAGCTGGTGCGATTGAGTCACAGAAATATCTTAATAAGTTGTATGCGAGTGGGTTGACTGCAAAGGCGGCACTACAATATACAGGCGATCTGGACAAGCTTAAACGCCTGGCACTGCAAAAGGAATACAACAGCCTGCTTTCAGGAGCGAAGAATGCTGGAAAAGTAGTTGCAGTACCAGTTGGAATGACATTACAGCCACTGAATGTAACACTTGCGGATGCGCAGTATTCGGAATTGAAAAAGTATACTGCTTTGCAGATTGCAGCAGCGTTCGGAATTAAACCGAATCAATTGAACAATTATGACAAGTCCAGCTATTCAAATTCTGAAAGCCAGCAGTTGGCATTCCTGGTGGACACGATGAGCTATAGATTGTCACAGTACGAGCAGGAGATAAACTATAAATGTCTTTCTGATACTGAGAAAAAAGAAGGATATTATTTTAAATTTAACGAAAAAGCAATATTGAGAACGGATTCAAAGACACAGAAGGAAGTAATAACTGGATACGTGCAGAACGGAATCTATACGATCAATGAGGGGAGAGATCTCCTTGATCTTCCTTTCGTGGACGGAGGAGATGTCAACATGGTAAACGGAACGTATCAGCCGATAACACATATAGGCGCGGCTTACGGAGTTAACACACAAGGAGGTGAAGGAGATGGAGATTGATGTAAGAGGGGATATCATCAGCAATGATGACAAATGGATTTACGACTGGCTGGACTGGGATTCTACATGTCCGAATGATATCAGGAATGCAATTGCATCTCTTCAGCAGGGAGAAACACTCATAGTAAACATAAACTCGGGCGGCGGCTCTGTAATGGCAGGGCAGGAAATCTATTCTATTCTTGCCGGAAGAAGTGACGTGGAAATCAACATTCAATCGCTTGCTGGTAGTGCAGCCAGTGTGATTGCAATGGCAAACACATGCAAAATGAGCCCTGTTGCGACTATAATGATCCACAATGTCTCAATGTCAGGAGCTTCCGGAGATTATCATGATATGCAGAAGAACGCAGAAATCCTGAAAACAATGAACAGTGCGCTTTCGGAAGCATACGCAAGAAAAACAGGAAGATCAAAAGATGAAATCCTGAAAATGATGGATAAGGAAACATGGATCACAGCAGAGAAGGCTCTTGAACTTGGATTTATTGATAAAATCGAGAATTCAGGGCAGCAGTTCTTTAATTGCGTGTGCGGAGTCAGACTGACGGATGAAATACGCAATAAAGTAAAACAGGAAAAAGAAGCCCAGGAAGCAAAAGAACAACAGAAAAAAGAAATATTAGGAGACTTAGACCGGTATGGTATCTGAGCGGAACGGAGGATATAAGGAATAAAAAATTATTAGAACTTTTGAACTCTATTAATGAGAAAAAAACAATGGTACAGTCCCTGGTAGAACAGGGAAAGTTGGAAGAAGCGAGAGCAGCCAAGGAAGAACTTAAAGATATGCAGGAACAGTTTGACCTTTTGAAAGATATCATGGATCCGGACGGAGATGGAACAATTAAACCACCACAGGATCCAAAACCGATAGAAAATAACTCTATCAAAGAATTTGCTGATGCTGCAAGAAGAGGATTTCGAAATGCAACCATGGTAGAAGGTACACCTGCAGATGGAGGATATACAGTCCCGGAAGACATCCAGACACAGATCAATACCTACAGAGATGCAAAATTCTCTCTGATCAGCCTGGTTGATGTAGAAAATGTAACAACAAACAAAGGCCAGAGAACCTATAAGAAACGTGCGCAGCAGACTGGATTTGCGAAAGTGGGAGAAGGTGGAAAGATAACAGCTGGAACAACCCCGCAGTTCGAAAGAATCTCATACGAGATTGAAAAATATGCAGGATATTTTCCTTGCACAAATGAACTTCTTGCGGATACAGATGCAAATATTACGGGAGCTTTGACAACATGGATTGCGGATGAGTCAAGAGTCACAAGAAATAAAATGATTCTTGAGCAGATTGCGACAAAGGATGTAACAGCAATGAAAGATCTTGATGATATCAAGAAAGCATTGAATATCACGCTTGGACAGGCATTTAAACCTACTTCTGCAATTGTGACAAACGACGATGGGTTACAGTGGCTTGATACATTAAAGGATAACGAAGGAAGATATCTTCTCCAGCCGGATCCTGCAAATCCAATGCAGCTTAGACTTTGCGCTGGATCAACAATTGTTCCTGTCAAAGTTATTCCAAACTCCGATATGCCATCCGATACAAAGACAGCAGGAAGTAGAAAGATACCAGTTATTATCGGAGATTTGAAAGAGGGTATCAAATTCTGGGATAGAAACCAGATGACTCTTATGACATCTAACATCGCCCAGATCGGAGAACTGAATGCATTTGAAGAAGATCTTACAATCTTCAGGGCAATTGAAAGGGAAGACTGCACGGTGAAAGACAAAGAAGCGTTCGTGAACGGACAGCTGACAATTAAAGATGCAACTGTTACAGGAGTATGAGATAAGGCGGTGAACTGTGGATATTGATGCAGTAAAAGAGTATCTACGAATCGACGATGATGCAGACGACATGACTATAGAACTGATGATGAACGCTGCAAAAGAATACATAAAAGATGCTGTCGGGAAATGTGATGAGAAGAATCCGAAAACGCAGATGTTATTCATGCTTATCATACAGGATCTCTACGAAAATCGTGTGCTGACAGTAAAGGAAGCAGACAAGCAACGACTGACACATGTGGTCGGATCAATGGTTCTTCAGCTACAGGCGTCACAACTGGAGGAAGAAAATGGTTGATATCGGAAAACTAAACAGGCGGATCACATTTCTCCGCCTGAACACTTCAGAAGATGAAATGGGTCAGGACAAATCCGAGTGGAAAAAATATCGGACAGTATGGGCAACTGTAAAACCATACAAAGCATCAGAATACAATTTCATGAGCAAATTAAAGCCGGAGGTTACACACAGGATGTACATCCGTTTCCGAAAAGATATTACTGCAGATATGAGGATTTTGTATCAGGGACACATGTTTTCCATTGCAGGTCCGCCGCTTGATATGGACAATACGCACAGAATGTTGGAAATCCAATGTGAGGAGGTGTTCGAAAGTGTCAAGTATCAACTTTGATTTTGACGCTTCGGAACTGATCCAGGCAATGGAGAAGGCGACAAAACAATATCCTGCATCTGCGGAAAAAGTTTTAAAGAAAGAAGCGAAAAATATTGCTAAGGATTTACAAAAACGAGTAAATTCTGAAGCAAAAGGGCATCATTATCGGCGGGGAAAGAACAGCAGTGACGAAGAAACACAGAAGCCATTAAGCAAGAGCTTCCGGCAGGGAAGAGTAATCCGTTCCGGAAGTAAAATGACAATCGCCGTAACGTCATCAGCTCCTCATTATCATTTGTACGAACTTGGCCATGATATGGTTACACATAATCGGAAGGACAAGAAAGGAAGAGGAAAAGCAGGAACTGGAAAGAAAGTCGGAGAAGTAAAAGGAAGAAAGACAGTTGCAAGATATATGGCGCAGCGTGCGGATTACGCAGAGCTGATCGGACAGGAACTGCTTGATGAAATATTAAAGGAGGCTGGAATTGACTCTTAAAGAAATAAAGAAAGCGGTCAATTCCGCTTTAAAAGAAAGATATCCGGAATACAAAATCTATGGCGCCGATACAATAGAAGGCTATACCAGACCTTCTTTTTTTGTATATATAACACAGACCTTTTTAGAATCAACAAAAAATGCCAGACATAAGAATGTAGAGGTTGAAATCTATTACATACAAAAAGCGGCAAACGAGGCAGATGGAACAGATTTTTTCGCCATAATGGAAGAAATGTTCGGGCAGAAACTGACAGTAGGCAGCAGAAGCTTAAACACAAGCGACATGGAATTAACCTTCCAGGGAGAAAATGCAAATGTACCAATGTGTAGATTCGACATAGAGTTCTGGGACCGGATTGAAAGACAGGAAAATGTTGAAACAATGAAAATACTTATGCTTGGACAGGAGGTAAAAGACTAGGGGCTTACCAACAATGAACGTTGTCTTTGTGGCAGCGGCGAGAAAAACAATAAGACGAGCTGAACGTGGAACGGTTGGAATGATCATAAAAGAAACAACGGTACCAACCGCAAACCCGACTGTTATTTACAGTGAAAAAGATATCCCGGAAGCATTTAGTGAAGAAAGCAAAGAACAGATCAAATTTGCGCTGAAAGGAAATGACACAACTCCAAGAAAGGTAGTTGTATATGTCCTTGAAAAAACAGAAGAAAATTACAGCAAGGCTTTAGAATACTTTGAAATCAAAAAAGTAACATGGCTGTGCTGTCCGACTGTAAAGACTGATAAACAGGAAGAAAGCGTCCTGACATGGGTAAAAGAGCAGAGAGATGGCAATAGGAACAGGGTAAAGGCAATTCTGCCTGATAATACGGCGGACAATGAAGGCATTATAAATTATGCAACGAGCGAAGTGGTTGTAAACAATAAGAAATATACGCCAGAGGCGTTCTGTTCCAGGATCGCCGGACTTCTTGCGGGAACATCGTATAAAATATCATCTACATTTGCCGTGTTGGAAGAAGTAAGCGCATGTGAAAAACTGGATAAAGATGCACTGGATACTGCTGTGGATTCAGGAAAATTTGTTGTGTTCTACGATGGAGAAAAAGTAAAAGTAGCAAAAGGCGTCAACTCTCTGACGACAGTTCAGAAAGGAAAAGCTGATTCGTGGAAAAAAATCCGTGTTGTAGAGACAATGGATATGATCCACGACGATTTGGTGCTGCTGGCCGAGGATAACTATATCGGAAAGTATCCAAACACATACAGTAACAAATGCCTCCTGATATCAGCGATCAATTCTTACTTGAAAGAGTTGGAAAGAAACGGGCTGATACAGGACTATGAAATTGGCTTGGATACAGAAGCGATAAAAGAATATATCATCGAAAACAAGGAGGTCTCCAGAGACGAAGCAGAAGCAATGTCAGAGGAGGAAATCAAAAAGCAGTATACCGATAATAAAGTTTTTCTGAAGGCATACGTGACGATCGTGGACGTAATGGAAGACATTAATCTGGAGATTGCTGTGTAAGGAGGAAACAAAAGGAATAATTATACAGATGACAGAGTTGTCAACGGCACTTTTGGAGAGTGCTGGATAGACAATGACTACATGGCAGAAACGACAGCTTTGCAGGCGAAAATGAAGCTTGACACGACAGAAGTTAAGAGAACCGGAACGCTGGAAAAGGGGTATAAGGTAACCGGGATTAGCGGATCTGGAACCTTGAAGCTGAATAAAGTGACATCTTATTTCATAAAGAAGATTTCAGAGAATTTAAAAAAAGGAAAAGCAACAAGAGCAACGATCATCACAAACCTGGAAGATCCAGAAGCATTTGGAGCAGAAAGAATTCGCTTAGATAACTGCGTGTTCACGGAGCTGACACTTGCGGACTGGGAAGCAGGTAAGCTGCTTGAGGAATCTATACCGTTTAACTTCAGCAGCTTCGAAGTGCTTAACACAATAGATGCATAGGGGAAAGAAAATGAATTTAATTGAAAAGTTACTCAGTGTAGATAAAACAAAAGCCACGGAAAAAGAGACAAAAAAGATTAAATCAAAGAAACTGGCCAAACTGGTAGGCGAAGACGCAGAGATTACGATCAGAGAATTATCAGGGAAAAGATACAATACCCTTCAGGCCATGTTGTATGACAAAAAGGGAAACCGTGACATGAATGCCACATATGATTTTAATTTAATGTGCTGTGTATACGGTGTCGTGGATCCATGTCTGACTGATCAGAAATTGATGGAACATTTTGGGGCTTCTACGCCAAAGGATCTTGCGGCGATTCTGTTCGGAATGGAAACTGGAAGCATTGCATCAGAAATCGTAAAGCTCTCAGGACTTGGAGAAGACGCTGAAGAAGAAGTAAAAAACTTATAAAGGTGGACAGCGAAGCAAGCGTTGCTTACGCATTGTTCCGCCTGAAAAAATGGAAGCCATCGAAATATTACAATATGGGCGCGGGTGAACGATTAATCACCCGCGCTTTTTTGAAACAGGAAATACAAGACTTAAAAGAGGAGATGAAAAACAAGGGCAGGTAAGACGGTTGCAGCAGTTGTTAAGTTAATAGATGATTTCAGCGATCCGTCAAAACAGGTGGCGGCCCAGGCTCGTGACCTGGAAAAACGTTTTAACAATGTTGCTGATGTGTTCTCTCATGCCGGAGATGCATTTACATCTGCCGGAGAAACATTGACCAAGTCGGTCACTGCACCACTGGCAGCTGTCGGAACTGCAGCAATTAAATTTTCCTCTGATTCACAGGACGCATTTCAACAGTTTGCGGCGGCAACAGGTACCGCAACAGATGAGATGGGCAAGTATAAAGACATGATCAACAATGTCTATAAAGATAATTTCGGTGAATCAATAAATGATGTCGCAGAAGCCATGGCAACTGTTAATCAAAACATGTCTTACTTGGATGATTCAGCTCTGCAGAGATGCACAGAATACGCATATACGCTGTCAGATACGTTTGACGTAGATGTAGCAGAAAGCACAAGAGCAGCCGACGCACTTATAAAGCACTATGGGGTATCAGCAAGAGAAGCGTTCAATCTCATGACTCAGGGCATGCAATCAGGATTGAATTTCTCAGATGAACTCTTCGACAACATTGACGAATACTCCGTACAGTTCAAGAAGCTGGGACTGGATGCAGAGGATATGTTTTCTGTATTCGCAAACGGTGCGCAGAACGGAGCTTTCAATCTGGATAAGATCGGAGATGCGGTAAAAGAATTCTCAATCAGAGCGATAGATGGATCAGACACGACGAAACAGGGATTCGAGGCTCTCGGGATGAATGCAGACGAAATGGCACAAAAGTTTGGAGCTGGAGGGAAAACTGCAAAAGAAGCATTCAACGAAGTCATAGAAGGACTTGCTTCCATGGATGATCCGGTAGCACAGAGTGCAGCTGGAGTAAACCTATTCGGAACCATGTGGGAAGATTTGGGACCTCAGGTTATAACCTCTATGTCAACGGCGAGTGATGCAATAGATAAAAGCAAGGAGTCTGTCGAAGAACTGGTAAATGTAAAATACGATACATTATCAGGCGCTCTGGGAGGACTTTGGAGAACGATACAGGTAGATGTGCTGCAACCAATTGGGAACCAGTTGATTCCGTATGTTACAAAAGGGATTAATGCCATACAGAAATTTACGGACAAATGGAATAAATTAGGACCGGCAACTCAGAAGACGATAGTCAAATTTGCAGCAGTAGCGGCATCAGTAGGACCTGTTTTACTTGGGTTCGGGAAAGTGTCCTCCGGAATCGGAACAGTAATCTCAAATTTTGGAAAAATAGGTGGTGCGATTACAAAACTGACGGGTGCTTCAGGATTCTCGGGAATTGCGAAGATAATGACAGGACCATTTGGAATTGCGGCAGCAGCAGTGGCAGCAGCGGCTCTGCTGATCTATAAAAACTGGGACAGAATCGCACCTATTTTGCAGAAGATAGGAGATAGATTTGTGGAATTCTGGCAGACAGTAAAACCGCAATTAGAACCGTTCATAGAATTTGTGGAAAAAATAGCATCATACCTGAAAGAGACATTCGGACCGGTAGTCGAAGAAATCTTTAATTTCGCTGGAGAATTTATCGTCGGAACATTTGATACGATTGGAGTTGCCATCGACGCGTTACTCACTATGTTCGAAGGAATTATCTCCTTTTTGAGCGGTGTGTTTAAAACAGACTGGGAATCTGTATGGAATGGATGCAAGGAGTTTGTAGGAACTGCATTCTCAGGACTGGCTGATATGGTAAAAGTTCCAATTAATGCTGTGATATCAATCGTCAATGGAGCGATCAGCAAGATTAATTCAATTCATTTTACAGTTCCTGAGTGGGTACCCGGAATAGGAGGAAAAGGCTGGGAGGGCCTTAACATACCACAAATTCCAACTCTTGCGAAAGGCACAGATAACTGGCAGGGAGGTATCGTACAGATTAGTGAAAGAGGTGGAGAGATTGTAGATCTTCCATCTGGAAGCAGGGTATATCCGCATGACGAATCCGTACAGATAGCGCGACAGGAAGCAAGAAAGAACTTTTCAGTCAAGATTGCGAAGCTTGCAGACAGTATCGTAGTGAGAGAAGAAACTGATATTGATAAAATAGCAGAAGCGATTATAAGAAAAATCGAAGAGGCAAGTGACAACATGCCACAAACAGCGTAGGAGGCAATATGGAATATTGGTTAAAAAATGGAAATAAATCAATCCAGCTTCCAATCAGACCTGAATCATTTAGCGTGACATTCGAAAATACGCATCAGACAGTAAATGTGCAGACAAAAGGGGATGTAACAATTCTTGGGAAAAAGGGACTCAAGACATATGCATTCGAGTCCTTTTTTCCGGAAAATGATTATCCCTTTGCAGATTATGCAAAAGACAGAAATCCGTGGGAATATGTAAAAGAAATTCTTAAATGGCAGGAAACGCCTATCCAGTTTATTGTCACGAAAACAAAACTGAATAAAAAAGTAATCATAAAATCATTTCAGTTCGGGGAAGAAGATGGAACTGGGGATATAAAATACTCACTTACTATGGACGATTACAGACCACCTAAGTACACTAAGCCGGCAAAAGCTGTTCTTGAACCGGTCGAATCAGATAAAAAGAAACCAGAGAAGGAGAATAAGCGGCCAGACAATAAACCGAAAAAGAAGACGCATACGGTATCAGGCAAGGAAACGCTTCGGAGCATTGCAAAGAAATATTACGGTTCAGGAAGCTATAGCAGCAAGATATATAATGCGAATAAAACGGTAATAGAAAAAGAAGCAAAGAAACATGGCCACACGAGCAGCTCACACAATGGAGTGAAAGGCTGGTGGCTCTACAATGGAACGAAACTGGTGATCCCATGAAACTGAATTGGAAAGATACGAATATAACTGGGTACGTTACATCGGTAAGCTGGTCGGGAAGCGCAAAACAAGCGGCCAGATCAGTAGTATTTAATGTTGCGTATAGTCCAAATGACAAAAACGTAAAGAACCTGGGAATTAAACTGGGAGATAAAATAACATTTTACCCGGGATATCCGGATGATAAAAAGACAAAATTCATTGGGATGGTAACATGCAGGGAAAGAAGATCAGAGGCAGGGGAACTTTCGTATACTGCACAGGACGGAATGATTCATTTACTCAGATCGTCGGGAACCTACAAATTTGCCAACAAGACGCCTGAAAAGATTACATCTTTGGTATGTAAGGACGTAAAAGTAAAGACTGGAAATCTGGCTAAAACTAAAATTAATATTCCCAAAATATTCTTTCAGGAAAGGTCATATTATGAAATCATCATGGCTGCATATACAAAAGCGTACAGGAAGAATAAAAAGCCATATATAGCCCAGATGAACAGAGATAAATTGGAGGTTATACAAAAAGGAAAAGTTATCCCCAATTTCCACATTTGTCAGGGGGAAAGAATTGTAGAATCCTCTTATTCTGAAAACATTGACAGCATGGTAAACCGAGTATACATATACAATTCGGATAATCGAAAGATAGGAAGCATAAGTAATCCAAAGTGGGCTGATAAATTCGGAATCTTCCAAAATTCTATATCTGTAGATTCGGGGAATGGAAAAGCAGAAGCGAAGACAGAGCTTCACGGGATTGATAAAACATCAAGCCTGACAATGATAGGAGACTGCAGATGTGTCTCTGGATTAGGAGTGATCATAGAAGATTCCAGAACCGGACTCAAGGGAAAGTTCTGGATAGAAAATGACAGCCATGAATGGAGTGGCGGTTTATACACCACAAAACTGGAACTGGCTTTTAAAAATATTATGGACGTCCAGGAAGAGGATGAAGAACAGGAAACATCTGAAGGTTCTTTTGGATCAGGGACAAGCAGCGCATTAGAGGATGTACTAAATCAGGCAAGAGCCTGGATTGGAATATCAGGGAGCACAAATGAGGCTACACAGTACTATGGATACAACGGAGTTGCATGGTGCTGTATTTTTCAATGGTCAGTTTTTAACAAATCTGGCCACGGAAATTTGTTTATGGGCGGCGGAAAAACAGCTAGTTGTTCCGATGTAACAGAATGGTATCAAGCCAGAGGAAAATTCGGGACAGTGCCAAAAGTTGGAGCTTTAGTAGTTTACGGACCAGGAGGAGGAAGTCACATAGGTCTAGTAGAAAGTGTTTCCGGATCAGGAATAAATGATTACGTGTCGATCGAAGGTAACACTAGTGGAGCGGCAGGAGGCTTAGTAGCGAAAAAACAGTACGGGAACCGAAGAAGTGATGTATATGGATTTTGCTATATCGACTATCCTGCTACAACAATATCGACAGGAAATGACTCAGTAATATCCGGGACATCGAAACCAATACCGGCGGGACTGCAACAATCTGGCATATGCCCATGGGATTACACAATATATCCGTTTTGGTATAGCCGATGGAACGGTGATTCTATGCAAAGACGGGTAGCGGATATATGGAATGCGAAAGGACGAGCAAGCAATCATGGCATAGCGACTATAGATGGTTATTATCTTGTTGCTGTGGGTTCATATTTTGGCTCTTGTGGCGACCTTATAAGTTTTACACTGGAAGGCGGAATAAAACTGAATTGCCTTGTTGCGGATGAAAAGAATGCAGGAGATGACAATGGGAGCATTTATGGACATAAGCAAGATTATCCCGCTCCCGGATGGTCAATCATAGAATTTGAGAGCATGGGTGGAAGCGATTACTCAAATTCTGGAGCATTGCTCAATGTAAGCCAATGGAAAGGGAAGAAAGTGACAGCAGCTGTTAACGGAGGAAGATACAAAGGTCTATAAACATATACGAACGTTACGTAGAGCAAATGAGAAGAGCTGGGCGATATTACAATGCTCAGCCACCTCAACTGGGAATTATGATGGATGCGGGAAAGATCAAAATAGATACCATGACGTTGGACAAAAATGATTATCTGATAAATTGTAATCTAAGATTGGACAATAAAAAGAAAATATTCATACATAATTCGAAGCCGCAATCAGCAGAATATATGACGGATTCTTCACATAATGCAACACTGGAAGAATACAAGAAAAATATTTTACAGGAAGGAGACAGAGTCCTTCTTATAAAACTTAATAAACATGAAAAATATGTGGTGATAGCAAAGGTGGTGGCGCCAGAATGATGTTTCCGTTCGTGGACAACGAAGAAGAAGATGAGAAAGAAGAAAATTTATATATTCCACGGGAATATGGAATCAATTTTGAAACCGGCCAGCTTTCTGGAAAGATAGTAGAAGGATACGACGCACTTCTTGTGTGGGTATGGCTGGCATTAAAAACGCCAAGATATAGATACTATATTTATTCAGAGGACTATGGACAGGAATATGAAGAACTTATCGGGAAAAGCTACTCAAAAGAACTGACAGATTCCGAACTGGAACGGATGACAGAAGAGTGTCTGACAGAAAATCCGTATATAACGGGAATTGAAAATTTTACGTGTACAAAAGACGAAGGAAAAGTAACGGTTTCATTTCGACTGATAACAGAGCTTGGAGACGGGGAGGTGAATGCAGAGGTTTGAAGAAATGACATACGAAGCAATCATGCGATCAATGATGAAGGACATGCCAGACGACATTGATACATCAGAAGGCAGCTTGATTTTTAACGCATGCGCAAAACAGGCGGTAAGACTTGAGGAAGCTTATCTGATGCTTGCTGGAATAGAACAGAATATGTATGCAGACACAGCGGACCTGGAACACTTAATCAGGAATGGAAACGACAGAGGATGTTATATCAACCAGGCAACATATGCAGAAATGACTGCTCAATTTAACTGTGAAGTGCCGCTCGGATCACGCTGGAATCTAGATGAGTATAACTACACAGTTTACAACGTGATTGATGAAAAAGAACACACATACCGGCTTGGCTGTGATAGCCCGGGTGCAGAACCGAATCACATAATAGGAGATCTCGACCCGATCGGATACGTAGATAATTTTGAATGGGGAAGAATTATTAAGTGTACATTAGAAGGAAAAGATCAGGAAGAGACAGAAAGCTATCGCGCGAGATTACTTGCGACATATAATTACAGAGGGTTTGCAGGAAATCGTGAATATTACAAAAGCCGTATAAAAGAGTTAAGCGGTGTATATGGATGCAAGCTGAAACGCGTAAAGACACCATCGGACAGAATTACCGTAACCCTCATAGGGCAGGATTACAGAAAACCGTCACAGGACGTTATAAATGCAACACAGACAGCTGTTGATCCGATTGTAAACAGCGGAGAAGGCGAAGGATTTGCGCCCATCGGGCATAGGGTGACGATCACTGGCGTAGAAGAAACTACCGTAAATATAGAGACAACAATCACATGCGAATCCGGATACACCGCTGAGGCTCTGAAAAGCTATATTAACCAGACTATTGATGAATATTTGCTAAATCTGAGAAAAGAATGGGAAAATAAAGAAACAATCATCGTGAGAATACTACAAATCGAGGCAGCAGTTGTAAATATCAAAGGAATCATCGATGTGACAGACACCAAAATCAATGGGAAAGCGGAGAATCTACAGATAACAGATGGAACCGTGCCGGTAAAGGGGGGTATCACATGCATATAAATGTGGAATACCCGGATGTTGTAATAGATATAAGAGAGATAAAAGCGTGCGTTGATGCAGGAGACAACGTTGGAAGGGTTCTTGAAAATTATCTGGAAGAAATTGACCGTAATATTACGATCAAAACAGCTGAAGAATCGGGAATACAGCACAGAGAAAAGATCCTCGGGATTCAACCATTGGATACCGCCAGCCTGGAAGACCGAAAAGTGGAAGTGCTGCTGAGGTGGTGGTCCAGCCCTGTATACACAGAAACAACACTACGCCAGAAACTGGACGCAGTGCTTGGAAGAGAAAACTATATACTGGACATTGAGCTGGATAAAAAACAGGTATCATGTCAGGTTGAAGTGACGCGAAAGTATATGATCAAGGGAGTAGAAGATCTGTTTGAACAGATGGTTCCGCTCGATTATTTGCTAGAAATAACCCTTAGATATAATCAATACAAAAAATATAAACCTTATACATATAAGCAGCTAAAAGAAAAGACATATTACCAGCTGCGGAATGAGGAGGTAACATTTGCAAAAAACAATTAATTATGGATTTCCGAAGCCGGAGGATGATGACTTCTTCAACGTAAAAGATTTCGCAGATATGATGGACAAGGTTGATGAAACACTTGCGAAAGTAGAGAATGCCGGTGGAATTTATGTTGGAGGAACAAACCTTTCTGCAGAAGCTACGATTAACGATGAAGATGCGGAGTATCTTGCTCTGAGTAAAAGTACAAGTGCTATATCCGAGACGCCACTGTTTTCGAAAAACCTTGCACTGAAAATAGGGACATATTCAGTCATGATTCGAATGAAGGTTTCAGATATATCAAAAACAGATTCTGTTATATCTGTAAAAATCAGAAAAGGATCATATACCGGAGAGATCATTAAAGAAATCCGCATTTCGCCAAGTATGTTTGACGAAAATAATAAATATAAGATTTTGGGAACTATTGTAGATTTCGGAGAAGTAAAAAAAGGTACGAAAATGTACATTGAAGCGTCGATCATGAAGACGACAATAATGGAAATAGTAACAATTGACTATATGCTCGTGAACCCGGCTTACACGTCAGTGTCAGCAGTATAGGAGAAGAATAAGGATCATAACAGCTGAATCTTTGAAACGGATCAAAGAAAAAGTAAAAAAAACAATGATGAGCAGAACAGCAGAACAAATGGGAGGTTCACTGAAGAAATATGCATCGCAGGAATATGATTTTGATTTCATGCCGCAGAATGGAAAACAGGTTTCAGATGAGCACATTCAAAAGATTATTGATCCACTTCTGGAAATCAATGATTTCCTGCAAGATAACAGTCTGAGAAAAGAAAGAACTGCTCTTGAAATGACTTTGGAAAGAGCGGAAAATTTCGCAGACAAAATGCTGAACATACAGAAAGATGCAAAGGTATCGGGGTGTAGGGGGAATTGCACAGGTCTATGCGAACTGGCCTGTGCATCTGCCTGTATGGGGTGCGCTTCGTGCTCTGGAAACTGTAGCACTACATGTGGAAAACAGTGCTCAGATGGCTGTTCAGGCGGCTGTGGCGGCTGCACAGGCGGCTGTTCGAGCGGCTGCACACATACATGCGGCGCGGGATGCACTACATCGATAAAAGCTTAAAAGGAGGAAAACAAAAGGGCTTGTACATCTAGTTGCGGAACTCAGTGCGCGACAAGTTGTCAAAATACGACGAAAGGAAATTGCGGAAGCTCATGCGGAACCGCATGCTCAACCAGCTGTAAAACTGGATGCAGTGGGAATTGTGATAGGCTATGCAACAGAGCATGTGAGGATGAATGTACGGGTTGTCAGGCAACATGTGCAGATGACTGTTCGGGTGGCTGCAAAACGGATTGCTTCCAGACCTGCACGACAAATTGTGCGCAGACTTGCGCAGACTGCACAAATGCATGCGGAGGCAATTGCTTTGCAACATGCGCAGATGACTGTTCGGGCGGCTGCAAAAATGGATGTACTGGATGCGGGTACAGTTGTTCATACGATTGCTCTGGATGCTCTGGGACATGTTCAGGATACTGTACTGGATGCGACAATAGATGCACAGCATCGTGTTCGACATCATGCACTGGCTGTTCTGGATGCAGCTCATGCGGAAGTTCATGCGGATCCGAATGTACATCTTCATGCATGGGAGGATGCGCGGAATCGTGTTCAAATAGCTGTTCTACGATTTGCGGAGGATGCAGTACTTCATGCTCGTCAAATTGTTCTACTAATTGCGGAAATACATGCAAAGATACATGCTATGGGCAGGTTTCATCTGCGGTAAAATGACCGACTTGGTCATTTTTTGAAAAACAGGAGGAAGAAAAATGAAGTTAGTTTTAAAAAATAAACAGGAAATAGAAATAGCAGGAATGAACAATTCATTCTCATTTGAAAAATTTAAGGATGGAAAAGGAAATGAATTAAGTTACAACAGCCTTATCACCATGTATGTGGGAGAAAATGAAACTTTTGAATCAGTTAAGAAAAAATTATCAGACGGAAACGACTCGGAATTCACATTAAGCGTTGGGAAAACAAAAAGGGACTTCCCAGGATGGAAAGTGGACGTGATTACAGAGGATTTGTCAGACAGAGGAAGTGTGATCACAATAAAACTTGGAGCGATCTAAAGAAGGGAGAAACTATGAGAAAGATAATTGTAGAAATCGAACGAGAAAAGGCAGAATACATTGAAAGATTAAACTTTGAACTGGGATTTGCAAAAGATGTTATCCAGAGAATTATTGAATCACATCAGAACGATTCGGATATTATTAATTCTGATGCATTTAAAGCATATCAAAAAAAAGGAGCAGAGCTGGAAGCGGAGTACAAACTGGCAGTTCAGGAAATTGAAAAGTTGTATATACCGGGAGCAATAAAGAAGCATAAATATAATTGGATGCTTCCAAACAATTCGACGAAACTTGAGATCAACATAATGTGCAATTGCGAAATCGAAGGTGTTGAAAATGAAAAGAACTGAGCAGTACACGGAGCAATTAAGCAGATTATATCCGGAACTTCATCGAGCAGATGAAAAAGAAAGAATCTTAACACAAACAGTCACCTTCCAGGTGACGGATGACTGCAATCTTGCGTGCACATATTGCTATCAGATCAAAAAAGGAAAACGCAAAATGAGCCTTGAAACGGCTGAGAAAATGATAGATTTACTGTTGACCGGAGAAAAAGGGATGAAAGAATATATCAACCCCCATAAATCTCCGGGACTTATTATTGATTTTATCGGTGGAGAGCCCCTGCTGGAGATTGAATTAATTGATCAGATCTGTAGCTACACAATTAACAGGATGATTGAGCTGAACCATCCGTGGCTTGATAAAACAATGTTCTCTATATGCTCAAACGGAACGCTATATCATGATCTGGAAGTCGGAAGAGTGCTAAACAAATGGAAAAACAGATTGTCTTTCTCGGTTACAGTTGATGGAAACAAAGAATTACATGATTCCTGCCGCATATTCCCGGATGGAAGCCCATCATATGACTTGGCAGTATCTGCTGCAAAAGATTGGATGAATAAAGGAAATTACATGGGTTCAAAGATCACTATCGCGCCGGCCAATGTCATGCATACATACGATGCGATTGTCCATATGTTTGAACTGGGATATTACGAAATAAATGCGAACTGCGTATACGAGGATGGATGGAAACCAATTCACGCCACCGTACTATATAACGAAATGAAGCGTCTCGCGGATTACATTCTGGAAAATAATATGGATTTCGAAAATGATTATTATTGTTCGCTGTTTGAAGAGGAGTTCTTTCATCCGAAACAGGAGGACGATCTGGAGAATTGGTGTGGCGGAAACGGAGTGATGTTGGCCGTAGATCCGGCAGGCATTATATATCCGTGTTTGCGCTACATGGAAAGCTCTCTGGGAAATCAACAGGAACCTTATTCAATCGGAGATGTAGATCATGGAATCTGCCAGACGGAATGCGACAGATGCCGCGTAGAGCGTTTGAAAAAAATTGACAGGAGAACACAGAGCACAGACGAGTGCTTTAACTGTCCTATCGCAGAGGGATGCAGCTGGTGCACTGCATACAATTACCAGATTTTCGGTACACCGGACGCCAGGGCAACATATATTTGCATTATGCACAAAGCAAGAGCACTGGCGAATGCCTATTTCTGGAATAAATACTACAGAAAAAATAAAATCAATAAAAGAATGAAACTATACATTCCGAAAGAATGGGCACTGGAGATTATCACGGAAAAAGAATGGAATTTGCTAAAGAGGGAGGCAGAAGAGGAATAATATAATAACTGCTGTTTTTTCAGAAGCAGAAACAAATATTCGAGCCGAAACAGCGTGGCAGTGGGATTATGGACAAATTTTAAGAATTCAGGGACTTACTCTACGGCCGGCTATTGAGATACATTTCTCATTAGAAGAAACAGGTGGAACATCTGTAACAAGAATAGGAACAACGAAAGATTCTGTAACAGATGTGACAATTCCGGATTCTATGCTGGAAAACGAAGGAATCGACCAAAATTACAAAATATACGCATTTATATACCTGAGTGAAAACAATTCTGGAAACACAGAACATAAAATAACCATACCGATAAAAGCAAGACCAAAACCTGAGGTTCCTGGAACACCAGAAGAACCGGAACTCTTCCGGAAAGCAGTCGAAGCCGTGAGTGAAGCAGCTGGAAGAGCAGAAAAAGCCCAGGAGCAGGCTGAAGCATGGACACATGGACACGAGAAACATCCGGAATGTGATAAAAATAATGCAGAATATTACGCAGATCAGGCGAAACAAGTTGCTACAAAGAACGGATTCTGCCATATGGAGATAAAAGAAGACGGGCATTTGCATTTGTCTCGTACAGAGAACATCGCACAAAGTCTGGATTTTAAAATAAAAAAAGGAAGGCTGGAGGTTGAAATGTCATGATAACAACAGATCTTGGTAGCGTAACAGCTTATGCAGATGCGGTAGAACAGGGCTACACAGGAACCCGTAAAGAATTTGGTCAGGTGATGGCTAATTTCGCAGATTCTGCAACACAGGTTGCAGAAGATAGAACTGCCGTAGAAGCTGCAAAGACATCCGTAGAAAAAATGCAGTCAGATGTAACACAGAAACAGGAGACTGTGACTTTAAATATGAACACAGCTGTTGAAGCCGCTGAAAAGGCAAAACAGTCCGAAAGTAATGCAGATACATCAGAACAGGCCGCTGCTCAGTCTGAACAGAACATCAACAATACCGTGGCAGCTTTTGATAGTCATGTCGAAGAAAAGAAAAGCGAAGCAGGTACAGCAATAAATAAAGTAAAGGATGCCGCAGTGAAAGCTGTGACAGATCAGCAGTCAACGTCTGTTCAGGCAGTAAAAGACCAGACAGCATCCTACATTACAGAAAAAGAAACATCTGCTAAGACAGAAATTGGAAACCACACTTCGGAGAAGATTGCAGAGATCAATAAAAAAGCATCTGAAGCAAACACAACACTGGCAAACACGATCGCAGATGGAACTTCTCTCAAAATACAGCTGGAAGCGACCATTTCCTCAGCAGACACAAGTAAGAAGAATTTAGATGCATCCAACACGGCAGCAGGCAAAACCAAAACCGCCCTGGATACATCAAACACAACAGCAACCAAAACAAAAACAGATCTGGATGCAACAAATAAGACCGCAACAAGCCTGGATACATTTCTGGGAACTAAAATTACAGAGGGAACACAGCTGCAAGAAGATCTCCAGGAAACCGGAGAGACTGCGGTAAACAACATTCAGGCAGAAGCAAATAAACAGATCCAGAATATTACTGCAGCTGGCGGGGGAATTGAAAACGCATTATCAAACTTTTTTGCCCTCCGCAGGACTGGAAAAGTATATACAACGAGAATCTACAAGTATGACACTTCTACCAGTCCAACAGGCGTGAAACTGAACGACAATGAAGGACTGGTGAGAAAACCGTCCACAAATACAGCAATCGGACAGGATGATTACAGGGAGATTGGCGTATTCATGCACTTTCCATGTAATTTTACCGTAGATAATAAAGGCTTTAACCATGTGACTGCACTGCAGGGACAACCGGATTTCAAAAAGACCGGAAAAGTAGATGTGGGAGAGGTCACAATGTCCGCATGGGTTGGAATCACAGACAATCCTGAGTATGTAGATTATCATTATTCAGACAGTCCGAACGAAGCCCTTGGCCTTAGACCAATGGGAGAGTCAATTAATCCAGACGGAACAATTTCACCTTTTATGATCCACGGAAAATACGGAGCCGGAGACATTGATGGAGTGCCGTACAGCTCCGCTGGATTGATTCTGGCAAACGGAAGCCAGAAAGGAGGAAAACCAGTATCATACACAGGGCTGATCGCATACATGAGAAAGAAAGGCTCAATGTACGTGGGAACAACAAACTGGGATCTCTTTTACAAACAGCTCATGATGATTATTTTATATGCAACAACGAACAGCCGAAGCGTTATGGCTGGATGTAATTCTTATTCAATGCAGGAAATGGCAGCAGTTGCAGAAACCGGAGTAACAAGAGTGATTCTCCCAAAAGCAAAAGCCAACAATTATATTGTCGGGTCTTATGTATCTGTCGGGGATATTGGTTCAAATACAAATAAAGACAGATATTACGCATACATGCACAATCTTGCATATGACGTTAAGATCTTGAAGATCGAACCGGTAGACGATACAAATTCTGCAATATATTTGGATACAGAACCATTCAACACGACATTAACAACCTGCATCTCAACAATGCCGTGGCGGACCGGCTCAACTGACAGCGTGCTTGGATCAGACGGATCACCGTTCTCAAATACAGATAATAAGAATCCATTTAAGATCCAGGGAATCGAAACTGGATACGGGGCTTATGAAGTTCTCAGCAATGTATTTATGGATATTGTTACAGATGAAGACGGAACACCAAAGAGAGACGTATACATCTGTATGGACGCGTCACTGCTTACAACAGATATGAATGTAGCAAAGACACGATATAAGAAAGTAGCGGCTCAGGTAACATACACTGCAGCATCCTGGAAATACATATCAAAATGCTTTGTTGATCCAGCTCTGGGAATCATGGTACCGACGGAAACAAAAGCCGGAAGCACAACAGGATTCTGCAACGGACTGTATACAGATGCAAGTACAAGTGGACAAAGAGAATGGGTGTCCCTGGGCTATCTGAACGATGGCACGATTTACGGCCTCTGGATTCTGCTTGCGAACTTTGGCGTTGGCTTTGCGGGCTGGGCTATCGTCTCCGGCGTTTCACCGAACGGCACGCGGGGTGAATGGCAGGCGGCAGCCTGACAGAGGGGCTGTCCCCTCTATGTAACTGACAACTAATCAACTGTGAAAAGCAGAATAGCAATAAATTACGGACTTGTAACACGAGGTAGCGGTTCCTGTTCCCTGGCTGTCCCTGGGCAATCTGAACAATGGCACGATTTACGGCCTCTGGATTCTGAATGCGAACAATGGCGTTGGCAATGCGAACTGGAATATCGTCTCCGGATTTTCTTGAAAATGACTTGATATTTGTGTTACATTTCGCTCCGCAGGACGGAGCCTGCAACAGCAGCGTGGGGCATCACCGAAATTTGATTGAAGCCGAACCTTGTGATCGGGAGCATAGGGGCCTGAGACAAGGACCATGAATGCAGTTGATTCATGTGTGGGGTGAGTAGAAAAACCGAAAACCCCTTATATCAAGAAACGAATGAAACGGTATTGTAAAAACATAACATTAGATCAGAACTTTATAACCGCATGTATCTACGAATGTCTAAGCGATAAATGGAACCGTATGGATACAGCCAGATTTCTGGCAAACTATACGAATATCATTACAGCCAGACAGATACACAGAATTATAAAAGAAAACCTTAAAGACTGGTTACATAATTTAGTCTGCACAGCAGCGGCAGGAATGGAAGAAGAAATAAAACTGAGAAAAGTATCTTTTGATCCTATAAAGACAAGCGCAAGACTGGATGGAAATTCAGGAAAAGTAAGAGATATAGGCGTTGAGTGCATAAAACAGCAGATATACGATTATGTAGCCACAAACGGATTGAGAGAACTATTTGAAAGAAAAATAGGAACTTATCAGTGCGCAAGTATTCCAGGAAGGGGACAGGTTTATGGAAAGACAGCAATTGAGAACTGGATCCGTAAGAATCCGGGCAAGACCAGAATAGCAGCAAAGGGAGACGTCCGGAAATGTTATCCATCCATTAACAGGAGAAAACTGAAAAGAATGTTAGAGAAGCAGGTCAGAAATGAGGATCTGCTTTATTTGACTTTTGTTTTAATTGACTCATTCAATCAGGGACTGTCAATTGGATCATACTTGAGCCAATGGCTCTGTAATTATTATTTGAGCGCAGCTTATCATTATGCTGCTGAAAAGCTGTTCAAGAGGAAGAAACACCGAGACGGAACAATAGAAGAAATCAGGCTGATTAATCATGTATTGTTTTATATGGACGACTTCCTGCTGATCGGAAGCAGAAAAGCGGATGTCAGAAAAGCTATGCAGCTGCTTATTAAGTACATGAATGAATATTTGGATCTGATAGTAAAACCGAATTGGAAACTGTTTCAGATTGACTGGATAGATAAGAACGGAAAACATCATGGAGAGCATATTGACATGATGGGGTTTAAAATATACCGGGACCACACAGAAGTAAGAAGAAGCATTTTTCTAAGAGGACGCAGAGCTTTTATCAAAGCTGGCGAATATGTAGAGAAAGGCAAACTGATACCTCTGACTCTGGCGTACCGTTGCATAGCATATTACGGATGGTTCAAACATTCTGACTCTGAATATTTCAGAGAGAAATATAACATAGACAAGATATTTGAGAAAGCAAAAAGGAGGGTAAGTCGTGAAAGCAAGATTTACAGAAAAGCAGGATCCTGTAACCTGGAATGCGCTGCCTGATGGAAACGTGGATGTAATGATATGTCTGAACGAAAAGACTGTTACAGAAACTTATCCGGATACAGATCCGGAGACAGAACAGACAGTATTCGAATATGATTTTAACCAGTTCCGGGAAAGACAGGAGAAGATCTCAGAGGAAACTGTAAGAGCATCCCCGGAAAAATATCTGAAATATATTCCGGAGAAAGAAAAAAGCACTGAACAGAAAATTGCAGAGCAGGCAGAACGGATTGAAATGCTGAAAGACTGTCTGCTGGAAATGAGCGAACAGGTTTATGCGTAGAAATTTAATTATAATGTTATTGAGCAAAGGAGATAAAGAAATGATGGCAAAATTATGGGTTACTGAAATTTTAAGTAAAGATACTATTGAAGAAGCAAAAGAGGAATATAACAGAGTTCCACGTCTGTTAAAAGAAAAGGTAAAAAAACTCCTTATTGATGCGGGCATGGAGGAAATCGTTGAAGAATGACAAAATTACAGATCATAAGCAAACTCTGGTCCATCATCTTTGACCTGGTCCTGCTTGCAAACGGCCAGAGCAATAAAACTCTGCAGGAGATTGAAAAGGACATTGATCTAGTAGAATTTAATTGCCGTAAATATGCAGATGTTGACGATGATGAACTGCCAGAGAATATAAGAGCAGAGCCACTGAAAGACATATTACCGTTTTAAAATTGCGCCGGCGCAAACCGGAGAAAGAGTGAAACAGTGAAAGAAATACTCATGCAGACATATACTATTGTATT
>ERZ773103.307-NODE-307-length-52547-cov-53.656195_pt1 | contig 52547 bp, 45 predicted proteins | sample MGYA00511118_ERZ773103 | MGnify/ENA primary metagenome ERZ773103 (study PRJEB29015, sample SAMEA2737821) | human gut metagenome | biome: human gut; feature: human-associated habitat; material: faeces | place: China | collected 2012 ... | reverse complement strand
GTACAATGATAGGTTTTGTTTTGTCGGGTAGGTTATACAAACGCAGAGATTTTCTGAAATCATTCACGGAATTTATATCATTGCTTGCAACAAATCTTCGCTACAACGGGGATGATATCTTCACTCTGGTTAATTCCTGTGCGGAAAATTCAAGCCTTGATTTATTGCTTTTTTCAGAATGTGACAGACCTTTTGACGAATTGTGGCTTGAAAGGGTAAAACAATTATCTTCCGAAATACCGCTTTCAAAATCCGACATTTCAATGCTGAACGATTTCGGAGGTCAGCTCGGAAAAACCGATACGGAGGGGCAGTTAAAACATCTTGAACTCTACGAGGTGTCATTTTCAAAACAGCTTTCATCAGCCCTTGATGCCATAACAAAAAAATCAAAGCTATATAAAACAATGGGATTTTTTGCAGGAAGTGCAATCGCCCTTATGATGATTTAGAGGTAGTAATGGATGTTGAGCTTATTTTCAAAATTGCCGCTGTCGGCATAATTGTTGCGGTTCTTACCCAACTTCTCATACGAAGCGGTCGAGAGGAGCAGGCAATGCTGACCTCGCTTGCCGGACTTATAGTCGTGTTGACGCTGATAATAACGCAAATCAGCATTCTGTTCAACACAATAAAACAGCTTTTCGGTTTTTAATATGAATATTCTGTCAATTTCCGTACTCGCCGTTGTGACCGTAATAATCTGCGTAATGCTCAAACCGAAAAATGCGGAAATTTCCGTAATGCTCGGTATAAGCTGTTCCGTTATTATTTTAATCGGCGTGCTTACTCAGGTTTCGGCTATCGTTACAACAATCAATCAAATCATAGCCTCATCGGGAATAAGCATTGACTACATAGTAATTCTGCTGAAATCAATCGGAATATGCCTTGTCACCGAGTTCGCCGTGAATACCTGCAAGGATTCGGGCAGTCAGTCGCTTGCGTCAAATGTTTCGCTTGCAGGAAAAATTATGGTTACGGTAACGGCACTTCCGCTTTATTCGGATATTTTAAAAACCGTGTTGTCACTTGCAGGCAATTGAGGTGAAGAAGTGAAAAAAAGTGTTGTAATAATTACTGTTGTGTTTGTGCTTATCGCCCTTTCATGCGTTTGTGCAAACGCTGAAGAAGGTGAAATGATTTATGATATGTCAAATGTTTTTGATTCGCTGTCCGACGATATAAAGCAAAGCCTTCAGAATATGGGCGTTGATTTGGGGGATTTTTCAAAGCTTGCCAACCTGTCTTTTGAAAATGTAATGGGCGAAATTCTCTCGCTTGCACTCGGCAACATTTCTTCACCGCTCAAAGGTCTTGTCAATATAACCGCCCTGCTTTTGCTCTGTTCCGTAATCAGCGCCTACAACGGTTCGCTCTCCTGTGATATTTCAAACTCGCTGAATATAACCGCAACGCTCTGTATAACCTGTGCCGCAGTAGTCCCGGCTGTCGGAGTCATCGCATCAACGGGTTCGGTAATCTGCACCGCATCAAATATAATGCTTGCCTATGTTCCTGTTATGGCTGTAATTATGGCAAGCTCGGGTTCTGTGGCAGGTTCGGCATCATACTATGCCGTAATGATAGGGGCAGGGGAGGGTGTGTCTCAGCTTTCATCAAAAATAATCGTTCCTCTGCTCAATATGTTCCTCGGTCTGTCCATAACATCATCCGTATCGCCGTCCGTAAATCTCAGCGGTTTTATGTCAATGATTTCAAAGAGCGTAAAGTGGCTTTTGGGCTTTGCTATGACAATCTTCACAGCCGTGCTGACATTCAGACAGCTTATAAGCGTTTCGGTTGACAATGTTTCAACCCGTGCTGTAAGGTTTACTCTCAATTCATTTATCCCGATAGTCGGTTCGGCACTTTCGGATGCCTACAAGGTAGTTCAGGGCAGTATCGGACTTTTAAAATCGGGAATAGGAATAATAGTGATTCTGTCCGTTACAATTGTGTTTATGCCTGTGATTTTGCAGGGAGTAATGTGGATGTTCACCCTTTGGATCGGCAAATCAACGGCAGAGGTTCTCAATCTAAACGGTCCGGCAAAACTGCTTGAAAACATATCGTCTGTGTTTTCAACTCTCATAGCTGTTTTGCTGTGCATTATGTCAATTTACATTCTTTCAACGGCGGCAGTAATTATGCTTGGCGGAGGTTCATCATGAGCGGACTTTTTACGGTTGTTGTTGTAATGTGTGCGTCTGCGTTAATATGCTCGCTTGTTCAGACCTTTGTTACAGACGGCAGTACAAAGAAAATCATCAGCCTTGTTTTAGGCGCTTTTATTATCTGCTGTATGGTTGTTCCCGTAAAAAATGCCGTATCGTCATTTAATACCGATATTGAGGAAAAGCAAAATTCTGTTAAAGAAATATCAACTGATGATGAGGCATACAGCAATGCCGTTATAAAGCAGACGGAGATAAATCTTGAAACTGCATTAAAAAATCTTCTTTTACAGAATAATATAACAATCAAATCGTGTGACATAATTTTGAGCAGAGTTGAAAACAACGGCATAATCATAGCGTCAATCAGCATATATATAGACAAAGAATTTGTTCGGTACACAAATCTTGTATCGTCAATTGTTTATGACAATTTCGGAATTACACCAAACATTATGACGGAGTGAATTATGGAAGACAAAACAAGTTCAAAGCTGAAATCAATGCTCGACAGTAAAAAAATAAGAAATATCATAATCGTTGTCGGTCTTATCGGCATAGGTTTAATATTTCTTTCAAACTGGGTTGATTTCGGTTCTTTGACATCAGGAAAAGGAGATGAAGCATTTTCCGTAAAAACATACAGCACAAAAATAGAAAATGATTTGCAGACGGTGATTTCAAAAATTGAGGGAGCAGGCAAGACGGAAGTTTTGCTCACAATGGAAAATTCCGTTGAATATGTTTATCTTGACAACAGCACCACAAAAACAAAGGAAATTGAACCTTTGATAAGAGGAGTGCTTGTTGTGTGTGAAGGCGGTGATGATCCTGTTGTGGTTGAGCGTGTCACCGATGCAGTCACAAAAGCGCTTGATATTTCAACAGCAAAAGTATGTATTACAAAATTATCAGAATAAAGGTCGGGAGTAATATGAAATCTAAGAAAAAATATATCGTTTTTGCATCACTTGTGCTTGCACTTTCGGCAGCAGTGTACATAAACTGGCAGCTTTCGGGGGCAAAAACTCCCAAAAGTGCCAAAGAACTCGGAGCAGCATCATATGTCAGTGCAACCGCTTCGGCGTCGGATGATGAGGTACAGCAGACGGCGGCACTTTCAAACGAGAGCAAAAGCTATTTTTCAGCCGAAAGGACAAAGCGGCAGGCAACTCAGGATAAAATAATTGATGATGCAAAAGAAATTTTCAATCTTGAAAGCTCGTCTGATGCCGACAAAAGCGAGGCTGAAAAGAATGTTGAAGAGCTTCTCAAAACCTTTACAATTCAGGACAGCATTGAAAGTATTGTCAAAGCCAAAGGATTTTCGGAATGCCTTTGCTATATAAGCGATCAAGGTGTGTCGGTAATTGTTCCGAAATCTCAGCTTGACGATACATCTGTTCTGATTATTGACGATGCCGTGGTTACTCATTATGAGGTTGATTATGACGATATATCGGTAATAGGGGCATAAAATTAGCAGAGGGCATAGTGTCCTCTGCTTTTTTGTGCATAAAATCAACCTGATTCGGTTGCGAGGAAAGTTAAAAAAGTAAATGATTTTTAACGGACATCTTTGTTAATTATTGTTTACATTCATTTTCAGTTATGGTATAATCTTGTAAGTAAATTAGGGAGTTACTCTGATTTGAATCTTAATGATATGATTTTAGTGATATTGTAATTTAACGAAAAGTTGGGTTTATTATGAATAACGAAATTAACAATGAATTAAATGAAATTGAAGTAAATGACGCTGAAACAAGTGACATCTTTGAAGAAGAGGTTAATCTCACAAGAAGTGAGTCAAGAGAGCAGGCTTTTATGCTTTTGTTTTCAAAGTCTTTTGACGATGAGCCTCTTGAAGAAACAATAGATGATAATTCGGAAATGTTTGTAGGCGGTGTTTGCGCATATGCTCAGGCTGTAGTTTCCGGCATTGAGGACAAGCGTGAGGAGATTGACGAAATCATTTCAAGCCACCTGAAAAAGGGCTGGACTCTTTCAAGAATTTCAAAGCCGTCGCTTGCTATTCTTCGCCTTGCAATCTATGAGATGAAGTATCTCGACAATGTTCCGCAGAGCGTTTCAATCAACGAGGCTGTTGAACTTGCCAAGAAATATACAATCGACGAGAGCAAATTTGTAAACGGTATTCTCGGTACATATTCCCGTGAATTTTCGGGAAAGTCGGAGAAGTGATATGAGCCTTTTTCTCGGAATTGACACTTCAAATTACACAACATCAACCGCCCTTTATGACAGCAAAACGGGCGAAATGGTTCAGCAGAAAAAACTTCTTCCCGTAAAAGAAGGTCAGCTCGGACTTCGTCAGAGTGACGCTGTGTTTCACCACACAGCACAGCTGCACACGCTTATTGAAGAACTTTTGAAAGATGTTGATACAAGCAAAATAGCCGCAATTGCGGCTTCAAGCCGTCCAAGACCTGTTGACGGCTCATATATGCCGTGTTTCACCGTTGGAGAGAACACGGCAAAAATTTTATCTTCCGCAATGAAAATCCCTCTTTACACATTTTCACATCAGGAGGGACATATCTCGGCGGCATTGTTCGGCTCGCAGAGAACAGATTTGTTTAATAAGCAGTTTATCGCTTTCCATGTCAGCGGAGGTACAACCGAGGCAATATTTGCCAAAGGATTCGGTACGGGCTTTTCCGTTGAACTTGCGGCACACACACTCGATCTCAATGCAGGACAGGCGATTGACCGCACTGGGCTTATGCTCGGTTTAAAATTTCCGTGCGGTCCTCAGCTTGAACAGCTTGCCCTTAAAAATACAGAAAAAATCAAGGTGAAACCAACTCTCAAAGGCTGTGATTGTTGTCTCAGCGGAGTTGAAAATCTTTCCAAAAAGCTGATTGACGAAGGCAAATCTCCCGAATATGTTTCGGCATTCTGTCTTAAATATATTGAACAGACCTTGTCTGAAATGACCAAGCGACTGCTTGAAAAATACGGAGAAATCCCATTGCTCTTTGCAGGCGGAGTAATGTCAAATCAAATAATAAAAAATTCTTTTGAAGAAAAATACAATGCAATATTCGCACCGCCGCAGTTTTCGGCAGATAACTCGGCAGGAATTGCATATTTAGGATACAGGAAGTATAACGATGTACACACCCGAGTTTAGCAAACCACGAGTTTTAAGTGTTTCACAACTGAATTTCTATATAAAGTCAATTATTGAAAATGACGCAAGGCTGAATTTTGTCTTTGTTACGGGTGAAATTTCAAACCTTACTGACCACTACAGAAGCGGACACATCTATCTTTCAATTAAAGATGAAAAATCCGTTATAAGAGCCGTAATGTTTGCCGGCAATGCCCGTAATTTAAAGTTCAGACCGACCGACGGAATGAAAGTAATCTGCCGTGGCAGAGTTGCAGTCTATGAACCCACAGGTCAGTATCAGCTTTATATTGAAGATATGCAGCCCGACGGCATAGGTGCGCTTTCGCTTGCATATGAACAACTTAAAAAGTCGCTTGCCGAAAAAGGACTTTTTTCTCCCGAACATAAGAAGAAAATTCCGCCGTTTCCGAATTCAATCGGTGTAATTACTTCTCCCACAGGTGCGGCAGTTCAGGATATCCGCAACATTCTTTCAAGAAGATTTCCGTCTGCCGACATAATTATGTGTCCCGTACTTGTTCAGGGCGAGAATGCTCCCTCCCAACTTATTGACGCCGTACAGAAACTTGATAAATACAACGCCTGTGATGTTATCATAATTGGCAGGGGCGGCGGTTCAATTGAAGATTTGTGGGCATTCAATGATGAAAACCTTGCTTATGCAATCTACAACTGTAAAATTCCCGTAATTTCCGCTGTCGGTCATGAAACCGATTTTACAATCTGTGACTTTGTATCCGATCTCAGAGCGCCGACTCCGTCTGCGGCGGCAGAACTTGCAGTTCCCGATACTGCGGAGCTTGTTGATTACTATAAATCTCAAAAGCAGTATGTTTCGTCAATGGCAACATTGAAATTAAGGCAGGAATATAATGCTCTTACAGAATTAAAAGCAAGACTGTCCGTTGTATCACCACAACAGAGAATTTTTGAATATGAAAAATCTCTTGAACTTTGCAAAACGAAAATACAGCATTTTGTTCAGGAAACAATAAATAAAAAGGCTGCCGACATCACAAAGACAGCCGCAAAACTTGAAGGACTCAACCCCGTTAAAATTCTTTCAAGAGGTTATTCGATTGCCGAAAAAGACGGTAAGGCGGTAAATTCCGCAAAAATGCTGAAAAGCGGAGATGAATTTACACTCCGTTTTTCAGACGGTGAAATAAAGGCAAAAGCAACAGGTGAGTAAAATGGCATTTACACATTTACATCTTCATACAGAATACAGTCTGCTTGACGGTGCCTGCCGTCTGAGCAGACTTGCAAAAGCCGCAAAAGAAAAAGGAATGACTGCACTCGCAATCACCGACCACGGTGTAATGTACGGTGCAGTCGATTTTTATAAGGAATGCAAAAAACAGGGTATAAAGCCGATAATCGGCTGTGAAGTGTATGTTGCACCGCAAAGCCGTTTTGACAAGACCACATCCTACGGAAAATACTATCATATGGTTCTGCTCTGCAAAAATCATACAGGCTATCAGAATCTTATCAAGCTTGTGTCAAAGGGCTTTACGGAGGGATTCTATACAAAGCCGAGAATTGATGATGAACTCCTTGCCGAGTATCATGAGGGCTTAGTCTGCCTCTCTGCCTGTCTGGCGGGTGAAATTCCTCAAAAGCTCCTTGACGGTGATTATGCCGGTGCAAAGTCAAAGGCAGAATTTTACCGTGATATATTCGGGAGCGAGAACTTTTTTATAGAGCTTCAAGACCACGGAATTGAGGAACAGAAAAGGATAATTCCAAGCCTTATAAAAATTGCCCGTGAAATCGGTGTTGACATTGTTGCAACAAACGATTGTCACTATATCGAAAAACAGGACAGCACGGTTCACAATATTCTTCTCTGTATTCAGACCAACCGAACAGTCAATGACAGCGACAGAATGGAGTTCAAAACTTCGGAATTTTATCTTAAAACAGAAGATGAAATGCGTGAGGTGTTTGCAAGTTACCCCGAAGCAATCGACAATACACAGAAAATTGCCGATATGTGCAATGTGGATTTTGAATTCGGTGTACGCAAGCTTCCGAGATTTGATGTTCCTAATAACGAAGATCATCTGCATTATTTCAGAAGAAAATGCTATGAGGGGCTTTATAAACACTATGGTGAGAATCCCGACAAAGCTCTGATTGACCGACTTGAATATGAAATCAACACGGTGTCGCAAATGGGTTTTGTAGATTACTACCTCATTGTAAATGACTTTGTAAGCTACGCAAAATCATGTCAAATTCCTGTCGGACCCGGCAGAGGTTCGGGTGCAGGCTCACTTTGTGCCTACTGCATAGGCATAACCGCAATCGATCCGATAAAGTACAATCTTCTTTTTGAAAGATTTCTCAATCCCGAAAGAGTCAGTATGCCCGATTTTGATGTCGATTTTTGTAAGGAACGCAGGGGAGAGGTTATCGACTATGTTGTGCGTAAATACGGCGAAGATCATGTTGCACAGATAATTTCATTTGGCACTATGGCGGCAAGAGGTGCAATCCGAGATGTCGGAAGGGTGCTTGAAATTCCGTATGCTACAGTAGATTCTGTTGCAAAGCTTGTTCCTATGGAGCATGATATGACAATCGAGGAAGCGCTGAAACTGAGTCCTGATCTGAGAAGTCGCTGCAATAACGATCCGCAGATAAAAAAACTGCTTGATGTTGCAATGAGTATTGAGGGAATGCCCCGCCACGCAACAATGCACGCCGCAGGTGTTGTAATCACCGACAAGCCCGTCAGCGACTATGTTCCGCTGTCAAAAAATGACGATAATGTTGTAACACAGTTTACCATGACGGCGCTTGAAGAACTCGGTCTTTTAAAAATGGACTTCCTCGGGCTCAGAAACTTAACCGTAATCAATGATGCAGAAAAGCAGATAAAACATAAAAATCCCGACTATAATCCCGATATGGTCGATGAAAACGATAAAAAAGTTTTTGAAATGTTTTCAAAAGGGTACACGGAGGGTGTGTTTCAGTTTGAAAGCCAAGGAATGAAAAATGTTCTCACTCAGCTAAAACCGGAGCGAATTGAGGATCTTATAGCTGTTACGGCTCTCTATCGTCCCGGACCTATGGACAGCATTCCCGCTTATATTGACTGTCGTCACAATCCGTCGCATATTCGTTACAAACATCCGCTTTTAAAGGAAATTCTCGGAGTTACAAGCGGTTGCATAATTTATCAGGAACAGGTTATGCAGATTTTCAGAACGCTTGCAGGCTACAGTCTCGGCAGAGCAGACATAGTGCGCCGTGCAATGAGCAAGAAAAAACTTGCCGTAATGGAGTCGGAGCGTGAAATATTCATTCACGGTCTTACTGATGAAGACGGAAATATCATAGTTGAAGGATGCATTCGCCGTGGCGTTGATGAAAAAACGGCAATTTCCGTTTATGATGAAATGGAAAGCTTTGCACACTACGCTTTCAACAAATCCCATGCGGCGGCATATGCCAACATTTCCTACAAAACTGCATGGCTCAAATGCCACTATCCCCGTGAATATATGGCGGCTCTGCTTTCAAGTGTTCTTGATAATCAAAATAAACTTGCGTCATATATTACTGAGTGCAAACGGCTCGGAATCCGTGTATTACCGCCTAATGTCAACGAAAGCAATCTTCATTTTACAGTCAGCGGAAACGATATCCGTTACGGACTTCTTGCCGTTAAAAATCTCGGCAGAAATTTCATAGATGAAATCATCTCGGAGCGCATAAACAATCCTTATGAAGATTTCTTTGATTTCTGCAAAAGGCTCTACGGCAGAAATATGAACAGCAGAGCAATTGAAAGTCTGATAAAATGCGGTGCATTTGACGGACTCGGAGCAAATCGCAGACAATTGCTCGCAATCAGTAAAACCGTTCTTGATGATGTTGAGTATGAAAGCAGAAGAAATGCGGGCGGTCAGATGTCGTTTTTTGATGACGCAGAGGTTGATGCTCAATCATCAAAGCCCAAAATTCCCGATTTGCCCGAATTTCCCGTTTCTGAACTTTTGCATATGGAAAACGAAATTGCGGGAATGTATCTCAGCGGTCATCCGCTCGATGAATACACAGCTTTTTCAAAAGCAATCCATGCCGACAAAACGGGCGATATAATCAATAATGACAGCGGTATGTATTTTGACGGAAAAAAAGTCAGCCTTGTCTGCATAGTTGCAAAGCTGAAAACCCAGCTTACAAAAAATAACAGGATTATGGCTTTTGTCAATGCCGAGGACAGATACGGAATGCTTGAAATCGTGATTTTCCCGAATGTATATGAAAAATATTCCGCCCTTCTCGGTGCAGGCGGTGCGTTGCTGTTCCGTGGAACTGTCAATTTAAAAGAAAACGAAGAGCCGAAAATCATCTGCGATTCCATAGCGTCTGCCCGTACAAACGAGGATTGCAAAAATAACCCTGTTGCAATAAAAAACACAGAACATTTTTCGCAAAATTATCAGATGCAAGCCGTGAAAAATAATACACAAAAGCCTTCTGCACTGTATTTGCGTATTGATGACCTCAATACCGACAAATACAACCGTGCAAAGCGTGTTCTTGACATTTTTGACGGCAGAACGCCTGTTATTTTCTATCTTACCGACACTAAAAGAAAGGTGAAAGCCCCCTCGTCAATGTGGGTTGATATCAATCCTGTAATGATAAAAGAACTCAAATATCAGCTTGGTGACGAAAATGTGGTGGCAAAATAACCAAAAACAAACTTTTATTTCAGTTATTTGTAATAAAAAGTAGTGAAAGCTATTGAAAATTTCGTTTTTTTGTATTATAATTTATGTTGTTAAAACGCTTTATTGCATAAAAGTGCAGAAGTATATGATGCTTTACAGCGTGAAAGTGCTGAAAGCTTAGGAGGAAATTAAAATGAAAAAAGCTAAAAAAATTGTCGCAGTTGCTCTTGCGGCGGCTTCCATGTCACTCGCATTTGCAGGATGCGGCGGTTCTGCAGAAAGCTCAAAGGCAGATAATTCAGGCACGGACGGTAAGGTTTACAATATCGGTATCTGTCAGCTTGTTCAGCACGAGGCTCTTGATGCCGCAACAAAAGGCTTTAAAGATTATCTTACTGAGAAACTCGGTGCAGACAATGTAAAGTTTGACGAGCAGAACGCTCAGGGCGATTCCGCAACTTGCGCTACAATCTGTAACCAGTTTGTTTCTTCAAACTATGACCTTATTCTCGGCAACGGTACTGCCGCACTTCAGGCAGCATACACAGCAACACCGAATATTCCGATTCTCGGTACTTCAATCACAGACTACGGCACAGCGCTTGACAAGTCTGATTGGAACGGCGTTTCGGGTATGAATGTTTCGGGTACAACAGACCTTGCTCCGCTTGATCAGCAGGCGGCAATGCTCAAGGAGCTTTTCCCCGATGCAAAGAATGTCGGAATTCTCTACTGCTCGGCTGAGGCTAACTCAAAGTATCAGTGCGATACAATCACTCCTTATTTCAAGGATGCAGGCTATACTGTAAAATCATATTCATTTGCAGATTCAAACGATGTTGCCGCAGTTGCAAAGACTGCCTGTGACGAGAGCGATGTTCTTTACATCCCGACAGATAACACAGCGGCGTCTAACACAGGTATCATCGACAATGTTGCCACAGCCGCAAAAACTCCTATTGTTGCCGGCGAAGAAGGCATCTGCAAGGGCTGCGGTGTTGCAACACTTTCAATCAGCTATGATGAACTCGGCAGAAAAACAGGCGAAATGGCTTACAACATTCTTGTAAAGGGCGAGGACATCACAAAGATGAAGGTTGAGGCTGCTCCGAATGTAACAAAAGAATATATCAAAGATCGTTGTGACACATACGGAATCAAAGTTCCCGACGGTTACACAGAAATCAAAGCAGAATAATTCATATTAGGAAAAATAATATTGGCAGGGGTGCCGTGCAAGCGACACCCCGATATTTTATGTATAGGTGGTTTTTATGGATTTTTTAGCAAACTACTTCGGTTCTCTTAATCCAATGAGCTTTTTATCCGCACTTCCGGGTAATATTGCTCAGGGTATAATCTGGGGACTTATGGGACTCGGTGTATTTCTCACCTTTAAGCTTTTGAACTTTGCCGACCTCAGCGTTGACGGTTCATTTGCAACAGGCGGTGCAGTAACCGCAGTTATGCTCATCAACGGCTGTCCAGTTTGGGCAACAATCATCGTAGCAATCCTTGCAGGTCTTGCGGCAGGTCTTGTAACGGGACTTCTTCACACGCTTCTCGGAATCCCCGACATTCTCGCAGGTATCCTCACACAGATTGCTCTTTATTCAATTAACCTGAATATTATGGGAAAATCAAACCTCCCAATCAGCTACAGAAACTATACACTTGTTGTTTCTGCAAGCAATATAAATATGGCAATTCTCGTAGGCCTTGGAATTTGTGCCATTGTAATTGCCGCAATGTATTGGTATTTCGGCACGGAACAGGGTTCAACAATCCGTTCAACAGGTTCAAACCCTGCAATGAGCAAGGCACAGGGCATTAACATCAATTTTACAAAGGTAATTGCTCTTGCACTTTCAAACGGACTCGTTGCACTTTCGGGTTCACTTTTTGCTCAGTATCAGGGCTTTGCGGATATCAACATGGGCAGAGGCGCAATCGTAATCGGTCTTGCCGCTGTAATCATCGGTGAAGTTCTCGGTGAGGCAATTTTCCGCAAGCACATGAATTTCATCATCAGAATGCTCTTTGTAATTGTCGGCGGTATTCTTTATTATATCGCAATGGGCATCGTACTCTGGCTCAAGATGCCTACAGACGATACAAAGCTCTTCACGGCAATTATCGTTGCAATCTTCCTTGCAGTTCCGTATCTCCAGAAAAAGAGAAAGACTTCATTCAAGAAAGTTGCAAAAATGAATGCTAAAAACGCACAGAAGGAGGGTTAAGAATGCTTGAAATCAAGAATGTATGGAAAACCTTTAATAAAGGCACAGTAAACGAAAAGCAGGCACTCTGCGGAGTTAATCTCACCCTCAATGACGGCGATTTTTGTACGGTAATCGGCGGTAATGGCGCAGGCAAGTCAACAACACTCAACGCAATTGCAGGCGTGTGGCCTGTTGACTGCGGTCAGATTCTTATTGACGGCAAGGATATTTCAGCATTGCCCGAGCATAAAAGAGCGCCGTACCTTGGCAGAGTATTTCAGGACCCGATGACAGGTACGGTAGCCGATATGGAAATTATAGAAAACCTCGCAATTGCCGCAAGACGAGGCAAGAAAAGAGGACTTTCGTGGGGCGTAAAGGCTGACGAAAGATTCCGTTACCGTCAGATGCTTGCAGAGTTCGACCTCGGACTTGAGGACAGAATGTCCTCAAAAGTAGGACTTCTCTCTGGCGGTCAGCGTCAGGCAATAACACTCCTTATGGCAACAATCAAAAAGCCAAAGCTTCTCCTGCTTGACGAGCATACAGCAGCCCTTGACCCGAAAACAGCCGCAAAGGTGCTTGAGCTTTCAGACAAAATTATTGCCGAAAACAACCTTACGGCACTTATGGTAACTCATAATATGCATGATGCAATTACTCACGGCAACCGTCTTATTATGATGAGTGACGGCAAAATTATCCTCGATATCTCAGGCGAAGAAAAGAAAAATCTTACGGTTGAACACCTACTCGAGATGTTTGAAAAAGCAAGCGGTTCAAAGCTTGAAAACGACCGTATGCTTTTAAGTAAGGATAAATAATCAAAATCATATAATCTCAAACAAAATGCCCGACACCGCAGTCGGGCATTTTTATTTGTATATTAAACTATGCACGGTTACCCGTAGCTGTGTCCGTCGGACTGCCGTCACGCAAAGGCGGAAAATTTTCCGTCAAACTGATTTTACAATGTTACTGTACAACATTCAAATATTGAACTTTCAGCAAAATAACATTATTAAATTTGTAACACACGGCATAACAATTTCTTAATCGGAATAATTAAAAACACCGATATATAGACGAATTCTACAAAAAACGCACCATAACTTGTGCATAACATAAAAATATCTTGTCAAAACGGCAAAACTGAATGTAAAAACAAACACAAAACTATCACATTAAACAAACACAATAAAATTATTGCAACCTAATTGAAAAAATCAATCTAAAATGGTACAATCTACTATAAAAAATATGGGTTAGTGTTCACATTTTGACTGAAACAAGCTCAAGGACACATTTTTTAGCTAAAGACACGGCACTTTTTGTAAATTAACAACAAAATCCCGTGGCTTTGCCGATTATATTTCACCGTTGGTCAGGCGGTAAAGGTCGACCCCGAACCTAACCAAAACCAAAATATTCGGTTATGGAGGTAATATTTATGAAAACAAAAATTCTCATTTAGGCAGAAGCACTGTTTCCGTCATCCTTGCGGTAATGATGCTTCTGTCAACAATGCTTATCGGCACTGTTTCAACAGTTAATGCTACTGTTAGTGGTCTTTCTGAAATTTATTTTACACCTAGTATAAAATGGCAAGAGGGTGGTGCAAATTTTAGGTTAAATGTTCAGGATAGTAGCAATAATTGGCATAAAATTACGATGACTAAAGTTGATGAAAACAAACCTATATACAAGGGTGAGCTTGATTCTAATACTACTTATAATGTTGTTCAATTTTTGAGATATAATAATGATTACACTAAGGAGTGGGACTATTCTAAAAGTTGTTCAGATATACCTTCTGGTATGAACTATTACACTATGACAACTGAAACTTATAAGGATTGGGCTATAGATAATAGTAATGGTACTTGGTCTTACTATTTTGATTCTGACCCTGTAGCAGATAGCGCTTCACTTACAGCTTCATCTGAAACTGTTAAAGTAGGTGATTCTGTTACTCTCACAGCTGTAGCTGATAACCCCATTTCTACAAATCTCAAATATACATTTACTAAGACTTCCGGCGGTGATGCTACTGTAGTACAGGATAATAACAAACTTACAGTAACCCCGACTGTAGCCGGCACTTACAAGTATACGGTCACAGTTTCAGCGGATGGTTATTCGCCTGTCACAAGCACCGAGGTTAGTTTTACAGTAACTGATTCTGTTAAATATTATCTTGCAGGTCGTGTTAAACAAGACGGTTCAGATACTTGGGTAGATTCAAAAGATGAAACATATAAGTTTACTGAATCAGATACTGAAGGTTTGTACTATTACGAGTCAAAATACACACCTAAGCAGTGGTCAGAAAAAGTTGGTAGTAAAAACTTAGAGCAGTATTTCTACATTATAGATTCATCATCTAATAAGTACGGTAGTAAAGATAATCAAACAGATAATACACCAAAGGTTTTAAATTCTACAGATGATAAATCTACTCTTGAAATAATCGGTAGTACAGATAATACTAAAACCCTTACCTATATTAATAACCAAACTACATCTGTTGCCACTTTTTGGCTTGATACAAGAAATAACGAATATAAACTTTGGTATACAACAGCACTTCCTCATACTGTTACTGTAGCAAACGGTGTATCAGCGTCTGTTGATAAGGAAACAGCTACAGCCGGCGAAACGGTTACTGTTACTGCAACCTCGATTCCGCAAGGACAGATTCTTGACACAGTAACTGTTGTGGGTAAAGACAGTACTCCAATTGAAACCACCGTAAGTGGCAACTCCGCAACATTTAAAATGCCTGATCAGGATGTTACCATAACAAATGTAACATTCCGTACCGCAAACACATACACAGTAACATTCAGTTCAAGTGACAATAAATCCGGTACTGTTTCTGCAACGAACGGAACAACTTCACTCAATTCTCCTGCAACAGTAACCGAGGGCGATGAAGTAACATTCACTGCAAAACCAAACGATGGCTACGCTCTTTCCGGTTGGACTGTAAACGGTATATCAGCTTCTTCAACAGCTAATCCGTATAAAATTACAGTCAGCAACAACACAACCGTAGTAGCTAACTTTAAAGTAGAAGATTCAGGTACAATCGTGAATGATATGTACTTTTTGTATGGTAGCACTAACAACCCAACAAGTTGGGAAGGACAGCAGGGATATAATCAAGCAGGATATGGAAAGTATAATGTTTATAAAAAAGACGGAAAATATATAGTAACTCTTAACAAAGAACATTATAAACAACTGTATTTTGCTTTTTCAACATCTAACTATTATAAGAACATGACACCAAAGGATAAACTTGCCGGTGTAAATCCTGATAATCCTGTTGATTTAAGTCTTGTCACCACCAGTAAAGAAATTTTTAATGCAGATAATACCCAATATGTATTCGGTAGGATGAGCATTGAAAATGAAAATTCTGAATATATCGGAGATATAAAAATCATCTACGACCCGACTGCTAAAACATATACGGTAAAAGCTACCAAAGATAGTGCTTCTGATACAACCGTAAATATTGTTGGTAAAGACGGTACGGTTCGAGAGAAATATTACGGTAAGACAACATCTGCCTTGGGTGATACTAAACTTAAAGTAACTTTACCGGATAACACTACTACTATTACTGCAATTGATTCATGTAAATTTGACGGTCATCCTCAGGGTGTTACTGCTAAGAAAGTTCCTTATGGCTCAAAAGTAACCGTTACAACCACAATTAAGTCTGATGCAATCTTTGCAGGTCACAAGGGCAGTGATTACTATGTTAAGGGATTCAGTATCAACGGTTTTACAGGTGGAGTACTTACACAGCAAGCCGGCAATTCACATACAAGTGATGTGTATGAATACACCTTTACTGTAAAAAAAGATGTTTATGCTGATGTATCAACGATTGAAATTACTCCTATATATTTTCTTAAGGATGATTCGGACTGCGTTACATTCTATGTAGAAAACTTTATGGACGCTAAAGCTAAATGGGGTGACACAATCGCATGTTATGCCTATTACAATTCCGATCATGCTCTTGGCGATTATCCAGGACAGCCGATGGTCAATGCAGAAGGTAGTATATATATGCAGATTCCAAAGTATATAGGTGCTGATGCATCTAATGTTGTTAAAGGTATTACCCTCAATAACTATGTATGGGATTTTGTTCATGTATCAGGTAATGATAAGACCAGAGAATCAAAGAACTGCCAGACATATGACTATGATGACTTTAAATATCTTGCAAATATGTCAAAGGTAAATAGCGGTGATTCTGTCGCTGATATTAAGAATATCGTATATCGTTTTAAGTATCATACTTATAATAATACTTCGGCTGAAGCCGGTAATGTTCCGAAGGATACATTGACAGGAACAAAAGTTGATGATACTAAATATGAAGTGTTTGTCGATTATTACGATAAACCGACAGATATATTTGGTACAATTATTAAGGGTAATGATGCGGTAACTGTTGATACAGTAAAAGCTCAACCAGAATATTTAACAATTGTTTCTGATGGTTATGTTAACTATTACAAAGATACTGCGAATTACCTCGGTCAATATGCTACAAAGTGGTATATTTACAATGAAGCAGATCAAAAAGTCGCAGCACTTCCTCCGTCAGCACTTTTGTATGGTCTTACAAAATCATCCACTCAACTCGAAAACCTTGTTACTCAGGATACAGCTCCGGCAGATTTTATGAGTGATTCCGGTGCAAGCGCAGATGTTATTTCCGGTTATTGGGATTCATTTAAATTGCTGTATACCAAGTATGCAGGTAAGTATGCTATAATCAACTATGAGTCATCTATCCATTCAAGTGGCAGAGATGGAGCTATAAAACAACCGGGTGAGCGTTGCGACGGTCGTTGGTACTATTCAGTTGATAAAGCTAAAATTACAGGTGATATCAAAATTGAATATGCCGATACCCTCGACAGCTTTACTACAATGACAGGTGTTAAGACAGATACATTTATTGAGGGCACAGCTACAGGTAAAAATACAGCTGCAGAAGCTTACTTTACTTCACCAGTTGATCAATCTGATGCTAGGTTGACTCATGTGGAAACAACCTCGGATAACTCTGAAAACTTTAAGTTTACAGTTGGTGCAACAAGTTCAACAACAAGCGGTTACACTTTCGTTGGTTGGTATCGTTTGATTGATGATACTTATAAGGCTGTTAATGACCCATCTGAACTTAACAAGACTACAGGACAGGTAGCTCGAAATGCTAATGTTGTTTTGGTTGCTCGTTATATCAAGACTCCGGGCGGTTCAATGACCTTCCACCATTCATTGTACAACGGTGAAAATGCAGGTGGCGGTAAAGCCGCTACCGAAATTCAGGTTGTTGTAAAATCAAGTGATGGTAGTAAAGAGTACTACAACTCAGGTATAATTGATTCTACTGCTTCAATTGATCAAAAAACTATTAGTGAGATAGTTGCTGATCAGCGAGATGCTAAAATTACTGTTACTCTTTACACAACAACAAAGAACCTTTATAATTTCAATGGCTACTATTCTGCTGAAAACACAACAGATATAACTGCTTTTAAACCTACTTCTACACCAGTTGTTAGCGGAGACAGAAAAAATGGACTTGTAACTAAATTAGAATATACGTTCTCGTTTAATGATTATTATAAAACACATCAGAATACTCTTATTGGTGATAATGCGGGAACAGTATATTATAATTTCTATTCTGACATTACTTCTATTAAAGTACCGTATAAGGTTCAGTTCTCTTATACTGACAGAATGGGTAATCAAAAGTATTACAACAGGGCTGGTTATGTTGATCCCGAAAATACTTCATCTTACACAATTGATGAGGCTACTACTAATGTTGAAGGTGTAGAATCACATTCTGTAAAGGTAACTCTTACAAATAGCTTTATCCTTTCTCTTGCACCGTATGAGTCAAACTTTACAAAGAATCTTACTTGGAAAGAGACTCCTGATAGCAATACCGCTTTTGATTCATCAGTTAGTAAGTCAATAGCTTCAGCTGTTGTTAATTCAACTCAGTCAGGCAGAACAATCTACCTTAATGTTTTCCGTGATAAAGACGGTAGACCTACTCCGCTTATAAATAAAGCTGGTGCTTTTACTCCTTTCGAAAAAGGTGGTTCAATTGCCTTACCTTACGGTTCAGTGTTCTATGAACAAAATTCTGACGGAACTTATAATTATGATATCACTGCTCCGAAAACATATAAAGATAAAGATAGTGGTAAAGAACTTCAGTTTATGTATTGGGCAATCTACTCCGATCCGGACTGTAAAAATCTTGTTATTAATGCATACAACAGTGAAGGAAATTTCAGCTATGTAGCGTATGATAACTGTTGGATAGTTCCTGTTTATGGCGAAAGCTCAACTCCAGTTGCATCTGTTAAGGATGTTTATACTTCAACTCAGTTTATGGAAGTAACAAGAAATCAGTGGACAGCTGATACAAATTCCAATTTTGCCGGATTTGACGCTGATAGTATGAATACACTTGATACAAATGAAGATTTCATTAAGGTTAAAGGTGAAGACAAGCTTTACGCTGACTTTGTACTTAACTTCTTCTATAACGGTAAACAGCTTAGTGTATTTGATCCTAACAGCAATAATGTTAAGGCAGTTGTTCTTATTCAGAGGTTAGAACTTGATGAAAATGAGACAGGTACTGGATGTATAACCGATTTGAATCATTATGCTAATAAGTATGATAAGACTGCTCTTGAAAATGCTAAAAGTGATGCAATCCAAAAAATTACAACTGGCACTTCTAATATTAAATCTGTAAAACAACAGATTAATAATAGTAAACTTGATAACAAGAACAGACTTCAGTATTATACTCTTTTTAACAATGTCAAAGGTAATAACAATTGTGTATTTAGACTCTATACATATATCCAGTATACCGATGCAGATGATAATTCGGCTGTTAAACTTAGCGATCCGGTTTACTTCACATTTTATGATATTGCAAACAAGTCATAATAAATTTTAATTTGTATGTGCAGCAGGCAACTGTTGCACATACAGAATGAATTAAGGAGTTATTTATGAAAAAAGAATATTTCTCCCCTGAATTTGAGCTTGTTAAGTTTCAATTTGAGGATGTAATTTTAGTAGGAAGCTTAACTGATGTTCCGGAAGTAGGAGACAGTAATGGAGATAAGGTTGATGGCTTTGAAGAGGAATAAACAGTTTTTTGTTTCGATAAAAAAGATTTCTGCTTTTATCTTCGCATTTTTGTTGGTACTGATTTCTACATTTCAAATTTCTGCGGCTTCATATGAAACCGACGGCTTTGTATATTCTGTTTCCGACGGTAATGCGAGCGTAACCGGATATAAAGGTGATAAGACCGATATTGTTCTTCCGCTTAAGCTTCAAAGCTGGTCTGTATCGGAAATTTCTGATTTTGCCTTTGTGGGAAAGACCGCAATAACATCGGTCAGGCTTAACGAAGCAAGATATCTTAGAAGAATCGGTACTGATTCTTTTTACGGTTGTACTTCACTTGAATCAATTTCAATTCCTATTTGGGTGAGAGATTTTGGTTCTGCCGTATTTCAGAATTGCACAAGTTTGAAATCTGTTACCTTTAACTGTGTGCCGAGTAAAATTACCGATCAGATGTTCTACAATTGTACTTCTTTAGACAAGGTATATTTACCTGCCGGTACAAGTGCGATTGGTAAGAGTGCTTTTGCTGAATGTAAATCATTATCTGAGGTGTATATTCCTACATCCGTGACTTCTATTGCTTCTAATGCTTTCAGAAACTCTCCGAATGTAACAATCAAGGGCAGTTACGGTTCTTATGCCGAGGAATATGCAAAGGCTAACAATATTCCGTTTAACGGCATTTCTGCTTATGATGTCGGTGATGTTAATATGGATGGCGGGATTAATATTTTAGATGCAACTCTTGTGCAGAAGTATGTTGTCGGTATTGTTGAACTTTCGGCAGAACAAAAACATCTTGCCGATTATAACAACGACGGTGACATCACGGTAGTTGACGCAACGGAAATTCAGAAGTTTATCGTTCATTTAAACTAACCAATAAAAAACAGGCTCACTTTTTGTGAGTCTGTTTTATTTCGGAGGACGCTTTGCCAAAATACTTAATAGTTGATTTTATTGTTGAAATTGAACCAAAATTTGATTACTTAAAAAAATTGTGCGAACCGTTTTTGTATGAAGGGGAGAGAAGTGCAGATTTTTCTGCAATACCGTCAGACTCATACTTAAATTCCCTGTTGAGCCGTATGGTTGAAGGTTCAACCATTGATGAAGCCGAAGAATTTGCAACGGCGTCAATTTTTAACCGCAAAATAATTCACCGTGGCGCTATGCTTGTGCATTCCTCGGCACTCGTTTTTGACGGAAAAGCGTATTTGTTTTCCGCCGATTCAGGCGTCGGCAAATCCACTCATACAAAGATGTGGTTGAAAAGATTCGGCTCAAAAGCTCATATTCTCAATGACGATAAGCCTGTTGTGAAAATTAAAAACGAAGTCCCGCTATGCTGCGGAACTCCGTTTGACGGCGGAAGCGGAATTGCTAATAACGAAACCGTTCCCGTAGGCGCTATAATATTCATAGAACGCTCAGACGATAATTTTGTTACAATTCCCGACACAAATGAGATTGTACAAAGGCTCTACAAATCAACTGTCAAATTTGTGAATAAGTCAGACGGAATGTCTTTGCTCTCAAATCTCGATAATCTTATTCGGCATACAAAATTTTATGTGTTACATTGTAATACAGATGAGTGTGCCGTAGATGTTGCTTACAACAATATAATTAAAAACTGCTAATAAAAGACGGTCTGTTCTCGCAGACCGTCTTGTTATATGTATAAAATTGATTACTTGATTTCCTTAATCCAGCCTTCGGGAGCTTCGATTCTGCCCATCTGAATACCTGTAAGTGTATCGTAAAGCTTCTTTGTAATCGGACCCATTTCATCCATACCGCTCGGGAAACAAATTTCCTTGCCGTGGTCGTTAATTTTGCCGACAGGTGAGATTACGGCAGCTGTACCGCAAAGACCGCATTCTGCAAAGTCCTTAACTTCATCAAAGTAAACTTCTCTTTCTTCAACCTCAAGACCAAGATAATGCTCAGCAACATACATAAGTGAACGGCGGGTAATTGAGGGGAGAATGCTGTTAGACTTTGGAGTAACAACCTTGTTGTCCTTTGTTACAAAAATAAAGTTAGCACCGCCTGTTTCTTCAACCTTAGTTCTTGTAGCGGCGTCAAGGTACATATTTTCGTCAAAACCTTCCGCATGAGCGGTAACAATAGCGTGAAGGCTCATTGCATAGTTAAGTCCTGCCTTGATGTGACCTGTGCCGTGAGGAGCAGCTCTGTCAAAGTCTGAAACCTTAATTGTAATAGGCTTTGCACCGCCCTTGAAGTAAGGACCTACAGGAGTGGTAAATACTCTGAACTGATATTCTGCCGACGGCTTAACACCGATTACAGGACCGCTACCGAACATATACGGGCGAATATAAAGTGTTGCACCTGTGCCGTACGGAGGAACATAATCGGCATTTGCCTTAACAACATTGCAAACAGCCTCAACAAACTTCTCTTTTGGAAATACAGGCATCTCAAGACGCTTACAGCTGTCCTCCATTCTCTGTCCGTTAAGGTCAGGTCTGAACACAACAATTCTGCCGTCACAGGTAGTGTACGCTTTCATACCCTCAAAGCAAGTCTGAGCATACTGCAAAACGCCTGCACATTCGCTGATAGTAATTGTGGTGTCGGCTGTCATACTGCCGTTGTCCCACTTACCGTCTTTATAATTAGCTACAAATCTTTCACCGATGGGCATATAACCGAAGCCAATGTTTGCCCAGTCAATATTCTGCTTTTCCATCACAAATACTTCCTTTCAATATAAGAAAAAACCTCATTGGTTATACACATATTTTAGCACTTTAACACGCAACTTGTCAATGTTATAACAGCATATTTCACCGTTTTTATGATAATTTATACGGTTTTTAATGTATAATATGAATTTTACTGCATAAGAAACTTTCATTTTGCCGATATTATCTTTTAAAGGGCAAAACAAACAACAATGTTCTTCTACAGAATAAAAAAATTGCTGTTGGGATATATACTTAATTTAATAAGTTACATGGGTGATTTTATGGCTGAAGTTGTAAAAATAGTATTGACGGGAGGACCTTGCGGCGGCAAGACTTCCGCATTAAAATATATCAGCGAAGAGCTTAAAAAGCTTAATATTCCTACAATTACAATCGGTGAGGTTGCAAGCAGATTGTTTAGTGAGGGCAAAACCCCCGAAAATGTAGGTTCCTATGAATTTCACAGAGAACTGTTTGAAATTCAGCTTGCTGAGGAGAATGAAAAAACGCAAATTGCCAAAAATATGGATTGTGAAAAGGCGGTTTTGCTTTTTGACAGAGGATTGCTTGACAGCAGAGCATATGTTACGGAAGATGAGTTTGCAAAGTATGCAGGTATTCACAATTTGAATGAAGATGTAATACGAAGCTCTTATGACGCAGTATTTCATCTTGTGACTTCCGCAGACGGTGCAGAAGAGTATTATGGAAAAGAAACTAATATTTTCCGCAGAGAAGAAAGTCTTGAAAAAGCAAGAGAAGTTGACACAGATGTTATGGCTGTGTGGACAGGCACACCGCATCTGAGAATTATTGATAATTCGACCGACTTTGATACTAAGCTGAAAAGACTTCTGAAGGAGGTTGTCGCATTTCTCGGAATTCCGAAACCGCTTGAAATTGAAAGAAAATTTTTGATTGAATATCCTGATATTGAATTTTTGAACAGCATAAAAACCTGTCGCAGAATTCCTATTACACAGGCATACCTCACTACTCCCGAGGAAGGATATTTCAGAATCCGCAAAAGGGGAGAGGGTGACAAGGCTGTATATATCAAAACTGTAAAAATCAAAATATCGGATATTAAGCGGATTGAAATTGAAAATTATATTTCAAAAGAACAATACGATTCGTACCTTGCTCAAAGGCAGTATGTTACAGGCGTCATCAGTAAAGACAGATATTGCATTGTTGACAACAACACATACTGCGAACTTGATGTTTATCCGTTCTGGAATGACAGGGCAACAATAGAAATTGAATTGCTTAGTGAAGATCAGCGGTATCAACTTCCTAAGTTTGTAAAGCTTATAAGAGAGGTTTCATCTGAACCCGATTATAGGAATCTTGCACTTGCTCAGAAATACGGAAAGCCGTAATTTGGCGGATTTTGTCCGAAAAAAACTTTTTAAAAATTAAATATGAAAAAAATTCAAAAAAGTGTTGACAAATATGCCGTATATGGGTATAATATAAAGGCTGACTGAGGTCAGCAACTGATGCGCCAATAGCTCAGCTGGATAGAGCAACTGCCTTCTAAGCAGTAGGTCAGGGGTTCGAGTCCCTTTTGGCGCGCCAACCTAACAAATTAGGAAACCCTTGAAAAGTGGCTTAAATAGTAGCTTTTTGAGGGTTTTCTTGTTTTTGTCATTATACATAGCCTCGTTCCAAGCGTGGCAAAAACCTACTTGTTTTACCAAGTAGTACCAAGTAATACCAAATAAACTGTTGTCAAAACTGTTGTCAAAATTTCAAAATTCTCTGACAACAGTTTTCAAAACACAAAATCGGAGGTCAATTTATGAAAAACACAAAAAATGACAAAAACACAAATCAACCAGTTCGTACCAGAAGAGACAACGGAGCAGGTTCAATTACCCTACGAAAAGACGGAAGATGGATGGGTTCAATTCAGTACGGATATAAAGCTGACGGTAAACCAAAGCGCATTACCGTCTACGGAAAAACACAGCAAGAAGCAAAGAAAAAACTAAGAGAGAAAAGTGAAGAGTTTGTTAAAAACGATGGCAATATCATATTAGCTAAATCAATTAAGGATTGGTTTTTAGAATGGTTGTACAAGGAATTGAAATATACCTTAAAACCGAAAAGTTTTGATGCAAAAGAAAGAACGATCAATAAATTTATTATTCCAAATTTTGGTTATATACAAATTAACCAGTTGACATCTAAAGATGTTCAAGCCCTTATAAACAAAATGGTGAAACAGGGGTATTCTTTATCCCAAATAGATAAAGTAAAAACAACAATAGCACAAAAATATCGCTTAGGGATGCAAAATAATGAAGTAACAATAAACCCAGCACTTAATGTGAAATTGCCAGCATCATTGAAAGCTGAGGTGGATACTAAACAGGTTTCAGCATTAAGCGAGGAAGAAGTAAAGAAATTAACCGAGCTGGCGTATAAAACACATCCTAATGGAACAAAAATATACTCCAGAGGAGAATTTATTGTATTTTTGCTCAATACTGGCTTAAGATTTGGAGAGGCAACAGCTTTAACTTGGGATGATGTTGACTTTCAAAACCACACAATTACTGTTAATAAGAGTTATGTTACAGTATTAAATCGGGATAAAAATAATATCAATCCTCGAACCAAAAAACCTTATGCAACTACAATGGTATTGCAACATTCTCCAAAGACAACACGCAGTACAAGAATTATTCCATTAAACAAAGAAGCTCAAAGAGCTTTAAAAGGTTTATGGGATTGCAATAAAAAATACGAGTTGGTATGTGCTAACGAGAATGGAAATCCTAATAGTTCATCTAATTTAAACAGAAGTTTAAAATATATGCTTAAACGGGCGGGTATAAGCACCTCGTACAGTGTTCATTCATTGCGTCACACCTTTGCCACACAGTTATTTCGTAACCATGTGGATATAGAAATAATTAGTCAATTATTAGGACACGCAGACACTACGATAACCTACAACACCTACATTCATATTATTCAGGCGGAAAAAATTGAAGCAGTTGGTTCGTTGGATTTTGTGAAATAAAATACAAAAAAATAGGGGTAACTCGATTTGAGTTACCCCTAAAAATTTAAAAACTATGGGAAAGTCATTAACCCTCTCAATGCAAAACCTAATGGTTTTTGATACCTTATTTTGTTTCATCTCTAAAAACTTCACGCAGAAACTCTGCTCAATTATTAATAATCTTCTTAATCATCCTCTTTGTCTGTTTTGTCGTCCTTAACCAAGTGAATCTTATTTGTTCTCTCTCCAAGTTCCAACAACTCTTTAACCGTATATTCACGAAAATGAACCGTCTTTTTGTCTACTATAATTTCTTGATTTTTGTTCTTTTTATGTGACTTCTTCATTTGTGTTACACCTCTGGCATACATTTATTTTTATTTAAATTTAGTAAGTAAGACAAACCTACAATGTCAATATACGATTTTAAATATGTGTTTATGAAAGTTTCAATCTCTATTTCGGTTTCTTTACGACTTTTTGCGTGTTGTCCAAATGGCGTTTTATGTAGACAATCTATTTGTAAAATAAAATCTACACTGCTTTCATCCATTACCGAAACCGCAATACCAATATACTCTTTAATATCAATATTGTGAGTAGGATTTTTATACCATTTGCTATTCTTTGCATTTATTTGATTTTCAGACACAAGGCTTATTCCAACCTTATTGCTTGAAAAAATATAATACGAATAATATTTACTCCTACTTGTGAGAGGTTTAGAACCCTTGCAAGTATCTCTATTTGGACTCCTTCTGCCTGACATTTTTACATGTCTCTCTATTTTGTCTTTAGATGTTTTATTAAACACATACTCAACCGATACTCGTGTGCTACAGTGTAAAACTTCCTTAAACAAGTGCTGTATCTTTTCGCACACAATTTCGCTTGTTTTCTTAAAAATATGAGATTTCCATTGTGGGTTGCTTTTAATTTCTATGTTTATTGTGTTCATTAGCGAATTTTGATTACTCAAAGCTTCGATGGCTATTTGCTGCTTTTTATTTTGATGTTCTTGATATTTTGTACAGACCGCATTAAAAACAATGCCACCAATCAATAACATAAAAGTTAAAACAAACCAAAGATAAATTTGTAAATCAAAAAATATAGGGATTATAATACCTAATACAGACGCAATAATAGCCATCACAGTATTATTTGTCCCTATCGCATAGATGAATTTTAGAAAACTGATGAATCCGCTATTGTCGTTTTTATGTTCTTCTACCCATTTATACATATTATCAGTACCCTTAGCAATTATTTATTATATTATTATAGTAGCACAAATGTTGTAGAAAATCAACGACAACCAGTATTTTTGGAAGTATATATTAAAAACACATCTTCTCCCAATTTATTATTCGCTAGTGGTGAGCGAAAAACATTTTCAAGCCAGTCACTTATTATTCGCTAGTGGTGAGCGAAAAACATTTAAAAGGATTATTTTAATCCCATGTGATTTCGTTTTTATTATACTTAGACAATCTATCTAATATCCATTGTTTTTTATGGTGAGACTGATTATCAAAATCCTTAACCTTATTTTTATCTACCTCAAAAGGCTGACTTATCGGTACTGCCAGCACTGACATTTTTAACATCCTTTCTAAATAAACAAAATTGGCGTTTATGACCATTGGTACGCCATAAACCAACCCACCTCTTTATCTTCCTCTATGTTGGTCAACCATAGTCTTATCTTCGCTCGCTGTCCAATTATTTTGAGTCGCTGGCATCGTGCTACGACCAAGAATCTAAACCATTTCATCTGTATTCTACAGAAAGGTAGTTGCGTTCGCATTCCTGACATCTAAAGGTAGATGTTACCACTATACAAATCTGCCCAAGTGGGCTGACACTAAATGTCATAATTGCCTGTGAATCCTCAGATTATCACAGGGCGATCACTAATATATTATGCCCCACAAGCTCGAAAAACATTGCAGAAATACCAAGACCGTATACCCTAAAGTATCACAGTACGAACTTATGTGTTATCTTTTGGTCTGTCAGCCAAGTGCCCTTTTAGCATTGGCGATTTTGGTGTCTTTTGCTCGAATACCGTCATTAATAAGATGATAGATAGCATTGATTGTCTTTTCTCCAACAATACCATCAACTGTGACCTTACCTGCTTTCTGTGCTTCTTTTACAGCCTTTAAAGTGCCATCTCCGAAACCGTCCGAGTTGTCAACCTTTGTCTTAATAATACCCATATTATAGAGCGTAATTAACTGCTTTTTAAACGCAAGTATAGCTGTGTTATGTAAACCGTATTTAATCATTTCTTCTTCCTCCTTATTTGTTGTACTTGAACCTGATGAAACATAATCAGGTCTACACGCATAGCTGATGCAGTTTGCCCATCTTTTCTGTCTAAGCACAGAACCATTGCCACCGCCAGTGTTACCTTCAATAGTCGTGTAAGAGCCATCTGAATTAACGCTCTCAATAATACCTACATGGTCAACGGCATAAGCACCGGGTACAATCGTGCTTGCCTCATTGCTCCAGTGAAACAGCACAACATCACCAGCTTTATAACCCCTACGAACAATTTTACCTTTGTTATAGAAAGTCTGAGCAAGAACACCGCAGCCAGCAGTTTTACAAAATAGCATATCGTCTGCACCTGCCTGTTTGAACACCCACCAAACAAATGCAGCACACCAGTCGTAGCAATCGCCAGATACTTCCGCCCCATAAAATGCTGTGTTGTATTTACAGCGTTTTACGTTTGTTGCTCTTGTGCCAACTTCAGCACGAGCAATTTTTAAAATCTTATCTACTGTTGTTTTTGCCATAACAATACCTCCTTAAACTACAAAGCACCCACCTCAATTAAGAGATGAGTGCTAATTTTATGTATTGTATTTAATTACTTAGGCTCACCGTAGGTCATAGCCTGTTCACTATCCGATGTACCCTTAGTTGTAGGATCGACCACAACACCAAGCACCGCAAGTAAAGCAAATACGGTATTCACTACCGCCGTAAGGTTATTGCCAAGTTCGCCAAAATCAAGTTCAAAACCAAATACTTTAGCTACTGCCTGAATAAGCAGAAGTGCCGCAGGAATAAGTGCAAGCCAAAATGTTTTATTTTTAAATCTTACTGTCCAGTTAATCATATAACCAACTCCTTAAATATTCTTTTCTGGCAAATGTAATGCCAGTTTATATCTATCAGTACAATATGTGTCTCCTCCGAGATTGTGATACTCTTTATACAGGTCAATCAAATTGAGTTTTTGTATCGAGGTGATACTACCCTTTGCAAGACACTTGTCACACAACTCTAAGATACTATTTCTCAAACCTGCCTTCACTGCTTCAGCCAACTTAACCGACATATCCCACTTCTCTGTATCAAGAGAAATGTGAGACTCTAACATTTCTTCAATTTTGTTCAGTTTCTCTATTGTGTCATTAGTGTTGTTTGTATTTCGCACCCAACCGATTATTTTACGGCGTAGAGGAGTGACGATAGCAGTCAACACTGTTAATATAGCAGTAGCACAACCAAAGCATACACTAATAGTCTTAATGATTTCAATTATTTCATTACTCATTCAATCACCACATTGGTTATTACTCCTTTGTTTGTATTATTTTTTCAAGCGCTGCAACTCTTGCCTCAAGATTGCCTTTTAAGACTTTATTGCGATTAGCAAGAGATACAGTGCATTGCATATCAATTGTTTTGTTCGCTGCAAGCTTAACTCGTAAATATGTAATAGGTTTAGTTACACCGTCTACAATCAATGACTTGGAAGCCTTATTCAACGCTAACTCCAGAGATGTATCAATTATGTTATAAGACGAATCTGCGAAAGTAATTGTCACATCTGATGAAACTGGTGTAATATTATCTATATAGAAATTATATGTACCGCCTTTCAATTCCAATGAATCAAGCTTAACATAGACGAAAGACTTGCCACTTGTGTATGCTGTATCGCATTTAATACTCAATGTATTGTCTGTTGCTACGACACTAAAGTGAGTATTGGTTTTGCTTGTATATGTACCATTAGTACACGATAAAATATTTGGAGCATCCTCTAACACATCTGATACATTAGCTTTTGGCGCACCAAAGTCGCTATCTAACAAGTCATACATTCTAAACAATTTATTATAATCGTCTGTAAGATTATTGGTGTACAGCATATGATTAGGCTTAATATATGTTGTTGAACCAATATCGAGAGTGTTACCACTATTCGTTAAACCAAAGTATTGATTATTTGCAGTTTGTACCTCGTTTTCAGTTGTACCATACTTATAATTAACATCAGATAAAGATAATTTATTAATTGCCGAAATCATACTTGCATCAAACATAATTGCAGATGCACCACGATAATGTCCTATTTGACAATCGTCAAAAATGATAGACTGATACTGATAAGTCAATCCTGCTGCATACCCTGATCTTAACGGACTTGTCACATTTTCAATTGTGCAATGTCGTACAATAACACTACACGGTTCATTGGTATAATATGTACCTGTTACAGACAGTCTCTGATTAAGCACAATGCCATTGCCAGTGTATTTGTCTCCATGCGTAGATGTTTCAGTTTTATCTGCTCCATAAAGTTTACAGTTGTCAATATAATTAGTGCCGTTATCCCAATCAAGAGTTACACAACTTGCATACTTATTGTGTATTGTTGAGTCTCTAAGTGTCATCTTACCGTATTGTGCTTCAATTGCCGCACCCCAACCATCAATATCAATGTAACAATTGTCAATGTTGGTATATCTTGTACTTACTTTAATGCCTCTTTTTGCACAGTCAGTAATTGTGCAGTTGGATACAGTAATATAACTATCACCACTACAGTCAGCAGAAGGTCTTTGAATTAAATAAATACCATCTCCATCAGGCTCTTTGTTGCCAACTTTGTATCCATTAATATTGCTGATTTGAGCGTTGCTGATATATCCGTGTTGACTAAACTCACCATTAACATTTGACACTCCTATACCGACTGCATGAATAAATGTATCCTCAGATACAGTACCAGCCTTAATGTCAGATACAATAACATTATTGATATTAAACTGAGAACAATCTCTAATTAAATTAATGCCAGCAGCAAATGAAGATGCTTTGTTTCCTGCACCTTTAATGGTTGCATTGGTGATATTATTGTTTTGGCAACCAACTAATGTAATACACTGAGACACTTTGTGCTGTCCATCAAAGCAACCCCCGATAATTGTTAAGTTATTACAATTAGTAAACTTAAAAAACGAACCTTGCACAGTCGTTTCAGCAGCGTCTGTCGAATTAGTAGCTTGATTGTAAAATACAAAATTAGCATTATCACAAATAATGGTCAAGTCATCAATATTAGATAAAGCAATACCATTACACTTATAAGTACCTGCTGGAAAATAAAGACATCTTTTGCTTAGCAAAGCTGTCGGTATTTTCGATAAGCTTGTCACTACTCCTGAATTGCTAACACCATACGCAGTTGAACTCAATAGTGACAAATTATTGTTACTCCAAAAATTATTTAGGAGGTATTGAATGCTTGGATAATTCTTAGCTGCATCCGTAATATCAGAGTTCTCCAAAATCTTCAAATCCTTGTTTTCAGGATTGATGTTAGAATATTTGGATATCAAGGTTAATAATGCACTAAACTGTTCACTGGCTTCAATTGCACGACCACTGGTTGACTTGCTAATAGTGAGATTAATACCGCTAATTTTCAAAACTTTGTTATCAATAGTGATATTAAGTTCACCTTCACCCATACCTGCATAAGCAGTCATAGAGGGCTTAACTTCAAACTCAACAACGCCTCGTTTAGCATCTATAATTGTTGCGTCAACAATTTCTTCAGAACCACGAGGGAGAGTTATTGTGTATGTAACTGCCGAACCAGTTAAGTCGATTGCTCCCTTATCATCCACGACCATAAGGCGAGGATATTTGATACCACCCTCGCCTTGTGTCACAGTAAAAAACTTGTTGTTGTCTTTCCAAGCGTGTACTGTATATATTTTATTGTAGGTTTTCATTATTTTCCTCCTTATCACTTCGTTAATATATACATTGTATTTTCATAAATAGAAATATTACTTGTACACTATAACGAATAATTTGGCTTTAAAACCCTCCTTTTAAAACTCTTCAAATTCGCTATCATCCCATCCTGTTGCTGTTTTGCTCTCAGTGCCTATATATACATAGCGTTTACCATTGTATGTATAATAGGCATTAGGGATAAGCATAATGCCCTTCGCAAATTCAAATGGATTATCAGCAACACCAACAGGATGCTCTTGTTCAACATATGTCTGGCTGACGAGTGTTTCACCGACATAATACTCAACCCAATTATAGCCGAGTTTATCTGATTGCGTGATTTTCTGTGATAAACCACCGAGTTTTTCAATCTTAACAGCCGTAGTATGGTCAGCTACAATCTTATCAACTAACGCATTATAATCACTCATTGTATACCTCCTCAATTTTAATTAATACCTTTTGTGCCGTGCCTTCTTTGGCAATGATATCCGCCATATCTGACACACACTCATCAGGTAGGTTTTCAGGCTTTGTAATTCGCCACTCGCTGAATGTATATAATGTTTTACCATCATCATCTGTTGATATCGAGATGTTGACGGGTATATAAATCACATCGCCATCACGATGAGGGATAGGCGAATCATATGATGTTCTTTCGCTAATTTCATAATTACCATTTTCAATCATCTTTTTCACTTCCTTGTGTATAACCTTATTTTTTAGTAGATTGATTTTTTGTAAGTAGGGTTTAGATATTTGTTTATAATTGGTACACCATTTTGAGTGAGATGACCAAGAATTAAATGAAGCAAGTAACGCCGATAATGGCATTTTGTTACACAACACTAAATTACACATTCGATTGAATTTGCGTGCATATGCTCGTCTTTTATCATTCCTTTTCTTAACTATAACCCATTTTGATTGAATATTATATTTAAAAATAAACCCACAAAAAGGTAAGCCGTTTTTTAATGGAATAATCTGGCTCTTAGGATTAAGTTGTAAGTCAAGAGTGTTTAAATATTCAACAATTAGCTCACTATATACGATAGCAGTATTTTTATCCTCACACAAGAAATAAAAATCATCAGCATATCTACCATAATACTGAATGCCTATGTCATATTTTACAAACCTATCCAAACCCTCTAAGTAAATATTAGAGGCAATAGTATTAATCTGATTACCTAAAGGTAGTCCAATATCTCCTTTTGTGCTATTAGTAAATACTTCAATTAACCACCACAATGATTTATCAAAATAATACTCCATTTGGTCGATTGACTTTTGATGATTAATGTTATAATAAAACTTAGAAATATCGCCTTTAAAAATATAACCTTCGGGGCACTTTTTACCAAACTCTTTTAATTGTTGGATTGTTCTACGATATGCAAATGAAGTTCCTTTACCTCGTTGTCCCGCATAGTTATCTTTAATGCAAATATATGGCAAATGCTGATTTAAAATATTTGTCGCATAATAAATGTTGCACGATTTTATCCCTAAATGAGCAGGCTTGTATAATTCTTTCTTTTGGTTCTTTGACTGTAAATTCAGTATATTTACCAACTTTATAAGTTTGATTTTTTAATTCTTGCTGTATTTGAGCTAAATTCTGCACAGCTTGTAACCTAAAATACATAGCTGATTGTTTATAAGATCGATTATTTTGAGCTTTTTTAAAAGCTTTATATAAGTATTCAAAATTTAAAAAATTGTCAATGCTTTGCATTAATTTATCCTTTCGGATGGGTTATCGTTTCTTTTGACTGATGACGCTCTGTTTTCGTTATAACACTACTCATTCTCACATTTCATCTAAACGGGCGAACCGAATTGTTGTTGTTGGCGTTGTTGTTGTTCAAGCCTCCAGTCGAGTTGAAGTAACGCATTAATAAACGATAACCCCTAACACTATTTAATGTGTTTGTTTGTATATGTTTGCCAATTTATTAATTGACTCTGAATTTTTGACACCTTAGCAGACCAAAATTCAATGTTACATTGAGGGTGCAACACTTCATAAATCATTCTCAAGTAAAATAATACTTGATTGCACCGTGCAATTGCTTGTTTTATGTATTTAATTCTGTCTTTACCCGAATTGCTGTTTGCAAACACGATGTTGTCATATAAATCGAATGTATTAGTTAGCAGTCTGTCAACCAATGTAAACCTATACTTCTTAGGAAAATTGTTTAAATTATTGGTTAATTTTAATGTATATGAGCATAAACTCTCTGCATCTATCTGCACTTTAATTTTATTATTGCTAATATTAATCTGTCTCCTTATAATGTCAAGTTAGCTGACTATCGTCAGCAAGAACATATGCACTGTCGCTATCACTCCATTGCATATAAGTTGAAGTCGAAAGTTGACTAAACGGGCGAACCGAATTGTTGCCGTTGCTGGCGCCGCCGTAGTAGTTGTACAAGTCTCCAGTCGAGCCGAAGCAACGCAATTGTGAAGCAGATGAAGTTCCGCTAATTGTTCGGCACCAATAATTGTCTTCGAATTTTCTGTTGTCCGCACCAACGCCCTCAACCCATTCGTATATGTGTGCATCTTCAAGTGGATATACAACTTCGGTGCCCATTGCATAAGACGAACAAAGGAAGAAGTAGTCAGTCATTGTTTCAGAACCGCCACCATCATTTGTGTCGAGAATGCATTTCACAGATTTTGGAACAATGATTGATTTTTCATAGTCTGTAATTTCATACATAAAGCCATTCCGCGATTTATATGACGGAGCGGTGTCATAATCATGACTTGCTGTCCACCACTCGTTTTTCGGCTTGTTACTATTGAGCCATTGTCTGATATTAGATAAATAATATCTATTGTTACCCTGTGATTTTCTTTGACTTATAGGGTTAGGGTTGCCTGATGCGTTTTCGGGCTGGTCAAATACCATTCTGCCAGCAGGTGATGTCAGTGAACCCACCGTAATAAATCCTTTTTCTTTGTCGAGCGTATCAAAAATTGTCCATTTGATTTTAACACCGTTATATGCTCCGAAAACAATAGTATCACCAGTTTTAAGACTGCCAAGTAATACTTGTCCTGTTCTGTCTTTATAATCAACTTTGACAATGCTTTTTGTTTCTTCTGTTTGATATTGTTTTTCAGCGTTATACGGAAAAATTCTGTAATAGTATGTTCTTCCGACTTCAACGGTTGTATCTGTGTAAGTTATACCTGTTCCGTTAAATACAGTTTCACCGTCAAGTACATTCGTTGGAGCTATATTTTCTTTCTTAACAATTCTATATCCGCTTGCTTCTGTGTCCTGCCATTTTAACTGAATGGAAGGTGTTTCATACAACGCATCGGCTACCAATACTGTTTGTGGGGGGAGTGTAGAAGTGGGAGTAACGCCATTGGGAATAGCCTTAATTCTATCGGCATAGGCATTAAAGCTATCAGAGGGTTCAATAGTTCCGCCTTTGTATTCAATAGCAGTTTTAATATTTTGTTTGGTTGTTGTCATATATTCCTTTAACTCTGCATCCACATCAATCACCTCACCTGCAACAGCATTAATTGTTCCATCCTCTGCAATTCTTATATTTTCGCCTGCTGTTAATTTATCTTGCTTTTTGGCAAGTTCAGGCTTTAGACTTTCAGTAACTTCGGCAGTAAATTCAGTTTTATCTTCGGCAGTAAAATAATCAACACCTTTTACTGGAGTTTTACCGTCAGTACCGTTCTGACCTTTTTCACCCTGTTCACCTTGAATACCTTTTTCGCCTTTTTCGCCCTGTTCACCTTTAAGAGATCTTAGCCAATCTTCTTCAGTGCCGATAAAACCACCATTTTTTGCGATTTCATAAGCTGATAAACCATTTTGTCCTTTTAGTTCACCATTGTTGAATTTCTGTTGGAAAGTCTCACCATCTGCAAACGGAATATCATCGGCAGTATAGGTTTGCTTGATGTTCAAATCTTCAAGCGACTTATCTCCGTTAAGTTCAACGCCATTGATAGAAGGTTTATTGTCCAAATGTGCATAATCACCGTCAAACTCTTTAAGTGTTCGCCAAATAGTGTTACCGTCATTATCTATAGACAACACTTGTCCGACAACACCGTCTGTAGTCGGTTTAGAGATAAAATTTTCTAAGATGTTAAAATCATCAGTGCTTTCAATCTTGGTGTCATCTGGTGCAAAAGAAACCTTAAAATTAATGCCTGAAAATCTTACATTACCTTCAGGAAACTGTAATTCTACAATACCTTTCAGCACACCTTCAGCCGTTGTCATCTGTAAATACAAAGGTAAATAAATCAAACCTTTATCTTTATCTACTCTGCACTCAACACCTACTTTGTGTTCGTCCGGCTTCAATCCATAATAGATGGCAAGCGTACATTCTGAAAGGTCTATATCAGCACCGTGATTTTTAAGCTCAATCTCAAACTCAGTCACACCGTGTTCTCTTTGTGTGATTGGTTCAAGAACCTTATTAATATAAGCACAGTCGATGCTTAAATGTCTAATAATCATCAAATCACCACCTATTATTCTGTAAAATTAAATGTTGTATTTCTAACACTTGTTTGTGAAATCGTATTGAAACAATCAATAAATCTCTTCTTGAGAGGCTTGGCAGAATAGTTTGTATTGAATGTCAAACTGAAATCTGATACATCATCATAATTTATATGAATTGAAAGCAAAATAGGATACTGCCAATCACCGTCTTTTACTTCAAGAGATAGTGCTGCACCAAGTGTTAAATCTGCAATGTTATCCTTCATTTCGGGAATCGTCAATGTGTTCGCCGATTCAATCTCAAATTCATAGCACTGCTTGCTGAGATAATTGTCGTGGTCAGATTTAGCCTGAACCATTACTTCTTGCAATGTTGTTATAATATCATTAGCGGAATAGGTATCACTAAATACAACATTGTCATTTGTCCAATCTCCTTCAGTAATGTAATTTTGAAGTTCTAAAATTTCAGCGGGGGAGAGGATTGTTGCAATCCCGTCTTTGTTTGCCTGAATTGCCGTTTTGTAATTCAGTGTAAACTTTTTAGCTACTGTTTGCATCTTGTTATAACATGTGTTGTATTTGGTTACTGCGTTATCATAATCATTTTTTGTATTCCAATATGTCTCTGCTGCCGAATACAATTTTGTATATAAAGATTTGGAGTAATAGCAATCGTAATTGATGTAATCGTATGGTGGGTTTCTCATTCCACTCGGAATACGCACATGGTCATCTACAAGAACTTGATAAGCATAACGCAACTCTCCACTTGAAGAGTTAGAGAGCGGTCTGTCACTAAACCCATATTTGTCTAGTAGATGTGTATTAATTGTATCTGCGACTGTTAAGTATGTTGTTAAAGCTTTTGACACTTTAGAAACTTGCTCTATTTTCTTCTTATTGCACTCAATCAATAATGCCCCGTTATTAGCATATTTTACAGACTGTTTTTCAATGTTTGTTTGCCACACCGTAAGAGCTTCTTTTAGGGTTCTATTTTTAGTGTCATCAGCCACATAATCTAATTGATTTTCAATATTACTAAAATTGTACAATATATTATTTCCCGTAGGGTTGATTAACCCTAATCCGTATTGATCGTTAGATGTATGCACTCTTAATGCACTAATGCACCTATCATCAGTTGTGTGAACATTCGTATTTTTGATTGCATTTTGCCATGTTAATATCGCCTTAGAATGAGTGCCTAAATATTTTTCATCAGTATTATAATACCGCCGCTCTTCTGTCTCTATGTTCCCATCTATTATATTAATTGTCATATTTTCTGAATCAAAAATGAAATAGCATTGGTATGACGAAGCGATATCATTATTTAAAAAAGTATAAACATTTGCATTATCAACATCATTAAGTGTTCTATACCTAACACACACTGCTTGAGCAATGTATCCTATTTTCCATCGTGGAAGATAGTCAAGTATTTGATTCAGCAATCCTCGGACAAACTTTTGTTTATGTCTTGTGTTACCATAACAATCGTAATACCAATTATCACTGGTAACAAGGTCGTTAATATGATCAGGCACAAATAGTGGTAATGTACTGTTTGATAAAGAAAACGCTCTTTTTGATAAAGTCATCTCATAAGACTGGGCTGTTACTTTTAGCACAGTATTACTTCCGTTATCATTTATTTCTTCTGTGTTGGTAATAACCCACCATACATTTCGTATGCCATAGTTTTTATTTTTATTTGTTTCAAAGTGTGTACACAATCTTTCTCTTGAAAAGATTTGCACCCAAGAGGCATTGGGAATATATGTACGATAAGTATTGTCACTATATGTTGCTTGACTACATACAAGACTTATTCGGATATACCCTTCGTCAATAGTATCAGTATTGTTTTCAATATTACCATCGCTATCCTTTACTGTAAAATCTACATATCTTCGGAATGGTTGTTTCGATGATTCATGATAATAATTATCATCAGATTTAAGCCAGCTATCTGCGTTAGCTTCCTTATAGTAATGAATTTTAAATGAGTACCGCAGAGCGTCACCGTTAAAACATTTTGTTGCAATGACATCTCCTTTATGGACAGGTATAAAACTTTTACAGGCTAAATACTGGTAAGTATACCATCCTTGCTTGTACAAGTCTAAGCTTTCTGAATAATCTTCAAATACCCCATCATTAATAGTGCCACCCCACACCCACTCGTAACCATATGTAGTGCCAATATCAAAAAGCATAGTTTCGTTTTTAATATTGAAATTGTTAATTGCTGTATTAACATCAAACGATAACTCATAATCTTTTCGTGTACCTCCGCCTTTTAAATTATACAGATAATCTGCATAATAACTTTCTCCTGTAAATTTAAAATACTCAGTTGAATCATTGAGATACAAAAGCATATCAGGCTTTAGATTATCATAATTAGGATTGTCCATCCAACTGTTGGTACGAGTGTCATAAACTTTTTTAGGCACTTCAAAACTCATTTCCGAAGCTGCTCCGAAATTATAATCAGCAGTCCAATTGTGTATGTTTTTGACATAGCCAAGTGAGGTCTTTTTATTCTGTCTATACAACACCATGTCGGGGGTCTCTTGTGCGTAATTTCGTGTTTGCATTAAATACCACCCAACCTATGCATTGTAGTGTACTTTAAAACTAAGCTTTTATCGGGATCGAAAACATCGTAAGCATAGTTATGTTTAGCGTCAGTTTTATCTGCGGATTTAATGTATAGATAAATCTGATTTTGACCATTGCCAAGCCAAAATAAAGATACATAATCGAGATTATCTTTAATAACTCCGTTGTATTGAATGAATGGGGGAGTGAGTGAATGAAAAGTTCTTTCATTAGGTTCTTTCATTGTTACCATTCCATATTTAGTATCCAGTTCGTATACGGCATCTTTATCTGTATGATAATTCACATTCGCATCGAAAACGAACATAGACTTATTAAGTTTATTTCCAACATACACTCTATAATTCGATAATGTGTAATCTATTTGATGTTCTGTCCAGTTGTGCCCGATCTTTAAATCAATAATAGGACAAATTTTGTTATTGATAGGTTGTCCTTCAATATCAATTGTAGTTTCAAAAGATAATGTTTGTCCTGTATTTGACGGTTTAGTTGCAACCCCTTTAAACTCAATTTCATTGTCCTGATACCAAAATCCACTATCATTTTGTACCTTACAACGCAAACCTCTATAGCCTCGTGCATCGGTAATATCACTGTCAGGAATAAATAATGCGTTGAGGTAATAGTCGGATGTTTCGTTATGCAGTGTTAATCTTTTCCATCCGTCCTGTCCAAAGAGCCAATTCTTAATCTCTATCATTGTTTCCAATGGTATATTATCTTCAGGACTAATAATTTCAATCGTAAACTCAAGCGGACTGTCGGAGTAATTAAGATTGTATAACAACTGTTGAGCATTATGGGGGAGAGTAGCAGTTGTAGGTTCGTACTCACTTCCGCTCTTAAACTCAAAATTATCATCAGTAATAAATGCTAAAATTAGATTGTAGTCACCTGAGTAAATACCATTATAAGTAAAATAACAATCTCTAAACAAATAACAGCACCTCCTTTGGATAATAAAAAAGAGAAGATGAAATTCATCTTCTCTTACATGTTTTTATTCTGTTTTTAAGAAATATTAAGATATGAGCCTAATTCCAATTCAATATCTTCTAAACATCTTTGAGCATTCTTACTGTCCGACTCCTCAACTTCTGTTATACCTTGATATCGAGCAGTTCGAGCCATAGATTGCAAAGATTCGTATAACAATCTAAAGCGTTTAGAAAATATTTTAGGGTTATCTTTAATAGAATTACTTCTATCTTCATGATTATGTATCTCGCAAACACCACATTGTGAGTACAAAACCGCCTCTACAAGATGTATCATTGCATAAAAAGTGACAGTAATTTCCCAGTCATAAAACTTCTCATGATTATTGTTCATACCATAACTGATAAACCGCTTGTTATGCAAATATTGATTGTAATGAATGTCATATGTTTTTGTAGAGTTGCTCATTCTTATATCACTTCTTCAAATGTTATCATATCTTTGCCGATAAATTGCTTTTCACCAATAAAAACAATATCTACTGTAAATGGTAAGATTGTTTCATAATCTATTTGCAATTCTGATATACGATTTAATATTTCATAATCTTTTTCTTTACATATTACCCAATACTCAACTTCATTAGTTTGATGTAACCATCTGTACCCTACAGTTAGATTTGATGAGTCTATATCTTTAATCGATTTTGCAAATAGTTTTGCCCAATTTTTACTTGACCAAGAAATAATAATTTGATTACAAACCTTACGATGTTGTAGGGTTTCCCAATTTCTAAACGCTGTGTCTATTTGGTTATTTTGACCTTGTTCTTGATTTATGGTCAAAATATTAATTATAAGATTATCAGTCTCTTGTGTCGTTGAGTAAGGCTTTAATATCTTATATCTATCAACTTTGCTTGTGTCGGTGCTAACTAAATTAAACATAATCACACCTCCGTTTGGTTACTATCTGGCGTTTTTATTCCAAGATCAACACCGAATTGCTTTTGATAGTCTACTACAGCACTAACCATAGGTGTGATAACAGAAAGCATATTCCTTGGATCTATCATCACATCTACTTCATCAGTAATGCTGTCACTATTCCCAGTTACGGCAAATGATATTTTAAACGATTCTTGGTTGACTTCAATTTTTATGGCATTTGGCGTAATAGTTTTGTTCATACTTCTCGAACCTCCTATCGTTAGTATGCCTCTTATAACTATAGCTATGTTACCAATATATGTTAACCCTCGTGTGTTATACTACAGCAACATTTGCTACAGTATTATTATATACCTTGCTTTTATACAAAGTCAAGACTTTCTTGAAAAAGCAAAGAAAGATATATATATTTCACAACACGAAGGTTAACAAAAATTGTTTATAATGCATAATTACAAATATCTATTATTCACCGTATAAGACATAAGTTTTTTAATCGTGTTGTCCATAATCCTCTCAGATTCTTTATGCAATGCATTAACAGTAGCCTGAGTAGCATCGCCTTGCACATTGATGTTAATAGCAGGGGAAACAACAGTTGATTTATTGTTCACGACATTCGGTGTTATCTCAGAGCCAAACTTCTGTGCAAAATAATCAGTTGGAGCTGATGCAAATTCAAACAATTCATTTGTCATCGCTTTGCTAAATACAGGGTTGCCTTGTGGTAAGATTGTATATCTGCCATTGCCAAGAGATGTAGGGATAAGTTCTGAACCGATGCCCTCTTCGTCAACAATAGACAAACCGCCTTTGGCTGATTTTGTGCCAGAAGCATACGCTTTCATTTTAGACCATAAAGAACCTGCCGGTAGCGCTCTTCCGCCATACCAATCTTTACTAATCCGACTTATGAAATATGTTTCAGCATCCTCTTTGTTCGTTAGGTTGGTTTTATATACTTTACCGTTATAGGTAATTTTATACCCATGACCTGTTATACTCGATGGTCGTATTTTAACTGAATCAATCTTTGCTTTAGTAGTCTGTGCAGAATTACCCAACTCGTCAATTTTTTGCTTCAAACTATCAATTCGAGAAGTGTAGTTATCAATGCTTCCTGTTACATTAGCAATAGCAGAGTCTACATCGTAGATACGAGATTGTAGTGTATTCATTAAATCCATAACATTGAGCTGCGCAGTGCCGTATTCATAAAGAGCACTTTGAGCCGACTGCCACATATGGTTAAACTCAGCCTCTGTGGTTGTAGTGTAATTTTGACAATACCACAACAGGTTGTTATACAATGTGCCATTGTCATTGTCAATCATATTACATGCAGCTCTGTGCAAAGACACCTCGTTGTTTAAGAAATCTTGAATAGTTTGGATTTCATCATCATAATGCTTATCTGTCTCTTCTTTCAGTTTATCCAAAGCCTCTTTGCGAGTATCATACTGATAGTCTGATAGATAATCATATAAGTCTTCTCTGGACTCAACCAAATCATCAACATTTTCTTTGTGAGCTTTTTTACCTGCGGAACTATCGTCCAGTCCAGTAATAGCAGCAGACAATGCGTTTGAAGCAACAGCGTTTTCTTTCTCTTTGAGCTGTTTGTTGAAATCAGCTTCTTCTTTTTCTTTGTCAAGAAGTTCCTGTTTCTTTTCAATAAGCTCATCAATTTTATCTTTGCGTTCTTGTAACGCATCTATTTCGTTCTGCTTAGTTTGCTTAATGTATTTTTCTGTCCAATCGACTAAATCTTCAATTGCAGATAAAGCGTCTTCATAGCCATCCTTACTATCTTCTAATGCCTGCTTTTTGTTTTCTAAAGCCTCTTTAGTTTTTTCTAAAGCCTTTTCCTCATTTTCAAGTGCCTTTTTATGTTTTTCTGTAGCGGATGTTGCTTCATCAGTAGTAGTTGATAAATCGCTTAGTGAAGACTCATAGTAGTCTATTAAAGCTGCCTTTTTACGCCAAGCACTTTCTGCTGTAATTACAGCTTGTCGATACAGGTCGCCTGTGCCTTGCTCTACATCTTTTGCCGCTGCTGTTGCGTAAGCTTCTTGCCATTTAGCATCGGCTAAATTTAATGCCGACTCAGTTGCATCCTGTTGATTTTTCTTTAAATACTCAAGCACTTGGGTTTCGTTTTCTAACTGGTTTACTTCGTCCAAAGATGCTTGCAAATAAGAAACCTTAAGCTTTTCCAGCTGAGCTTTTGCCAATTCTCTGAACTTATTAGAAGTTAAATCTAATTCGCCTTGCTCATTGATAAGCATATCAATGTACGAACTATCTAATGACAATAAAGATTGAAGTGTAGAAAAGGAGAGTGTTCCGTTTTCGCTATACTCAGAAATAGCCGACTTAACGGTATTGAAAGCTGAAAAAGTTGACTCTAAGGATTTATTAGCATCTTCGGTTGAGATCTTGAACGAGAACCCATTCGATGCTTCTGCTTTGATTCTCTCTACTAATTTTTGAACATCTTTTAAACTGTTTAACGCAGCATCGCTGTTGTATATCTGTTTAATGGTACTAAAATCAAGCGTAGATAAATATTTATTAACATCTTCACTTAACTGAATTTTCTCTTTAGAGTCTTTTCTAATATTTGTACCCGGAATGAACCCACCTTGCAGATTACCAGCTACACGCTTTGTAATATTCGCAATTGCTTTATTAATATCCACATCGTCAGCAATTTCTACATCAGAAAACAACATTTTTACAAAAAGTTCTCTTGTATCGGCGTTCATTCCATCAATGCCCGACAAAGCATTGATAACTTTATTATTAAGATCTTTAAAACCTGAGACATCTATTTTTCCGCTTTTAATATCATCTATTTGGGTTTGTACCTCGTCCAGCGTATTGGTTAATTCTGGATTCTTAAATGCTTTAACAATACTCGATACAGTTTGCTTAACTGATTCTAAATTGTCTGCCGTGCTCGCTTCAGGATCAATAATCTTACTGTAGAAGTTATCCCATGTAGCACTATTTATATATTGTTCAATAAGAGCTTGACTTTTACTGTCCAATGTGCTAAACTGTTCATCAGTATAGTGAATATATGCATCAAGCACAGGCTTAAAGCTGTTGTTTACCAAATCGTTAATTTGACGATTTAAAGCTGCCTTGTAGTTTTGAATTGACGAGATGGCAGTTGATATGTCTTTATCTTCGATTTTATAAATTGACTCTCCAGTGCTTTTATCGTAACGGAAGATATCTTCAATACCAGCACCCTTAATAATAGTGTCCAAATTGTGCATATCTGCCCACATCAGAGAGATATCTTCTTTAGATTGTACTTTTTTTACAATTTCGTCAATATTCTTGAGTTGGGTGAGATAGGTTTTATCATCCCCACCAAATATTCCCTGATTCGTAGCAATATTCTCTAACGCTTTGCCGAAAGTATCCTGCTCTTTAGACACAATAGTTTCGTAATAAGCATTCTTCTCATCAGTCATTGCCTTATTAAGAGCTTCAACATTATCCTTGCATTTTAAAATAGCATTACCCTGAGTATCATAACTTTCCACCAAGTCTGGATACATCTGTGCAATCTCATTAGAAAGTTCAATATATCTCTCATACTGAGTAGAGGTTAAAGAGATATTTTCTCCATAAGAATTAACGCCATCAGCTAATTCGTAGTATTCATTTTTGATTTTGTTTACAGATGCTGAATGAGATGTGTAGGCATCTTTTTTGTCGTTAATCTCTGTTGCGATTTTTTCAAGGTCTGATAGGTTGTTTTTAGCTCTGTTGGTATAATTATCCAGTGCCTCAAAACCAAAAGAAATTGCAGTCATTACACCTTGTATAATAAGCATATTACCAATGCCTACAGCAAGATTCTTTAACGAAGAGCCTAATGAAGATAACTTGCCTTTGATACCTGAGAAACTTTGCTTCATTTTAGTTGCATTTGCACTAATCTGTTTTTGAGCTTCTGCGTACTTGGTCTCATATGTAACGCCAGCAATAAGCTCCTGATTTAAGTCTGCTGTTGCATTAGCAAAAGCTGCTTGTTTTTGGATGACTTTTTCGGTGTCACCAAGTTTATCATCAGCGTTAATAGTATTGACAAAATCTTCATAAGCTCCAAGATTTTTTTCTGCTGTGGTCGCCGCAGCGTCAACTCTTGCTTTTTTTGCTTTACTCGCAAAATGGATTTTTTTGTTTCCGTCTTTGTCTAAATAAGTTTGGAGTATCTTAACCTTAGACTATGATTATCAATAAGAAGGTATATATATGGAACATACAACACAATTATCTGTTTGCCCACAATGTGGAACAATTGAATGTCCTGCTTTCTCTACTAAATGTGACTGTTGCTGGATAGGTTTTTTGAAAAGACCTCGCAAGTTGTTTTTTACAATTTCAGACCAACAACTGACGCAATTATACGAAAGTGAACGAAAACGAACAACTAAATGCGGTCTCCAAGAGTATAGATATGTTTATTGGTATAATGCTCTATTTAAAGATTGCCCTGAATATGATAATAATTTATATGAAAAACACCTAAATAATAACAGACGCTGGGATTCAGTAGTAGAGAAACGAGTCGCATCGTTACAATCCCGACCAACTGTTAAATGTCCATACTGCGGTTCTCTGCGTACTACTAAAATTTCAACAAGTAGCAGAGTAGCTTCATCTCTCACACTCGGCTTAGCAAGCAACAAGATAGGCAAGAACTATCAATGTAATGATTGCAAAGCCACCTTCTAATTAATAATTTGAGCAGTGTTTTATAATACTGCTCTTTTTTTGTTTGTTTATAAAACTTTTCTTTTATATGATAGTCACTGTTGTCTCAGTGTCGATTTGGACTATACAATTTAAGGTCATTTCATATCGTTGAAACTACCTCAAGAGGCTTATAGTCTCTGAACCTCCGCTTATGCGGCTGGATGCTGATTATGGCTTATTACGGCGGTTAGCTTTTGACATACGCCGAACAATAACTTGTTTCTGACTTTCGTCTCCATATGGCATATTGTTCATCACCATTTCCCAGAACGGCTATCATTCCGTTTGCAGTTTAACCTCTCATTTAACGACATACATCACCATTTCTTGATTATAGCACGATTACGCTACTTTCTCGAAATAGATAGGCATACTCCTAAAACCCGTCAATTTGGGTTTACCCTTGTCGCTTCCCATTAATCCAGACACAACGCCAGATATGGAAAGAGTACCAATGTTTGCTCCAAGATGAGAAAGCAATTCATTAGCTTGTGTTAAAAATCCTAACAATCCAGAGCCAGTATCAACTACGCCTTTAACAATATCACTTGATAATGTTGTTGTTGATAATTCCTGCCACTGTGCCTGAAATTGTTTTACTTTACCTTCGATACTATCTATGTACTTTTCGTGTTCCTTTAATGCAGAACCATCTGAGTGCTCGGATGTATCTAATGAATTGATTGCTGTACCAATGTTTTGAATTACAGCAGAAGCGTAGTTAGACCTATTCTTACCGGCAATAAGCTCAAGTAATGACGCTTTATTTTTATCAGCCAAGTCATCCCATACGAGAGCGATATCTTTAAGAATATCATAGGTGCTACGGAACGAACCATTGTCCATAATATCCACGCCTGAAGATGAAGAAGTTTTTGTTAAAGCTTTGATTTTGTCTTGAAGCTCAGAAGTTGTTGTGCACATTCCTTCCGTATCTTCTCCAGCCTTTTCAAGCTCTACCGACATACCTCTTAGTCTCATAGCAAGCACTTTAAGTGCATTACCTGATTCATCTGCACTCTGTGTAACTTCGGTCATTGCGGTCAGCAACGCAATGGTTTCATCAAGGCTATTACCCGCAACAGCCATAGATGCGGCTGAGTTCTTTAAGCCTTCGCCTAAATCACCTGACGAGACAGCGTAATTATTACTCACCTCATTAAGTTTATCGACAATGCTTTGTGCCGATGAAGCTTCCATATTAAAAGCTTTTAATATGGAAATAATGTCACTACTTGCTTCGCCAACACCATCCAAATCGTCACCGACATTAGCATATATGGTTGCCACCTCTGCCAATTGCGTTGCGTCAGGTATATTATAACCCATACGAGCAAAATCAGCGGTACTTGTAACAAAGTCACTAATAGTAGTACCCAGCTCTTTTGCTTTGCCAGTTGCCGTAGTTAAATATTTGTCATATGTCGAATCGGTGCTGTCTGTAACTTTCTTAAGCTCCACCATAGCAGTGTCTAACTCAGTCACAATGTGTATCATGTCTTGAACAGTAGCAATAGCTTTGTTCATAGACGAAGTGATAAAATTCCACGAACCATATTTAAGATAGTTCTTTGCAAGTGTGCGTAGAGCGGTTGCACCCATCAATCCAGCAGACTCGGCAGAAGTCTTAATATTTGCAAACTGTGACTGGAAAGATTTAAGCTGTTGGCTGCTGACTTTTGCAGCATCTGATGTTTTATCTAAAATGGTTTCAATTTGTCCAGCGTATGCTTGAGCAGCTTTAGGATTGCTACTCGCAAATTTCATAACCTGCAAACGCAGTGTTTCTACTGCTTTGCTACTTGCGATCGTGCTTTTATTTGCGGTTTTTAAACTCTGACTCCATTTGGTTTCAAATTTATGTAAAGCAGCATTGTTTCCAAGCTTGCCAGTTACTTGATTTGTAGCGGTTATTTCTTCGTTAAGTGATTGAAATTTTTGGAGGTAGTCACTAAGTTCGTTTTTTAGATTGTCAGGAATATTGCGTCCGTTAAGTAAAGATGTTGTTTGCTGACGCAAAGCTCGCATATTAGCCAAATATTTATCCAACTGACTATTATTAACAACCTCTCCTGAGCCATTTAAAATATCATAGTGATATCCTTGCGCTTTGCCAGTTGCGTTGGCAGTATTGAGCTTCTCTTTAATATTGTTAATCCTACTTTGGAACTTGTCTATAAAAGAATTATCTGCACCATTCCATACACCATTTTCAAGTAGTTTTTCACATTCTTGGCGTATGTCTTCCAAGTCTGCTTTTGCTTCTTGTAATTGTCCTTCGGGAATAAACGCTACATTTTTACTGCGGTTTTGAATGTCATCATATACTGTATCAATATCACTCCGAATCTTTTCTATTTCAGAACGGTTGTTGTTTACAGTATTAGAGATAGAGGTTGATAACGCTTGCGCCTCTGTCGCAAAAGACGAAAGAAGTTCTTTTGGTATATCTTCTCCATTATTCCACATATCACCAATAATATCTTTTTTAGATATGAGGGTTGTAAGTTGAGACCACGCAGTACGATATTCAGACACAGTTAGCAAGTTTTTGCTTTGCTCTTGTGTTAATTGATTAGTCGTTTGTGATACAAGAGCTTCTGCGTCTTGAAACTCCTTTAAGGCAGCAGTGCTTTCTGTAATAACAGCCAATTGACTTTGTAACTCGGAAGCAGATATTTCATTTGTGCGACCAGTAGGAGATACTACACGACTCCCTGTATCAATAAGTTCCTGTAATTCTGCTTTAGTTTTGTCTATAGACTCAGCACTAATTACACTATTTGAATTATGACTCTCAAGGATAGCATATAAGGATTGGGCAGTTTGAATAATATTATTAATTTCATTAACACTCTGTCTGCCTTCTGTATTGATTGCAGTTACATCTTGCGATAATTTTACAACCTTTTGACTCAAATTGTCTAAATCAGCGACAGGAATTTCCAACCCTTGAGATAATGACTGCTCTAACTGTCTTCCTTCAGAAGCCAAACTTCTTGATACCGTAAGAAATTTCTCAATATTCTGTGTATTTAAAAACTGATATCCTTGTTTTTGAAGGTTTAAACCGCCAATAATGCTTTGAATTCTGCTCTGAATCTGAGCTAACTCTTTTGCGGTTTGTTGATAACTTGTCACATCGGCTGTCGTCCGATTGCTATTGTTATTCTTGTTATATTGACTACGAGATGCTTTGACTGTATTTCCAGTAACACCAACCGAAATACTGCCAATTGCTTTTTCAATGTCTTTCTTCAAAGACTTCATTGCGTTACTACAGTCAAACTTTTTGATTGTAACTACTGGAATTTTTGGAGGGTTTTTAAGAGATTTTTCAAATAGTGTCTGAACGCTCTTTTTTAATTGGTCTTTGGCTTGTTTACTCTGATCGGCTTCTATATTATATATTTTAATACCGTCAATAGCTTTAGCTAATTCTCCAACACTCTTTTTGAAAATTTTCTTGTCTTCGTTTCTTGTTCCAGCTATCACTTGGACGGAAATACCAAAAATATCGTTTTCATTTGCCACACATACCACCACCTTATTTCAACTTTGCTATAATTTTTGTTGTAATACTTTTTTTGAAGTCTGAATTGTTTAGTTCTGCTCTCGTTGACGCTATAGGATTACGAACCCCCATAAAAGCATATTTTTTGGCATCATATCCGATAGCTCTCCATAAGTCAGAGGTATAACTATATCTCTTTCTGGTGTATCCATTCCGACTATATCCTGCTATCCAACGAATCAATGCGTCCGATGTAGTGGTTGGCACTTGATGAGTAACAACTGAGCGGTTTGGTGTTGCTACAGAAGTTATGATAATCTTATTGCTCTCTTGGGACACATCTTGAATTTGGGAGCTGCTTCCTAAGCCATTCACACTACGCCTTACATAAGTTGTAGGAGTATATGTATCATAAATATCTGCTTTGATATTTTTTCTTAATTTGTCTTTAATATCTTGAGCAATATCGGTTTTTAAAACCTGAGAAGCCGCCTTGTTAATTGCTTTGACAAATGTGTCATACGAATTGAAAGTCTTAATACCACCAGCCCCTTATTTAGCAGAAGGGAAGAGGGGAAGTGGACTGTTGCTTGGCTTATCTTCTTCCTCTTTGATAATGTGGTTTACCATATCCATCATCTTATTGAGGTCTACCTTATCGCCAATAGACGATATGTTTTCAGTTAATGCTTTAAACTGATTCATAATTAATGCAGTTTCATAGGTCTTTTCGGAGATTTCCTTTTTCTGCATATATTCAATTCTCTTCTGAACACCTTCATATATTAACGCCAATTCTTTTTGATTGATTTTACTTTTGACAAACTCTGCAACACCTGTTTCTGTTACAAAAGAATACATTTTTTCAAAAACAGTAGGAATTGCAAAATTTGCATACTCTCTAAGAATTTGCATATCAATCAATGTAGATGTGATTTCGGGAAGATATCTATTTTCTGATATATCAAATACAGTTTCCGCTACTGTACTACAGATATTTGAAAGGCGTACTGCACCGATACTATGTTTGATTCTTAAAGAGATGTGTTCTATTTCTTCAGGCTTTTTATCATCTGTTGTTACTGAATGAAATACATAATCATAAAACTTTGGCTCATTTTTTTCTGCGTAATAAATTTTTCCAAAAGTCATTACTGGAATTTCTTTATAATCCTTTTTTTTATTTGTGCTTTTTTTCATATATAAAATCCTTTCATTCCTTGTGCTGTATATTAATGTTATGTACAGCGTAATCTCCGATACAGATAGCATCCGAAATGTTATCGTTATCGGTATCAATGTCATATTTATTCTTTACATACTGCAATGATAGTATTTTACTTTGTTTTTTCGCTTTGTTATCGTTAGGAATAGTTGCAGTGATTTTTGCTTTAATTTCTTTACTTGTTCTGCCTCTTGCGTTGCAATAATTTTGCCACACAGAGGGGGATATGAGTTGGTATAAATAATGCTTTTTTTCACAGAGGTTAATTAATACGCCTTGTAACTGTGCCAAATTTTTAAATACTGATACATTAGCTCTCAAATTAATATCTTCAAGAAATACAACTGAAATCTTTCTCTTTATAATAAGTTGACTAATATACTTTTCAATCTCACAAACAGCCTCTGAAAATGTGTATTTACCATTAGGAAAACTAAAACTACCATAGTCTACAAGCTTTTGTTTTTCGTAGTCATATATCGCCCAACCACCGTTGCGAGCCTGATCAACCGCTAAAATTCGCATTTTATTTACCCCCTAAAAAGAATAGGGAAGATAAGGGAGAAAATCCCATCTTCCCTATAAGAACATCATTTCTGACTACTATTATCTTCGTCAGTTTTCTTTGTAATTGCTGTTTTTCCTCGCTTTGCGGTTGCTACTCCATTGTCAATAACATTACCCTTAATAAGTACATCCCTTATTTCTGGCATCATGGATTGCGTAGCCTCTTTACTAATCTGTGCAAACTGTTCTTTGAGTTCTTTCGGAGAAGCACCGAGACGCATATCCTGTATAATCGAGTAAATTTGATAGTGTTCTGGCGTATCGGCAACTGCCCTCCATCCACCATATTTAGAACAGTTTACACAAGCTTCATATTCTTTACCACAAATGAGGCACTTTCTGATAGCCATAATTACGCCTCAGCTTCGTCTTCGGGAATAACTACATAGAACTGTTCTTTATCTTTAGAACAATAGTTAGTCATACCTTCAAATTCGATAGGCTGTGTGCCATCTGGTTTAATTTCGAGTGAAAAATTTTTAGAAAGCTTTGCTCTTTCAAATACAATAATTGCATAAATCTTTGTTGATGGATCACAAACATCATGACAAATACTATCAAGAACAAAAGTACCAGCCTTAGAAAAGTTATCACTTGAGTTGGTAATCTTAACCGCATTCTCCATCTCACACTTATAGATAACAATAAATGTCATAGGAGAACCGTCTTCTCTCTTAACAGGGATATCATCACCAAGAGTGATAGTTTTACCAGCAATAGTGAAGTTTGTTTTATTTGTTGTAAGGTCACTCGCTGTGACTGCAAATTTCTCACCAAGACCACCCTCTGTAGTAAGTGCCCAAATAGCTGTTACAGGACTTGTCGTGAGAGGAGTCCAGTTGAGTGTAATTGTTTTAGCAGTAGGGTTTGCTTCAAGAACATCTACCTTCTTAGTTACAACCTTCTTATCAGCGGCACCAACTTCTTTCTTTGTACCCAACTGGTCAGCAAACACACCAAGATTAATAACAGAGTTAGATGCTGTAAATTTTGAAGTCGTAGTTCTGTCAAATGAACCAATTGTTGCACCGACATTATCTGTAGCATTTACTGCTTCGCCACCGCACTCAAGTGTACCATCTTTGATCTGATTAGCTGTCCACTCAATATCGCCTGAACTAATATCCTGCTTCGTAAGACGAGTAACCCTGTCAAGTACAAGATTGTCAATATTATACATAATAAATCCTCCTTATAAAATAAAAAGCACTCCCCTTGAGTGCTACAAATTACGCATCCAATTAAGAACGCTTTTATTACTTATTTTCTTTAAATCAACACAGCCACTATAATACCCAGTCATAATGTTTTCGTAGTCATTTATTGCGTTAATACGATCAGCAGCGTCCATTAAAACATAAATAGGCAAACCCCAAACCGTTGAATAACTATATTTAAAATTTGCGTGATTAGTCAACGCAGAAACAATAGGGAGTAGGGTTGACTGTGCTTTTTGGTGCTCTTTCCGAGCGTATTTTTTGTTATCCCTATCTTCATCTACCATGAACCTTTTGGTGGTTGTGTTTCCACCTTTCTCTTCGTGCTTTTTTAATCTGTGAATTTTTCGTATGTAATTAACTATAATTTCGTAAACAAACCTATCAATAATTAACTGAGTGTTAGTATCGATTAATTTAATATCTTGAGAAGTATTATCTTTAACCAGTACCATTCTTTGTAAATCAATATCCTCTTCAAAAAGTAGTGACAAAATATCACTATCTATGGATTTATAAATTAAAGTAAAAAAATCAAAATCATCTACTTCATCCCACCATAAATTAAAACCATCATATAATTCTGATTTGTAATCAGAAGGTGTTGCACAAATTTTACCTATTTCTGCAAAATATTGTTTCTCACCAATGTCACATATATCATCAAGTGTTGGTTGTTTTAGAGTTAGATGAGTAGAAATTTTAATAGGTTTGCCTCGATATAGCGTCATCTCGTCTATATCTAAAAAATCAATTGCCTTACTTCTCATAATTTGCTTCCTATGCGGTTATGGTCTTGCAAGGTATATTCTAACGCTTGTCCGTAATAATCCTGTATGGGGTTAAATTCGTTAGCCGATACGAGTTCTAATCGCCCAAAACCAACATCTGTCATACCATTAATTTCTTCATCAATATATCCTGCAAGCAAATCAGTACGGACGC
>ERZ773103.297-NODE-297-length-53372-cov-4.335071_pt1 | contig 53372 bp, 51 predicted proteins | sample MGYA00511118_ERZ773103 | MGnify/ENA primary metagenome ERZ773103 (study PRJEB29015, sample SAMEA2737821) | human gut metagenome | biome: human gut; feature: human-associated habitat; material: faeces | place: China | collected 2012 ... | reverse complement strand
TACAGTAAAACCCCGGAAAACCTTGATTTTCCGGGGTTTTTGAACCATTTTGATAAGGTCTGAACAGCAGATTATCTCTTGCTGAACTGAGGTGCACGACGTGCAGCCTTGAGACCGTATTTCTTACGTTCTTTCATACGTGGATCACGTGTCAGGAATCCAGCTTTCTTAAGCACTGGTCTGTAATCAGCATCTGCCTCAAGAAGTGCTCTTGAAATACCATGGCGGATTGCTCCTGCCTGTCCTGTGTAACCGCCACCCTTTACGTTAACGATTACGTCGAATTTACCTTCTGTATCTGTCAGTACTAATGGCTGACGAACGATAACTTTCAGAGTTTCAAGTCCAAGATACTCATCGATATCTCTTTTATTAATTGTAATCTTACCTGTTCCAGGTACAAGATATACTCTTGCGATTGATTTTTTTCTTCTTCCTGTTCCGTAGAATTTTGCTGTAGCCACTGTTATATCCTCCTTTCGACCTTCCTAATTAAAATTTCAGTTCAACCGGCTTCTGAGCCTGCTGCTCGTGCTCCGGTCCTGCATATACATGAAGCTTCTTGATCATAGATCTTCCGAGAGGTCCCTTTGGAAGCATTCCCTTAACTGCCAGCTCGATAACGCGCTCTGGTTTCTTATCCATCATCTCTGCCAGAGTAGTCTCTTTCATTCCTCCAACATAGTCAGAGTGATTGTAATATACCTTCTGGCTCAGTTTCTTACCAGTTACTTTAACTTTTTCAGCGTTAACTACGATTACATAGTCACCTGTATCAACATGCGGTGTGAATTCCGGTTTGTTCTTTCCTCTTAAAACCTTTGCTACTTCTGATGCCAGACGTCCTAATGTGCAATCTGTTGCATCAACTACATACCATTTTCTTTCAATCTTATCTGGATTAGCCATATAAGTTTTCATTGGTTTACCTCCGTTATTCACTGATAATAATTAAAATTAATCTGTATCGAAATCAACATGACTCCGGGGCTTTGGCTTCACGTTGTTTCTCCTATTGTCATACTTGATTATTATATTATACGTGTCCACGTGTGTCAACAACTTTTTTCACCAAATCTAACCATATTCACCCAAAAATCAATCAAAATCGTATATTACAGATTCGCCTCGAAGATTGCTTTCAATCCCTCGATTGCTGCATCTTCGTCTTCTCCGTCTACTGTAACAGTTACCGTATCTCCCTGCTTTACCCCGAGAGACATCAGCATCATAAGCTGAGTCAGTTTCTTCGTTTTTCCGTCTTTTGTAATTGTACACTCTGATTTGTACTGCTTTGCTTCTTTTGCCAACAATCCTGCCGGTCTTGCGTGGATTCCTAATTCATCCTTAATTGTATAATCAAATGTCTTCATAATCTTAATCTCCTTTTTTATATTATTTTTTATGATTGCTTTTTAATTTTTACTTATTCTCATCGCTGTCTATAATTCGCTCCAGATGCATAGCCAGATAACCTGTCTCAACGTCCGGCAATGATAATTTCATACTCTTTTCCATTTCTCTGCATATTTTCTCAGCTAATGAAAAAGCCTCTGGGAATTTAACTTCCATATAATCATTCAGATTTACTTTTAACAGTTCTCCACTTAGAGATCTTGCCACCATGTATCGCACATGATTCATCAGACGGTTATAGGAAAGGGACATCGTATCAATCTTTTTTCCTATAGATGTCTCCATAAATGAAATACATTCTCTTACGATCCTTGCCATCTCCATTGCCTGAGATACTTTCTCATCGCCCATTGCAGAATGTACATGAAGTGCAACATAACCGATCTCATGATCATCCATCTCAAGTCCCAGACGTTCTTTCAACATCGGTCTGACGATGCTGGCAATCTTATATTCTTCATGAAACATCACCCGGATATCTTCCGTCAGCGGATTACTGATCTGTTCACCATTTTGTATTCTGCGAATTGCAAAATCAAGATGGTCTGCCATCGGGAATAGAATAGAACGATCGATTTTCCCCACTTCCTTCTCTGCCTTATTCAGTACTTCATTTGCCAGTTCCAGACTTAGCGGAGATACGGATTTTGCAATCGCTTTTGCATCCCCTCTGTCCGTCACTTCCTGTAAGGAATAAACCTTTTGTTCGGAACTCACCTCTAAGCGTTGTCCTACTTTCTTTCCAAAAGCTATGCCCTTTCCCAGCACAAGGCATTCTCTGTTCTCATTTTCTTCGATTCCAATAAATGAATTGTGGTTCAAAACTTTCGCTATTCTGTACATCTTCCGTACCTCTTCCCCATAACAGCCTACATTATTATTCCATAATTTCTATTTCAAACAATGGCTCACCTGCTTTGATCTCTCCCTCTTTCAGCAGGTGGATTCTCTGATTATCTTCCAGCTCTGTACAAAGAACCGGTGATACGATAGAAGGTGCATGATTTTTCAGGTAATCCAGATCCAGTTTCAACATTGGATCACCTTTCTTTACTGTCTGTCCATTTTCTACCAGGGCTTCAAATCCCTCGCCATTTAATTTTACAGTATCGATTCCCATATGAATCAAAAGACTGATTCCGGAATCTGTCACAAAACCGATTGCATGCTTTGTATCAAATACAAATGCTACTTCTCCGTCTTCCGGTGCACGCACATAAGGATCTTTTGGAGTTACTACTGCTCCATCTCCCATCATTCTCTGTGCAAATGCATCATCCGGTGCCGTCGACAGATCTGCTGCCACTCCCGTCACCGGGCTGGAGATTACGATTCGGTCAACTACTTTTGCTTCTTTTTCTGAAGTTTCCTCCTCGACAGTGCCTTCTGCCTGAGCTTTTGTCTCCTCTGCAGATTCGCTCTGTTCTTCTGCATAAGTATCCGGTGCTGTCAAAAGATAATCTTCTAAATTAGATTTTACTACAGTTACGTTCGGTCCGTAAATAACCTGAACACCATTTCCTTTATGAACAACGCCGGAAGCACCTGTTGCTCTCAGCACAGCGTCATTTACTTTTTCAGGATCGTATACCGTACAACGAAGTCTCGTTGCACAGCAATCTACATCACTGATATTTTTCTTACCGCCAAGTCCTCTGGTGATTGCTTCACTCACCGGATCTTCTGAAATATTTTCACCATTTTTTGTTGCTTCTTTTCTTGCATTGACATCGGCCTTTGTATACAGCTTTGTCTCCACATCATCATCCTCGCGTCCCGGCGTCTTTAAGTCCAGTTTCAAGATCAGGAACTTGAAGATAAAATAATATAAGAAGAAATAAACAATACCGGCCGGGATGACTCTCATCCAGCTTGTCTTTTCATTCCCCTGCAGGATTCCGAACAAGAAAAAATCAAGGAATCCGCCGGAGAATGTCAGACCTACCGCGATATTTAACATATGTGCAACCATATACGCAGATCCTGCCAGAACCACCTGTACCACGAAAAGAACCGGAGCTACAAATAAGAATGAAAATTCCAGAGGCTCTGTAATACCAGTTGCCATACATGCCAAAGCTGCAGACAACAACAGACCGCCTGCTGCCTTTTTCTTCTCAGGTTTTGCGCACTGATACATCGCAAGTGCTGCACCAGGGAGTCCGAAGATCATGAAAATAAATTCTCCGGAGAAATATCTTGTCGCATCTGCACTGAAATGTGTAATATTCGCAGAATCAGCTAACTGTGCAAAGAAAATATTCTGTCCACCCTGCACCATCTGTCCGGCAACCTCCATCGTTCCTCCGACTGCCGTCTGCCAGAATGGCATGTAAAATACATGGTGAAGTCCAAAAGGTACCAAGGCTCTCTTGATAATACCAAAAATCAGCGTTCCAAAATAACCTGTACCAGTAACAAGTCCACCTAATGCATAGATTCCATTCTGTACCTGTGGCCAGATAAAATACATCAGGATTCCCACAAACATGTACACGATCGTTGAAATAATCGGTACAAATCTGGTTCCACCAAAGAACGACAGTGCGTTCGGGAATTGTACTTTGTAATACTTGTTATGAAGTGCGGCCACTCCAAGTCCTACGATAATTCCACCAAATACACCCATCTGCAATGACTGAATACCACATACAGAAGTGATTGTTCCATCCAGTACCGACTCAGCGATCTCTCCATTTGCCAGGATGTCACCATTAATGATCAGCATCGCATTAATCGCTGTATTCATAACAAAATATGCGATAACCGCTGATAATGCTGATACCTCTTTTTCCTTCTTCGCCATACCGATAGCCACACCAACCGCGAAAATCAACGGAAGGTTGTCAAAAATCGCGCTGCCGACCTTATTCATAATCATCAGCAATCCGTGAAGAACCGTTCCATCACCCAATATCTTTGTCAGATGGTACATCTCCACTGTAGTCGCATTGGTAAACGAACTTCCGATTCCCAATAATAAACCTGCAACCGGAAGAATTGCGATTGGAAGCATAAAACTTCGTCCAACTCGCTGCAACACACTAAAAATCTTGTCTTTCATGTTACATACTCCTTTTCCTTTTTATAATTCCAAGAAGTATCTACATGTAAGGGCTAAACGCAGGTAGTTACCGTCGCTATACAAAAAAGGAGCCACTAACACACATAAACACTTCTTGTTATGTATAGTTAATGCCTCCAAAAATTCTAACTGAGTTACACACTATAACCGATTTAAAATATAGCATTTGATTTCATTTTCGTCAAGATGGAAATTTGATTTTCTCACAGTTTTCTCACAGTTTTTTCTGCATTTCCCCGGCAATCTTTGTTTGGTTTAAAATATATCTTAAAACCAGATTCGAAGTGCCAGATACACTACAAAATATACGAAAATCAGCACATACCCTGTTCGATCAGCCCCGGTATATTGCAGCGGATACATTCTCGAAACTTCCGATATCCCCGTATAACCTCTGGCTTCCATCGCCATCGCCAGATCCGAAGATCTTCGCACAGTCATTAAAAATAACGGGAACAGTAATGTAATCACACTTTTGCATTTCTCCAGGATGCTTCCTTCTTCGAATTTCGCCCCTCTCGCTGCCTGTGCATCCATCAACACATTCAGTTCTTCCAGCATAATCGGAATAAAACGGAACGCGATCATCACGATCACAGACATCTCATGTACCGGAAGTCCCACTTTCTCAAAGATCGAAAATGCCTTTTCCAGTCCATCTGCCAGTTCTTTTGGCGTCGATGTATAAGACAGAAGGGATGCTCCTGTAATCATAAGTGCAATCCTTACTGTCATCTGGATTGCTTTTAAGATTCCCTGACTGGTAATCTCAAAAATCCACCACGATGCCACCACATCTCCAGGTGTACAGAGCATTCGAAATACAAAGGTGAAACAAAGTAACAGTATGATTCCTCTTAGTCCACGCAGTAAATAACTAAGTGGAACTTTGGCGAGCTTATAAAGAGCCAGCGTCACTGCCAGACACCCCAGATAATACCAGGGATTTTTCACCAGAAATAATGCGATAATATAAACTAGCGTACCCATCAGTTTCGTTCGGGGATCCAGACGGTGTATCACGGATTCCGAATCATAGTACTGGCCAATTGTAATATCTCGGATCATTTGGCTTCCTCCTCATCATTTGACCTTTCACCCAAAAGTTTCACCAGCATTTCTTCTGCTTCTTCAACAGAAATCGCTACGTGTGGAAGTGGAATCCCCTGAGCCATCAATTCTTTGGTCAAATGCGTAATCTGCGGGATTCCGATCTGTAATTTTTCCAGTTCTTCGGCTCTTCCATAGACCTCTCTCGGATTCCCATCCATCATGATGTTCCCATCATGCATCACCCAGACTCTGTTAGCAAATCTCGCCACATCCTCCATATGATGTGACACCAGAACAATCGCCAGATTTCTAACTTGCTGAATCCTCTGGATCAATTCAAAGATCATGTATTTTGTCTCCGGGTCCAGACCTGCGGCAGGTTCATCCAATACCAGAATCTTCGGATTCATCGCCAGTACGCCTGCGATCGCAACGCATCTTTTCTGTCCTCCTGACAATTCCAGCGGACTTACCGAGAAATAATCTTCTGCAATTCCAACTAACTCCAGACTCTCTTTCGCAGATTTTTCGGCCTCCTGTTCAGACATTCCAAGATTTAATGGCCCATACATGACATCTTTTAATACAGTTTTTCCAAACAACTGCTGTTCCGGATACTGAAATACCAGTCCTACTTCTTTCCTGAGTCCCGAAATCGGATATTTCTTCGCATAGATGCTCTGTCCGTTATAAAGGATATCTCCTTCATCTGCTTTCAAAAGACCATTTAGGTGTTTTATAAATGTCGTTTTCCCAGAGCCGGAAGTTCCGATCAAACCAATAAAATCGCCTTCTTTTATCTGAAAGGAAATTCCTTTTAAGATTGCGATATTCTCTTTGGCTGAATTTTTGTAAGAAAATGTAATATTTTTACCTTCCAGCACTTCTTTGTCCCTCACATTTCTTCTCATCATATAAACGTCGGATTTCTTTTATCATAGATTCTTCATCTAGAATCGGTGTCTGAATCGGAATACCACGTTTTTTCAGACAGATTCCCAACTGCGTCATCTGCGGGACATCCATCTTCGCCTCTTTTAAAAGAGCCTCATCAGAAAATACTTCTTCCGGCGTTCCTTCACCGATCACATGCCCCTCTTTCATCAGAAATATCTTATCCGCATCCACCACTTCATCGGTATGATGCGTGATCAGCACAATCGTAATCTTCTCTTTCTGATTCAGTTCTCGTATAACACGAATAACTTCCTTTCTTGAGACAGGATCTAACATTGCAGTCGGCTCATCTAAGACAATACATTCCGGACTTCCGGCTAATGCATCCGCAACTGCTAATCGCTGTTTCTGACCACCGGACAGTCTGGATGGTGATGCCTTTCTATAATTCCAAAGTCCTACTTTATCCAGACAGTTTTTTACAATCTTCTGGATCTGTTCAGAAGGCACATTTTTATTCTCCGGGCCAAACGCCACGTCTTCTTCTACATTTGTGCCGATAATCTGGTTATCCGGATTCTGAAACACCATTCCCACCTGGCTTCTGATCTGCCAGAGTTTCTCTACGTCCTTCGTATCTTTTCCATTAATCCAGACCGTTCCTTCCGCCGGAAGCAGCAAGACATTCAAATGTTTCGCTAACGTAGACTTTCCAGAGCCATTCGGTCCTAAAATTGCCACAAACTGACCAGACGGAATATCTAATGATATTCCGTCCAATACAGTCTTTTCGCTCTTTGTATTTTCATCTTTCCAAATAGTATATTTATGTACAAGATTACTAATTTTTATCATAAGAGTCTTTATGCTTCTTTCTTGAAATTATCCAAAAACTTCATTGGCATAGCTTTAATTAATAAGCATCCAATGATACAGGTTCCAATCTTATCAATCAGGTTTGATGCTACATTTCTCAGGAATGAAGCCTGGAAAATACTCTTTCCACCTTCTACCAGAGACATAACCAGCATATCTGATACAGAACCATTCAGTCCTCCATATACATAGATACCGATTGGTGTTCCGATTGCAGGGCAGATAAAGCTCAGTGCAATACCTGTAATGATTGCCGGTACAATACCAAAATTCCATTTCTTAGCAACCAGACCAACGATCAGACCAACTGCCATATTTACAAGGAAAAATGGAATATCTGTTACACTGTAGATTAATCCTGTGATAATGTTACTCAGAGATCCTACGATCATACCTGGTACTGGTCCGAGGATTGCTGCTGATAATACAGTTCCAAGAGTATCCAGATATAACGGGATTCCGATTGCTGATGTAATAATACCCAGTACAATATTCATTGCAACTGCAACACCGCAAAATGTTGTTACATACACTTTTCTGTTCTTCATAGTCTTTCTCCTTTAGATGCAAACTTTCTGTTCCTTCAGAAGCGTAGTCGCTTCTTCCATAGTCACAATAGGAATGTCAAGGTTTCTTTTCTGCAATTCCTCTTCTATTAATTGCATATACACACCTGATTCAGGCACCATCTGAAGTGTCTCCTGGATCTCTGCAATCTTTTCACAGTCCGTTCCGATCTCCCCCTTCCAGTTTCCACTACAAGTAAGATGGTATCCACAATTCGGACTTCCCTCTACAGAAATCACTCCCAAAACCCGAAAACTTTCCGGATGTCTCTTATATTCTTCTAACTGCAACATCACAGGCTGCAACAATGTTCTACATTGTTCCTTATAATATGGATGTTCGAACTGTTCTTTTACATGTCCCCATCTCTGCGAGCCATACATCATAAACTCCGGACACGGAAGCTGAAGCATCTGAACCTTCTGTTCACTTATAAGCTCCATCAACTCATCGCGAATACGATACTCCTCTTCCAGTTCTGATTCATCCTGTTCCACTTTGGCTGCATTATTTAAAATGCAATGTGATAATACAAAAAGTGATTTCATAGATTTTCTCATTCCTTTCTGACATTCGTTAATATTATCACCAACCCCGGTCACATTAAAATAGATTTTTTGCATATATTTATAGATATTGTCTATATAATATTACTGACATATCAAGTCTTCTGGTTACAGACCATCTTATATATGGTATAATAATTTCATATTTTCAGAAAGCGAGGACTTTTCTTATGTGGGCTTACAATAGCATATTTTATCAAATATATCCGATCGGATTTTGTGGCGCACCGACACACAACGACGGTGTCTGCGTACCACGCATTCGTAAATTGAGCGAGTGGACATCTTATCTGGAAGATCTGGGCGTGGATTCCATTCTTTTGAATCCTATTTTTGAATCTGATAATCACGGTTACGACACCCGTGATTTCCGTAAGATCGACTGTCGCCTCGGCACCAATGAAGATTTCGCCGATGTCTGTAAAGACCTGCACGAACATCATGTAAAAATTGTATTGGATGGTGTATTCAATCATGTCGGCCGCGGATTCTGGGCATTCCAGGATGTTCTTGAGAAGAAATGGGATTCCCCATACAAAGACTGGTTTCATATCAGTTTTGACGGAAACAGTTGTTATAATGATGGTTTCTGGTATGAAGGCTGGGAGGGACATTTCGAACTGGTAAAATTGAATCTACAAAATCCGGCTGTTGTAGATTACCTTCTGGACTGCGTAAAATTCTGGATCGACACTTTTGATATAGACGGTCTCCGTCTGGACGTTGCATACAGCTTAGACCATAATTTCATGCGTCACCTGCGTTCTTTCACACGGGAATTAAAATCTGACTTCGCACTGATCGGAGAAGTACTATTTGGTGACTACAATCTGATCGTAAATGATGGAATGCTCCACAGCTGCACCAACTATGAATGTTATAAAGGATTATATTCCAGCTTTAATTCCATGAATATGTTTGAGATCGCACACTCGCTCCACCGCCAGTTCGGTGCCGACCAGTGGTGTATCTACCGTGGCAAGCATCTGATGACTTTCGTCGATAATCACGATGTCACAAGACTCGCCAGTATCCTGACTAATAAGGAACATATCCCGCTCGCATATGGACTGCTTCTTGGTATGCCTGGTATTCCTTGTCTGTATTATGGAAGTGAGTGGGCCGAGCCGGGAGAGAAAGCTCCGGATAACGATTACGCCCTCCGCCCTTGTTTCGATGCTCCAAAGCCTAATGAACTGACAGATTACATCAAAAAGCTGATTAAGATCAGACAGAACAGCGATGCACTCTGCAACGGAAGTTATCGCAATATCGTAATTCAGAACCATCAACTGGTATTTGAACGCTGTACCGAATCAGAACGAGTGATCGTCGCGATCAATGCGGCCGATTATCCGTATACCGCATGGCATGGCGACTTAAATGGAACTGCAACAGAACTTTTGACCGATACTGAAGTAACCTTAAATGGTGGTGTCGAACTGCCACCTTACAGTGTGCAGTATCTGAGGATGTTATAACTTTGAATATAATTAAAATGGGTGTCGGAAATGGTATTCCCGACACCCATTTTTGCTCTTTTATGGTTCGATCAGCAGTACTGTCAGATCATTTACATTTGTCCCTGTAGGTCCTGTAATAATCAGCCCTCCACTTTTTTCCAGTGCCGCATATGCATTATTATTCTCAAGTTCCTGATAAATATCTATTCCCTGTTCAGATAAACATTTCTTCGTAAAACCATCTACATATCCTCCGGCCGCATCTGTCGGTCCATCCGTCCCATCGCTTCCGATGCTGAATAACGCTACATTCGTCAGACCGTCCATTCCAATCGCTGCGGAAAGTGCAAGTTCCTGATTTCTTCCACCCTTCCCTGCTCCTTTTAGGTGTACAACCGTTTCTCCTCCCAGGACAAATGCCATTTTTGTTTCTGGTATCCTATATGTTTTTGCAATCGCTGCTAAAAACGCACCCGCTTCTTTCGCTTCACACGAGAGCTGATCTGTTAATACCATCACCCGATATCCTAATTTTTCACAGGTTTCTCTGGCACTGTCACAGAGTGCTTTTACATTTCCACTAATAACAGATGTCACATTCTCCAGAGTTCTTGGTGTTTCGCACTGTAGAAGTTCACTGGTTCTCGAACTTACCTGTATCTGATACTTCTCAATAATTTCCATAGCTTCCTGCGAGGTACTCCTGTCAGGACTGGACGGTCCCGATGCGATCATATCTAATGGATCCCCCAGGACATCACTTAATACGATTGAAAATATTCTCGCCGGCTCACAGTGCTTTGCAAACCGTCCGCCTTTGACCCCCGAGAGTCTCTTTCGAATTGTGTTGATTTCTCTGATATCAGCGCCACACGCCAGAAGCCTTCTGGTAATATCCTCCAACTCTTCCGGTGGAATCAGCGGTGACTCAAAAAGTGCCGATCCCCCACCTGATAGCAGAAATAATACAATATCTTCTTTGTTTAGATGTTCCGTCAACTCCAGAATCTGTCTGGTCCCTTTGAAAGAATTTTCATCCGGAATCGGGTGCCCCGCTTCTAAGCACTGCATTCCCGGGATGTCTCCTTCTACATGATGATATTTCGTTAACACGATTCCCCGTTCAAGATGCTCTCCTAACGTTTCGCCTGCTGCCTGCGCCATCTTCCACGCAGCTTTCCCGACAGCAACTACATAAATCTTCCCCGTTGTTTTTAAATAAGGGGCAAATTCTTCCCCTGTTAATACTTTTCTGACGGATTCATCCGGCAACACTTTCTGAATTGCTTCTCGAATGATCAGTTCCGCATCCTGACGTAATTTCATAATCAATTAGTGCTCCTGTACAAACTCACCTACAACCTGATTGAATTTTTCCGGTTCTTCCCAGAACAACATATGACTGGAATTTTCAAAAAATACAGTTTTTGCACCCGGTATATTCTCACCTACCCATGCGCTGCCCTGCCAGTCAAATACTTTGCTGTGTCTCGCTACACACACCAGTGTCGGCAGGTTAATATGTGGAATAAAATCTCTCCAATCAAGGTTTGTATGATCTCTCATAATTTCAATTCTAACATATGGCGGGCATTTTGATATCTCATCTGCGAGGAATTTCACCTCTTCTTTCGTTGGTTCACGGTGCAAACATGCATATGTCAACCCTTCCGCACTTCCTCTTGGATCATACTTGATATCATAACATGTTCGTATAAACATCTCCATATCATAACATCCGTTCTGTCCCCACTGCCAGTCCGGTCCTGTATATTGTGCCGGCGACTGATCCACACAGATAAGTCCACTGATCCGGTGATTTCCAAACAATTCTATGTAGCTCCACAAGATAGAAGCTCCCATTGACCAACCAAGAACCGTTACGTCCTCAAGGTCCAGATAATCCAACAAGTTTTTCACGTCCATTGCATACCTTGAAATCCTATGGCTGTGCATAACCTTTTCAGATTCTCCATGTCCTCTCATATCCATAGCAATCACTTTGCAATGTTTCGAAAGCTCTTCTATATTATGTTTCCAGAATTTAGTGGTACAGGTCCAGCCTGGAAGCATGAATAATGGTCTTCCTTCTCCTCTTACCTCATAATAAATCTCTACGTTATCGTTCGTTTTAAAAACTGACATAAAATAGCCTCCTTTTTTCCGTTCATGCTTTTTATATTTTTAATATACTTCATTTCACGGTTTTCATATATATTACAAAAGACTATATTTTATTTCTATTTTTGTTTCACGTAACATTTCATTGCATATATTTATAAAAGTAAAGTGCCATATAATAATCTGCACTCTCCGAAGGCTGTCGAATATCTTTTCCCGTTAATTTTTCCAGTTTATTCAACTTATATTGAACCGTATTTTTATGAATGTACAAAATTTCGGCCATTTTAGCAATGGATCCCTCGCATTTAAAATAGGTTTCTATTAACCGAAAATACTCTTCCAATCGCTCCGACTGTGGAAATAATTTTTCAATATATTCCTGCATAACATCATAAGAAATATTATTCATAAATATTTCCATTCCTAATTGGTCATATTCTTCTATATGTTCCTTAGAATGCATTGCCTGTGTCACCGCTTTTTCTGCTTCATCCAAATGCTTTTTCAGCGCAATTTTTCTTTTTCCTTCCCGATATGAGTCATACCCGGCTATCAGATTTTTCTGATACTTTTTCTGTATTAATTCAATAAATCCGGCCGCCAGCAGATACATCCGGTCATTTCGACATTTTGGAATAATGCATACTTGTCTGGTCGGTTCTCGTAAATACAAAATGCTCTTCCGTTCAGCTTCATGGCGAATTGTCGCTTCCATTTGTTCCAGCAGGCGCTGACCATCAAATGTATCCGACAGGCTTTCATATTCCACAAATTTCAGAACCATTACTCGATATTCTTTCGTCAGATCTATGTTCATTCGCTCTGCACGTTTCCGAAACTCCAGATCATAAGAGATGTCCGGATATTCTATCCACTCTTCCAGGAAATGATAACGCTGTCTTCTTTCATAACGTCTGGCATCTTTTTGCCTGCTGTCAGAAATCAGAATCTCCGTCATCCTTCGCACAATTTTTCCATATCCATAAACCCGTTCTCTTTCACCCGTGATTCCAACAACACCAACTACCTGTTCATCCACAATCAATGGAAGATTGATTCCCATCTTCGTCATTTCATTTTCCATATTTTGCGTGATATATAATTCCGGAAGATTTTCTCGAATGATTCTTCTTGCCCCTTCATGTACATTCCCGATTCGTTTAAAATCTGTACTGGCTATGATCACTCCATCCTCATCCATCAGATTGATATGTTCTCCAATTTCCCTTCCTATTTCTTCCACAATCTCCTGTGCTGTTAATTTTGAAATATACATGAACTCACCGCCTTCTTTTATTGTATTTTATCATAAAAATAGACCGAAACTCCAACATTACTGTCAGCATTTCGGTCTCTTCTTATTATTTCTGCAATACTTTTACGATCTCAGCAATATACATCTCATGGTAATCCTTGTCCGGATACCATCTTTCATCATTTTCCTTGACATCGAAACACTCCGGTTTCATTGTCTGATGATACTGCTTTCTGCAAACAAATACCAACTCCGCTTCTTCCACTGCAGTTGTTCCATCCACATAATACGGTGTCAGTCCTGCCTCTTTCCACTTATCTTCTACATTTTTCCCAGATACGGAACCGCACACATTCAATGCTTTTCTGTATTCTTCCGGCAAAAATGAAATGGTAAATAATTCATTTTCATCAATAAATTCTTTCGTATAACGCTGTGGGCGAATGTAGGCTGTTACTACGTTCTTTCCCCACATAATTCCAACGCCGCCCCAGCTAGCCGTCATTGTATTGCTTTTCTTTTCATCACCTGCAGTCACAAGCATCCATTCTTTTGAAATCTTGTGAAATGGATTAAACTGCAGAGAATCTATAGATACTTCTTTAAATGCCATGATGTTTCTCCTGTCTGCTATATAGGTTCTACTTATTTTACGATAATCTTTCTGAAATTCTTCTTACCTTTCTTTAAGACAATTCCTTCTCCTGTAAGATCTTCTCCTGCAAATTTGTGGTTGATATCTGTAATCTTCTCTCCGTCTACAGATACTCCACCCTGCTGAACTGCACGACGAGCTTCTGATTTGGATGTTGTAAGTCCTGCTTTTACCAGCATTGTCATGATATCAATATTTCCGTCAGTGAAATCTTCTGCTGTTAATTCTGTCTTAGGCATATCAGCGGCTGCTCCTGTGCTGAACAATGCTTTTGCCGCTGCCTGTGCTTTCTCAGCTTCCTCTTCACCGTGAACTAATTTTGTCAGTTCATATGCAAGGATCTCTTTTGCTGTATTCAGCTGTGCACCTTCCCATGCGTCCATCTTGTCAATCTCTTCTAATGGGAGGAATGTCAGCATACGGATACATTTTAATACGTCTGCATCTGCCACATTTCTCCAGTACTGATAGAACTCAAATGGGGAAGTCTTATTCGGATCAAGCCATACTGCACCACTCTGTGTCTTACCCATCTTCTTTCCTTCTGAGTTCAGAAGTAATGTGATTGTCATTGCTGATGCGTCTTTTCCAAGTTTACGACGGATCAGTTCTGTACCACCAAGCATGTTGCTCCACTGGTCATCACCACCAAACTGTAAGTTACATCCGTATTTCTGGTATAATGCATAGAAATCATAGCTCTGCATGATCATGTAGTTGAACTCTAAGAAACTGAGTCCACGCTCCATTCTCTGTTTATAGCACTCTGCTGATAACATACGGTTAACACTGAAATGTGCACCTACTTCTCTTAATACCTCAACATAGTTCAGATCTAAAAGCCAGTCTGCATTATTTACCATCAATGCTTTTCCTTCTGAGAAATCAATAAATCTGCTCATCTGTTTCTTGAAACAGTCACAGTTATGCTGGATTGTCTCCGGTGTCATCATCTGACGCATGTCAGTTCTTCCGGAAGGATCTCCGATCATAGCAGTACCGCCACCAATCAAAGCGATCGGCTTATTTCCTGCTTCCTGCAGACGCTTCATCAGGCAAAGTGCCATGAAATGTCCAACATGGAGGCTGTCTGCAGTTGGGTCAAATCCAATGTAGAATGTTGCTTTTCCGTTGTTTACTAAGTCTCTGATTAATTTTTCATCGGTTACCTGGGCGATCAGTCCTCTCGCCTGTAATTCTTCATAAATTCCCATGAGTGTTCTCCTTTTCTTTGAATCTTTTCTTTACATAAAGAAAGTCCCTACTCAACTTTCGTTGAATAAGGACGTTATACCGTGTTACCACCTTAGTTCACCGACCACTTACATGACCGGCCTCTGTAAGCTGCGTGTTCACAGCTCTCAGCATATTAACGTATGCCACTCCGTCACAGCCTACTTCCAAACCCCCGATCATATATGTCGCTTCTGTCAGTTTCGGTGTGCAGCTCCAAGATGTATTCGTTCATCATTCTTTCATGCGCCTCTCATCAACCGGCTACTCTCTGTATGGGTGTATGATTCACTACTTCTTCTTTTCAAAGCTTTTATTTATATTTCTTATCTGTGTTAAAGACTAACTGATTTTTTCTTTTTTGTCAAGGTTTACTTTCCTTCGATTGTAGACGATCAGCGTTATGGATACCACTACAATCACCCCGGCAAGTACCTGTGATACAGGGATCTCTGTTCCCGGAATCCAGAGTTGATCGGTTCTTAATCCCTCGATCCACACTCTTCCCAATCCATATCCGCATAAATACATGAGGAATACTTCTCCGTCAAATTTCTTATGCCTGCGATATAAAAGCAGCAGAACCAAAATCATCAGGCACCACAGTGACTCGTATAGAAATGTTGGATGTACTTGAATATAAGCAACTCCATTTTCCGTCACCATATGCTGTCTCATCATATCCGTAATATCACCGGGACGCACCGCATCTACCGGCAGTTTCATCGCAAACAGATTGTCTGTATATTCCCCAAAGGCCTCTCTGTTAAAGAAATTCCCCCAACGTCCGATCATCTGTCCTGTAACCAGGCCAAGCCCTGCCGTATCGAAGATCAACGGTGCCGACAGCTTTTTGACCTTCGCAAATACGATCACTGTAATAATCGCAGCGATCACACCTCCATAAATAGCCAGACCTCCCTGACGGATATTAAAAATGCTTTTCAGGTCGTCTTTGTACATATCCCAGGAAAATATCACATAATAAATTCTTGCACCTATTACAGAAAATATGACTGCATAAATCACCAGATCATAATAAGTATCCGGATTTTGTCCACTTCTCTTAGCTTCCATCACGGCCACAAAAAGTCCTGCTAATATTCCAAGCCCGATCACAATTCCATAATAAGCAATGTCAATGTGAAACAGATTGATTGTCTTCCCAACTGAAGCCAAATGTATACCAAGATTCGGGAAATCAATTGTCGTATGCATATCTTATTAGAATCCCTTCTATACATTAAATCTAAACAGCATGATATCTCCGTCTTTTACCACATAGTCTTTTCCTTCCAGACGGATTAGTCCCTTTTCTTTTGCTGCTGTGTGGCTTCCACACTCAATCAGATCATCATAAGAAACAACCTCTGCACGGATAAATCCACGCTCAAAATCTGTATGGATCTTACCTGCTGCCTGTGGTGCTTTCGTTCCTTTGGTGATTGTCCATGCACGCACCTCCGGCTCTCCTGCTGTAAGGTAACTAATCAGTCCAAGTAATTTATAACTTGCTTTGATCAGTTTCTCAAGTCCTGACTCAGAAAGTCCCAGATCCTCTAAGAACATCTTCTTCTCGTCATCATCAAGTTCGGCGATTTCCTGCTCGATCTGCGCACAAACAACAAAAACTTCACTCTGCTCTTTCTCAGCATATTCACGGACTGCCTGAACACCTGCGTTCTCTGCTCCATCATCTGCAAGATCATCCTCAGATACATTTGCTGCGTAGATTACCGGTTTGTAAGTCAGAAGATTGTAGCTCTTTAACCATTCCTCTTCTTCCTCATCCTCTGCTCCGTCAAATGTCTTCGCAAGCTTTCCATCCTCCAGATGGGCTTTGATCTTCTCTAAAAGAGCTAGCTCTTTCGCTGCTGTCTTATCATTTCTTGCTACCTTAGTAGTCTTTGCAATTCGACGCTCCAGGATCTCAAGATCGGAGAAAATCAGCTCAAAATTAATCGTCTCAATATCTCTGAGCGGATTGATGCTTCCATCCACATGCACGATATTACTGTCTTCAAAACATCTTACTACATGTACAATTGCATCTACTTCTCGAATATTTGCAAGAAACTGGTTTCCAAGACCTTCTCCTTTGGATGCACCTTTTACCAGACCAGCAATGTCTACAAACTCAATTGCTGCCGGGATGATCTTCTTCGTGTTGTACATCTTACCTAATACATTCAGTCTCTCATCTGGTACCGTAACAACACCCACGTTAGGATCGATCGTACAGAATGGATAGTTTGCAGATTCTGCACCCGCCTTTGTCAGCGAGTTAAACAATGTACTTTTTCCTACGTTTGGTAATCCAACAATTCCCAATTTCATAATTTATATTTCTCCTTCTAAAAGTATTGATTCTACTGTATTTCTATAATCGAAAATTCCAATATAGCAACCTATAGTGTACCACATCGGGACCCAAATGTACATTTTTTCTTTTTATACCTTCTTTTTCTGCTTTTTATAATGCATCAGTAACATCGTAATATCGTCAGACTGCTCTCCCTCTGCAAATTCATCAATACTCTCCCGGAGTCCTTTTAAAGTTTCTTCTATGTCTGCCACTACATGTTGGTTCAAATAATTTTTCAATCGTTCTACACCATACAATTCTTCTTTTTCGTTCATTGCTTACCTTAAAGGGGGCAGCACTTATATTACTCTTTTTCATATTAGCGATCAAACCAATTTCTATGATTTGTAAGTATCTCGAGACAAGTCACGAAATACTTGCAAAATTGCGCTTTTCCAGATTTCTGCTTGGAAATAAAATGAAGAATTATTTAAACGCAGATTTTCATCGTATCCCTATCATTGGCAAGAGTAACGAAATCACATAAAATGTATTTCTATGATATCTATTATCCGCATCAAATGTATAATACAGCCCGGTAAACTGAGTGAGAATAACCAGTATCATTGCTGCAAATGCAATCAGATAAACTGCCCGGATCTGCATCCTGACATCTTCTCTTTATCTCCTACTGTCTTTCTGCATCCCTCGTCTGCATCAAGATTACAGTACCTGCGTGAAAATCTATCACAACTTCGTCATCCTTAAACTCATTGCTTACACACAAACTATCATACGGTGTAAGCGTATGATTATAAAGTGGATATTTTGCTCCCTGAATCGTCAGGCCGTAGACTTCTGCTCCCAGCGGAAATACAGAAAAATAAGGTCCAAATGCCTCTTCTTTTTTAAGATGCACTTCGTCTTCGATCAATCGGATCATATTTTGGCTATCCATAATCCGTGCATCGATCCCGGCCTTAAACGGAATCATCAGGCATTGTACATTTGCCCATAAATGGTCGATACGTCCCCCTGTAGCACCAAGAATAATAATCTCACTGCATCCAAGCGTCATAGCCAGGCGAATAGCGATTTCTGTATCCGTTGCATCTTTTGCCGGAACATACTCCCTGATCGGCACTTGGGTCTCGTTTCGGTAATAATCTCCAATCTCTTTGTTGACACTGTCAAAATCTCCCACTATATAGCTCGGCATAATATCGTGCCTGTATAAAAATTCCATCCCCTTATCTACTGCGATGATGTACTCTTTTTCATAACTCTCCAACACTGACAGAGCAAAATCATCTTCTACTTTTCCCCCACTTACAATGACAATTCTTTTACTCATAGTCCTTTAATATCTCCATGAAATCTTTTGTATTCTGAGCCGGGTCTCCACGAAATACTGCTGAACCAGCTACGATAATATTAGCTCCCGCATCCAGCACATCTCTGACGTTCGTCTGATAGATTCCACCATCCACCTGAATATCTACCTGCAGATTTCTGTCATCTAACATCTGACGTACATTTTTTATCTTGTCCAGTGATTCCGGAATAAATTTCTGTCCGCCAAATCCCGGATGCACACTCATGATCAAAATCATATCCACTTCATCCAGATATGGAATCAATTCTTTCTCATCCGTCTCCGGGCAAATAGACAATCCGACTTTCATTCCACATTCTTTGATCGCAGAAAGTGTCGCAGATACGTCCTCACATGCCTCTAAGTGAACTGTGATAAGATCTGCTCCTGCTTTCTGAAATGCCTCCACATACCGAATCGGCTCCTGCACCATAAGATGTGCATCCATCACCTGATCCGTTGCATCATGAATCGATGCAAGTACCGGCATCCCAAACGAAATACTTGGAACAAACATTCCATCCATAACATCAAAATGCAGATATTTCGCTCCATTATCTGCGGTTTTTTTCATTTCCTGACCGAGCTCTTTAAAGTCGGCTGCCAGAATTGATGGTGCTAATATATATTCCATCATCAGTACCTCCTCTTATTTTTTAATTCCTCATACATCTCTATATAATCCTGATATCGGATCTCATGTATCTTTTTCTCCTCCACAGCTTCTTTCACTGCACATCCCGGTTCGTGCACATGATCGCAACCATTAAATCTGCACATGCCTTCATATTCTGCGAACTCCGGAAAATAATATTTTAACTCTTCTTTTTCAAAATCATTTACATACAATGAACTAAATCCAGGAGTGTCCATAATATAGGACTCTTCGTCAATCGGGAACAACTCCGAATGTCTGGTCGTGTGTTTTCCCCTCTCGATCTTACGGCTGATTGTCCCTGTCTCCATATTTGCCTCCGGTTGAAGCAAGTTGATGATGGAAGACTTTCCTACTCCGGAAGGTCCTGCGATCGCAGTTGTCTTTCCCTTTAGGACTTTTCGCACTTCCTCTATGTTGTCATCTTCTCTTGCACTCGTAAATATCAACGGATATCCCGTCGGTTCATAAACCTGCCGCAATTTTTCGATCAGTGCATCATCCGCAATATCAGATTTGTTAAAGCACAAAACTACCGGGAGTTCTTTCATCTCCATCATTACCAGGAAACGATCCAGCAGGTTAAAATGTGGATCTGGCTTCGCCACCGCAAATACTACCAGCGCCTGATCAATATTGGCTACAGCCGGACGGATAAGTTCATTTTTTCTTGGAAGTATCCTTACGATATTTCCTTCTTTCGGATCTTCGTTCAACACTTCTATCTCTACATTATCCCCGACTAATGGTTTTATCTTCTCTTTTCTGAATACACCTTTTGCTTTACATTCATAAACACCGGATTCTACTACATGCACGTAGTAGAATCCGGCGATTCCTTTTACTATCTTTCCCTTCATACTATAAACCTATTCTGTCGAATCGCCTGAATCCGGAGTTGTCGGAGTGGCCGCCGGTCCCTGGCTTACCACAAGGTTAATGCTGGTTCCCTCGTCAACTTCTGTTCCTTCTCCCGGATCACAACTGATAACACTTCCCGATGGGACTGTATCACTATTTTCATAGGTAATGCCTCCAACTGTCAGACCTGCACTCTTTAACAGTTGCTTTGCATTATCCAGACTTGAAGATGTCACCGGCGGCACACTGATCTGCTCCGGTGGTTCTTTTCCACGGCTCACAGTAATACCCACATTGGTTCCTGCAGCTACTTTCTTACCTGCATTCAATGTCTGAGAAACAACTTTTCCTTCTTCTACACTGTCATTATAATCATAGGTCACAGTTACTGTCAGACCTGCTGCTGTTATTTCATTCTGTGCATCCTGATCATTCTTTCCGATAACATTTGGAACGGTCTTCTTCTCTGCACCTTTACTTACCTTCATAACAATCTTCGTATCTTTTGATGCCTGCGTATTCGCAGAAGGTGTTGTCTCAATTACATCTCCTTCTGATACGGTATCGCTATAAGAATATTCGGAAGTGATATTCGCAAATCCCTGATCTTCTAATGCTCTCTGCGCTTCGTCCTCAGACATTCCACTGACATCCGGGATCGTAATGCTGGCTCCTACCAATCCAGAACTTACAACGACCTGAACTTTCGTATTCTTCTTTACTTTATCTCCGGCTTCCGGTGTCTGACCGCAGACCAGACCTTCCTCATACTCGTCAGACTCCTCACGGGAAACAACCTCATATCCGAGTCCTTTGCTGTTCAGAGCTTTCTTAGCCTCATCTTCTGTCATACCTTTTACATTAGGTACTTTTACCGTATTCGTCTCCGTCTTATTCAGATTCAATGATGGTCCAAACTTGAACACACCCGCTGCTTTACCGACTGCAAAGATCACGATCGATAAAATAATTGCGACAACAACCACGGTCAGAATCTTCATGACTTTCTTCATCTTCGGATTTACATCGTCCGAATTTTTCTTCTTTCCTCGGCGATCATACTCATAGTCATCATCATCGTCATCGTCGTCATCGTATTCATCGTCATCATCATACTCATCTGTATCATACTCGTCGTCATCATACTCATCCGTATCATATTCATCGGTATCATACTCGTCTGTATCATACTCATCCGTGTCATAAGATGAACTTCTGATATCATCCAGATCTTCGTCTGTAATGATCACTGTATCTGCATTATTTAACGGAGGGATTACTACAAAGTCTCCATCCGGATCTACTAATGAATGTTTCAGATCACGGATCAATGCATTCACATTCGCATATCTTCGCTCTGCATTCTTCTGGGTACATTTTAAAATAATTCTCTCCAGGCTGTACGGAATGTCTTCATTCAATTCTGACGGCGGTGTAATTTCTTCTTTTAAATGCTTCATAGCTACTGCAACTGTAGACTCACCGTCGAACGGCACTTCTCCCGTTGCCATCTCAAATAAAGTAATACCGATCGAATAGATATCACTTTTCTGGTCACTGAATCCACCTCTCACCTGCTCCGGTGATGAATAATGAACAGAACCCATCGCATTCGTCGTCACTGTATTCGAAGTAACTGCTTTGGCGATACCAAAGTCCGTCACCTTTACTTTTCCATCTTTGGAAATCATGATGTTCTGCGGCTTGATATCTCGGTGTATCAGACCGGCTTCATGGGCAGCACCGATTCCCGAGCACATCTGTATCGCAATACTGATCAGTTCCCGGTGTGAGATCCTACCCTTTTTCTCTATATATTCTTTCAGAGTAATACCTTCGACCAGTTCCATGACCATATAGTATAATCCTCTGTCAGATCCTACGTCATAAACATTTACAATATTCGGGTGTAAAAGTCCGGCTGCCGCCTGTGCCTCAGAACGAAATTTTCTGACAAAACTTTCATTCTCCCGATATTCCTTCTTCAATACTTTTACTGCTACATAACGGTTCAGCATCGTGTCTTTGCCTTTGTAGACATCCGCCATCCCGCCGGTACCTATCTTACTCAGGATCTGGTACCGCTTCCCTAGCACAATTCCATCTTTTACCATATACTCACCTCATCTGCAAGCGGCTCTGCGATAACAACCCCTATGTTATCCCTTCCACCATTACTGTTTGCTTTCTCTATCAACATCTGTACAGCTTCTATCACATCACGGGACCCCTTAACGATGTCAAACATATCCTCATCTTCCACCATGTTGCTTAACCCATCTGTACACATTAAAATAACATCGCCCTTTTTCAGCCGATACTCATAAATGTCCGCCTCTACTTCTTCTTTTACACCGATCGCACGGGTAATGATATTCTTATCCGGATGATTCTTGGCCTCCTCTGCCTTGATTCCTCCAAGTCTTACCATCTCTTCTACCAGCGAGTGGTCTTTGGATAACTGACGGATCTTATCATTGATAAGGTAGAGTCTGCTGTCTCCCACATTGGCAAAATAAAGCGTATTGCCAACAACAGTTGCTGCTACCAGTGTCGTTCCCATGCCTTCTAACTTAATATCCGTGGCGGCTTCTGCTATTAATTTGCGATTCGCAATACTGACTGCATTTCTCAAAATCTCTTCAGGTTCTTTCAAAGAGGTATTCTCAATCTCTTCTTTTAATACATTTACTGTATATTTAGACGCAAAATCGCCTGCCTTGTGTCCACCCATTCCATCGGCAACTACAAGCAGGTTCTTAAAAGGACCAATCGGCTGATCCGTCACATATACATAATCCTGATTGACTTCTCTTTTTCTTCCTATGTCAGTCATTGCATATAATTTCATCGCATTCTCCTTCATCAGACGTCGCATGACGCCTTCTAAGTTGTCCACAGGCCCCATCTATATCAGAGCCTCTTTCCCTTCTAATAGTAACATTTATTCCGTTTTTTTCAAGTTTATTTTTAAATTCCAACGCATTTTTGCGTTCCGGTCTCTTATAATCTCGCTCTTTGATCGGATTGACCGGAATCAAATTCAAATGGCAGTTTCTCTTTTTCAAGATAGCTGTCAATTCTGCAATATCCGAAGGTCCGTCATTCACCCCTGCCACCAGACTATATTCGAAAGTGATCCTTCTGCCCGTTTTCTCGAAATAATAATCACAGGCATCCAGTACTTCTGACAGATTATACTGAAATGCTATCGGCATCAGCTTTTCTCGTTTTTCCTGACTGGAACCATGAAGAGAAAGTGCCAGCGTAATCTGAAATCCTTCCTCTGCCAGGCGTCTCATATTCGGTACGATTCCGCAAGTCGATGCGGTAATATTTCTCTGGCTGATGTGAAGCCCATGCTCATCGCTCAGCATATGAATAAATTTCACAAAATTACCGTAGTTGTCCAAAGGTTCTCCTGTTCCCATAACTACTACATTCGAAACCCTCTCCCCAGACATCTTTTGAATCTGATAGATCTGCCTAAGCATCTCTGACGGTCTTAAACTTCTCTCCAATCCACCGATTGTAGATGCACAGAATCTGCATCCCATCCGGCATCCTGCCTGAGATGAAATACAGACGGAATTTCCATAATTGTATTTCATCAAAACGCTCTCTATCATATTTCCATCTGCAAGCTCAAACAAAAACTTCTCTGTCGGATCTACTTTTGAAATCTGATGATCGATTATTTTGACTGTGGAGATCTCATATTCTTCTTCCAGACGCTCCCGCAGATTCTTCGGAAGATTCGTCATATCCTGAAAATCATCCACCAGTTTGACATGCAGCCACTCATATATCTGCTTTCCACGGAATGCTTTTTCGCCGATCCGTTTCATCTCTTCTATTAATTCTTCATAATTAAATGAACCTATATCAATTTTACTCATTTTCTTCTCTATTCTTTTCTCTGAAATAACGCAATGTAGAATCCGTCTCCCACTTCATTTCCCGGGATTCTCTGTTCTTCTTTTACCAATGTAAACTCCGGAAAAGCCTTCATAAACCAACGGGCATTCTCTTTGTTCTCGGCCCAGTTTACTGTACAGGTACTGTACACCAGCTTACCACCGGGTTTCACATAACCCTGAACCACACCAAGAATATTTCTCTGAATCTGCTCCAGTTCTTTTTGTGCTTTCTTGGTCATTTTGTACTTCAGATCAGGCTTTCTTCCCAAAACACCGAGTCCGGAACAAGGAAGATCTGCGATCACGATATCCGCTTTTCCAACCGATGCCTCATCAAGAACCATTGCGTCCCATCTCACTGCTTCAATATTCTTAAGACCACTTCGACTGATATTTTCTCTGATCAGATTCACTTTGTAATCCGTCAGATCTCTCGCCTCCACATGACCGGTCCCTTTTAGCAGTTCTGCCGCATGAAGTGATTTTCCGCCGGGTGCGGCACAGACATCTATAATATAATCGTCCTCTTTTGGATCTGCCCAGGCTGCCACCTGCATGGAGCTTACATCCTGCACCTGATAATATCCCTTCCGAAAACTATCGAGGCCTGCCAGATGATCATACTCCGACAGATAAAGCGCATTCTCCATCCCCGGAACTTCTTCTGTATGTACGCCTTCTTCATGTAATAATTCTAAAAGGTCTTCTTTTCTTATCTTATTAAAATTGCATCGAACCGACAGCGGCGATTCTTCCAGATAACTTTCTGCCATCTGGATTGCAGTATCGTAACCGTAATCTCCGATCCACTGCTTTAGCATCCAATCCGGAACAGAATACTGGACAGATGCTCTCTCCAGCTTATCTTCCGGATATGTAACCTCTGAAAGATTTCTGCTGATATTTCTTAAGACTCCATTTACAAATCCTTTTAATGGACGAAAGCCTCTTTTTTCAGCCAGTTTCACAGACTCATTACATACCGCCGAGTCCGGAACGCTGTCCATATATTTTAACTGGTAGACCGCACTTCTTATAATTGTACGAATCACCGGTTTCATTTTATTTACTTTCACTTTTGAGAACTGATCGATAATGTAATCAATCTCGATCATTCTCTCCAAAGTACCATTTACCACTCTTGTAATAAATGCACGTTCTTTTTTATCGAGATATTGATACTGATCCAGCACTTGCTTTAACGCAATATGACTGTACTCACCATCTCTTGTTATCATTAGTAAGATTTCCAATATCAGTTCACGATCATTGACAGATGCCGCCATACATTTCCTCCTATTTCCCCGCAGAAATGATTAATCGTTTCTTCTGTTGCCTGTCAAAAGCAGAATACGAAGCAACTGCAGAATCGCAGAAGCCGCACTTGCCACATAGGTAAGAGCTGCTGCAGTTAATACTTTCTTTGTTGCACTTACTTCTTCCGGGTATAACATATGTGTGCTGTCCAGAATTTTCACTGCTCTTCTGGAAGCATTAAACTCTACCGGAAGTGTCACGATCTGGAACAATACCGCCATGGAAAATGCCAGAATACCGATATTTAATAATAATACTGACGTGTTTCCATTTAAAAATAGTCCGATCAAGATCAACGGCCAGGCGATTGTACTTCCGAAGTTCGCGATCGGTACCAATGCGCCTCTGATACTAAGTGGTGCATATCCGGTCGCATGTTGAATTGCGTGTCCGCACTCATGAGCTGCTACTCCCATTGCTGCTACGGAATTAGATCCATATGTTGCATCTGACAATCTTAAGACCTTGTCTCTTGGATCATAATGATCAGTCAGATTACCTGCCACATATTCAACTCTGACATCGTAAATTCCTGCCTGTCTGAGAATCGTCTCTGCTGCCTCTTTTCCTGTCATCCCGGAATGATTGCGGATTCGGGAATATTTTCTAAATGTCGAATTCATTCTGGCAGAAGCCACCAGGCAAATGACTACACCAATTAATACTAATACATAAGTAGGATCAAAATAATAATAAGGATAGTACATATCCTTCACCTCCTGATACAATTTTGTACTATCATAATACAAATTATGATAAACAGGGATCATTTCACAGTTATTTTAGAATTATCTGGAATTTTTCAGAATTGTATGTTCCTCAATCTGATAACCGCGCAAGAACGCACCGGCATCCATACGTTTCTTTCCTGGGATCTGAAGTGCCGTTACTTTCAGACAGTTCATCCCTGTCTGCACAAGGAATCCACCCTTCTCTACATCCACAATCGTTCCCGGGACTTCTTCTGTCTGTTTTTCTACTACTTCTGCTTCCCAGATCTTCATCACTTTTCCATTCCAGTCTGTATAAGCACTCGGCCACGGATTCAATCCACGGATCAGACGCTCAATAGATACTGCGCTCTGATTCCAGTCAATATCTCCCATCTTCTTATCGAGCATCTTCGCATATTCCGTAGTGCTCTCTCCCTGTGCCTCCCAGGTTGCAGTCTTTTCTTCCAGTGCCTTTAAAGTCTCGACACACAACTTTGCTCCGGCTGCCGCCAGCTTATCGTGAAGACTTCCTCCGGTCTCTTTCTCATCCAGAACCACTTCCGTCTTCAGGATCATATCTCCGGTATCCAGTCCTTCATTCATCTGCATCGTTGTGACTCCAGATACTTTTTCACCGTTAATAACCGCCCACTGAATCGGCGCTGCTCCACGGTATTTTGGTAATAAGGATGCGTGAACATTGATACATCCGTATGGCGTCATCTCCAGGATTTCTTTTGGTAAAATCTGGCCAAATGCTATAACCACCATAATATCTGCGTTATATTTTCTTAATTCTTCAATACATTCCGGCTCTCTTATTCTTCTCGGCTGATAAACCGGGATTCCGTGTTCTACTGCCACTTCTTTCACTGGTGTATACTGCATCTTGCCACCGCGCCCTTTTGGTTTATCCGGCTGCGTCACTACCAGTGCGATCTCATGTCCGGCTTCGATCAGTGCTTCTAACGTTCCCACTGAGAAATCCGGTGTTCCCATAAATATTATTCTCATTTTCTTATTCCTCATACTCTACATCGTGCAGTTCACCTTCTACCAGTTCTACATACATATGACCATGTAAATGATCGATCTCATGGCAGAGTGCTCTTGCAAATAACTCAGTTCCCTCTACAGTAATCTCTTCCAGCTCTTCATTCAATGCTTTTACGATTACGTGATTCGGTCTCGTCACCTGTCCGGATTTTCCAGGAACGCTCAAACATCCTTCTTCTCCTGTCTGCGTTCCATCAGATTCTACAATCTCCGGATTGATCAGAACAACCGGGCCATCTCCAACATCAATGACTACGATTTTCTTTAAGATTCCAACCTGCGGTGCTGCGAGTCCAACTCCCATCGCATCGTACATGGTATCTAACATATCGTTGATTAAGATTTTTGTACGCAGAGTCATTGATTTAACCTCTTTACACTCCTGCTTTAATACATCATCGCCTATTTCTCTGATTTTTCTAATTGCCATACCTTTCTTCCTCCCTAAAATACATTCATCGGATTAAAATCAAACTGTATTCTCATACTCTTAAATCCTGTATTTATTTCTATGTACTGTTCTAATTTATCTTTTATCTGAATCAGTGCATCATAATCACTGCTCTTCAGATATAGTATCCTTCGATATACATCTTTTACTTTTGCTACATAAGGACTTGCCGGGCCAATTGTCTGTATCTGCCCTTTTTTATCTGCCCTGTGTGCAAATTCTTTCAAATATTCTGCTGCCGTCTCAAGCAGTTTCTCATTAGGTCCTGTCATCAAGATCGCCACGAGCTGTTCTGCCGGCGGATATTCCATAAGGGAACGATATTCCATCTCTTTTTCATAGAAATCTTCATAATCCTGCCTGGCTGCGAACTCAATGCTGTAGTGTTCCGGGCTGTAAGTCTGTATCACGACTTCACCCGTGCGATCACCTCTTCCGGCTCTTCCGGCCGCCTGTGTCAGAAGTTGAAATGTCCGTTCTCCCGCTCGGTAATCATTGGAATATAAAGACATATCCGCTGCCAGGATTCCAACCAATGTAACATTCGGGAAATCATGTCCTTTTACGATCATCTGCGTCCCGATCAGAATGTCTGCCTCTCCACTTCCAAAGCTCTCTAGAATTTGCTCATAGCCGTCCTTTTTCCTGGTCGTGTCCAGATCCATTCTAAGAACTTTCGCCTGCGGAAATTCTCTACGGATCAAGTCTTCGATCTGCTGCGTCCCGGCTTTGAACCCTCCAATGTATTTTGATCCACAGGATGGACAGAGTGTCACCTGCGGTTCGGTATATCCGCAATAGTGGCATACCATCTTTCCACCCCGATGGGCAGATAATGAGACATCACAGTGGGGACATTTTACTACATAGCCACAGGCTCTGCAAGAAATGAAGCCGGCATAGCCTCTTCGGTTTAAAAATAGCATCGTCTGCTCTTTTCTTTCCAGCCGGTCTTTTATTAATTCCCGCAGTCTATTACTTAATATGGAACGATTTCCATTTTTTAATTCCTTTCGCATGTCTTCTACATAGACGTCCGGAAGCCTGCTCTCTCCAATCCTCGCCTGCAATTTTAACAGTTTAAACCGTCCCGTCTGGCATGCATAATACGATTCCAACGACGGAGTCGCCGATCCGAGCACAACGCTTGCGCCTTCTAGCTCGGCCCGCTTGATTGCTGTCTCTCTGGCATGATATCTTGGTATCTGTTCGCTCTTATAAGTCGTCTCATGTTCTTCATCGATCACGATCAGCCCCAGATCAGTAAACGGTGTAAATAGTGCTGATCTCGGTCCGATCATCACATCCACTTCTCCACGTTTTATTCTCTCCATCTGGTCAGATCTCTCTCCCAGAGACATCTTCGAGTTAAGCACTGATACTCTGTCACCAAACCGTCCGTAAAACCGCATCACCGTCTGATATGTCAGCGCGATCTCAGGAATCAATACAATCGCCTGCTTCCCTTCTGAAAGAACACGCGCGATCATCCCCATGTAAACTTCTGTCTTTCCACTTCCCGTCACACCGTACAGCAGATACGTGTTATATTCTCCGTGCGAGTAATCCTGCCAGAACGTCTGAATCGCCTGTTCCTGTTCGAAAGAGTAAGCCACATCCTCCCGCTCTTTTATCTTATAATGGATTGGATTTCTGAACACCTGCTCCGCCTCAAGTGATACAACGCCCTGTTCTTCTAACGCACGCACCACAGCTCTTGTAATATGAAGCGTTCTTGATAGAAGTTCATAGTCCTGCTCCGGCTGGTCTAATAATGCCGCCAAAAGTCTCGCCCTTGCTTTCTGATTCTTATGAAGATACAGCTCTAATCGTTCTCTTCCCTCTTCTTCAGATAACAGCAGCCGGATCGTTCTCTTTTCCTTGGCCTGTTCCTTTTTCTTGATTGGAAGTGTCGTCTTTAACGCCTGAATAAGCGTTCCGCCATAATGAGATTTCATCCACACAGCAAGCGCGATCAACTTTGATTCAATCGTCATGCTGTCCTGTTTCACCCGGAGAATATCTTTTATCCTGGAAATATCATAATCGGTTTCTTCTGAAAATCCGATGATATATCCGCTGATCTCCCGATTTCCTCTTCCGAATGGGATTACCACTTCCATGCCTTCTTCCAGTTTTCCCTCCAACGGTTCCGGAATCCGGTACTGAAAGACTCTATCCAATTTTTCATGCGTAATATCAACTATTATATTAGCGTACATGCAGTTCCTCTAATACCTCTTTAATCAGAACACGTTCATCCATATCATGTTTCACACCTTTGATCTCCTGATATGTCTCATGGCCTTTACCGGCAAGCACAATTACATCTCCCGGCTGTCCGTGCTCGATCGCATATTTGATAGCCTCTTTACGGTCGCAGATCGTAATATATTTGCCATCTGTCTTCTTCATTCCTACTACAATATCATCAATAATATCCTGTGGCTCTTCAAAACGCGGATTATCTGATGTAATGATGGTAAAATCAGACATTCTTCCGGCCACTTCACCCATCTCATAACGACGGCTCTTTGCTCTGTTTCCGCCGCAGCCGAACACTGTAACGATACGTTTCGGATTATAATCTCTCAGCGTATGCAAGAGACTCTCCAGCGCCATTGCATTGTGCGCATAGTCGATCATCAGTGCAAAGTCATCAGACACTTTGATCATCTCGATACGTCCCTTTACTCTCGCTACTTTCAGTGCCTTCTGAATAGTCTCGACCGGCACATCATAATGTCTGCACACAGCGATCGCTGTCAGTGAATTATACACACTGAAATCACCCGGGATATCGATCTCCACATCAAAATCCATCAGACCACTGACATGGTATTTCATACCCAGATATCCAGGTCTTGAAACATGTTCTACATTTGTGGCACGCAGACCCGCTTTCTCAGAAAATCCAAATGTCTCTCTCTTGCAGGTTGCATTCTGAAATACATCCTCATACCACTTATCATCTACATTTGCAATTCCCAGCTTACACTGCGTAAACAAAATACCTTTACAGCGTTTGTAGTCTTCAAAGTCTTTGTGTTCATTTGGTCCGATATGATCCTCTCCAAGATTCGTGAAAATACCGATCTCAAATTCTATACCGGCTACACGGTGAAGCATCAGTCCCTGTGAAGACACTTCCATAACAACAGTGTCACAGCCCTCTTTTACCATCTCTGCAAAATATTTATGAATGGTATAAGATTCCGGAGTCGTATTATTCGCCGGAATGCTCTTATCTCCGATGATCGCCTCAATCGTTCCGATCAGCCCAACTTTGCGGCCCACGCCTTCCAGAATAGACTTCACCATATAAGTCGTCGTTGTCTTTCCCTTGGTTCCTGTAATTCCGATCACATGAAGTTTCTCGGCCGGATATCCAAAATATGCAGCAGACATAAGTGCCAGCGCATATCTCGTATCATCTACATGGATCACTGTCACGTTCTCAGGAGCCTCCACCGGCTTCTCTACAATGACAGCCGCAGCTCCCTTGGCCGCTACATCCGCCACATAACTATGTCCGTCAGACACAGCACCACTAATACATACAAACACACTTTTATCCGTTACTTTTCTGGAATCATTGATAAGTTCTGTCACCCCAATCTCATCGTTTCCCTGTACCACTTCATATTCTAAACGTTCCAATAACTGAGTTAATTTCATACATTTTTCCTCCTGATTATCAGTAACTATACTACCACTCATTAATCCTCATTATAACATTATTTCAAGATGCATCAAAGAGGAAATTGTGTTATAATATCAACAGAATATAATCAAAGAGAGGTAACGAACATTGAAAGCTTATGAAAGATTATTAAAATACGTCGTAGTACGTACTCCAAGTGATGAGAACAGCGACACTGTCCCATCTTCTGAATGCCAGTTCAATCTCGCAAGACTCTTAGAAGCAGAGATGAAAGAACTCGGACTGAGCGATGTATATCTGGACGACCAGTGCTATCTGTACGGAAAACTTCCTGCGACTCCGGGATACGAGGACAAGCCAGCCATCGGATTTATAGCACACATGGATACAGTATCTGATTTCTGTGACCGCGAGATCAACCCGATCATTAATTTCTTCTATGATGGGAAAGATCTCCCACTCGCTAACAGCGGCAGAACTCTGGAAGTTGCTAAATTTCCACATCTTGCAGACCTTGCCGGACGCATGCTGATCACCAGCGATGGCAATACGATTCTCGGTGCTGACGACAAAGCCGGAATCGCAGAGATCCTGACTATGGTAGAACGTCTGGTTACAGAGAATATTCCTCATGGTCCTATCTGCGTTGCATTTACACCTGATGAAGAGATCGGAACCGGAGCCGCACACTTTAATGTAGAGCGATTCGCTGCCGAGTATGCTTACACGCTGGATGGAGATTCTGAAGGCGAGATCCAGTACGAGAACTTCAACGCCTGCAAAGCTGATTTTGAGATTACTGGATTTAACGTACATCCGGGTTCTTCCAAGGACACTATGATCAATGCCAGCCTCGTAGCTATGGAGATCAACAACGCACTTCCTTCTATGGAAACTCCTAGAGGAACCGAAGATTATGAAGGTTTCTATCACTTAATGAGCATGTCCGGAGAAGTTGCTCACGCTGAGCTTCATTATATCGTACGTGATCACAATGCTAATTTATTTGAGGCGCGCAAAAACACTCTCCGCCTGATTGAGAAAAACTTAAATGAAAAATGGGGTGAGGGAACTGTCAAGCTGACGATCACAGAGCAGTATAAGAACATGGCTGAGGTCATTGCAACATGCATGCACCTGATTGATAACGCCAAAGCTGCATGTACTGCTGCCGGTGTTGAACCGTTAGTTATTCCGATCCGCGGAGGCACAGACGGATGCCAGTTAAGTTTCAAAGGCCTGCCTTGTCCAAATCTTGGAACCGGCGGACACGCTTACCACGGTCCTTATGAGCATATCACAGTAGAAGGAATGGATTCCGCAGTGAATATTATCGTGGAACTGGTAAAGATTTACGCAAAATAAGAAACATTATTCATATTAATAAACGGGCGGCACATCTGATTTTTTCGGATGTACTGCCCGTTTTTATCTGTTTGTCAGTGAGCTCATATAAAAGCTTGCCGGAGCCCTGCATATTATTTAGTATAATTTTCGATAAATTGCTTCCATCTGTTCGATTGTAAACTTCACATAGCTTTGATTCAAAAGTCTCTGCTGTCCTGCCTCTACACTCTCCGCAAAACTTCGGATTTCTTCCTCTTTCATGCCATATTCATGCAATTTCTTTCTTGGAATGATCTTATCTAACAACATTTCTAATGTTTCATACACATTCTGTTCTTCGCAATGTAACAATCCTGCGAGATATGCATTTAACTCTGTAAGCTCTCCCTCCGGATTCAATCTCTGGTACTCCGTGAAAACGGCTGTTAAAAATTGATAGTTTGCCTCCCCGTGTGTCACATGGTACGCACCGCTTAACGGATACGACATCGCGTGTACCGCACCGGTTCCCGCATTTCCAAATGCCACTCCCGCAAGATTACTTGCCACCAGAAATTCTTCCAGAAGTTCCATACGATACTCCGGACCATTCCCTAGAATCTTCTCAAATCCCTCTAAGATCATTGCCATCGCCTGTTTGCTGAACATGCGTGTGTAAACATTTGCCTTCGGCGATACATAGGATTCGATTGCATGGATAAATGCATCAATCGCGCTCGTCGCAAAAAATGAATATGGAAGTTTTGACAGTAATTCTGGGATTAACACAGCTTTGTCCGCATAGATACTGTCATCTGCAAGTCCCATCTTGCTGTGAATACTTGTAAGTTCCGTAATCGATACATTTGACACTTCTGAACCCGCACCACAGGTTGTCGGAACCGCAATCAGCGGGTATGCTTTCTCAAGCGGCACTTCTCTTCTAAAGATCTGCTCCGTTGTAGCAGTTCCTTCTAATACAAGAATCTTCGCCATGTCGATAACGGCACCGCCGCCGATTGCAATGATCCTGTCGCAGTCAGTAGCTCTGAAATCTTCCAGCAGTGCATCGATCATCACATCGGTAGGCTCACCTGCACCGTATTTATTCTTATATACTACATGTGCGTCTAACCCCAACGGCTTAAAATAGCAGTCATATGTGCTCTGACTCGCCAGAATAAAATCCGTACAACCAATCTTATACTCTTTTACAAATGCTTCCGCACTCGCGTACTTTTCTATAGTTGTCTTCTGTTGAAATAATCTCATCTGTCTTTCCTCTGTTCTTTCTGTCATAATCAAACCACGATCTCCCGATGTTCCACGGATGTCGAAAATACGATCAATGTTCTTGTCTTTCCAAATCTGTGGATCTCATTAATAAATTGATCCAGCTCATCTGTCGTATGAAACAATCCCTCGATCAACATCGAATAGTCACCGGTTACGCAGTTACATTCTATCACATTCTCCCTGCTTTGTATAAATGGATAGAAATCTTTCTTATCTTTTAAAAATTCATTTTTCAACTATTTTAATTTTTATTAAGAATCCTTGGAAATGCACTGGAAATAGTCTATAATAGGCAAGTAATTGCCTACAAAAAGGATTAGTAGAAAGGATAAAAAGAATGAAATATATATCATTTGCAATACCAAGTTACAATTCGCAGGAATATATGGCACATGCAATTGAAAGTATTTTGCCGGGCGGCGATGATGTCGAGATCATTATCGTAAACGACGGTTCAAAAGACAGAACTTCTGAGATCGGTCATGAATATGCGGAGAAATATCCAGATATCGTAAAGGTTGTAGATAAAGAGAACGGAGGCCACGGTGACGCTGTAAACTATGGACTCAAAAATGCTACCGGAAAATATTTTAAAGTTGTTGACAGTGATGACTGGGTGGACGAAGAAGCTTTACATAAAATCTTAGATCTGCTTCACAAGCTGGAAAATGAGGGTGAAGATCTTGACATGCTGATTTCTAACTATGTATACGAGAAGGTTGGCGCCACTCACAAAAAATGTATTCACTATAGAAATGTATTACCTACAGATCAGATTTTTAGTTGGAATGATATCGGACGTTTCCACCTGGATCAGTATATTTTAATGCATTCCGTTATCTACAGAACAGATCTTCTGAAGCTGATTCAACTTCATTTGCCGAAACATACATTTTATGTAGATAATATCTATGTATATTATCCACTTCCACACGTTCACAAGATGTATTATCTGGACGTAGATTTTTATCGTTATTATATCGGAAGAGAAGACCAGTCTGTAAATGAGAAAGTGATGATTTCCAGAGTAGATCAGCAGATTTTTGTTACGAAGACGATGATTGATATGTATCAGTTAAAGGACATTCCGAATAAGAAATTACGACAGTACATGATCAGCTATCTTGCGATCATGATGACAGTTTCTTCTATTTTGCTGATTCGTTCCAAGAAAAAGGAGAATCTGGAGAAAAAGAGAGAACTATGGATATACCTGAGAAATAAGGATCCAAAGACATTTATCAAAATTCGTTATGGTATCCTTGGACAGTCTATGAACCTTCCCGGAAAACCTGGAAGAAAGATTTCGTCGTTAGCTTATACTGTAGCCAGAAGACTGATCGGATTTAACTAAAATTAACAATTTGTTCATTTCTTTATCATTATTTCTTCATAGCTCTTAGATATACTATAAACATCAAAACGACGACAAGAGTTATTTGCAAAAAAACTTTTTCATAATACATGCCGGGGACCGCAAAAGCGATCACCCGGCATCCTCCCTTTTATAGGGTCTTTTTTATTCATTTACTAATTAAATTTCTAATTAGATTCCTAATTTTTCTTTCATGTAATCCACTGGTGTAGATTTTCCTGTATATAATTCAATTGCGATCAATGCCTGGAAAAGCATCATGCTCATTCCGTTATATACGCGAGTACATCCGGCTTCTTTTGCCTGTTTCATCATTACAGTCTCACGTGGTGCGTATACGGTATCTGTAACGATCAGATCTTTCTTGAAGTAAGATGGATCAGGAATGTTAGAAAGGTCTTCCAACGGATGCATTCCTACGCCTGTTGCATCACAGAAGATGTCTACTTCCTGCATCTTTTTCTTTAGCAGATCAAGGTCCCCAAGGTCATTCATAGTAGCTTTGCAGTTTGTATTTTTGTTAATCACTTCTACGATTTCTTCTCCACGGCTGTAGAATTTATCTTTAATGTTGAAGATTTCAATCTCTGCGATTCCGTCAAGGGCACCACGTACAGCGATTGCAGTTGCAGCTCCGCCGGTTCCGATCAGAACCATCTTCATTCCTTTGAAATCGATACCTTCTTCTTTGATTCCCTGCCAGTATCCCATTCCGTCTGTATTGTAACCTTTCAGCTTACCTGTAACTTCTCCGTTCTCATCTCTCATATTTACAACTGTATTGATCGCGCCACATAATCTGGCAGCCTCATCTACTTCATCCAGATACTGATGAACAACTGTTTTATTCGGCATTGAAATGTTAGATCCTAACATCTTAAGTGCTCTGATGCTCTGAACTGCATCCTTCAGTGAATCGTTATCTACTTCAAATGCAAGCTGAATAACGTCGTCTCCGTTTTTATCGTATGCAAGATTATGTGTTGTTGGTGACTGAGTGTGACGAATTGGATAAGCCATTAATCCTACTAATTCTGTGTGTCCTGTAATGTTTGGCATAATTTTTTCCTCTTTTCTATCTTCAATAAATTATCTGTAATCTGCTATTTTATTTGGTTCTCTTTCTTCTGCTTTTTTCTATTCCAATGGCTCTAATGTCAAAAATCCCTGATTTTCTAATACATTCAGGATGGCACGTCCTTCCATTGTTCCCTCCATGATACGGCGGGCACGTACAGAATCACCGATATTATAAATATAAGTGTCTGTCTCTTCAAAAGCCTCTTCTAAATCTGCCATGATCGGATTATTTGCACGCATTCCCAGACAGTTGAAACCAAGATCAAATTCAAGATCTGTAATCTGTCCATCTGGAAGTTTTACAGTAAATGCATTCTCTTTTACTTCCTGAAGTGCTGTACCAACATACTCTTTCACACCATATTTATCATGAGTCTCTCTCATAGAACATTTTGTGATTGGATCTGCAAGTATACCAATCTGTGGAAGCATATCAACAATCGTACATTCAGCTCCACGTGGTGCAAAATATTCCACAACATCTAATCCGACAGAACCTCCACCAACAACTACAACTTTCTTGCCCTTGCAGACTTCATCTGTATATTTTCCGGCATTCAGATTGTTGATCATTCCAAAAATAGTGTCCACATTTCCTGCTTCGATATTTTCCTTAAGACCTTTGATCGGTGGTACAAGCGGTACAGAACCTGTGGCATTTACCACAATATTTGGTTTAAACTGCTTGATTGTCTTTACATCTGCTTCTGTATTCAAGAAAATGTATAAATTATCCAGTCTGGATGCACGAGCCTCTAAATATTTCGGGAAATCTTTCATACGGCTCTTGCTCGGAAGATCTGAAATAAAGGCAGACAATCCACCCAGATGATCTTTCTTCTCTAATACAAATACATTACATCCTACTTCTGCTGCTGTACATGCTGCCTCTAATCCGGCTGTTCCGCCTCCGACAATTACTACATTACAGTTTTTATTTACATTTAATTTTTTATAAATATCACCTTCTGGAACTGCCGGGTTCACGGTACAACGGATCGGTCTGTTTACACCAATACGGTTTCCTGCACATCCCACGTTACATGAGATACACTTACGCAGATAACATTCTTCTCCATTCTGTACTTTTTTCACCCAGTCCGGCTCTGCGATCAGACCTCGTCCCATTCCTACGATATCAACATCTCCACTTTCCAAGACCTTTTCTACAACTTCCGGATCTCTGTAATTTCCTGCATTAATGACAGGTTTGCCAAATTTATCTTTTACCGCTCTTGCCATATAAGAACGCCATCCATCTGGAAGGAAATTTGAATCAATCTGATATTGAAGGGATGGATTTAATCCACATGACACATCATACATATCTACATATTCATCCAGGTACTCCAGATACTCTAAAGTATCTTCCAGTGTATTTCCACCCGGTACTCTTTCTTCTGCTGAAATTCGTACGATGATCGGGAACCATGGTCCTACATTTTTACGAACTTCTTCTAATACCATACGTGGGAATCGAAGTCTGTTCTCTACTGAGCCGCCAAACTCATCCGTTCTCTTATTATAATAAGGTGAGATAAACTGGCTCATCAGGTATGAATGTCCGCAATGGATCTCAATTGCATCAAATCCAATTGCCTGTACACGTTTCGCTGCTTCTCCGTATTTTTTAACAGTTGTAAGAATCTCTTCCTTCGTCATCGGACGAGGGATTTCTCCACCTGCTTTTGTCGGAATATTAGAAGACGATACAGTCTCCATTCCTGTTCTCGCAGAAGAAGCAGATGCTCCGGCATGGTTTACCTGGATTGCAACCGTCGCTCCATTCTTATGAAGGTTTTCAACCAACTGATAATAACGTGGCATAAAACTATCATGGTCAATTCGAATCTGACTTGTTCCATTCGATCCTACCGGGTACTCAATGTTGGCATTTTCCAAAATAATGAGTCCTACACCGCCTTTTGCTCTTAATGAATAATAATTCATATGACGGTTGCTCATCTCTCCGCTTGTCTCACCATAGTTTGTTCCCATTGGTGTCATTGCAATACGGTTTTTAATTGTTGTGCGTTTAATTGTTATAGGTTCAAATATTTTTGAGTATTTGCTTTTCATGAATATTCTCCTTATTCTTTTCAGTTTAAGAAGCATTTCTTTGTTTGTGACACCTTAATCATAAACGCTTTGGCTAAAAATTAACAATATCTTTCAAGTAAAATTTTGATGCATCCAGACTATCAATTTCCGGTTCAGCCTGGCTTTTCATGTATTGAATAAATCTTTCCACAGCCGGAAGTCTATAACGATCCTTCATCCAGAACATAAAAACTTGCCGATATATCGTAAGATTTTCTAATTTATGAATATTTATGCCCTCAGCCCTGTCCAATATATCTGTACGCGGCATCAATGCGATTCCAAAGTCTTCTCTTACCATTGATACAATGGAATATTCATCCGGACATTCTATGATTATATTCGGTTTTACCTGATATTTTTTATATAAATGCTTCTCATAAGTTCCCATCCATGAAGCTTTTTCATATCCTATCACAGGGTAATTTTCCATCTGGTCAAGCGGAATGGACTCTTCATCTTTTAAAGCATGTTCCTTTGGAGTTATTACTACCAGTTCTTGATTCTGCAATGGAAAGAATTCCATGTCTTCCTTATCCAGATATCCGCCGAATCCTATGTCCAGTTCCCCCGACCTTACTTTACTGACTATCGCAGGCGTATGATTCTGCAAAAAGCTAAAAACTACCTTCTTATTTTCCGGGCGGTCTAAAAAATTTCTTACCTTATGTGGTATGTAATGCCCCGCCAGTGGGAAAATATAACCAATATCAATCTTTCCTCCATTCGAAGAAAGTTCCTGCATTTTATCCACAGCTATATTGCAGTCGTCCAAAATCCGCTCCGCATACTCCAAAAATAATTTTCCAGCTTTCGTCAGATTCACTCCTCGCCCCGCTTTTTCAAACAGTGTTACCCCAAGTTCACTTTCTAACGAAGCCATAGATCTGCTTAATGACGGCTGCGAAACATATAATTCTTCCGCTGCATGATGATAATTTTCATATTGAGCTACTTTTTGAAAATATAAAATCTGATTCAATGTCATACCATATCACCTCGTACTAGTACTCTTACTTTTACCTATTAAAAATATTATAGCACAATCAATAGTTTCAACGTATTAATTTTTCACTTTAAAGGCATTAGACGTTATTTGTCATCATTGATAAAATAATGTCAAACAGGCGTTATTTTTTTAACGTTGCACTAAAATCGGCACTTCTATTGTTTGTGACAAAACGTAATAGAAACCACATTTTTAAAGATTAAGAGGAGAAGAACACATGAACAAGAAATATCTTCCAAGCGCCCTCGTCCTGTATTTAAACTATTTCATCCATGGAGTCGGATGCTCCATCCTTGGACAGGCGGTTATTAAGGAATCATTAGCAACAGCATGGGGCGTAGAGGCCATGGCTATCACAGCTATCTCAGCAGCTCTGGGACTCGGCCGACTCATTGCCCTTCCATTTGCAGGTCCCCTTTCAGACAAATTAGGACGCCGTATTTCAACAGCTATCGGAAGTGGTTCCTATGCAATATACCTGATTGGACTTGCACTTGCATTTAACGCCGGAACCAATGGCGGATATACAATTGCTTATGTCTGTGCAATTTTAGGTGGTATTGCCAATTCATTCCTTGACACAGGAATCTACCCTGCTGTTTCGGAAATCATTTACAAAGCCCCTGGTGTAGCTACAATGGGAATTAAATTCTTTATCGCTATTGCTCAGATGTTATTGCCTTTCGTTCTGGGTGCTACTGTAGCAACAACAGCTTCCGGACTTACTTCATACAATAAATTATTTATCGGTTGTGGAATTATCTACGCAGTTCTCCTGGTACTGGTATTTTTATTTCCACTTCCAGATGCAGATATGAAAGCCGCAGGCAAAAAAGAAGGACTTATCGACAGCTTGAAACACACACACTTCTCCTTTGAATCTATTGCAATGATCATCATCGGTTTTACATGTACCGGAACTTTCCAGTTATGGTTAAACTGTGCACAGAACTTTGCAAAAGAAAATGCCGGATGGGCAGATCCTTCCATCATGCAGACATGGTATTCTGCCGGAACACTTCTTGCATTAGTAGTAACAGCCCTGCTTACCAGAAAAATCAAAGATGTTCGTTTTATCGCAGCTTATCCTATCATCTGCCTGGTTACACTAATAGCCGTACTTGTAGGACAGAATAAAACATTTATGATCGCTGGTGCATTTATCATCGGATGGGCTGGTGCCGGCGGACTTCTTCAGATCGTTACCTCTGTATGTAACATGCTTTTCCCGAAGATCCGCGGAACTGTCACTGCACTTGTTATGATTGCATCTTCACTTTGTAACTACACAATCCTGACTGCAGCATCAAAAATGCAGCCTGCTCAGGTAATGACAATGAATATTGTTCTTACTGCAATCGGTGTATTACTTGGATTATTTGTAAATATCCGCTATTCAAAAATGATTGCTCTTGCGGATACAAAAGCTTAATTTTATAATTACTAAGTAAGATTATAATCACAACCTAATGATAGAAATCAAACACAAGGAGATTATCAATATGAATACAATTAAAGTTAGAGATATCGAAATCGGTGCCGGTACACCAAAAATCATCGTTCCAATCGTAGGTGTCACAAAAGAAGACATCATTTCCGAAGCTAAAACCTTCGACTCTATTCCTGTAGACGTTGTAGAATGGCGTGTTGACTGGTTTGAAGAAGTATTTGATTTCTTCCAGGTCAAAGACGTTTTAAAAGAGCTTCGTGAAGTTCTTGGAAACATCCCACTCTTAATGACCTTCCGTACTTCTAAAGAGGGTGGTGAGAAAGCCATTCAGCCTGAAACTTATGCAGAATTAAACTTAAAAGCTGCCGAAACAGGATATGTAGATTTCGTTGATGTTGAGATTTTCACTGGTGATGATATTGTCAAACGGATCATCGACGGTGCACATGCATCTGGTGTTAAAGTAATCGCATCTAATCACGATTTCTTTAAGACTCCTGAAAAATCAGACATCATTTACCGTCTTCGCAAAATGCAGGACATGGGAGCTGATATTCCTAAGATTGCCGTTATGCCACAGACAAAGAAGGATGTCCTTACATTATTAGCAGCAACAGAAGAAATGACAACAAATTATGCTGATCGCCCGATCATCACCATGTCAATGGCCGGAACAGGTGTCATCAGCCGACTCTGCGGCGAAGTCTTCGGATCTTGTATGACATTCGGAGCTGCCAAAAAAGCTTCCGCTCCTGGTCAGATGGGTGTCAATGATCTGAACACTGTACTTGAACTTCTTCATAATGCCATGTAATCACATGGCATTTTTAACATCACTTACAATAATCGGAGGATCCTATGAAAAAAGCAATACATTGGCTTGATGAAAATCTGGAAGAATTCATCTTAGTAATCGGCTTAATTTTAATGACCTTTATTATGGGGATTCAAGTCCTTTGCCGTTATGCACTCGGCATGTCTCTCTCCTGGTCGGAAGAACTCACCCGCTATATTTTTATCTGGTGCGGTTTCTTAAGTGTCAGTTACTGTAGCAAAAAATGTCTTTCCATCAAGATCGAGCAATTTGTTGCTCTTTTCCCACGCAGAGGCAGGGCCCTTTTCAAAGTAGTCAATCATACTTTTGAATTAATCTTTTTTATTTATATGATTCCATTTGCCTGGTCATATATGCTATCTGCTATACACAGTGGCCAGCTTTCCCCTGCCTGCGGTATCCCTATGTATTTTGTGCAGGCAGCCCCACTTGTATCCTTTATTTTGGTTGCTTTTCGTATTCTGCAACGTTGGATCATAGAATTTCGCATTGCACGTGGTGAGAACGTCTACGACCCTGCTCATCCGGAACGAAATACCCCAGAATCATTTATCGAAGCAAATAAGGAGTAGCCATTATGCCTGTCGTATTATTATTTATTATATTTGTATTATTGTTGATCATTGCGATTCCGGTGTCCATCACCCTTGGAATCAGTTCTGTCCTGCCTTCCGTCTTTGATCCTTCTTTTACGGTAGGTGCCAAATATCTGATTCGTGCCATGTTTGGCGGATTAGATTCTTTTCCACTCCTCGCAGTTCCTATGTTCGTACTATCAGGAATTATCATGGCAAAAGGAGGTATCTCCCGGAAACTTTTTGATGTCTTTGCTTATTTCTTTGGAAATTTCACAGCAGGAATGCCTTGCGCGGTCATCGTAACCTGCTTGTTCTATGGTGCGATCTCCGGTTCCGCTCCTGCCACAGTAGCCGCTGTAGGAAGTATGACTATCCCTATCCTCACTTCACTTGGATATGATCTGGTCTTTTCTACCTCTATAGTAGCTGTTGCCGGAGGATTGGGGGTCATCATTCCACCTAGCATTCCTTTTATCATGTATGGTATGGCCTCCGGAGCTTCCGTCAGTAATTTATTTCTTGCCGGAATCATTCCCGGACTTATGATCGGACTCCTCTTAATGATCTATGCCATTTACCACTGCGTTCGTTTTGGCGAGGATAAAGAAAAAATCAGATCCGAGATAAACAAACTTCATAGCAAAGGGCTGCTCCTCGTTTTAAAAGACAGCTTTTTTGCTCTTTTAAGCCCGGTCATCATCCTTGGTTGTATCTACAGCGGCATTGCTTCTCCTACCGAGGCTGCAGTTATCTCCGTATTCTACGCACTGATTATCAGCCTCTTTGTATACAGGAGCATTCATTTTAAAGACCTCTGGTCTATCCTGACAGAAGCAATACGGACATTTACTCCGATCTTGTTCATACTGGCAGCATCGACAGCATTTTCAAGAGTCCTTACATTAATGCAGGTTCCACAGACAGTCAGTGATTTTATTCTGGAAAACTTCCACAGTCCTGTAGCCATTCTTCTGGTTATTAATGTATTCCTCTTAATCGTTGGAATGATCATGGATACAACACCGGCAATTCTGATCCTGACTCCGATCCTGCTTCCGATCGTAGAAGCAATCGGTATGAATCCAGTTCAGTTTGGAGTTATCATGGTTGTAAACCTTGCGATAGGATTTGTAACACCACCGATCGGTGTAAATTTATTTGTAGCCAGCTCACTGACAGATGTGCCCGTTATGGAAATTGCGAAGAAGGCCTTTCCTATGATCGGATTATTCCTGATTGCCCTTCTTTTAATCACATTCATCCCAGCAATCTCGCTCGGCTTGTTATAGGAGAGATAAAAATGATCACACATACACATAGCAAAAAAACAATACCGGTTCTTATCACCTTTTTATTACTAGTACTTATCAGTACCGGCTGCGGTTCTAATGATGAAGAACAGCGTTATTCCTGGCCACTTGCAACTGCCAGTCCAGAAGATACTGTCACTCAGATCTTCGCAGAAAAATTCGCAGAAGAAACCTACCGTTTAAGCGAGGGCAAAATGAAGATTCAGGTCTATCCCAACTCCACACTTGGAGGCGATCGAGATCTTTTGGAAACCTGTGCCGATGGCGATATCCCTTTTATCGTCCAAAATACAGCTCCTCAGGTTTCCTTCATGAGTGATCTGGCCGTATTTGACCTTCCATGCGTCTTCGATTCACTGGATGACTGTCGAAAAAAAATCGACGATCCTAAATTTCATACACTAATCAGTGATGTCTACACCAATGGAGGCTATCATCTCCTTGGCATGGCCGATCAGGGATTCCGTGTGATGAGCACCAACAAACCGATCACTACCATAGATGATTTTAAAGGTCTTAAAATCCGAACTATGGAAAATAGCTATCACCTGGCATTCTGGAATGCACTCGGTGCCAATCCAACACCAATGTCCTTCAGCGAAGTCTATATCGGACTCCAGCAACATACTATTGATGCACAGGAAAATCCGTACGAAGTCATCGTGTCCAACCGACTCTACGAACAGCAGGACTATGTCGTGGAAACCAATCACCTCCCGCATCTGATCTCCCTGATCGTAAATGATGAGTTCTTCCAGAATCTTCCAAAAGAAGATCAGGATATCATGACTGAGGCGGCAACTATCGCCACAGAATATGCCCGCAAACAATCCGATACACGTATCTCAGACAAGATACGCACCATCGAAGAAAGCGGTACAGAAATCGTAACGCTCTCCGATGAAACGCGCTCGGATATACGAAAAGCTTCTGAAGGCGTATATACTTCCATAAAAGATCAGATCAGTACAGATATCTACAATTCATATATGGACGTTGAATAACACTTCTCCTGATTATATATAATCAAAGATACCTTGTACTGCATCCGTAATATTCATAATGTCAGCCACGGGTATTCTGTCTACTACAGAATACCCTCTTATATTAAGATCTAATAATGCAAGTTTCTCACACTGTACATATCCGCTGATATTGTCCGTAGATATCTCAATATGTAATGGGCTCTTCGCACTCTCACCAAATATCGGACAAGCTATAATCTCACCCGTCTGATTAAAAAAATCCTTGCTGACAATAAGTACCGGCTTCTTAATCTTCTCCACATTCAAAACCATTCCCTGCTTAAGCTCTTCTATCATAACCATTCCTCATTTCCAACCGGTTCTCCCCAGTCATACTCACCATCCAGATTCAACTTGCCTTCAAAATCCATCGCACGCTCTTCCAGCGTCTTATGCCTAAATGTCTTTTCCAATATAATCCTCCCTTTCGATACCTTAACTTCCAACACTTCATCCATCTTTATATCCGCCTCTTCCAATATATCCTTAGAAATACGAATCCCCTGACTGTTCCCCCACGCTTTCACTTGTACATACATATCATCAACCTCCTGCATATTGTATATCCATAGTATATACAATATAAGAAAAAGTTTCAATCTAAAATCAACATTCATTAATTTTTCTTTTTCTTCCATAAGATACCTCCCACACAACCCAATAAGACAATTACCATTATTACACCAAACACCATTACATGTTCGCTCAAAATACTTTTTCCTGCGAGGACCTTCTCTTCACCTTCTATTTCATTTGTAATACCAGATTTTTCATTTTTCTTCAAAATTTTATTCCACACTTTCTTCACTGGCAGCAGTAATTTTTCCGACACATTCTTTTTTAACGGCGACATCATTCTTTCAACAATCGTTCTCTTTTCCTGTACTTCAAATCCTACTCTCTGAACAGTTCTATTTCCCGCCTTATCCGATGCACACACTTCTATTTCATAATACTTAGGCTCCTGAACTGCATACTTATACTGTTGTTCTAAATAATTTAAGGGTTGCTTTTCCCCGTTTATCTCTATATAGTCCACATGATCCTCTTCATTTCCGATACTTATCTGAAACGCCGCCGCTTCTTCATATATTCCATTTTCTTCTACACCGTCGATACTGATAGACGGGGCTGTGTGATCCACTTTAAATACAGCTCTTGAAACAGATACATTTCCCGCAGCATCCCTGACTTGTAATTCCAATGCGTGCCAGCCCTCTTCCGAGATTTCCGCGCCAGGCGTATATATCTTCCCGTCCAGGAGAATCATATATGTATAAGTAGTGAAATCATAAATCCACTCCTCCACCGGATTATTTAAGCAAAAGTTCTGATAATATTTTTTGTCTAATTGCTCTATCTTACGAATGACCGGATTACTCTGATCAATGATCACCTGCTTAGAAATACTACTTGAATGTCCCGAAAAGTCTGTCACTTCACAACGGATTTTATAAATCCCATCTTCATTTAACTGTACGGGCAACTCTCTTTCTGACTCAGTTCCATTCCACACCGCCTCCGTTATCATCTTCCTGCTCCCATCCGGATATTCACAATCTATATACATAGCACATGTGCTCAGACCATTCTCATCCTTCGCAATGCCTTTTATATCCAGTTTCTTCCCTGTTATCATATGTCCGGTAATTCCTTCAATATTTACTTCCGGTATTTTAGAATCTATGTACAGCATCCTATATTCTTCTGCAAAATTTCCCGCAGCATCCGTAAATCGCACTAGGATAGGGATTCCCGCGCCACCTGTCGAGCTCTCATCTACCTGAAACCCGGTCATCGAACAGTTAAAAACTTCTCCGATCAAAGTTCCTCCCGCAAAACATTCTATTTTTCTTATTCCACTCTGTTCATCAGACGACTGCACATAAATTCTTGCATTTCCCTGATACCAAAAATCAAATCCCCTCTCCGCCTGTACGTTTCCTTCCGGCGGCATAGTATCTATCTGTATCATCTTTTCACTGGTATATTCTTCTATTTCCTGTCCGTCTTCCCTTTCCATCCAAACTTTAATCGTATTCGAGCCCTCGTCCCAGATATCTTCAGGTAATTCTATCCTTTCGCCTTTTTTCTCTAACTTTCCTTCCGTTTTAACACCAGTCATTCCAGTCACTCTATAGTAAGTCGTTCCAACCTGTGACTCATGGAGAATCTGTACATCGGGATACATTCTATAATAGCCATTCTCACCATCCGGTTTTGAAATCTTCATCTCATATCTGACTACCGGTTCCGGCTCTGGTTCTGGTTCCGGTTCCGGCTCTGGTTCTGGCTCTGGTTCCGGCTCTGGCTTTGGCTCTGGTTCCGGTTCAGGCTCCGGTTCTGGTTCAGGCTCCGGTTCCGGCTCTGGTTCCGGCTTTGATATAGTCACTTCACTTTTCTGATCCACTCTCGGACTACTCTCCGCATATATTACACGATTACCGCCTATCTGCTGTAACAGTAATACTCCTACAAGTATCAAAAACAGTAATACTTTTTTCATTCTTCTATCCATACCTTTTCCCCTTCCACTTTGATTCCATATTCTTTCTGTAACTTCTTAAACTCTTCACTTTCCGAAAGTGTTGGTAATTCTTTCAAGTACTCTGCAACAATCTGACTGCAAAGTTCTCTGTCCATCGAAGGATTACTGCATATCAATCGGATATGTCTGTTCCTAAGTTCTTCAGACTCCGGGCAAGCCTCTACTCCCTTTATACAACTTTCGATTGCCTGATCTATCTGTTCATTTTCTTCATATAAGAGACTGATTTTCTTATATAAGGCCTCTTTTTTACGAAGATCAGGATTATTTCCCAGTATCTGTTCGTACATTTCTACCGCTTTCTCCATCCGATCCGAAGCTTCATACGCTCCTGCCAGAATTTCCAGTACCTCTTCTCTGCCCTTTCCACTCTCCTTAGATGTCCCAAGATAATCCTGACCAATCCGTATCAGATCATCGAAATCTTTCGACTGTGCCCTCTCCGAACTGTGGGTATTCAAGAAGTCATACCCCCGCACCAGAAACCATTGATAATACATTTTTCTTTCTTTTGGCAGTTCTTCTTCTAATGCCTTTAAATGCATCCGATAATCGGTAGTATCTATGCTGTCTGGATGTTCAAACATACGAATCAACAACTTTAACTCTTTGTTAAGCGCATCCTCCTCACTGTCTTTTTCCAGACATTCCAGGCTAATTTCCGGCTTTCCCAATTCCAGAAAATAAATCAATGCCAGCTCCTTATCACTCGCACCCGTACTCCTACTTTCTGACGCAACAGAGGCTTGTCCGATTTCCTCTTCTGGCATTTTATGTTCCTGCTTCGAATCTTCCTCCAGTGTCGATGATTTCAGGCAAATTATCCCCACGCATCCCACCAGACACAGGGAAATAAGCATTATAATTAAAAACTTTTTCTGTATATGAATTATTTTTTTCTTCTTTTCGTATTTTGGAATATATTTTTGAATATCAGAGATTCTCTGAAACGATCTCTTCGTATTTTGCTTCAGACATTTTGAAATTATCTTTTGAAATGTTGATTCTTCTCTTCTTGACAGTCCTGGTTCTACAGAAATCACAGATAAAATATACTGCAAGGTTCTTCCCAATCCGTAGATATCGACCTTCTCCTTAGAGAGTCTGTAATTTTGAAAATCCGTTGGCAAAAAATGTTCTCGGATTCTCCGACTCTGCATCTGCCTGGCCAACTCACCGTTCGAGCCGGCATCCATATCCAGATAATGAACCGTTCTATCCTCTGCCACAAGAATACAATACGGATTCACATATCGATATCCCGGATTACCTCTGCACCTGTGAATTAACATTAATTGCTTAACCAGACTATGTATCCATCCGTAAAATTCTTCTTTGGTAACATTCGGATGTTCTTTCAACCAATAGATCAACGGTACCCCTGTTACAAATTCAGCACTGACATAACAGATACTTCCGTGTTCAATCAGTCGAAGTACATCATAGCCGCCTTGCAGCTTCATCCACTTCACCCTTTCTTACATTATATAATTTCTAAACACTCACCCCATGGATTTCCTAAAGAAACCTCGAAAAAATAAAGATATAAAGATCTATCAAGATTGATTAGATTGCTACTATTCTACTCGATTCATAAAGAAAAAGCAAGTAAAAAAAGTGCAAAAAGATAACCAAAACAGAGTACCCATTTACAGTTTACATTTTGAATAAAATGTATTAAAATCTTTCTGTACAATACTATTGATGGTTGCATCAAAATAAATAATATTACTAAAAAAGGAGATTTTATAATGAATATTTCACCACTTCAGAAAGCAAGATACGAGTATTCTCCAAAACTTCCCGGAATGCTGAGACACGGCATTGCAGATATCTGTGTAAATGAAGGAGAAGCTACTCAGAGCGTAGCTGATCAGGACAAGATCAAAGCTCTTTTCCCTAACACTTACGGAAAAAATGAGATTACTTTTGAAAAAGGACAGAACACCTCTGAGAACAAGAAACAGGTTGTAGGTGTAATCCTTTCCGGTGGACAGGCTCCTGGTGGACACAACGTTGTTTGTGGTCTGTATGATGCATTAAAAGCTACTAATCCAGAGAACGTTCTCTATGGTTTCAAAGGTGGCCCGAGCGGATTGATCGAAGATAATTACCTGATCTTCGACGACGAATATATCAATGAATTCCGTAACACTGGTGGTTTCGACATCATCGGTTCCGGAAGAACGAAATTAGAGACAGAAGAACAGTTTGCAGTTGCTTCAGAAGTTTGCAAAAAGCACGGCATCACAGCTATCGTTATCATCGGTGGTGACGATTCTAATACAAACGCCGCTGTCCTTGCAGAGTATTTTGCAGCACACAACACTGGCGTTCAGGTTATCGGATGCCCGAAGACTATCGATGGAGACTTAAAGAACGAAGATATCGAGTGTTCTTTTGGTTTCGATACAGCAACAAAAACTTACAGCGAGTTGATCGGTAACATCGAAAGAGACTGTAATTCAGCAAAGAAATACTGGCATTTCATCAAAGTTATGGGACGTTCTGCATCTCACGTTGCACTTGAGTGCGCTCTGAAGACTCAGCCAAATATCTGTCTGATCTCAGAGGAAGTTGCAGAAAAGAAGATGTCACTTTCTCAGATTGCAGATTACATCGCAGATTCTGTAGCAGAGAGAGCAGCTAACGGTATGAACTTTGGTGTAGCGATCATTCCTGAAGGTGTTGTAGAATTCGTTCCTGAGTTCTCTGTATTGATCCAGGAGATCAACGAACTTCTCGCAGGAAGCAAAGCTGACGAGTTCAACGCACTTCCAACATGGGCTGACAAATATGCATTCATCGAAAAAGGACTGACCAAAGAGTCTATGGACGTATTTGCAATCCTTCCAGGAGCAATTCAGCAGCAGTTATTCCTTGAGAGAGATCCTCACGGAAATGTACAGGTTTCTCTGATCGAGTCTGAGAAACTGTTCTCTGCATTAGTAAATGACAAATTGGAAGCAAGAAGAGCCGCTGGCACTTACAATGGTAAATTCAGTCCTCTTCATCACTTCCTTGGATACGAAGGAAGATGTGCATTCCCATCTAACTTCGATGCAGACTACTGCTATTCCTTAGGATACAACGCATTCATGCTGATCCAGTACGGATACACAGGATACCTTTCAAAGGTTTCTAACCTTTCTGCACCAGCTAATGAGTGGGTTGCAGGTGGTATGCCTATCACTAAGATGATGAACATCGAGAGAAGACACGGCGAAGACAAACCAGTTATCAAGAAAGCTCTTGTAGAACTGGACGGTGCTCCATTCAAATATTTTGAAGCACATCGTGAAGAGTGGGCTAAGAATACTTGCTTTGTATATCCAGGTGCAATTCAGTACTACGGACCAACAGAAGTATGTGATATCACAACAATTACTTTAGCATTAGAGCAGCAGAAATAATTTCCAGGAAATTATTTGCACGATACAAAAGCCCCGACACTTTGGTAAATCCATAGTGTCGGGGTTTTTATTAGTTCATGAGTATTCTCAGCAATTCATGATTATTCTTGATAGTTTCTGATCAATTTTCATCATCAGAGGATTCTTCATCGGACGCCCAGCCATATGCACATTTCACGGCTTTATTCCATCCTTTGATTCGTTCCTTACGATCTTTCTCATCAATTTCCGGTTCAAATATCTTATCAATCGACCAGTTCTTTATCACATCTTCTTTACTCTTCCAATAACCAACCGCCAGTCCTGCAAGGTATGCTGCACCCATTGCAGTGGTCTCAATACACACCGGTCGTTTTACCGGCGCATTGATAATATCCGACTGTGTCTGCATCAGGAAATCATTTGCGCTGGCTCCACCATCTACTTTCAGGGAACTTAAATTGATACCCGAATCTGCCTCCATCGCTTTCAACACATCATTTACCTGATAAGCCAGAGATTCTAATGTTGCCCGGATAATATGATACTTATTAACACCTCTCGTAAGGCCCACGATCGTTCCTCTTGCATACTGATCCCAGTGCGGTGCACCCAGACCTGTAAATGCAGGAACCACGTAGCAGCCATTGGTGTCGCTTACCTTCTGTGCCATATATTCAGAATCTTCCGAAGAATCAATCAGGCGGAGCTCATCCCTGAGCCACTGAATCGCAGCTCCTGCCACAAATATAGAACCTTCCAGGGCATAGTAGACCTTTCCATCCAGCCCCCATGCGATTGTCGTCACCAGTCCGTTCTTCGATTTCACCGGTTTCTCTCCCGTATTCATCAGTAGGAAGCAACCTGTTCCATAAGTATTTTTCGCCTCACCGGCATGAAAACACGTCTGTCCAAACAAAGCTGCCTGCTGGTCTCCCGCTGCACCGCCAATCGGAATCGGGCCTCCGAAATAAGCCTTATCCACTTCTCCGTAGACACAACTTGAAGGTTTTACTTCCGGAAGCATAGATTCCGGAATCCCCATAAGTTCCAGAATCTCTTTGTCCCACTCTAACGTATGAATGTTGAACAGCAATGTTCTGGATGCATTGGAATAGTCTGTTACATGTACTTTTCCTTTCGTAAGTTTCCAGATCAGCCAGGTCTCAACCGTTCCAAATAAAAGTTCTCCGCGCTCGGCTCGTTCTCTGGCTCCTTCCACGTGATCTAAGATCCATTTAATCTTGGTTCCCGAAAAGTATGCATCAATAATAAGTCCTGTCTTATCCCTGAAAAAATCTGTCAGCCCACGAGCCTTCAATTCATCGCAATACCCGGCAGTTCTTCTGCACTGCCAGACGATTGCATGATAAATCGGTTCCCCCGTAGTCTTATCCCAGACGATCGCAGTCTCTCTCTGATTGGTAATTCCGATTGCCGCAATATCTGATGCATCCGCACTGATTTTACTCATTGCTTCAACCGCCACACCAAGCTGCGTTGACCAGATTTCATCTGCATCATGTTCTACCCAGCCCGGTTTTGGAAAATACTGGGTAAATTCTTTTTGGGCCACGCTGCAGATCTGTCCTTTTTCATTAAATAAAATACATCGATTGCTGGTAGTTCCAGCATCTAATGCCATCACATATTTTGCCATTTTTTGTACTCTCCCATGTTATCTTCATTATCTTTCATTATTCTCCCACTCTGAAACTTCCAAGAATCGCAAGCACTTCCTGCTCCTCATCTGCTGTAAACGTTCCATCCTGTGAAGCCGCGATCAACGAAATATATCCGCTGTAATAGAAACTAAATGCACTTTCACTCGTACTGTTCACGCCCTCGTCTGTTCCAATCTCAGATTCTGGAAGTACTCCGTACAAAGTCGGGCCATCAACATCCGTAAAGTCTGTGTCTGTCTTCATATCAATCTGTCCGGTTGTCTTTAACTTCATAACGCCAAACTTGCCAAGACTGCTATAATCTGTATCCTGTACATACCCCGGAACAAAGCCAGAATCTGCCACCTCAGATATCTCTACCCTGGCTGCCGATACCGAAGAGCCGCCACCCAGTCCACCTAGTCTCCCATCAATATGGCAAAATGTAACCGTCGTTCCTCGATCATTCGTAAGAACCGCCCGTTCTATATCCGGCGATACCTCCTGATCCGTAACCGTCCATCCATCCGGATAATCAAATACAAACGCAGGATATGTAACCATATTCACCACTTCATACTGCGTCGTATATGAGTGATTTAAGACGACCTCCTTCGGCTGTTCCACCTGCTCTTCTTCCTTTTTCTCCGAAGTGTCCTCTTCTGCCTCTGCTGAATCCTTCTTTTCAGATTTCTTCTCATCTGTCTTATCAATGACTTTTACCTTCGAAGTCTTCTCTTCTTTCTTAGAATCATCACTTCCCTTAGATCCACATGCTGTTGTAAGCGTCATACTAAGTGCCAGTAAACCTATTAAAGCTTTCTTTTTCATAATAAATAATCTCCTTTTCTAAAATAAATGTCTGATAACTTTTAAG
>ERZ773103.288-NODE-288-length-54306-cov-21.070893_pt1 | contig 54306 bp, 49 predicted proteins | sample MGYA00511118_ERZ773103 | MGnify/ENA primary metagenome ERZ773103 (study PRJEB29015, sample SAMEA2737821) | human gut metagenome | biome: human gut; feature: human-associated habitat; material: faeces | place: China | collected 2012 ... | reverse complement strand
GTGTCAATCCTTCGAAATTTAGTTTCCCAGGCAGACTCATTCTCCTGTCTTCTTCTCCAAATCTTTTAATAAATTTGCCGGATCGAAACAAGCAGAACCCCCAGAGAAAATATACCCTATATCTGTGGCCTCGGAGCAAGGTTTGGATGCGAGCACTTAAGCGAGTATTCAAACCGCCGCGACTAAAGTCACAGATATAGGGGATATTTTCTCTGGGGGTTCGTCTGTTTACTCACCCCGGCAAATTCCTATTTTTGTAACACTTTTGTTATACATTCTTATCTCACCTGTAAAGAAAAATAACACTTCTGTTATGGTACTTCCACAGCAAAAATATTATAATAAAATTATAAGAAATGTAGTACAGAAGATAGCATTTAAAGCACGTTAAAAAAGCATTTAAATAGCGTATCATCCACACCACATTCCAAGTTCAAAAGGCAGGAGGGATTCCCTATGAAGAAAAGATTAAGTACAATTTTAGCCACATTACTCATGACAGTAACACTTATTCCATTTGCTCCGGTACATGCAAAGGCAGCATCAGCAGATGTGACCAGACAGATGGCAGGGAATCGTCAGATAAAGGATATCAGTAAGAAGATGACAGCATATACGACAGCGATGAACATAAGCGTATGGTCCACTACCAAGCCAGTAAAGATGAAGCTTAACGATGATCAGAAGTTATCCATCGCCGTATTCGTAAGATATAATTACAAAGGTGACTACAGCTATACAGCGAAGGAGCTTCGTTCCGAGACTAAGAAGCTTTTTGGTAAGAGCGCTTCTGTCAGCAAGATTAAGAGCAGCAAGAAAAATAAGAATCAGGCAATGTTCGTATGCAGCTCCGACAGTAAGTTCTATAAAGATCCATACATGTACTGTGGCGGAGACTTTGGAGATACAATCCCAGATTATAAGATTAAAAAGGTTGTACGCACTGGTAAGAATACCTACACAGTAACGACACAGAACAGATATGGAATCTACGGAGAGAAAGGCAGAACCAACATTGGAACAACAACACTGAAGCTTAAAAAGACAGCGGCAGGATATGTTGTGAAAGGTATTAGTTATCAGTATAATGGGAGATAAGTAGAATATTATAGTAATAGAAGTTTAGAAATAGCTTCCTGTATAATTTAAAATGTAGACAATAAATGATTTTGCAAAAAATAGGGATGTTCGCATCCCTATTTTTGGTTTAAGCATTTTTTTGAAAAAGAAAGCAATAAAAAATATGTTCTTTTATAATATTTATGTCATACTAAAATATAGATATCAAAATTAAGAAGTAGGGCGGGGATGTTTTGAAAAACTAGACGAAGATTCAATGTTAGAGGATGATTCTTCAGATGGTGTTAATGAAGTTCGAATTTTTTGTTTTGGCTGGTTAATATTAAATACAACAAAAAGTAATATGAGATTTACGGCACATGATAGCCGTATATTTGCTAATATGGACCCAAGACAAAGAAAAGTTTTATTTAAAATTGTAAATGAAGTCTGCAAAGATTCAGAATTTCAGTATATTTGCTCTGTTAATCAAGATACTTTAGATTCTGTTAAAGGATTGATGGAGGATAATGAGTATAAAGAAATGATTGCAGATAATATTATTTTAGAATTAAATGACGATGCACCAGAAAGTAAGTTATTAGGAATTCAAATAGATATTGATCTGGAAGATAAGGATAAATCTTCGGTTGATATGAAATAATATGGGAGAAAGGGCAGTTTTCTAAAGGGAAGGCTGCCTTTTTAATATTTCTAAGGAAAATTTCTAAAAAAATATTTCCAATCTCCTACCCATTTCGATTCCTGCATGTAAAACAGTAAAAAATTGATAACAAAGCAACAAAATGAAGTAAACTTTTGGTGAAAAATTGAAAATATAGTCTGACTTTACTAAAAATAACTAGATTAAAACATCGAAATTAGGCATATTTAAGAATATGACAAAAATGAAATATATGGTATACTTTATTCATTATGAAGAGCTGTATACTTTTTTGACTTTTAATAGGAAAAAGTTACAGCAGCTCCGGAATATTTTAATTTACATTTCGAATAGGAATTCTATCCAAAGCGTCACTTGCAGAAGAAGTATGAGAAAAACGATTATCAGATAAAGGGGAAAGACTGGATTTCGCGGGGATGGAAATTCTTTAACTTCATTTGATAATCAGCACAAGAAACAGGATTGGGGAAAGTATATGTATAAGAAAAGTGTACAGGGCTGGCTAAAGCACCTGGATTTTATGATCTTAGACGTAGTATGTCTATGGATCTCTTTTACGCTTGCATTCAATATGCGACATGGGTCGCTTGATGTACTGGCGAATTCTTTATACCGTGATATGATGTGGAGCCTCGCACTCATGGATATCGTGGTAATCTTTTTCTTTGATTCACTGAAGAATGTACTAAAACGTGGATTCTATCAGGAATTTGTTATGACAGTCAAACAGACCTGTCTTATCACCTTATGTTCCGTATTTTATTTATTTACATTTAAGGAAGCAGAGAATTATTCAAGACTTGTACTTGGGTATACAGCAGCGTTGTATTTATTACTCAGTTACGTCCTGCGCTGTCTTTGGAAGAATTGCCTCCGCAAATACTTTGGCGGAGCCGAGAAGCGTTCTCTCCTTATCGTAACCGTATCAGATATCGTTGATACCGTTATCGACAATATTAAAAATAAGAATTACGGCGATTACTTCGTTACAGGAGTATGCATCCTGGATAAAAAGGCAAAAGGCCGCGTCATCGACGGTGTAACAGTTGTAGCCGACGAAGACGACTTGGTTGAATATGTATGCCGCGAATGGGTGGACGAAGTATTTATTAACATCCCGGAAAGCGAGCCATATCCGGCAGAACTTCTTGATAAATTCATCGAGATGGGTGTTGTCGTACATATGAAGCTTGCCAAGTCCCAGAACTTACTCGGCAAGAAACAGTTCGTAGAACATCTTGGAACATACACTGTACTCACAACAAGTATTAACAGCGTAAGCCGCCGACAGATCATCTTAAAGAGAATGATGGACATTGCAGGAGGACTTGCAGGCTGCATTATTACCGGAATCCTCTGCATCTTTGTAGGACCAGCCATCTATATCCAGTCACCGGGACCAATCTTCTTTAAGCAGACCCGTGTCGGAAAGAACGGAAAGCTGTTCCAGATGTATAAGTTCCGAAGTATGTACATGGATGCCGAAGAACGCAAAGCCGAACTTATGAAGGAAAACCGTGTGCAGGATGGCATGATGTTCAAGCTCGACTTTGACCCTCGAATCATCGGCAGCAAGAAGCTCCCGGACGGCACAATCAAAAAAGGTGTCGGAAACTTTATCCGTGACTGGAGCCTGGATGAATTCCCGCAGTTCCTTAATGTACTGAAAGGCGATATGTCCTTAGTCGGTACCCGCCCGCCAACAGTAGACGAATGGGATAAATACGAACTTCATCACCGTGCCCGCCTCGCAACCAAGCCGGGACTTACCGGAATGTGGCAGGTAAGCGGACGAAGCAACATCACAGACTTTGAAGAAGTCGTAAAACTCGATAAACAGTACATAAGCGAATGGACAATGGGACTTGACATCAAGATTCTATTTAAGACGGTACAGGTGGTATTCAAAAAAGAAGGATCTATGTAGGGAGTAGAGGGAAGGCAATGAAAAAAAACTTAAAAGATAAAAAAAGTTTAAATATAGCTATGCTTGGGCATAAAAGAATTCCTTCTCGTGAAGGTGGAATAGAGATTGTTGTGGAAGAATTAGCAACAAGAATGGTTACACTTGGTCATAAAGTAACTTGTTATAACCGAAGTGGTCATCATGTGAGTGGTAAAGACTTCGATGGCGGAAAAAGAAAAGCGTATAAGGGAGTAAGATTAAAATCAGTTCTTACCCTCGATAAAAAAGGACTGGCTGCAATGACTGCCTCAGTATCTGGAGCTATTTGTGCAGCATTTGGACAGTATGATGTAGTTCATTTTCATGCGGAAGGTCCTTGTGCTATGTTATGGCTACCAAAATTATTTGGAAAGCGGTGTGTAGCAACGGTTCACGGACTTGATCACCAGAGAGCAAAATGGGGCAAGTTAGCCAGCACATATATCATGATGGGAGAAAAATGTGCAGTAAAATTTGCTGACGAAATTATTGTTCTCAGTAAAGGCGTTCAAGATTACTTTAAAGAAACTTACGGACGAGAAACAAAATTCATTCCAAATGGAGTAAATCGTCCGGTTATAAGAAAGCCAGAACTTATTAAAGAAAAATTTGGACTGGAAAAAGATGATTATATCCTGTTCTTGGGAAGACTCGTTCCAGAAAAAGGAATCGCCTATCTGATTGAAGCATTTAAAAAAGTGAATACAGACAAAAAGTTAGTCATTGCAGGAGGCAGCTCCGATACCGATGAATTTGCCAGCCAGTTAAAAGAGATGGCAAAAGACGATGGCAGAATCATTTTTACCGGATTTGTTCAGGGACAGTTATTAGATGAATTATACAGTAATGCTTACATCTATAGCCTTCCAAGCGACTTAGAGGGAATGCCACTTAGTTTATTAGAAGCAATGAGCTACGGTAACTGTTGCTTGGTGTCTGATATAGATGAATGTGCATCAGTGGTAGAAGATAAAGCAATTGTATTTAAGAAAAGTGATGTTACTGATTTACAGAGTAAGCTTCAAGGTGCCTGTGATGATGAGAAAAAGGTACAGAAATATAAGGACGAAGCAGCAGATTATATTTGCGAGAAATATAATTGGGACGATGTTGTGAAGAGAACGTTGGAGTTATATAGAGATTAAAAAATGATAGAAACTTATTAATAAAATATTGAGAAACAAATGAATTTTTAGTGTAAAATTAAAAATAAAAGTTAACTTTACTAAAAATAACCAGATAGGAATGTCGAAATTAGGAACATTTGAGAATATAATAAAGAAGAAATATATGGTATAATCTATCTAGTGTATAGTGCCCTGATTGTACTAGTGGATTATATTAAAAGCAGAGAATGTTGCAAAACAAAGACATACAGTTTTTAGTAGGTGGATAAAAAATAAGGAAAATTAATATGAAAACACTGATTATTAATAAATTTTTATATGCTAATGGAGGTAGTGAGACCTACATCTTCAAGTTGGGCGAACAGCTTCAAAAGATGGGACATGAGGTTCAGTACTTTGGTATGGAACATAAAGGGCGTTGCGTTGGTAACCGGATCAATGCTTACACGAGTGACATGGATTTTCACGGTGGAAGTAAATTGAGCAAGCTGACCTACCCGATTAAGACGATTTACAGCAAGGAAGCAAGGGTACAGTTAAGAAAAGTTCTGGATGATTTCCAGCCGGATGTTTGTCATCTGAATAACTTCAATTATCAGCTGACTCCTTCCATGATTCTGGAAATCGTAAAGTGGCGCAAGGAGACTAATCATCAGTGCAAAATTATCTTTACAGCACATGATTACCAGTTGGTTTGTCCGAACCACATGCTAAACAACCCGAATACGCACCAGAACTGTGAGAAGTGTCTCGGCGGTCATTTCATGAATTGCATGAAAGGCAAGTGCATTCACGGCTCCACAGCGAAGTCGGCTATTGGCATGATGGAAGCAGAGTTCTGGAAGTGGAAGGGCACTTACAAGTACATTGACACCATGATTTGCTGCTCTGAGTTTATGAAGAGCAAGATGGACAGCAATCCGCTGTTTGTAACGAAGACCGTGGCAATGCACAACTTCATCGATAAGGTGGAGTGGAAAGAGACTCTGAAGAAGGATTACGTCCTCTACTTCGGCCGCTTCTCGGAGGAGAAGGGTATCGGCACGCTCATCAAGGTCTGTAAAGAACTGCCGGATGTGCAGTTCATCTTCGCCGGTACTGGCCCGCTGGAAGAGACAGTAAATGGTATTAAGAACATCAAGAACGTTGGCTTCCAGAAAGGCGAGGCACTGGAGAAGCTGATCCGTGAGGCACGGTTCTCCATTTACCCTTCTGAGTGGTATGAGAACTGTCCGTTCTCCGTGATGGAATCCCAGATGTATGGCACGCTGGTGCTGGGAGCGAACATCGGTGGCATCCCGGAACTGATTCAGGTTGGTAAGACGGGCGAGCTGTTTGAAAGCGGCAATGCCGAAGATCTGAAGAGAAAGATTGAGAAGTTCTGGGGTGATAAGAAGCTGTGTGCGGAGTACAGTGCGAACTGTAAGGACATCAGCTTCGATGCTATTGATGAGTATTACGAGAAAATTATGAAAGTTTATAGATAAAAAGAGAGATAGAGGTATTAGAAAAATGGCTAACAATAACGAAAAGAAACTGAATGGTACGGTCATCGTCACTTACCGCTGCAACGCTCGTTGCTCCATGTGCAACCGTTATAAGGCACCTTCCAAGCCGGAAGAGGAAATCAGCATCGAAACCATCAAGAAGCTGCCTAAGATGTACTTTACCAATATCACTGGCGGCGAACCGTTTATCCGCACCGACCTGAAGGATATTGTGCGTGAACTGTACAAGAAGTCTGACCGTATCGTTATCTCTACCAACGGTTTCTTCACTGACCGTATCGTTGACCTGTGCAAGGAATTCCCGCAGATTGGTATTCGTATCTCTATCGAGGGTCTGGAGCAGACCAACAACGAGATCCGTGGTCTGCAGAACGGCTACCAGCGTGGTTACGGCACACTGAAGAAGCTGCGTGAGATGGGCATGAAGGACGTTGGCTTCGGTATGACTGTTCAGGACAAGAACGCTCCTGATCTGGTTCCGTTGTACAAGATTTCCGATGAGATGGGCATGGAGTTTGCTACGGCTTCTCTGCATAACAGCTTCTACTTTGTTGAAGCAAAGAACATTATCCACGACCGTCCGATGGTCGCAAAGAACTTCGAGAATCTGGTCAACGAACTTCTTCGTAGCAATAGCCCGAAGAAGTGGTTCCGTGCTTACTTCAACCATGGCCTAATTAATTACATCTACGGTCAGAAGCGTCTGCTGCCTTGCGACATGAGCTTTGATACATTCTTCATCGATCCGTATGGCGATGTCATGCCTTGTAATGGCACCAAGGATAAAGAGGTCATGGGCAACTTGAACAATCAGACCTGGGATGAGCTGTGGAACAGCCCTGAAGCAGAGAAAGTTCGTGCAAAGGTCCGCTGCTGTGACCGTGATTGCTGGATGATCGGTAGTGTAAGTCCTGCTATGCATAAGTATATCTGGAAGCCTGCTACCTGGGTTCTGGTTCACAAGTTCAAGGCTCTGTTCACCAAGCATCCGTACAGCATGTACGAACTGAAGATCTGCCGCGACTACCGTGATGGCAAAGTTACTAAAGAAGATCTGGATAAGTGCAGCACCTGCGATATGAACTGTGTGATCAACAACGGTCTGAGTGAGGCAAGTAAAGAGCAGCTGAAGAATAAGACCGGTGAGGAAATCGTGGATGCTGATATCGCACAGCAGATGGAGACGAAGTAAGAAATGATGGTGGCCTAAAATGAGCAATATAACAGTTCTTACACCCGCCTACAATAGAGGAAAACTTCTGGAAAAACTATATGAATCCTTATGTGCTCAGGACTGTAAGGACTTTGAGTGGCTCATTGTAGATGATGGTAGTACAGATGACACAAGCGAACGTGTCGAACAAATGAGACAGACGGCAGATTTCCTGATTTCTTATCATAGAAAAGAAAATGGCGGAAAGCACACGGCTCTGAATTATGCATATCAGTTTATAAAGACACCGTTAACGTTCATCGTTGACAGTGATGATTCTCTTACTAGAGATGCAATTTCTTATGTTAATGAGATTTATAAAAGGTATAAAAACGAGAGTGATCTTTGCGGTTTTAGCTTTTTGAGAGGAAAGCCGGATGGTGGATATCTAAGTACATCTGGTGTGCCGCAGGATGGGATGAAAGAATCCTACGTTGAGTGCCGAATTAATAGAAGCATTGGTGGAGATATGGCAGAAGTGTGGTATACACACTGCCTAAAAGAATATCTGTTTCCTGAGTTTCAAGGCGAAAAGTTTCTAGGAGAAGATATTGTCTGGGTTAGAATGTCTGAAAAATATAAAATGCGATTCTTTAATCGCGTGATTTATATTTCAGATTATCTCGAAGATGGTTTGACTAATAACCGTAGAAAACACAATATAAAGTCCCCGAATGGATGCATAGCTAGAGCAGAGGCATTCTTGGACTCGAATGCTTGCATGAAAATAAGAATCAAATCAATGCTGCAGTATCAAATATACGGAAAGTTCGCTGGAAGAAAAAGTGGTGAGCTTTTGAGTAATAGTAGTGACAAAATTTTATATTGTGCCCTTTTCCTTCCGAGTCAATTATTGTATGGAAAGTGGAAACGAGATATAAAAGAATAATTATGTCATGCAACTGCTCTAGTTAAAGTGGGATTGAGGAAGATGTGGAGAGGACAAGGATTAGGGAATGAAGAGGGGATCATATATTTTGCCGTATTTTGACCATCTTCCCAAAGAGTTTGAAGTTGGAACGCCTATTGTCACAACAGACGTTCTGCTAAATTTTACCTATATCAAAGATTGTCAACTTGGCATTGCGAAGAAACAGTGGGATAAATCCGATTTGAATGACGTGGTTTCTAACAGTGAAATGTATATTGAAAACTGCATGAAATACAGATACAAACTTTCTACAAAACAAAGGGTAGAACAATTTTTAGAGATAGAAAGAGAAAGGCTTAACGATGGAAAAAAGTAAAAAACAATATTTTAATGAAATAAATATAATGCGTGGAATGGCTGTGCTTTGTGTCGTCATTGGACATTCTTTTAATCCGACAGAAACGCCTACTATTTTGGGTTTTATAAAAAGTTTTGTTTATTGTTTTCATATGCCAGCTTTTTTCTTTATTAGCGGATTTCTTGAAGGCGAGAAAAGACGTAGCATTAGCGAAAAGAAACAAGCAATTGTAAAAAAAGCTAAGCGGCTGATGGTGCCGTATTTCTTTTTAACAGTTGTCACTGCATTGCTTAAGCTATTATTTGGAGCATTTGCAAGGAATCCACTTAATTATTCTACTCTTGCAGTAGATGTTTTAATTGGAAGAAACAATCCGAATGGTGGTCTTTGGTTTCTGTATGCTTTGTTTGTTATTTCTATTTTTGGAATCTTATTTGATAGCGTGAGTCGTACAGTTTTATCGGGTGTTATGTTTGTAGTATATGTGTTAAACACAGTTGTCTTCAAACAATCTGGCTATATCGTGGGATTTTTCTTCAGCTATGCATGGATTTATTTTGCAGGAGGTATTGCGAGAAAATACCTTTATGAAAAAATAAAGAATTCCGAACTTCTGATGTCAGTAAAAGGAATAGTGATGATAGAGGTTGTTTCCGCAGGGTATATGATGCTTGCGTTTGTTAGAATCTATAGGTTTCAGTATTGGATTTTGGCAACCGCAGTAACCGTTGTTGGTGTATTTCTGCTTTTTGTTATTGCCGTGCAGATTGAACATTACCATTGTGGAGAAAAGTTATGGATGCTGCTAGGTGATTATGGAATGGATATATATATGATTGGGTATTATGTGCAGCAAGCGATTTTTGTTGTATGTGGCAAAATCTTAGGATTTGATTATTTAGTATATGCTTGGATGATGCTGATTTTTGGATTGATTGCTCCAATTTTTCTGTCTAAATACGTCGTTAGAAAAAATCATATGCTTTCAACACTGATTCTTGGGAGGTGAAATGATGAATTATCTTATTTCTGCATATAGCGTGAATCCTTATAAGGGATCTGAGGATAGTATTGGCTGGAATTGGGTTTTACAGTATGAGAAAAACTATAAAAAAGGCGATAGAATAATCCTTCTTACCAAGAAATTCAATGAGAAGGACACGAGAAGAGGTCTCAAAGAATTTAATATACAACATGTTGAATTGGTTATTGTAGATGTTCCTGATGCACTTAACTGGTTCAGAGAAAAGCATTCCGCTTTTCATCATATGTATTATATTTTATGGCAGCATTGGGCATGGCTTTGGGTTAAACATTCAGGAATTCGTTTTGATGTAATTCATCATGTTACTATGAATGATTACAGAATCCCAAGTGAGTTGTATAAGGCTAAAGGTGCAAAGGTGATTTGGGGGCCAATGGGAGGTGCTCAGGTAACACCAAGGCCATTGAAGGTCTATGAAAAGAATCAACTGGTTGCGAGTTTTAGAGAGTTTGTAAATAAGAGCTGTTCATGGAATCCCTTTTATAAGAAAGCACTGCGCTCATATTATAAGATATATTGCATAAATAATGAAACTCAAAAGCAAATTTCTCGCATCGTAGGAAAAGATGTGCCATTAATGCCGGAGTTGGCATTAAGAGATGAATACAAAAATCTTCCTATTCAGAAAAGAAACAACGATATTCTCAAAATTGTTTTTGTAGGAAGATTGATTGGGAAAAAAGGAATAGCTTTTCTTGTTGATGCTCTTTCTCTGATGCCTACCGATATGGATTGGGAACTCTTGATTTTTGGTGATGGTGATGATCGCGCATTAATTGAAAAACAAATAACAGATAGTGGTATTGGAAAAAATGTAAAATTAATGGGTAACCGCCCGCTGAATCAAATTGCTGAAGCATATCAGCAGGCAGATGTTTTTGTTTTACCGAGTCTTAGAGAAACAAGTGGAAATGTGTTACTTGAAGCAATGGCATATGCAGTGCCAATTGTTGCATTTGATACAAGTTTCTGTAGACTGCTAAAGGAAGTTGACTGCGGTGTATTTATAAATACGGAACAGGCACTTGACAACATCAAGGAAGACTATTGCAAAGCAATTGTAACACTGGGACAAGAAAAAGAACTAGCAAAGCAGATGGGCCTGAATGGTTATAAATATGTGAACAGTAAGCTAACATGGGATGAGAAGTATAGAATTATTGTTAACAATATGTAATTGTAGTACTGCTGTATGAAAAATACAGTTTAACGCATCTATGAGGAGAATATGATGAATCAAACAGAAGAAAAAATTAAATTTAGTGTTGTACTGCCAATTTATAATGTGGAAAAATATCTAAATAGATGCCTTGATAGTGTCATGAATCAGACCTACAAAAAGCTTGAAATTATTCTTGTTGATGATGGCTCTCCGGATAATTGCCCACAAATGTGTGATAATTGGGCAAAAGTTGATGATCGTATTAAGGTTGTACATAAAAAAAATGCTGGTCTGGGTGAGGCGAGAAATTCTGGCTTAGATGTTGCTACTGGAGATTATATTGTTTTTTTTGATAGTGATGACTATATTGATACAAGACTGTTTGAAGAATTATATACAGTCATAATTTCCGATAATCCAGATTTGATTGAATTTGGACATCATGACGTTGATAGACAGGGAAATATTACCAAAACATTTATTCCAAAAACACCGTTGGAAAAGTATGAAGGTGAAGAAGTTTTATCAAAATTCCTACCAGAGTTAATTTGTACAGATCCTAAAACAGGAACAGCCAGTGACTTGTTAATGAGTGCATGGAGTTGCTTATATAGAAGACAACTATTGGTAGAATGTAACTTCCATTTTGTCTCTGAACGAGAGTATATTAGTGAAGATGTGTATTCGCTAATGAAACTCATGCCGAATGTACATAGTGTTAATGTTGTACAGAAGGCATATTATTATTATTGCGAAAATGACCAGTCGCTTACACATGTATATAAGCCGGATCGTTTTGAAAAGCTTGTCGCATTTCAACTGCATTTAGAAGAATTATGTGCAGCAGATGTTTATAGCGATGAAGTAAGATATAGGATTAAAAGACCTTTTTTGGATAACTTGCTTGCTTGTATGAAAAGCGAAGTCAATTGTGTAAAAGAAATTGGTGTTAAAGAAATCCGTCGTTCGATTTTCCAAATGTGTGCAAATAAGATGGTTCAAGAAATTGTACGGATGGTACCAGATGCTAGTTTTTCAAGAGCAAGAAGAATGATTCATTTTTGTATTAAACATAAGATGAGTTTCAGTACTATCGTGTTGATAAGGGCTCAACAGTATTTAGGGAGATAAAAGCATGCGAAGAGAATTGTTTATAGTTACACCAAAGAAGTGCATATTTTGGATATTATACGCATGCATTGTGTTCTCTGCAGCGTATAGTTTGTTTGGTATTAGTCTTTCAACATTTTATTTGTGTGATGTTTTGAATTTAATGTTACTTTACTTTGAAGCAAAGTATATTAAGGAGATTAAAAATCGATGCGCCCCTCTTCTCTATATTTTAATTGCACTTTTGCTGTTTTTAATGGTTGGCGTTGGAATAAATTTTGTAAAACCGTTGCTCGTTTTTTGGGGAATAAGAAATCTCTGCCGCTATTATATATTGTTTTTTGGGGTGATTCTTTTTTTTACACTTGATGATGTCGAAAAAGTGATTCGATTCTATTTTGCAACACAAATATTTAATACGATTGTTGGTATATATAAGTATTTTGTCCTTGGGCTTTTTAGCGATGATTTTGGAGGAGGAATTTTTTGGGGAGGCGGTGGCTTAAATCCATTCTGCCTGTTGCTTTTATGCTTCTACTCAAGCCTTTATTTTGCTAAAAAGACTACATTCAAAAAGTTTGCGTTTATTATTGCGGCTACATTTATGCTAGGTGCAATGGCTGAGGAAAAGATGATGCTAATGATGGCGGTGTTATGCATTATTTTGTCAGCACTGATTAATCAATATGTTGAAAAAGGTTTTACAGTTAGAAAACTAGCAATTCTAGTTGGTCTATTACTAGGCTTTGTGATTGTTATCAATTTGGTTGATCGTTTGGCACCGGATATGTTGAATATTCTTTTTAATAAAAAGAATTTTATGGATTATGCAACTGCAACTTTTGATGAGGGGTATAGAATTCCACGTGTTGGATCATTTCAAGTAATTAATAATTTATTCCTGAGAACTCCGATTAAAGAATGGTTTGGCTTGGGTATTGGTAATTGTGATACATCTACATTCTCTTTTTTTCAGAGTGACTTTTATAGAGCCTATGGAGATTATAATTATCGTTGGTTTACAAATCAATGGACGTATCTAGAATGCGGAATTATCGGTTTTGGGTTGTACGTGTTTTTCTTTGTTACATTGATTATTACATTGTTGGCAAAATTGAAAAGGTATTCTAATGCGAGTCGGCCGTATATGATAACAAGTGCTATTTTCACAGTGGCTATGATTTTTTTGATGTGGCACAGCTCAGCAATTCGAGTGGATACAGCTTATATAATTTATTTTGGAATGGCAATTGGTTTTGTAGCAATGCAGCATGATAGCAACGAAATTAAGGAGGATTGCTAAAGTGAATATAAAAAGCATTTTGAGAAAGGCCGCTTATGGGTATAAGGCAAAGTCATCATCTTATATTGAACACTTAAGATCGATAGGAATGAAAATTGGAAACGATTGCATTATATATGTCCCGACAAAGACGTTAATTGATGAGCAGTATCCGTGGATGATTACTATTGGTGATCATGTAAGGATTACTGAGGGTGTAAAAATTTTAACACATGATTATTCATGGTCGGTTCTTAAAAATTGTCGGGGGGGATCCTTGGAGCTAGTGGTATAGTCGAAATAGGGAACAATGTTTTTATTGGTATGAACACAATTATAGAAAGAAATGTGAAAATAGGCGATAACGTTGTGGTTGGCGCAGGGAGTCTAGTTACAAAGGATTGTGAGTCTGACAGCGTTTATGCGGGCGTTCCAGCGAGAAAGTTGATGAGTATTAATGAATTCTTTGACAAACGTTATGCTAAACAAAAGGCTGAAGCGAAAGAATTAGCTCAGAGGTATTATGAGCGTTTTAAACGTCGGCCCGATCCAGAGGTTTTTCATGAGTACTTTATGCTGTTTGAAACAAAAAGTAGCGTTTTAATGAACAATGTGTTTTCAAATAAGCTTAAGCTAGGCAATACAGAAAAGCAGTCAATTGCGTATATGGAAGAACATGCTCCTGAATTTTCACATTATGAAGAATTTATGAGGTATTGTTTTGATGATGAGGAAGAAAAATAAAAGATGTGTCTTGATTTTACCATACTTTGGACAATTTAATAATTATTTCCCGCTTTTTCTTAAATCATGTGATGCCAACCCGACATACACATGGATGATTTTTACTGACAATGAGTTTAAGTATGCATGTCCAGAAAATGTTCATGTTATTAAAACTACACTTGATGAAATACGTAAGATAGCTTACGAAAAATTTGGATTTAAGATTGTACTTGAATCAGCATATAAATTATGTGATTACAAACCTGCCTATGGATTTCTATTTGAGAAATACATTAAGGACTTTGATTACTGGGGCCACTGTGATTGCGATTTGATTTTTGGAAACCTCGAAAAAAATGTTACGCCATTGTTGAACGAGGACTATGATAAATTGTTCGCTGCGGGACATTTGACAATATATAAAAACACGTATGAAAATAATCGTCGCTTTATGAAGTCTTATAAAGGACGTGTTTTATATAAAGAAGCATTTACAACGGACAAAATTTTTGTGTTTGATGAAGACTGTAATAGTCATGACAATGTGCATAGCATTTTTCGTGAAGATGGTGCAAGAATTTATGAAAAGGATTTAAGCATGAATCCTTCTGTCTTTTCTGCAAAATTTATTAGAGCATTTTATGATGTTTCTAAACACGACTTTGTTAATGAAACGTATAAAAAGGCACGGTATTATTGGAATAATGGAAATGTTTTGCGAATCGAGTGGAATGGTAGTGAACTTGTGAAGACAGAATTTGCTTATATTCATCTTCAAATGCGTAAAATGCGTGTTAAAGTGTCTGTACAAGATGCATGCTTTGAAATCTTACCAGATAGGTTTGTTGAGCAAGAGTTGCCGAAAAATCGTAGCGAACTACATTTGTTAACAATCGGATGGCCATATTTGTACTGGATTGATAATTATAAGAAGCGGGTAACCAGAAAGTGGAAGCAGATCGTTAGAAAGACAATCTGAATATATATATTGTGACCTAGTTATTTAAGAGTACAAGGAAGACGAGGATGAATTTATGATACCTAAAGTAATACACTATTGCTGGTTTGGAGGGAATCCTCTTCCAGAAGAAGCAAAGCGTTGTATTGAATCATGGAAAAAGTATTGTCCAGACTACAAGATAATAGAGTGGAATGAAAATAATTACGATGTGAATAGCAATGAATATATGAAAGCCGCTTATAAAGAAAAAAAATGGGCTTTTGTATCTGATTATGCCAGAATTGATGTCGTGTATAAGTACGGTGGCATATATATGGACACTGATGTTGAGTTAGTAAAGGAGCTTGATAGTTTTTTAAATGATAGAATGTATTGTGGGTGGGAAATGAGAGACCCATTGCTAGACAAACTGGGAAGAAGCTATGAGAATTCTGTGGCGTTTGGATTGGGATTTGGTGCAGAGAAAGGCCATCCAGCTTTGAAAAAGATTCTTGATTTATATGATAGGATTTCCTTTTATAACGAAGATGGAACTCTGAATTTAATTGCGTGTCCGCATTATCAAACGGAAATCCTAAAAGAATATGGACTAGATGATACAAGGAGAACATATCAACACTTAGATGCAGGAATTGTGGTCTATGAAGAAGAAGTGTTTTCGCCGAAGTCACCACTAACAGGGAAAATAACAATTACAAACAAAACTGTAAGTATCCATCAATTTTCAATGACTTGGATTAATGCAAAAGAAAGAAAACTTCAGAATATAGAATGGAATCTTACAGAACGGTTTGGATATGGATTTGCTCATACGGTTACTAAGATTATTTCTTTGCCGTATAGGGTAGAAAAAAAGATAACTAAGATAGTGAAAAAGTCCCAATAAGGTTGACTGTGTAGAAATTCGATGTTAAATAATGGAAGGAGTTCTTGGACAATAGTCCGTAAAAGATAATGCAAAAATCATTAACTAAAAATTCAATATATAACGTAATTTATACGATAGCTAACATTCTGTTTCCTTTTGCTACATCTATTTATGTCTCAAGGATTCTTCTGCCGGCCGGCGTTGGTAAAGTGGCTTCTGCACAGAATATTGTTTCCTATTTTGTGACACTTGCAGCACTTGGATTGCCATCCTATGGAGTACGAGAGTTTGCAAAAGTTAGAGAAAAAAAACATGAAAGAAACAAATTGTTCACCGAGCTTCTACTTGTGAATATTATATCGACAACTTTGGCAGTTGTTGGATTCATTGGTTTAGTGGCTGCTAATGAGGGCTTTAGTGGACAATGGGCACTTTATGCAGCCTGTGGTCTTTCTATTGTCTTTAATTATCTTAATATTGACTGGATGTATCAGGGCCTGGAAGAATATGGATATATTACAGGGCGAAGCTTACTTATTAAAGGCCTCTCTCTTTTGGCATTATTTTTATTTGTGAAAACAAGGGAAGATTATGTAATATATGCGCTTATATCTAGTTTGGCCACAGGCGGAAATTATGTTTTTAATGTTCTGAACGCAAGAAAATATGTCGCATTTGATTTCTCTAGAATCGAGTTAAAACGCCATATGAAACCTGTTCTCTTGATTGCGTGTATTATATTCTTATCGAGTATTTACAATAAAATTGATGTGACAATGCTTAACATCTTGGCGACGGATGAATCTGTTGGATACTACACATACGCACAGAAGACAATTACAATGGTTTTGACTATGGCGAATGCTATTACTGCTGCATTGCTACCAAGACTTAGCTATTACTATGACAATGACAGACAAGGATTTTATAAATTATTAGATAAAGGTTTTCAAGTCCTATGTTTTATGACTTTTCCGATGACAGTAGGAATGGCGCTTGTTGCTCCGCAAGCAGTTGAGTTCTTATACGGCGAGGCCTTTGAACCCGCTATTTTAACAATACGCTTGATGTGTCCTCTGATTCTGATCAAAGGCTTTGGAGATTTGTTCTGTTACCAGCTTGTTTATAGTACAAAGAGCGAAAAGATTATTTTGCCCGCTTCGGCATCTGCATCTGTAATAAATATTATAACGAATGCAGCTCTAATTCCGAAACTTCTTCAAAATGGTGCTGTAATAGCTTCTGTATTTAGTGAATTGGTTACAAATGCTGTACAATTCATCTATATGAAGAAAAAAGTGAAATTTACCATTAATATGAAAGCATTGACGAAGGGGCTTATTAGTACAGCAGTGATGACATTGAGTGTCTACATCATTATGCAGTTAAAATTGCCAAATACTATTGGGCTTATATTAGAGATTTTATGTGGTGTTATCGCATACACAGCAGTAAACTTAGTTATGAAGAATACCTTGATATTCGAGATTGTGAATAAAGTGAAAGGGAAAATCTCACATAAGGCCTAAATATGAAAAAAGTGGGATGATGGATGAAGTGCAACGTAATAATGATTACAAACTGATAGATTTGATAAAATTTTTGTGTGCATATCTTGTAATTGGAATACACACGAGACCACTTCAAGTTGTTAATGTTCTCTTGGACAAAGTTGTGTACTATAATATATCAAATTATGCAGTACCGTTCTTTTATGCATATACTGGATATTTCTTGATTGTTAAACAACCGGAAAAAGATTTGCGTACAAAACTTGTCTACCGCATAAAAAAGATTTTTAATATTTATATCATATGGTCTATCGTATATTTGCCATTGACAGTTTATGGATGGTTTATTGAAGGAAATAAAACAGTAGAATATGCAGCTCTTTGTATTCGGAATTATATCCTCGTGGGAGATAATTTTTATTCATGGGCACTATGGTATCTCAATGGTTTAATCTTCGCCTTGATTCTTATAGATATTTTATCAAAAAGAATTTCAATAGAAAAGATTGTAGGTTTTGGATCAGTGGCATATCTTGTTGGTATAGTTCTTACCGCTTTTGGGGGGGGCATCAAGACAAGCTACCGGCATTATTAGCATTTCCAGTTAATATTTATTTCTCAATCTTTGCGACGACAAGAAATGGTTTCTTTCAATCGTTAGTATTTGTTTCTTTAGGTATGTATATTGCTGACATTAAGAAGTCAGGTGAGTTGACAAAAATTCTTCACAAGGGAAAGATTGCACTATTTGCTTATCTAATAAAAATTCCTATAAGCCTTATCGGGGGAGGCAGTACCTCAGCCAGATGCTTGACCTTCCAATCTTGTTCATGCTATTCTGCCTGATTATATATAAATGTCCAAAGATGGAACTTCATGGAGATTTTTATAAGAAACTGAGAAACTTAAGTGGAACAATATATTTTGTCCATATGTACTTTGTGGCATTGTGTGCACTTGTTTTGTATAAGGAAGATTACCATAATTTCGTATCCTTCTTTATTTGCGCAGGAAGTGCGACTTTAATTGCTATACTATTCAATTACATTAGGGAAAGGAAAAGATGCAAGCAGTAGCTGATGACGTTTTTTATAGTATATATCAATATTTAGGATTCGGGCTGATTTTCGCAGTAATATGCATGATTGCCTTGCCCGAAGTAGAACATAAAGGATTAAAGAAGTGCCTTATTCATCAGTGGCATAAGCTTAGAACGGATAAGATCACTCGATATAAATTTGCATTCTTTACCATCCTGTTTATGGTGCTGTCTAGAACTTTGATTTGCCGCAATATATGGCAATGTCCATGGGAAAATATAATTGGGGAATGGGGAGTTTTCGCTTCAGATGGCACCCTGAATACGGAAGGGATGCTTAATGTTCTTCTGTTTGTCCCACTTGCTTATTTTGGAGTGCTGGGCTTTTTTCAACAAGATGGATTGGACAAGGAAATCTTGTTTAATATTGTAAAGACTTCCTTTGGTTTTTCATGTTTAATTGAAATATGTCAGCTTTTTTTAAGAGTAGGAACATTTCAGTTATCGGATATTTTCCAAAATACGCTTGGTGGCTTTATAGGTGTAGCTGTTTGGGCTATGCAACAAAAAATAATGAAAAGAGGAAGAAAAAATATGAACACAACATTACTTATTATGGCAGCTGGTATCGGCAGCCGATTTGGAACGGGTATTAAGCAACTGGAACCGGTGGATGCTTCTAATCACATCATCATGGACTATTCCATCCATGATGCAATCGAAGCAGGCTTCAATCATGTGGTATTTATCATCCGTAAGGATATCGAGAAGGAGTTCAAAGAGGTCATTGGTGGTCGCATTGCCTCCATTTGCTCCTCTCACAACGTAACTGTAGACTACGCTTTCCAGGATATCAACGACATTCCGGGAACTCTGCCGGAAGGTCGTACAAAACCATGGGGAACCGGTCAGGCCGTGCTTGCCGCAAAGAAAGTTCTCAACACACCGTTCATTGTGATTAATGCAGATGATTACTATGGCAAGGAAGGTTTCAAGGCCGTTCATGAGTATTTGGTGAATGGCGGTAAGTCTTGTATGGCAGGTTTTGTGTTGAAGAATACTCTGTCTGATAACGGTGGGGTGACTCGTGGTATCTGCAAGATGGACGAGCAGAACAATCTGACTGAGGTTGTTGAGACCAAGAATATTGTAAAGACTGCAACCGGAGCAGAAGCAGACGGCGTGGCTGTTGATGTAGATTCGCTTGTTTCCATGAATATGTGGGGATTGACTCCTGAGTTTCTGAATGTACTGGAAGAGGGCTTCAAAGAGTTCTTTGAGAAGGAAGTGCCAGGTAATCCTCTAAAAGCAGAGTATCTAATCCCAATCTTCATCGGTGAATTGCTGGAGCAGGGAAAGATGTCTGTCAAAGTATTGAAAACTAACGATACATGGTACGGCATGACCTATCATGAGGATGTCGCGGCTGTAAAGGACAGCTTCAAGAAGATGCTGGAGAATGGCTTTTATAAGGCTGACCTGTTCAGTGATTTATAATATACTGGAGTTACAACAGAATATAGCTTCCAACGCTGCTCGGACACTCACACATATCTTCATGATGAATGTCCTTCCAATGGCGATGGATGATTTAGATATTTGGAACGGGCTTTTTGTATTTGAAATATAAGGCACGCAAGTTTATTTAAGAACTTTTTCTGATGTTGAAAACATTATAGACCCTTTTACAGAAAGGTGTACAAAGTTTGAAATTACTGAACAAGAGTATTATGTTACATCCGTTAAAGGTAAGACAAAACCTATTAGAAATGATAATATTGTCTACAGATTTTTCAGTGCGACCGACATATATGGAACCTTCTATTGGTTTAGATTAATTAATGTGCCCGATGAAATAAAAGAAAAGATGAAGCATCTGAAAACGCAAAAATAAGTTGTTATGGTGTTTATCAGAAAAATTTGTTTGAAGATTTGAAATAAGAATGAAAAGCAAGATGAATAACGAGGAGAAAAGAAAATGATAAGGCAAAGGAATGTATAATCAAAGCGGAAGAAATATGCAGTGTTATTTTTGAGAATGAAGATAATCAGTTATATCAAAATGTGCTTCATGCGAAGTATGCGTTGGAAAATTTGGGATATGTTTTCTGATGCATACATAGGGTCAGATCCCTTTACACTGATAACGTGAGAATTAAAATACCTGGAGAGAAAAAAGATGGGAAAATACTTTGGAACAGACGGTTTTCGCGGTGAAGCGAATGTAAATTTGACAGTAGACCACGCACGTAAGGTAGGCCGCTTTTTAGGCTGGTATTATGGTCAGTTAAAGAAACAGAGAGGGGATGATACACCGGCAAAGGTTGTCATCGGTAAGGATACACGCCGTTCAAGCTATATGTTTGAGTATGCGTTGGTTGCCGGGCTTACAGCCTCAGGTGCAGATGCGTATCTTTTGCATGTAACAACAACTCCTTCTGTGGCTTATGTAGCAAGAACAGAAGATTTTGATTGTGGTATTATGATTTCTGCCAGCCATAATCCATACTATGATAATGGTATCAAGCTGATTAATGGCAATGGAGAAAAGATGGATGAAGCTACAATTAATCTTGTAGAAGCTTATCTTGATGGCGAGTTGGAAGTATTTGGACAGAAGTATGAAGAGATTCCTTTTGCACATAAGGATGCCATCGGATGTACAGTGGATTACGCAGCAGGTCGTAACCGCTATATGGGATACCTTATTTCACTTGGTTTATATTCTTTTAAAGGAATGAAGGTTGGGCTGGATTGTGCCAATGGCAGTTCCTGGAACATGGCACAACAGATTTTTGACAGTCTTGGAGCAAAGACATTTGTTATTAATGCAGAGCCAGATGGTACGAATATTAACAGAGATGCAGGTTCGACACACATTGAAGGATTGCAGAAGTATGTAGTAGAGAATGGATTAGATGTTGGATTTGCCTATGATGGAGATGCAGACCGCTGTCTCTGCGTAGATGAAAAAGGAAATGTAGTAGATGGAGATGCTATTCTTTATATCTACGGAAGATATATGAAAGAAAGAGGTAAGCTGCTTACCAATACAGTTGTAACGACAGTCATGTCGAATTTTGGTCTTTATAAAGCCTTTGATGAGCTGGGAATTGGCTATGCCAAGACAGCAGTTGGAGATAAATATGTTTATGAATATATGACAAAGAACGGATGCCGTATCGGAGGAGAACAGTCCGGTCATATCATATTTTCAAAGTATGCATCAACGGGGGATGGAATCCTTACCAGCCTGAAGATGATGGAAGTTATGATGGCTAAAAAGAAAAAGATGAGCCAGCTTACAGAGGATTTACATATTTATCCGCAGGTTCTGGTCAATGTAAAGGTAAAAGATAAAGCGGTAGCACAGGCAGATCAGGATGTACAGGCTGCTGTGAATAAAGTTGCCGAGACATTAGGAGATACCGGAAGAATCCTTGTCCGGGAATCAGGAACAGAACCACTCATCCGTGTTATGGTAGAGGCAGAGACAGAAGAAATCTGTCATACATATGTGGATGAAGTTGTTGCTGTCATCAATGAAAAAGAAGCAACCAGATAACAGTCAGAGAAAGGAATTAAAATTATGTGTGGAATTGTTGGATTTACAGGAGTACAGCAGGCAGCTCCGATTTTATTAGATGGCCTGTCAAAGTTAGAGTATCGTGGATATGATTCTGCAGGAATTGCAGTGCGTAATGGAGAGAATGAAACAGAGGTAGTGAAGGCAAAAGGCCGTTTAAAAGCCCTCGCAGAGAAAACAGATAATGGAACAGCCGTAATCGGAAGCTGTGGTATTGGACATACCAGATGGGCTACGCATGGTGAACCATCCGAAAGCAATGCGCATCCGCATAAAAGTGATGATGGCAATGTAGTAGCTGTACATAACGGAATCATTGAAAACTATTTGGAATTAAAAGAAAAATTAACACGTAAAGGATATGTATTTTATTCTGAGACAGATACCGAAGTTGCAGTAAAGTTAATAGATTACTACTACAAAAAGTATGAAGGAACACCAATCGATGCGATTAATCATGCAATGGTTCGTATTCGTGGTTCTTATGCACTTGCTGTAATGTTTAAGGATTATCCGGAAGAAATCTATGTTTCAAGAAAAGACAGCCCAATGATTCTTGGAATCGAAGATGGAGAGTCCTACATCGCATCCGATGTACCAGCTATCTTAAAGTATACAAGAAATGTATACTACATCGGAAACATGGAACTTGCCTGTGTAAGAAAGGGAGAGATTACTTTCTATAACCTTGACGGCGAGGAAATCGAAAAAGAATTAAAAACAATCGAATGGGATGCAGAAGCAGCAGAAAAAGCAGGCTTTGAACATTTCATGATGAAAGAAATCCATGAACAGCCAAAAGTAGTGGGTGATACATTAAATTCTGTATTAAAGGATGGACAGTTTGATTTGTCTGCTGTTGGACTTTCCGAAGAAGAAATCAAAGACATCAGCCAGATTTACATCGTAGCCTGTGGCTCCGCTTACCATGTAGGAATTGCAGCCCAGTATGTAATCGAAGACCTTGCCAAGATTCCTGTTCGTGTAGAACTAGGTTCCGAGTTCCGTTACAGAAATCCATTATTAGATCCAAAAGGTCTTGTAATCGTAATCAGCCAGTCAGGAGAAACAGCAGACAGCCTTGCAGCACTCAGAGAGTCCAAAGAAAAAGGTGTCCGCACAATGGCAATCGTAAATGTAGTCGGTTCCTCCATCGCCAGAGAAGCAGACTCCGTATTCTACACACTTGCCGGACCGGAAATTGCCGTAGCAACGACAAAAGCTTACAGTACACAGCTCATGGCAACCTACATACTTGCCATTCAGTTCGCAAAAGTACGTGGAGAAATCTCCGATGAGACATACAAAAACATGATTGCCGAATTACAGACAATCCCAGACAAAATCGCTAAGATTCTCGAAGACAAAGAACGCATCCAGTGGTTCGCATCCAAACAGGCAAACGCACACGATGTATTCTTCGTAGGACGTGGAATCGACTATGCCATCTGTATGGAAGGAAGCTTAAAGATGAAAGAAATCAGCTACATCCACTCAGAAGCATACGCAGCCGGCGAATTAAAACATGGTACGATCTCTCTCATCGAAGATGATATCCTCGTAGTCGGCGTACTCACACAGCCAGACCTCTACGAGAAAACTATCTCCAACATGGTAGAATGCCGCAGTCGTGGCGCATACCTCATGGGACTCACAACCTTCGGTCAGTATAACATCGAAGACAGTACAGACTTCGCCGTATACATCCCGAAAATCGACCCACACTTTGCAACATCCCTTGCTGTAATCCCATTACAGTTATTGGGGTACTATATTAGTGTAGCTAAGGGATTGGATGTAGATAAGCCACGTAATCTGGCAAAGAGTGTGACAGTGGAGTAATTTGGAATAAAAATAGGATAGCTGTCGATAGCTATATTTTCGCTTATGAAAAAAGTGATATTTTTGACAGATTCATTTTAGTGTACGTAGATATAAGATATTAAGTGATGTGCCAAAATATAAGTTTATGGCTGAGATTCAAAAGATAATGTATGGGGAAGATAACTTATGAAAGCTTTAAATATATATACATATTCAAGAATTCAAGAAGATATGGCTACTGAATTTGATAATATTTTGGCACAAAGGTCAAAAAAATCGAAGGTAAAACTACACGAATTTAGTGGAATAAAAACACTTGTTGATTTACTGTTAGAATCTGGTGTTGCTATAGAAAGCTTTGAAAATTTTTTTACTTCTTACAAGATAGAACAGATTAATAAAGAATTTGATTTGCTGAAAATTGATAAAGATAATCTTGTTTTAGATATCGAGTTAAAAAGTGAAGATGTCGGGCAGGATGCGATTCAGGAACAATTGGAACAAAACAGATATTATTTGAAACATATAGCACCGGATGTGAGATTATATACTTTTGTAGATTCATCGAAAGAATTATACAGATACACGGAATCTGGTCTTGAATGTGTAGGGATTGAAAATCTGAAAGATACCATGCAATTGTTTGAAAACAGTCTTAGTCGGGATATTGAATCTTTATTTAAAGCAAATAGTTTTCTTATTTCGCCATTGAATACACCAGAGAAGTTCCTGTCAGGTGATTATTTTTTGACTGAGCAGCAACAAAATATCAGAAAAGAAGTCATGAAGTTGATTTTGGAGAGTGACTGGGAATGTATTTTAGGCATAACAGGTAAAGCAGGAACAGGTAAAACATTACTTTTGTATGACATCGTCAAGGAAGTAGCTGAAAAAGATAAGCAATGTTGCCTGATTCATAGCGGTATTCTATGTGATGGCCACAGAACATTAGATAGAAAGTGGAAGAATGTTGATATTATTCCAGCAAAGGATTTGAACGGAGATGGAGATAAAATTCTAAAGAAATATCAATATATATTTGTAGATGAATCCCAGAGAATATATGGATCGACATTTAGAAAAATCATAGAAGAAGTGAATCGTGAATCTAAGGTTGCAGTTTTTGCTTATGACTATGTACAATCCTTATCAAAAGCGGAAGTGAAAAGAAATATTCCTGAAAAGCTGCATAAAGTTGATGGATTTAAAGAATATAAATTATCTGATAAAATAAGAACGAGTAAAGAGATTTCTTCTTTTGGCAGGACGTTGATGAATTTGAATAATCGAGCAAGAGGATATATGGATTACTCAAATATAGAGGTGCTTTTTGCAAATAACAAGGAGGAAGCATTTGAATTAATTGATTTATACAAGAAAAAAGAATACATATTTATAGCGTATACCCAGTCCTTATATCAGCATAATTCCATTGACTCATATCCAAATACATATGATACTCACCATGTTATAGGACAAGAATATGACAAGGTTATGATTATGATGGATAAAAATTTTCGATATAATAGCGACGGAAGACTGGAGGGACAAGAACATCCAAATCCGGATTTGCTTTTTTATAAATTATTGTATCAGGCAATTTCACGTGCAAGAGAGAATTTATGCATTTTAGTAGTTGAAAATTATGAATTATTCTGCAATATTTTGAGAATAAAGTATGATATGTTATCTCGGTACCAATATAAAGAGAGTCGTACGAATACTTCTTTGTCAATCAAGAAATTAAATCGAATAACCCAAAGAATTAAAAATGTACTTAAAGAGATAACAAGTGAGGATGCGGTTACAATTTCAGAAACAGTAGATATGATAAATGACGAATTAACGGGAGCGGAACTAAAAAAGAAAGTAGTACGAAATGGATTGAAATTGTTGAGGATACTACAGAAAGAATTAGAGAATGAAGATATCGATAAGTTGATATTGGAATATTGCGATTATGTGGAGGAGGTTACATTAGAAAGTGTAAGCAGGTAATTATCTGGATGTTAATGGATGGTTCTATTACGTAAAATGTTAATAATAAAAAAAGAGGAGGGTATCGTGAGATATAGAGTATATACATCTGATAAAGAATATGAAATTTTTGTAGAAGCTATGGATGAAGAAACTATAAATTGTATAAAAGATACAGGGGAAGATGGGTCATTCATCGCAGCACAGGATGAATATAATCATTGTTTTCAACGATCAGCAAAATTAGATAATAAGGTGTATATTTTATTGACAGTGTGTGCATTCTTGTTTGTTATGCTTTCTGGAGCAATTAAAAAGTTATCTGAATTTGCTATTCCTCAAACTAAAAATCAGCTGATAGTCGAAGGTGGGTATATTGTAATATTAACATTAAGTGTAGCAACATTTATTATTATACTTGTTAAATTAATTGGATTACTGAGAGGAATCAAATTAAGTCGGTTTGATTCCTATGAAATACTTAATAAAGATATGCTTAGAAAAGAAAAAAAGCAAGTTATTAAGTACATTTGTATGATGTATGAACAATGCCGTAGTGAGAATAATCGTTTGATAGAGGCACAATATAAACAGTTTAATCAGTGTGTTAAATTGATGGTTATAAATATTGTTTTACTGTTGGTATCGGCGATATATGTATGTTTTTTATAAGGAGAAGAGAAGTATGTGTGATTTTAAAAATAATTCAAGAGTTTTATCAAATGATGAGTTGTGGGCAAAAGCGGCCCAGAGCGGTCCTATCAGTAGGGAAGAATTAGGAATTGACAATGATTCATCTTCCAATGGAATTACGTATTTGCATGAGGGAACACAGGGGCTTACTTTCGAGATGAATAGCAACGATGAAACAAAAACAGAAGAATAAAGATGGTATTTAGTACTATAGCGAGAGTATGGCATATGAGATAAAAGGGGGCTGACTCTTTTACAAAATTCTTTTTGTAAAGAAAAATATGTAAAACCCCTTGCGCGCGGAAATTATCTATGATATACTGGGGAAAATTGGAATTTTAATTTTGCGGAAATAGGATATATGTAGTAAAGAAGATAAAATATTTATGTCGTGCGAGCTGAGAAATCAGCGTAGCTGATTTCCTCTAGTGAGCGGAGGAAACTCTGATTGCTTTTGTAAGCTGATTGTATATAGCAGGAAAATCCTGTCGGGTAAGGTCTAGCCAACCGCCTGTACCGAGTCCTTGAGGTCGAAGCGGTAACGTCAGATTTAAGCGTAGGACAGGGAGAAGCAGAGCCGAAACGAAAGTGAAGTGATTGAGCTGGGAAATTATTATGAGGTTGGAAACGGTCGATGAGAAACAGAAGGGATCTGACCCTCTTACAAAAGAAACAGTACCCACAGGGCAAACTTGTAAGAGCCATCAAAGGACGTGTATTTGATGTAGCCGTAGACTTACGTTCCGATAGTAAGACATATGGACAGTGGTATGGTGTGGAACTTACAGAAGAAAATAAAAAGCAGTTCTACATTTCAGAAGGATTCGCTCATGGATTCTTAGTATTAAGTGATACAGCAGAATTCTGCTATAAATGTATAGACTTCTATCATCCGGGAGATGAAGGTGGGCTTGCATGGAACGACCCGGAAATTGGAATCAAGTGGCCGGAATTAGTTGGAGAATATAATGGAACAGCTTCTGCTAAAGGATATGCTTTGAAGGACGGAACAAAACTGAACTTGTCTGACGAGGATCAGAAGTGGGTTGGAGTGAAGGATACGTTTAAGTTTTAGTTGAGGAGTATCTTATTGCCAATCTACATAGACGAACTTCTTCAGGCAGGGTTTCTGTAAAAGTGTTAGATACGAATGACAAGTGGTTTGTAGTAACCTATAAAGAGGATAAAGACTATGTAGTGAAATCATTTGCCAAACTGATAGAAGTTGGTGTATATCAGAAAGATTTGAAATAAACAGTGATGGAGAACAATGGGAAGTAAGATAATCGAAATATTTAATAAAATAGCATATAATGTATTATCAGCACTCTACCAGCCTTTCTGGGCTGCCGTTCTCCTTGCATTTTTAGCAATGTTTTTATATTTATACGGTAAGGAGCATGGATGGAAAAAGAATAATTTTATCCGAAATATGTTTGCAACATGGTGGAGAGCATTTAAAAGTTCTTCAAATTTTCGCAGGATATTTCTATTATCATTTTATACAGCAATGATATTACTCCGAACAGTTTTAAATCGTGAGATATGGTTTGATCCGCTTGGAAAGCTTTTTGGAGGATGGGGATTATATGAAGATGGACAGTTTACAACAGAATCTATAGAGAATTTCATGTTATTTGTTCCATTTTCTATTTTACTATTATGGGCATTTCAAAAAGAATTATTTGGTGAATCTGAGAATATTAGATTTGGAAAAACCGTTTGGAAAGCCACAAAAGTTGTAGCAACATTTTCTTTTATGATAGAATTTACTCAGTTATTATTCCATCTTGGAACATTTCAAATATCAGATCTGACCTATAATACACTGGGTGGTGCAGTAGGTGGTGTTATCTATTATTTGGGATATTGTCGAAAGGGAAAGCGAAAAAATAAAACAAAAAACAGAGGAAAGCTATAGCTATCGGAGTATTAGAGGGATAGCAGGGAATCCTCTGTTTTAGGTGCAAGACGATTGGATTCATATGAAAAATAGGGGTTATAAAATGGCAGGAAGACCAAAAAAGAAACCAGAATATAATCCAGAACTTCAATTTAACAATTTTCTTCAAGAGTTAAGAGATGCCTATGAAGAAGCAGATTCCTTAAGATCACTGGCAGATGAGTTAAATATTAGTCTGCTTAAACTCCGTAAGCTACTTATTACTGCCGATGTATTCACATCAGATATATGTACAGAAATCAATGATCTGCATCAGTCAGGAAAAAAGATTCCGGAGATTATGAAACTCACGGGTCTTTCCAGAGCATCAGTTCATTCCTATCTGCCCTACATTAAGGGGCTTTATAATGCAGCAGAGATAAGTCTAAATGCGGAGCGATGCCGGACATATAAGAATAGACAAGAGCAGGTTCGGCTTCTACAGGAAATACCCTCAGAGGAAAATTTGTGGTAGGCTGTTATTGCATTTCAGGAGTATCCATTTAAAACGGCAACAGGATTACCGTTTCGGTATAAATTAAAGGTTGGCAAAAACGGAGAGTATAACAGAGAGCTGCTGATAGACCGGAGAGAGAAAAGTAAGAGCCTTGCCTGGAGTAGTGTGGTGCTGGCATTTGAAAATAGTAAGAGGATTTCAGAAGAAGTGAAGAAACCGAAGGCACTTGGAGATATTAGAGGAGTTTCATATATTTATCCGATACTATGGCGATTTGGCTTGATCCGAGTTCCGGAAGCAATAGAGAAGAAAATGGGAAAGCAGAGATAAATCCCTGCTTTATTGCTCATAAGCGATTGGATTAACATGAATATATTAAAGAGTTTTTCGTAAAATAGAAAACGCATCAATGATGGGAATGCTGTTTCTGTGAGTATAAGAGTCTCATAAAACAGCATTCTTTTTATTTGTAATAAGCTAAACAGATATGGTATACTTATGCTTACAAAGTGATATGTGGGGAATAATACATGAGAAAAGTAGATAAGAACACGCAGGATATAGATTTTGTTATTACCTGGGTAGATGGAAATGACCTGGAATGGAAGAGAGAAAAGGCTGCAAGGCTGGGGCACACAGATATGGATATATCTGTAAATACGGATGATAGAAAAGAACGGTACAGAGATTGGGATAATCTCCGGTACTGGTTTCGCGGGATGGAGAAATATGCGCCATGGGTGAGAAAGGTTCATTTTGTCACATGGGGACATATTCCTCAATGGCTGAATACAAAACATCCGAAATTGAATATTGTCTGCCATGAAGATTTTATCCCTCAAAAATTTCTCCCTACATTTAATTCACATACGATTGAATGGAATTTCCATCGAATTCCAGGGTTAACAGAACAGTTTGTCTATTTTAATGATGATATGTTTCTGTTGAAACCCGTTTATATGGAAGATTTTTTTAAAGATGAAAAACCGATAGATATGTTAGCACTTCAGCCGGATGTAGCAAATGTGGATGATCCGACAATGCCATACATTTACTTAAATAATACAATGTTGCTGGCGAAGTATTTTGATAAACGCAGTAATATAAAGAAGCAGCCATGGGCATATTTTCATATAGGATATCCTCCGATGTATTTTCTGTACAATGTATTAGAACTGGCTTTTCAACGATTTACCGGGTTTTATACGGTACATGGACCGTCTCCTCTTAAGAAAAGTACTTATCAGAAATTATGGGAGCTGGAACCGGAATTATTGTCTGATGTATGCAGTCATCCGTTCAGACATAGGGAAGATGTGAGCCAGTATGTATTGCGGGAATATCAGAAACTGAGTGGAGAATTTGTTCCGGAGAATGTACAGAAAATATGCGGATATTATGATGCAGAGCAGACGAATGACAGATTAGTGCGAAGTATTCTCAGACAGAAAAAGAAAATAATCTGTATTAACGACAGTAATCATGAGATTGATTTTGAGAAAGTAAAAAAAGAAATTAATCAGGCTTTTGAACAGGTTTTTTCGGAAAAATCATCTTTTGAAAATAGTATCTGAGAGATACTTGAGTTACGGAATTAAGATAAGAAAGGTATAAAAATGAATATTCTGCTGGTCGGAGGCTCCTGCAGTCTGATAAACAGTATGATCCTGAAACTAAGAAAAGAGGGACACAGAGTTTGTCTGCTGACTGGAGATAAGTATAGACATAATAAATATGAAAGAGTATTTGAAAAATATGAGTTTTCTTATGATTGCGAGAATCTGAATGACATTTTGGAAAGTGTAAATGCAGATGTAACAATTCTTATGGGTGCGTTTGATACAAATTACCGTTGGGATGGGGAGGAAAGAGAGATAGTTCTTTTTATTTCTCATCTTGTCAATATTCTGGTTGCTTATTCAGTAAAAAACAAAAAAAGATTGATTTTTCTTTCTTCAGATGAAATTTATAATGGAAACTACACGGAAGATATAAAGGAAGAAGAACCCTTTTCCGGAGTGGGAATCAGAGCGGATGCACTGTCACAGGCAGAAGAGATCTGCGATAATTTCAGAATCAACAGAAGTCTGGATATTATAACTTTGCGTCTGGATCATCTCTACAATATTCCGAAAGAGAGAAAAGACGTAAATAATATTTGTGCAGATATGTGTCTGAGCTGCATGTGTGACGGGCATATTAAGGCAAAAACAGACCATACATTTTCACTTCTCTATGAAAATGATGCAGTAGAGTATATTTACCAGTTTATAAAAACCAGCAACCACAAATATAGTCTTTATAATTTATCTTCTAATGATGTAGTAAGTGAAGTAAAACTTGCAGCTATGATTCAGAAAGCTATGGAAATCGAATCGAATATTGTCGCTTTTTCCGACAGTAATGGAAGATGTGTTTTGTCGGGCAATCGTTTTGAAAGAGAATTTGGAGTTCATGCATTTGGTAATCTTGAGAAGAATATAAAAGACATGGTTTCTTATATGAAGAAACATGAATCAGTTTTCCTGAAGGGGGATGACTTAAAGCTTTCATGGTGGAAAATGCTTTATGAAAAATGGAAATGGCTGATCAGGACACTTTTTCCGTTTTTCGAGAATCTGGTATGTTTTGTTCCGTTTTTCATGATGAATAACAGGACTGTGGGCAGTGAATATTTTGCAAATCTGGATCCGTTTCTTTTGTATGTGCTGCTATTTGCAATTGTATATGGGCAGCAGCAGGCGACGTTTTCTGCAATATTGGCAGTTGCAGGTTATATGTTCCGGCAGATGTATACCAGAAGTAGTTTTGAGGTACTGATAGATTATAACACTTATGTCTGGATCGCACAGCTTTTTATCCTGGGGCTTGTAGTAGGATATATGAGAGACCAGATACGTATCATGCGCCTGGAGAGTCAGGAACTGGAAGAACATTTGCACAGACAGATTGTGGATATCCGGGATATCAATGAAAGTAATGTCCGTGTAAAAGGGGTCATGGAGCAGCAGCTGATCGACCATAAGGACAGTATCGGTAAAATTTACAGCATTACAGCAGGACTGGAACAGCGTATGCCGGATGAGGTTATTTTCTATGCAGTGGAAATGCTGGGAAAACTTATGAAGACAAAGGATGTAGCCCTCTATAATGTGGTCAGTAAAGATTATGCCCGTATCTTTTCTGCAAGTTCCCAAAAGGCGAGAAGTCTTGGAAATTCAATCCGTTACAGGGAGATGACGGACATTTATGATGCATTAAAAGAGCAGAAGGTATATATTAATAAGAAAATGGATGAGCAGTATCCACTTATGGCAAGAGGAATCTACGAAGGTGAAGAGGTACAGATGATCGTTATGATGTGGGGACTAAGCTGGGAAAAAATGACCCTTGGACAAGCCAATTTTCTTACAGTCGTCAGCTATCTGATTCAGAATGCAGTCCTCAGGGCACAGAGATATATGCAGGCACTGGAAGAGAAGCGTTATAGCCAGAATTCCAGAATCCTGGAACCGGAAGCATTTAAGTCCCTGGTTCAGGCATATATGAAGGCAAAACTGAAAAATCTTGTAGAATGTGTATTAATTAAAGTAGATGTTCAGAACTCGGAATATCAAAAAACGGATGAGCAGATGTCCGGATATATGAGGGACAGTGATTACATGGGAATGCTGCCTGATGGAAATCTGTATGTCCTGCTTACCAACACAACCAGAGAGGGTGCTGTTATTGTACAGGACAGATTTGAGAAGAATGGCTATAAAACAGAATACGTGGAGATGATGTCAGTATGTCACAGAGAATGAAGCTGTTTATTTTCCTGCTGATCATAAATCTGATCGTGGTTGTGTTCTATCTGATCTGGAATTATATCCGCAGAAAAGAAAAAATCGGAAGTGTATGGATGAAGGCAGTTATGATGCTTTTATGTCCGGTGACAGGTCCTGCGTTTGTATTCCTGTCATTCCTGCTTTTTAAGTTATTTTCTTCCCAGGGTATGGATTTGTCGGACGTTGTATTTAGCAAAGACAGGAAAGAGAATTTCCTCCGTCCTGATGAGGAAATGGAGAGAAATATGGTCTCTTTGGAAGAAGCCCTGGAAGTTACAGATAAGAAGAACCTTCGTACTTTGATGCTGAATGTGATCAGAGGAGATTACCGCAATTCTCTTGCGGCGATTAATCTGGCATTAAACAGCGAGGATTCAGAGACTGCCCATTATGCAGCATCTGTTCTTCAGGATGTATTGAATGATTTTCGAAGTAAAGTACAGACAGATTATCTTTTATGCCAGGAAGAAAATGAACAGCAGGTGGAAAATTGTATAAAACTTGTTGAATATATGAATCCGATTCTGGAACAGCAGGTACTTACAAATCTGGAACAGCGTTCCATGGCAGAGAGGATGCAGGAGGTGTTGCAAAAAGCCTGGGAACTTGATAAGATAAAAATCAGCAGTACTGTCTATGAAAAGGTCTGCCAGCGCCTGTTGGAAGTAAAGGATTATGAGAAATGCACACTGTGGTGTGATCGGGCAATGGAACAATATCCGGGAGTTTTGTCTAGCTATACCTGTCAGATGAAACTCTATTTCTCATGTGGAAAGAAAGAGAAGTTCTTTCAGGTTATGCAGGAACTTCGAGATTCGGATATTGCGATTGATAATGAAACCCTTGAACTGATTAGAACATTTATGTAGAGTAGAAGTAGACAAATATAACCTCAGTTAAAACACAGGAGGACAAAGTTAACATAATGGTTTCCAAAAGAAATTTTTTCAGTATTACAATCATGATGTTTGTTCTTTTGTTTCTGTTTCAGTTTTCTATGGTTATCAGAGACAGACAGAACACATATGATGTAAATTCAAATTTCACAGCAAGACAGAAAGATGGTAAAAATGTCTGGAAAAATAAACAGATAGATCCTGTGGCTGTCAGAACAACAGACAGAAGCTATGCTCTTTTTGTGGGAGACAGTTCATCGGATATGGCTACAGCCGTAAGCAGATGGTGCATTTATGCAAAGTGGGATATGGCACAGTGCAGAAATCTGGAGGATTACCAGGAGAATGATAAGGCATTGCCGGGGATGCTGATACTGGAATCAGAGAAATATGCACTTGGTGATAATCTGGAAAAATTAGAGAAACTGGAACAAAAAGGTGTGATCATTGTTTTTGGATGTCTGGAAAATCCAAAGAATATTGAAAAAAATCAGGAACTGATGGATTTTCTGGGGATTTATAAGGTTGTGTCTGAGAAAACAAAACTGACAGGTGTGAAACTTTTTGAAGGTCTTCTGCTGGGCGGAGAAGTAGTCTATGAAACTCCGAAGGAAAAAGAAGAGAAAGAACGTCAGGATCTGCAGCTGGAGATACCATGGTATCAGGTAGGAAGCGGTACGAAAACATATATGGTCGGACTTTTGGATCATAGTAAACAAAAAACTCAGGTGGAGAATGAAGATCTTCCTACGATTTTGTGGAGAAATGGAATCAAGGGTGGAAGTGTTTTTTGTATAGTGGGAGACTATATGAAGGACAGCACAGCACTGGGACTGTTGAATGGTATGATAACAGAGGCTTCTGAGTATTATATTTATCCGGTAGTAAATGCCCAGAATCTCTCAATGATCAATTTTCCGGCATTTGCAGATGAGAATGATGAAGAAATGATGAAACTGTACAGTCAGTCTGTGACAGGTATGACCAGAGATATTATGTGGCCATCACTGGTATCCATTGTAGAAAAAGGAAAGCTGAAAATGACCTGCTTTATGCAGCCACAGGCAGATTATGAAGATGGTATAGAGCCGGATACAAAAGATATGATATTTTACCTGAAGCAGATGAAAGAGCAGGAAGCGGAAGAAGGACTTTCTCTTGAGTATAAAAATGCAGGTTCTTTGCGGGAAAAACTGGATCAGGATGCAGACTTTTTTCAGAAATCGGACAGCAGTTATAAATATGGAGCTGCTTTTGCGGAAGAAAGGGATTTGGATACGATAACAGGATTGATGAATACTGAATTGTTGAAAAATGTAAGTACACTGGTATGTGAATATACAGAGAAAGAGCCGGTGGTTTCTTATTGTACGGATTCTGTAACTTTACAGTCTGTGACAAGTGATGGGATGAATTACAGTTATAGTGATGATATTCGGATGAGAAGTATCCAGAGTTCGCTGGCATATACGAATGTTATGTTAAATATGCATGATATTTTCTGGCCGCAGCAGAAAACTGACAGATGGCAGATTATGCAGAAGCATTTTTCCAGTAATATCCTTACCTATTGGAAAAACTTTACAGGTTTTGACAGTGTGACTCTTTCAGAAAGCAACACTAGAATCAGAGCTTTTCTGAATCTGGATTTCTCAGAGTCCAGAACAGAGAATGAGATTACGTTGGAAACTTCTGAGAAAGGAAGCTGGTTTCTTCTCAGGACGCATGGAGAAGAAATCGCAGAAATAGAAGGCGGTACAGAAAAGGAAATAGAAGATGGAACTTATCTGATCCAGGCGCAGGATACTACTGTGAAGATTCAGATAAAAACATCAGGACTTCATTATGACAGATAGCTGTTATGACAGAGAGGAAATGAGCAGAAAAGTATGAAAGTTTGTATTGTGGCAGAGGGCTGTTACCCATATGTGGTCGGAGGTGTTTCCGGCTGGATCAACAGTCTGATCAGATCTTTTCCGAATGTAGAATTTATATTGCTGGCAATTGTGGCGAACAGATCCTTCAGGGGGAAATTTGTCTATGAGCTGCCGGAAAACCTTACACAGGTTTATGAAGTATATCTGGATGACTGTGAATGGGAAAGCGGAAACAGAAAAAGAAAATCTTTAAGGCAAGTCCATCTCTCTCATAAAGAATATGACGAAATGCTGAATATGGTGCTGAACCGGAGGACAGACTGGGGTGTGATTTTTGACCTGTTTCACAGAAAGCATCTTTCTGTAGATGCTTTTCTTATGGGAGAGGATTTCTTCAGGATTGCCAGGGAGTGCTATGACCGTAATTATTCAAATATTAATTTCTCGGATTTCCTCTGGACGCTGCGCTCCATTTATCTGCCGATGTTCTGGGCACTGAGAATGGATGTACCGAAGGCGGATTTGTATCATTGTGTGGCCACCGGTTATTCTGGAATTCTTGGAAGTATGGCAAAACATTTTCATGGAAGTTCATTACTGATCTCCGAGCATGGGATTTATACCAGAGAAAGGGAGGAAGAACTGATCAAAGCTTCCTGGGTAAGGGGAGTATATAAGAATATCTGGATTGAACAGTTTAAGAAGATGTCACTTCTTGCATATGAAAAGGCAGATATGGTAACCTGTCTGTATGACCATGCAAAGGACCTGCAGATGGAATTGGGATGTCCGCCTGAGAAGATCAGGGTGACACCAAATGGGATCAATACACAGACGCTTGCAGATCTTCCCGGCAAGACAGAAGAAGAGAAGCAGTTTATCAATGCCGGGGCTGTACTTCGTGTAACTCCTATCAAAGATGTTAAAACCATGATACAGGCATTTGCTTTTGCCAAAAAAAAAGTAAAAAATATGAAGCTCTGGATTATGGGACCGGCAGATGAAGATAAAAAATATGCAAAAGAATGTTATGATCTGGTAGAAGCCCTTGGGGTTCAGGATGTGGAATTCACAGGAAGGGTTAATGTAAAGGATTATCTGGGCAAGATGGATTTCACACTGCTTACTAGTATCAGTGAAGGACAGCCTTTGACAATCCTTGAGAGTTATGCGGCTCACAAACCTGTAATTGCCACAGATGTGGGAAATTGCAGGGAACTGATCTATGGAAATAATGACGGATTTGGGGAAGCGGGAATCCTCACACACATTATGAATATAGAAGAGATCGCCCATGCAATGGTTACCATGTCTGTAAATGAGAAAGACAGAAGGCGTATGGGAGAAGCAGGATACAGACGTGTAAATGCACTTTACAGGATTGATCAGATGAAGGAAGTATACAGAGAAATATACAAAGGATTTTCAGATAGACAGAATCTTTCGTGGACAGAGGAACCCTTTCAGATCAGTGTGTATGAAAAGATGATGTAAATGAAAGCATAATGTGACTGAGATCGGGATAACAAACATAAGATAAGCAATTACGGGATGGAGAGGATATATGGCAGGAATAGGTGTAAAACTTACAAATATCTATAAAAAGAATACGCTGACTACTGATATCATAGGTGTGGGATACAGTATGGTCGTTACAATCGCCCCCATGCTGCTGGTGATCGGTGCGCTTATGATCATGGAGTATTTTCTGGATTTCTCTTCAGTAGGTTATGCTACAAGAGAACTGTTTTCCTGTACGGTTCTGTATATATTTATTTTTTCCCTGCTTACGGCGTCTCCATTTAACTCTGTATTATCCAAATATATGTCAGATGTGATCTATGAAGAGACATATGAAGATATTTTGCCGTGCTATTATGTGGGCATGCTTTTGAATATTTCACTGAGTGCTCTTGTGGGAATTCCATTCTGTATCCGGGAGTATCTGGTTGGAAAAGTGGATATTATTTATGTTTTTACAGGTTATTGCGGATACATTGCCCTGGTTCTTGTGTTCTATTCTATGTTGTACCTGTCTATCTGTAAGGATTACAAAAAAATATCATTCTTCTTTGCCGTTGGTATGACAGTGACAGTGTTTTTATCTTTTCTGCTTGTAAAAGTATTTCATTGGGGTATTACGTATGGAATGCTGTTTTCGCTGACAATTGGATTTTGGCTGATCGCCTGTCTGGAAATGTCGGTAGTCCGGAGTTATTTTAAGGAAAACAGTGGAAAATACAGACAGGTTCTGGTCTATTTTAAGGAATATTGGCCGTTGGTGGTTACAAATTTTCTTTACACTTTAGGACTTTACGTACACAATTTTGTTTTCTGGACAACAGATCTTCACATGATAGTAGTAAAATCTTTTGTATGTGTGACAACATATGATATGGCAACCTGTCTTGCAATGTTTACAAATATCTCTGCAAGTGTTATCTTTATCAGTAGAGTTGAGATGTATTTTCATGGCAGATATAAAGCATACTCAGAAGCCGTTATCGGTGGAAGAGGAGTTGATATTGATATTACAAAGAAGGGGATGTTCCGTGCTCTTTCCGAAGAGCTTATGAGTCTTGCCAGAGTGCAGTTTATTATTACGCTGGTGATCTTTCTGATCTGTATGATTTTTCTTCCGCAGCTTGGTTTTGGAGGAATGACAATGAGGATATATCCCTGTCTGGCGTCAGGATATTTTATCTTGTTTCTGATGTATGCGGAGATTATTTTCATGTATTATTTTAATGACATGAAGGGTTGCGTATTGACGGGACTGGTGTTTTGCCTTATCACACTGGTGGGAAGTATAATATCTTCTCATTTTACAGAGATATGGTATGGGGCGGGGCTTGTTGTCGGGAGCTTTGCCGGATGGACAGTGGCTTATGGAAGACTTCGGTGGATGGAGAAACATCTGGATGTCCATATATTTTGTAATGGTCATCTGCTGAAGAAGAAAAAAGGTGATTGTCCGTCACCAAAAGTATTTGACAGATATGAATAGTAAGAAAGGAACGAAAGAAAAAAATGGAAGTGGGAGATATACTGAGGTTATTTGTGATCGTATCAGGAGTGTTTATGGTTGTGAGGGCAATTCTGTCACTTGCAAAGAGAAAGATGACAGAACCATTTTGTCTTTCATGGGTGTTTTTGTCTGCATTAATGATTCTTTCAGGTGCACTTTTAAATCCATCTCAGATGAAGCGTTATGTCAGTACACGCGGACTGATTCTGACTATAATAATTGTGTCAGGTGTTCTGTGGGGATTATGGTTTATCAGTACGCAGGTTTCTATCCTGAAAAGAAAAAATCAGGAGCTTGCCATGCAGATTTCGTTATTAAACAATGATTGTGAAAAGATACTCAGAGAGCTGGAGAAACTAAAGAGAGAAAAATAAAAATATGAAAAAAGTATTGTTTGTGATCAATACTCTCGGAGGTGCAGGCGCAGAAAGAGCACTGCTGGAACTGCTTAAGAGGTTTACACCGGATCAGTATGAGGTTGATCTGTATATACTTCTGGAGCAGGGAGAGCTGATCAGCCAGGTACCGGAATATGTAAATATTTTGAACAGAAACTATACAGCAGAGTCAGTTCTTTCCGCCGAGGGAAAGAAGAAATTGAACAAAAAAGTCTTTATGCGCCTGTTTACGCATGGGGCGTTGTTTAAAAATATACCATATCTGATAAAGAATGCAGTTGCTATGCTGGGCAGAAAAAAGATATATGCAGATAAGCTTTTATGGCGTGTCATGTCGGACAGTGGTATGAAGCTGAACAAAAGTTATGACATGGCAGTTGCTTACCTGGAAGGCGGTTCTACATATTTTGTCCATGATCATGTTACGGCAGAGAAGAAGTTTACATTTTTACATGTAGATTATAAATACGCCGGTTACACCAGAGAACTGGACCGAGATTGTTATCTGGATTTTGACAGGATTTTTACGGTATCCGGAGAAGTAAAAATGGTGTTTAATGATGTGTATCCAGAATGCAGAAACAAAACTCTGGTATTTCACAATCTGATCGACAGGGAGGAAATCTGCAGAAAGGCAGAGCTTCCAGGCGGATTTAGTGATGCATACAGTGGAAAGAGGATATTGACAGTAGGACGGCTGACTGCACAGAAAGCATATGAATTGGCAATTGATGCAATGAAGCTTCTGAAGGATCAGGGGATAAAAGCACGCTGGTATATTCTGGGCGAGGGAGAATTACGAAATAAGCTTCAGCAGAAAATAGACAGTCTTGGACTGAAGGAAGATTTCCTGTTGCTGGGTGCGAAGGAGAATCCTTATCCATATTATAAGCAATGTGATCTGTATGTGCATGCGACCCGGTTTGAGGGGAAAAGTATTGCAATACAGGAAGCTCAGGTTCTGGGCTGTACGATTCTGGTATCTGATTGCAGCGGAAACCGGGAACAGGTGGAGAATGGGACGGATGGTATACTGTGTCAGCTTTCACCGGAGGATATCAGCAGGAAGATAGCTGAACTGCTGGGAAATGAAGAGAAATGCAGAGAATATGGAAAAAAAGCTACAGTCCGGATATCCTCTGAACAGGGGGATATCCTGAAACTGTTTGAGATAGCATAAGAAGAGAGAGAATAGTATCTATGGAGAGCAGAGAAAACGTTGGAAAAGAAGCAAAAAAAGAAGTCCTGATCATTATTCCGGCATACAATGAGGAAAAAACAATCGTTCCGCTTCTGGAAAAACTGGAACAGCCGGAGATAGCGCAGGTTGCAGATGTACTGGTTATGGATGATGCATCTCAGGATGCAACGAATCATGTAACTAAGAAAAGAAAGCATGATGTAGTTACCCATGTGTTTAATCTGGGATATGGAAGTGGACTGCAGCTTGGCTATAAATATGCGGTACGTAAAGGTTACAGATATGTAATACAGATGGATGCAGATGGTCAGCATGATGTGTGCAACATTCTGAGAATCTATAAAGAATTGCAGACAGAAGATGAAAATGGAACATTGCCGGATATTGTCCTTGGATCAAGATTCATGGAAGGAAGTTCTGGATTTTCGGTTTCATTTGCCAAAAAGATTGCATTTGTATGGTTTCGTATAATGTTGAAAACAGGAACTGGAAGAAGAATTACAGATCCGACTACCGGTCTTCAGGGATTAAACTGGAGAACCTTCCTTTTTTATTCGAAATATAATAATTTTGATGACAAATATCCAGATGCAAATATGCTTATGCAGATGTTGCTTCTTGGGTTCAGGGTCAGAGAAATTCCGGCAGTGATGCATGTAAGGACTACAGGAGTCAGTATGCATTCCGGATTGAAACCAGTACTCTATATGTTCAGAATGACGTTTTCAATCCTGGCTGTGTGGATCAGGGAAAAGATTCTTAAGATGGATGAGGATGAAATACGTGAGCTGGAAAAATATGATGAATGAAAAATCCAGAACAGAATATTCTGTTGTGAACATGACAGTAGCTTTTATTGCCCAGGCGCTGGCAATCCTTATGGGATTTTTTACAAGAGTTATTTTTACCAGAACTCTCAGTGAAGGTTATGTAGGGATTAACGGTCTGTTTACAGATATATTAAATATATTATCTTTATCGGAACTGGGTGTGGGAACAGCGATTACATACGCTCTGTATGCACCCATAGCTGCAAATGATATAAAAAAACAACAAATTCTGATGAGAATGTTTCGGACTTTCTACAGAATAACAGCATTTTTTGTTCTTAGTGCAGGTTTATGTCTGATTCCGTTTCTGGATATTCTGATGAAGGATCGCCCGGATGTTGATCATCTGATTATAATTTATCTCCTGTATCTTCTGAATTCCTTTGCTTCGTATCTTTTGATTTATAAGAAGACGCTGGTAGATGCTCATCAGATGAATTATATTACGGTTATATATCATAATGGTTTTCTCGTGTTGCAGGATATCTGTCAGATTATCATATTACTTCTGACACAAAATTTTATTTTGTTTCTGGTTGTTGTAGTTGTATGTACAATTAGTGGAAACATCTGTATGTCCAGAAAAGCAGACAGGCTATTTCCTTATCTGAAAGAAACATGTAAAGAACAGCTTCCGCAGGAAGAAAGTCGTAATATTTTAAAAAATGTAAAGGCAATGTTAATGCATAAGATAAGTAATGTAGTGGTAAATAATACAGATAATCTGCTGATTTCCAGTTTTGTTGGAGTTGTTACGGCTGGAATTTATTCTAATTATTATCTTATCATAGGCTCAGTACGGCAGGTGTTGGATCAGGCAATGCTGGGGGTTACGGCAAGTGTGGGAAATCTTGGAGTGACAGAAGAGAAAGAAAAGATAGGACAGATATTTGACAGATTATTTTTTATAGGATACTGGATGTTTGGGTTTGCCGGTATCTGTCTGTTGGAACTGTTGGATCCTTTTGTAGAGCTGGCATTTGGCAGGAAATACCTGTTTCAAAAAGAGATTGTCCTGATTCTATGTATTAATTTCTTTATCAATGGAATGAGACGCGCTGTTCTGATTTTCAAGGAATCCATGGGACTGTTCTGGTATGACCGTTATAAAGCGATAGCTGAAGCTATATTGAATCTGGTAATTTCTGTTTTGTTGGTTACACATTTCGGTGTAGCAGGAGTATTTGCAGGAACATTTTGCAGTACAGTGCTTACTTCTGTGTGGGTAGAACCTTATGTAATTTATAAATACAGACTTAAAAAACCCGTTATCGGATTTTTTGTAAAATATGTGAGATATCTTGGAGTGATGTCTGTAGTATGGGGAATAACAGAATTTTACTGTAACTTTGTTAAAGGACAGGCATTTTTGGTTCTGATATGTAGACTTGGAATTTGTCTGGTCATACCGAATGTTTTATTGTGGTTTACTTACAAAAGAACAGAAGAGTGGAAAGCATTGTGGAATTTGCTGAAGAGAATTGCGGGAAAAGTTTTTGCAGGAGGTAAAAGATGAAAGTTTTGGAAAAAAAGATTTCCGTGATTATACCTGTATACAATGCAGAAAAGTATATCAGCGAAACTCTGGACAGTATTATAAAGCAAAGTTATAAAAACCGGGAGATTATATTGGTAGAGAATGGGTCAAAAGACCGGAGTTCTGATATTATACAGGAATATGAAGAAAAATATCAGGAGATTCATATGATAAAAGGTGTTGGGAAAGGACCTGGGTCTGCGAGAAATAGAGGCATGGAATTTGCAAGTGGTGAATATATCATATTTGTAGATTCTGATGATTATCTTCCGGATACGGATATTTTTGATCAATATGTACATGCTGCTGAGCAGACAGATGCAGATATTGTGGTAAGCAATTATGCTAGATTGTGGGACGGAAAGCTTTTGTCAACTGTAAAAACACAGTCCTTTGCATTATCAGGTCCTTTGTCAGAAGATTTTTGTTTTCAAGGTTTTTTTTCTGTGGGAACGTTGTCGTATGTATGGGGAAAACTTTACAGACGAAGTTTTCTGGAAAAAAATCAGATTACTTTTACAGACATCACATATGCGGAAGATAAATTATTTAATATGCAGTGTTATGTCTGTGAGGCAAAGTATATATTTTTACAGGAACAGGGGTATATTTACCGCAAAAATAAAGAATCCATTTCCTGGAGTTATCATCCGGATTCAACTGCTAACTGGTTTAAAATCGCCAATACTATAAAATTATGGATACAAAAAAATAATAAAGATATGGATATGTATGGGGGACTGGTGCAGTATACACTTTTCTTTGCTTCTTTTTTTGACGGAAAAATGGAATATATAAAACATAAAAATTCCTTGTGGGCGGTTAGAAAAGTATTGAAAAGATATGGACAGGAACCGCTTGGAAGAGAGTGTTTTCTGGAACTCTCAAAAGGAAAGAAATTGTCAGAATTAAAGCAGTATTTGTGGAGATTTATTATAAAAGGATTTGCGGAAGGTATGAAACATCAATGTTATATGCTTTTGGCAGTGGGTATAAAGCTACTGATTGATATGAAAGTAGATGAAAGATTATCTGATACGGGATTTCGCGAATAAAGAAAATGGTGATGCTTATAAAAAGGGGATGTTATTTAAGATATGGGATATTGGATCATTGAATTTGTGAGAGTTCTGTTTGGATACGTTTTTATGATGTATTTATGGCCGTCTGTTATTTTCAGAAAAAAATTATCCGGAAAGAGTCTGACATTCCAATTTGCATTTTGCTCTACAGTTTCAATTTTGCTCGTTAATACGGCTGTATTAGGACTGGGACTGGTTCATATACTGAAAGGCTGGCTTATTGCCTGCATATTCTATGGAATATTTATTATATCTATTTTGAAGAATAAAGAGCTGAGAACTTCTTTTTTCTCATTGTTCAGAACTCTTTTTGCAGGGACGCTTGGAGGTAAAACTCTGATTTTTCGGCTGATATATAATATAAAAGAATGTATTATCAGAACCCTTAGATGTCTGGACAAAAAAACAAAAGGCAGAAAACTGGAGTATAGTGTTTTAAGCGTTTTGATTATTTTTGCGGTTGCATATTTTTCCTACGGTGCATTTCAGTGTCATTCATATGGATGGGGGGATATGTATGTTCACCATGCATGGATTTATGGGCTGAAGGAAGGAAAAATATTTTCAGAGGGCGTTTATCCAGAAGCAATGCATTGTTTTGTTTATTGTATGAATGTACTATTTGGAATTCCGGTATACAGTTGTCTGTTGTTCATGGGAGAGATTCATGTCAGTGCTTTGATAGTTGCTGTGTATTGTCTGTTCAGAGAGGTAATGAAATCGAAATATACGGTTTATCTTATTTTGACAGCTTTTTTAACAGTAGATGTAGTGTGTGTAGATGAAATTTATGGGATATCCAGATTGCAGTATACAATCCCACAGGAGTTTGGGCTGTATACACAGTTTCTGTGTGCCCTGTATTTAATATGTTTTATAAGAAGAAATCCAAAATCGGACAGAGAGAAGAAAAAGGGTATTGATAAGAATCTGTTTTTATTTACGACATCGCTGGCGGCATCCATTGTAATTCATTTTTATGTAACTATTATGGCATTTTTCCTATGTGCTTCCTTTGCACTTTTGGGGATCACAAGAATATTCCGTAAAGAAAATTTCAGGCCTCTTGTAGTTGCTGTTATCGCAGGGGGTGTTATTTCTACAACTCCAATGATACTGGCTTTTGCAACCGGAACTCCGCTTCAGGGATCTCTGAATTGGGGAATGAATATTATAAATGGTACAGATACAAAAGAAGGGAGAACGCAGGTAGCACAGGATATTTCAGAGGAAAACAGCGAAGAAGAAAACAGTATAAAAAAAAACACAGACATCCGCAGTGAAATACAGGAGAATCAGACAACAATCTCTGCAAATAAAGATATGACTCAGCAGATTGAGAATAATACAGCGGTTCAGAAGCATTTTTCCGTAAAGGGAATGGTGCAGAAAATTATTGACAATATAAAGCTCGTATATAAATATGGTTATGCACAGCTTTATGGTGAAGAACGTGCAGGATGGATTATCCGCTTTACACTGCTGTCATTGGCTCTTGGTGTATTAAATTTAATAATTTATTTTATCCGCTTAAAAAAATTTCCTTTTGAAATGTATCTGGGAATTACTTTTGCTTCTGTATTTTTTATGATTTTGTATGCGGCTCCATTTCTGGGATTGCCGGAAATTATTGCCGGTGCAAGATTATGCCTGACAGAGCAGATATTACTGTTTGCAATGATGGCAGTTCCTTTTGATGGATTATTTTTCCTGTTTGAAAAAACAAAGGCAGCACGTTTCTCACCATTTTTGAGTCTTCTGGGAGTGGTATCAATTTATGCAGGAACTCATTATTTTGGCATATTTCATGGATATTTATATTATGAACTGACAAGGTATAATTCAGTTGTAGAAGTTACAAACAGTATTATCGAAAACTGCCCTAAATATCAGTATACAATCATATCCACAACGGAAGAACTGTATCAGGCTATAGAATCAGGACGTCATGAGGAAATCCTTGATTTCTATAATAGATCAAAGCAGGAAAAATATATTATTCCTACAGAGTATCTTTTCTTTTATGTAGAGAAAAAACCAATCCAGTACGCACAGTACCATTTCTTTACAGGCCCAAGATGGCTTGCTCAGGCGAAGTATACAAAATTCTATAAGTATTCAAATGCAGTACTGAGTGAGGGGGATGAGATTGCGAACTCTCAAATTTCAGAATTTTTGCTTAATGATCCGATTACAATAACGGGTAAAGCTTCAGATGCATACTCGAATATTAAAAACCGAGAAATTCTGGAATCAGAAATGTATTTCTGGTGTCAGAAATTTAAAATGCATTTTCCAAATGAAATCAAAGTTTATTATGAAGATGAGGACTTTATCTGTTATGTAGTAAAACAAAATACGGATCATTTATATGATCTGAGTGATTGATGCCAGACAGAAAACTTTGCTCTGAGAAGATAAGATGAGGAAAATCTTTATGACTAAAGGAAAAAAACAGATGTGGATAATAACAGGAATTGTAATATTGACAGTGTTTGCAGCAGGTATATATATTTTTTTAGGAAAAAATGTAAAGGAATATAAAAAAACGGAAGAGGTTTTTGGAAATCCATTAATGGGATATGCTCCATGCGCTTGGAATAATAAGATAAGTAATGACATATCTCTACTTTATATGGATATAACCTGGGCAGAACTGGAACCGAAAGAAGGAGAATATGACTGGGAAAGCATTGAAAAGGAAAATCAGCTCACCCGATGGAAAACGGAAGGAAAACATATCGTACTAAGATTTGTATGTGATATACCCGGAAAAGAAAAACATATGGACATCCCGGAATGGCTGTATGAAAAAAGCGGTCATGCGGGAACCTGGTATGATATGGAATTGGGTAAGGGATTTGCACCGGATTATAATAATGAACAGATCATTCAGCATTATATAAAAGCGATAGAAGCTCTTGGCGGGCATCTGGGACAGGATGACCTGATTAGTTATATTGAGCTGGGCAGCCTCGGACATTGGGGAGAATGGCATGTTAATTTCAGTGCGGGAATACAGCGTCTTCCCATGGAAGCAATACGAGAGAAATATGTGGAACCATGGATCAAAGCTTTTCCGAATGCCATGTTTCTGATGCGCAGACCTTTTTCACATGCTTCGAAACATGGAATGGGACTTTACAATGACATGACTGGTGAGTCAGGTGAGACAGAAGCCTGGCTTAAAGAAATTGAAAACGGTGGTGATCTCAGCCAGACAGATGAAAAGAATGTGCTGTTCTCTATGCATGATTTCTGGAAAAAAGCGCCTGTAGGTGGTGAATTTACAAGTTCTCTTTCTATGGAAGAAATGCTGTATACCAGTCTTTCTCAGACAGTGGAGCTGATAAAAAAATCGCATACCACATTCCTTGGACCTAATATAGCGGATAAAACATATTCAGAGGGATATAAAGCGGTGTTGCAGAATATGGGATACAGGTTGTGGATTTCAAAGGCGGCTCTCTCACCACAGTTAAAAGGTGCAAAATTGGAATTGACATGGGAGAATGCCGGGTCTGCACCTTTTTATAAAGAATGGCCGGTATGGGTTTATGTAACAGATGAGAAAGGAAATCTAATTGAAAAAAAGCGCATTAAAATTTCTCTGCCGTCTGTCCTTCCTGGAAATGTAAAAAAGACACAGACCAGTATGGAAACAATAAATTTATCCAGAGATGTAGGTGATAAATATCATCTGAGCATTGGGATTGAAGACCCCATGACTGGAAAAGCAAACCTGCGTATGACAATGAAATGCAAATATAATGATGGAATGAATTTTTTGTGGTGATTTTCAGAAAATAAAACAGCGGCTTCTGGTCAGGAGTTGCTGTTTTCAAAAATCCGGATCAGTTTAGTCTTCTGATTATTTTTCTTAAAGTCATGAAGAGTCTGCCGGAATGTTGTATTTCGTACTGTGTAAGTGTTGCGGATAAAACAGATAAATGTGATACACCAGAGTGCAGGCCAGAGGACTGGATAATGGCTGGCTTTTGGAAAGCGGACCTTCATCTGGATATGTCCTTCTTTGAAATAAGTAAGGAAGTTAATCTTCTGATACGAACTGCTTCCAACCAGTGACTGGGAAATATCGGTTCCCATATCGCCGTCTTTAAGAATCTGTATTATAAAATCATGGCAGTCGTGTGGATTGTACTGTGTCCGGGCGTCTATAGAATCCGGAAGACCCAGATATTTCCTGCAGCATTCCAGAATGATTTCGTACAGATGGCTGATGCGGGATTCTCTGCACCATTCATGAATCTGCCGGAAATTGATTTCTTTTTCATGACGCTTCAGATAAAAGGTAAAATCACAGAGAAGGCGGATACCGAATCCGCTGTACAGATAATGCTTCAGCATATGATGAATCATATAGAAAGTATATTCTGTAGGCGGCAGGACTGTGTAAGTATATCCGTGGATTGTCTGGGTGGATGCCTTCAGACATTCCGGTGAGAAGACAGAATCCACAAGTTTGTTGGCGGGGCTGTACTGGTACTGGCCAACTACACGATAGTGAAGCTCCAGGAGAAAACGGCGCCCGGTTTTGGGAAATATATAACGGTAGGTTACATGGTGGTCACTGAGTTCATCCTCAGAGATATATCCGTTGCTTTCAAAAATTGCCTGTGCTCTGGTGAGGTCAGAAGGATCAGCCAGATACAGGTCAAGATCTCCAAGCTTACGATATTCAGGAACCGGATAGCAGTCAGCCAGACTCAGACCCTTCAGAAGATAATAGTCAATATTGTTCTTTCTTAAAAGAGAGACGGTAAGCCGGGTGAAATGCTCAATCTGATAATAATTCAGCATCATGCCTTTTACCTGCTGCTTCATGGCAGGATAGACAGAAGCAGACCGGAGATATGGCAGTACAAATGGGACAGTACAATGTTCCTGTGCCAGCTTTGCCAGAGCAGGAAGGTCTTCCAGATGTACGGAAACAGAATGATCAGAACCGGTGCAGATATTTTTTATTATTTTCAGATAAGTATTGTATATTCGTTCCATAGGAGTCTCCTGAAAGTGCGTAAAATGGGTACCGTTCAGAGATTGAATGGCAGTAATAAATAATAGTAAGTATATCATGTTATTGCGTGGAAATAAAGGAAAAGGAAGAGAAAAAGGGAAAATGAAAAAGACAGAAGGTTATGTAGTCAGGAGACTGGAGGATGAATATCTCGTACTTCCGTCAGGAAGAAGAACAGAAGAAGTCAATGAGGTGATCTCATTGAGCGAAACGGCAGGCTTTATTTATATGCACGCGGAACGGGCAGAGAATGTTTATGAACTGACACAACTGGTAGCAGAAGAGTATGAGATAGAGCCTGCTGAGGTTCTTGAAGATGTAAGGAATGTAGTCCTGACTTTGCAGAAAAAAGGAATTCTCCTATGAAAAATGGATGATCATGAGTGATGAAGCTTTCTGAGAAATGCTGACAGTTTAAAACAGAAGGGGCGAACAGGCAGCATAAAAAGCCACAGGGAAGAAACAAATTTGTAGAAAGGATTTCCTACAGTAAATTCTCTGCTGTTACGATTTACAGCAATCAGTTTTCCGATAATCTGATCCTGACGCAGAGGACCTTCCACTTCGTATTGGTTGTCACCCACCATATAAAAGCCGTCAGATGTTATCCGGCAGATGCGGTGAAGCACGAGGATACCCTGATCACGCCTGTAGAGGACTACATCATTCCTGTGGCAGTCTGTGCCGTCTGTCTGTTGGATCAGTGCTTCATCCCGTCCGGGAATGAAGAGAGGGTACATACTGTAACCCTGAGGCTTGATGCGGATAATATTTCCCTCCCGGAGAAGCTGTTCCAGATCGATTTTAACCGGGTCTGATGTTGTGTTATTCATAGTATCTGTCCTTCTTAATGTTATAATACGCCTGTTCAGAAATAAAGTTCTGAACAGGCGTATTATAACATTAAGAAAACAAAAGGACAACAGAAAGTGTTTTCCAGTTGTAATAAAAAACTGTATGTTTTGCGTAAGCATACTTGACTTTCTGAGAGGATATAGATAAGATAAAGAGAAAGATGAAACCGACAAAAATGCTAGATTTTAGAGAAAGGTGATTAATTATGAAAACGTATAACAAGCCGGTAGTAACTGTTGACGCAGGAATGGCAGAGGGTGTTTATGCAGCAAGTGGTGCCAAGGGAAATTTAAATGTAACATATCATGGTGTATGGGACAGATGGGGAACTAATGGCGGCAAGGGTCTGGCAATGGCAGAATGGTCAGGTATTAATGGAACAATTACTTTAAATATCACTTTTAATGATACAGTAGATCAGGTTGAGACAGATGACGCTTCTGTACAGACATCCTGTTCAGGTAAGACTGCAACATTCACATTTGCAAGTACAGCATCAAATCCACTGACTATTGGAGTTCATCTGAATCATGGAACAAGCATTGATGATCTTAAGATGACAGGATTTACTTATTCTGTGAACTAAAGAGAATATCCACCTGACAAGAAAAGGGATTGAGTTAGAGTGTTTAACTCAATCCCTGAAATTGATTTTAAAACGTTTGTATCATTTCATGAATTTCCACGTCATTTAGTATCTCACATTTCTTATCCCGTATCGCATAAACCCTGTTACAGATATTCAGAACCGTAGGCCTGTGTGTGGTTACAATGCAGGTTCTGGGGTAGGTATCCTGCATGATATTTCGCAGGACTTTTCGCTCAGTAGCTACATCCAGTGCGGAAGTAGCCTCATCCAGCAGCAGGATTGGTGATCTGCGCAGTAATGCTCTGGCAATGGAGAGCCTCTGTGCCTGACCTTCGGAGAAACCGCCGCCCCGTTCCTTAACGATGCTTTCAATTCCATCCGGGAGTTTTTCCACAAAATCCCATGCGCAGGCAAGTTTCAGCGCTTCAATAATTTCTTCATCTGTAGCATCCTGTTTCACATTTCGCATATTTTCTGCAATTGTTCCTGAAAACATTGTATTTCCCTGTGGAACATAGGAGAATAACTTCCTTGTAGAAGGGGACATATCAATCATGTGTTCATGATCTGTTCCGGCACATATATGAGAAGAACCCTCCTGCGGTGTCAGAAGAGACAGGATCAGGCGCAGCATAGTTGTCTTACCTTCACCGGAAGGTCCTACCAGAGCCACGATCTCATGAGGATAAGCCTCTATGGAAACATTGGCGAAAACAGCAGTACCATTATGATAGGTATAACTGAGATCCTGCATGTTCAGACCGATTCCTTCTGACTTATGCTGCTTTTCGAAGTTGCGTACAGCAGAATCCTGACTGTAGTCCTCCTGCGGCATTTCCACGATATCCATCAGTCTTCCTGCCGAAATAGTCAGTGAGATGGCTGACGGAATCAGACTTACCAGAGAATTTACCGAACTTGTCAATGTACCGGACAAAGACAGAAACATGGTCATAGTTCCGTAACTGATCGCATTGCTCCATACACGGTAAATTCCCCATCCATAACAACTGTAGGATACGATAAATCCGATAATGGACATGAGAACAGAAGTCAGAATGGACATCTTCTGGAAGTCCAGTCTCATGTTAATATAATCTTTCTGAAGAGATTTCAGTTTCTCTGTATAAAAGTGAATCAGGTCGAAAGCCTTGATCGTCTGGATATTGGAGAAAGCTTCCTGGTTAAATCCATAAAGCTTTGCATTCATAGCCGCACTTCTCTGATTGTTATCACGCATTCGTTTCAGCAGCGGCTTTGAAAGCAGAGCACTGAAGGGAATTCCAAGCAGAGCAAAAAGTGCGAAAGTAGGGTCATAATAAAGCACGATTGCCAGTGCACTGATAAAACGAAAAGTATAAATGATCAGGTTGGGAATCCAGTTCAGGATTCCGCTTGAAATATTGGAGGCATCGGAACTCCAGCGTGTCACCAGATCTCCGGTGTGGTAATCGGTCAGGGATTCCCAGTCAGTGACCAGTATTTTGGCAAAGATGTCGTTCTTGATTTCGGAGTCCACCTTCAGGTTAATGAAAGTAGAGGCATATCCGGATGCCTGCGAAACCAGAATGTTTGCGACAGAGAAGCCGATCATTGCGGCAAAGGTACTTATAAGTTTCCCGGTCTGGTGTCCGGTAATAATATCTACCAGATCTCTGGAAATCAGACTGGAAACCAGAGAGACACCTGTTCCGACCAGACCAAGCAGTGTATACAGGATCATGGCTTTCCAATAACGTCTGCCGTACTGATAGATCCATAATGTCTGTTTCCACATTTTTTTCAGGGTTCCCTGTTTCAGGTGCTTCCAGATCAGGAGTATTTTTTCTTTCATTGCAGCTCCTCCAGTTGATCAATGGCATTTTTCATCACGCAGGCGGCAGAAGCATTCTTTGTACAGAGAAGATGTAGTACCGGCACGCGGTCAGCGATTTCCCCGGCAAAGAAAAGATTTTCTGAAAGCTGGCGTTCAGTCCATGCAGGGGAGATCATGCGCTGCATGACACGGAGGACTTTTTCCGAAGGATTTAACTCTTCCAGATAATCTGTCTGCAGATCGCGCCCAAGGAGGACAATTCCTCCGAGTTCATATGCTTCGGCAGTAAAAATACCGGAAGTTCCGCACCAGGGGATGCCATAGACGATGATATGATCCTCCTTTAATCCAAGAAGATTCAGGTCTCCGTTTAAATACGGTGTGTCAAAAAGCTCATGCCACAGAGCGGTGTGTGTGGATTTTCCCATTCCGGAATGACCGGAAAACAGCCATGCTTTTCCCTGATAGAGAACAGAAGCTGAGTGGATTGCAAACAGTCCGTTTCTTTGTGCTGTGAAAAGGAAAAACAGCCGTATGGCGTGAAATAAATTTTCTATATTTGTTTCAGAAACCTGCGGGTGGCAGTAAACCCGTACATAAGTACCATCTTTCAGCATATGAGCTTCGTAAAGATTCTGCATCTGTGGAAAAAGGACAACATAACGGTCGGGATTTTCAAAAACAGTCATTTCAGAATTCTGCAGAAGAATCTGTCCGTAACAACGGCTGGGCGGAGGCGTGGTGACCAGTTCGATTTCCTGTGAGGTATCATCATCCGAAAATTCATGATAAAAAGGTTTGAAATTTGGGGAAATCAGTTCTGCAGAACCGTATAGTTTTATGCAGATTCCTGCGATTATCATAGAGACAGAAGGGATTGATGAAATCAGGTGGAGATCTTCTGTGATCATTCCCATGGCTGTAAGCTGTGTCAGAAAATTTGTCACATCTTTCAGAAGTTCAGGATAATAAGATTCATCCAGTTGATAAGTCCTGGCAAGTATTTCTGCCAGTTGCTGCGGTTCGGCACCTTCATGATGCTGAAGTACATTCCACAGGAAAGTACTGGTCTCATTCAGCACAAAGCCTTTTTTCAGATCGGCAATCTGCTGACCATAAGGTAAGAGATAATTGATACCTTTGATTTTTCGAAGTGTATATCCGGGCTGACATTTGAACATGATAAAAAAGATTCCTTTCTTTTTCAAAGCCAAATTTTGTAAACTTATATATGTGTTGTGATGTCTGTGACTATAGCAGATTATAACACTGAGGAGGGAAGAAATACAAGCTATTTCCAATTGATGTACAAAAGTATATAGGAGGCATGATGCAATATTTAGTAGAGAACGGGGTAGATATGTTGTATATTCAAAACAATGTGATATACAAGATAAATAAGAATAATTGAAAATAAGAGTATCAAACAGAGTTTCTAAAATAAGCTAGGAATTTTAAAATGAACATTTGGAATGAATTGAAAAAAGAAGTGTTGTGATATAACATATGAAGGGGAAAAGCGAAGGTTCGAATCCTTCGGTACCCATTAGGAAGTGAATTAAAGATATATTAAAAATACTTGGAGGAAAAGATGGGAAAATACTTTGGAACAGACGGTTTTCGCGGTGAAGCGAATGTAAATTTGACAGTAGACCACGCACGTAAGGTAGGCCGCTTTTTAGGCTGGTATTATGGTCAGTTAAAGAAACAGAGAGGGGATGATATACCGGCAAAGGTTGTCATCAAAAAAGAGGCAACTAGATAATATTTTTCATTTTGTAGAAGATGAAGAAAGCATTTATTATTATAAAAACACGAAAAAGACATAGTGACATAATTCGGAGGAAAATATCATGGCAGTATTAGTAACAGGTGGAGCAGGATATATCGGAAGTCATACTTGTGTAGAGTTATTAGAAAATAATAAGGAAGTTGTTGTTCTTGATAATTTGAGTAATTCCAGCGAAGAAGCATTAAATCGAGTAAAAAGAATAACAGGGAAAGAAGTAAAGTTTTATAAAGGTGATATTTCAGATATAGTTATTTTAGATACCATTTTCAAAAAAGAAAATATTGAATCATGTATTCATTTTGCAGGATTGAAGTCTGTAGGAGAATCTGTCGCAAAACCATTAGAGTATTACCAGAACAATATTGCTGGAACATTAATCCTTTTACAGAAATTGAGAGAATACAATGTAAAAAATATTATTTTCTCATCTTCAGCAACCGTATATGGTGACCCTGCATTTGTACCGATCACAGAAGAATGTCCAAAAGGTCTATGTACAAATCCTTATGGCTGGTCTAAATCTATGCTAGAGTGTGTTTGAAAAATAAAAGTTGCACAAAACATATATTCCCACGCCCTTTTTCATGA